>MKWU01000230.1_pt1 | contig 105474 bp, 94 predicted proteins | sample 809101 | NCBI WGS metagenome assembly MKWU01 (sample SAMN05860141, study PRJNA318959) | sponge metagenome | host: Aplysina aerophoba | place: Slovenia: Piran, Adriatic Sea, Gulf of Piran | collected 2013-05-07
TCCTGCCGACCTCGTTGGCCGGATACGCCCTGGGCAACCTCCAGCTGGAACGCGGCGACCGGTCCGGCGCCAAGAGCCTGTTCCAGGCCGCGGCCAACGCCAGGGGCGATGTCGGCGAGGCGGCGCGAGCGCGCTATGCGATGCTGGACATCGCGGAAAATCCCGGCCGCTACGTCTCGGCGCAGCCGGTCTTCCGCTTCCGGCGGCTCATCGTGCAGGTGACCAACCGGACGGGCTACCGCCTCTCCGGCATCACGGTGAGCCTGAGCGGCAGCGTCGGCAACCGGCCGATCTGGAACCGGCTCACCCTGTCGAGCCTGGGCGCCCGCGGTTCGTTCGATCTCGACGCCGGGGTCGTCGTCGGCCCGAAGGAAAAAGCAAAGGCCGAAGCCAGGGTCGTCCGCGCCCGTATTCCGGGCGATGTCCGGCAGGTGCAGCGCTTTTATCCGTAGCGACGGCGCGGACAGGCGAAGATTCGGCCGGAGCGGTTTTTTGTCCGGTGAATTTGTAGGGGAGGGTTTGAAACCTCCCTGTCATATAGGGACGTGAGTGCACACAAATGCGCTCCAATAGACAATTAATGCCATGTTTCAAGATGTTACCTCTTCGCAATGATGCCATGTAGAGCCAGACAGGTATGATCGACAGACCCCGGTTTCCTTTCATGTGTTGATCTTCGGGTTGACTGGATCGCCCTGCGGTGTAGAGTCGACCCATGGAAAGTCACAGCGCAAAACGCATCGCGAGGGTCAAGCTCACACTCACCAAGCGCACTGTCGACGCGCTGGAGCCTGAAGAGAGGCCTTGGATCGCCTGGGACGACAAGCTGACCGGTTTCGGCTGCCGGGTCCAGCCCTCGGGCACGAAGTCCTTCATCGTCAACTACCGGGCCGGCGACGGCGGGCGCAAGGCGCCCAACAAGCGCGTCGTCGTCGGCCGCTACGGCCGGGTCACCCCCGACCGGGCGCGACGCCTGGCCCAGGAACTGCTGGGCCGGGTCGCCGGCGGCGGCGACCCCGCCGGAGCGCGCGCAGGGGCGCGCGCCCTGCCGACCCTCGGGGACGCCTGCACGGAGTATATCGAGGCCGGGAATGGGCGGTCGGCGGCGACCCAGCGGGCCTATCGGCGTTATACGGACCTCTATCTTGGCGACTGGCTCAGGCGTCCGCTCGACGCGATCGGCCGCCGGGATGTCGAGGCCCGGTTCCATACGATCACCGAGCGCCATGGCAGGATGCCGGCCAACCAGTGCCTGTCCTTCCTGCGCTCGGTCTACCGCCGGCCCTGCGTCGACCACGAGGACCTGCGCAATCCGGTCGAGCAGTGGCTGGCCGCGGGCGGGCGCTACCACCGCAAGACGCGGCGGCGGATCTCGGCGCCGGCCGAGGTGTTGCCGCGCTGGCGCAACGGCATCGAGGCCGCGGTGGTCAACCCGGTGCACCGAGACCTGCTGCTGTTCGGCCTCTACACCGGCATGCGCCGGGGCGAGATCATGGCGCTGGCCTGGGATCGGGTCGATCTGGAGGCCGGTCTGTTCAGAGTCGAAGAGACCAAGACCGGGGTGCCGCTGGAGCTTCCTGTCACGCGTCAGCTCGGGGACATCCTCGCCGGGCGCCGGGCGGACAGCGCCAGCATGCCGGCGAAGCTTCAGGGATGGGTATTTCCGTCGCCGACGAGCCTTTCGGGACATGTCGAGGAGTTGCACCAGCACTACGTCCCAATCACGGAGGCCGGCGGCGCGAAGTTCTGGTTCCACGGCCTGCGCAACGCTTTCATCACCGTGGCCGAGCGCGAGTTGATGCTGCCGCGCTCCCTGACCAAGCGGCTGGTCAACCATGCGAGGCCCGGCGACGTGACCGAGGGCTACGCCGCCGACTGGACGGTCGTGCAGCTGCGCGAACCGGCACAGCGGATCGCGGACAGGATCGATGTGCTGGCGGGATGTTGAGGTCAACGGCTCTTTGGCAACGGTTGCGCAGGGTGATCCATCGAAAGATCCAAGCGATTAGGGGTGTGGATGTTAACTCAATGCATTGCCGCCGAAGGCTGTCCGCCTTGATCATGTTTTCGGTGACGTACGAGTTTATGTGTCAGCGGTGGGAGGGCGTACTCCCTGTGGTTAGCCAACAACCATTCAAAGGAGCCCCGGCCGTCGTAGCCTACTCGCGCTTGGCGCCGAACGCTCCGAGGATTCCGTCGCGGCTGAACACGCCGCCGACCTCCTCATGTTCCGGCCCATAGAACTGACCCCGAAGCCGAGCGCCATTGAACACGCCATTCCTCACCGCGAGATCGTTCCACGCCATATCGGCGCGAGACATCCCCGTGTCTTCGTCTCGGATGTTGGTGAAGGCGACGTCAACCTGCGGTCGCGCTAGGTCGGCAATGCCGATTATGGCATCGCCTGAAACCCTGTTGCCCAGGCGCGGGCTGTCGCTGATGTCCACGCCAGCCATCGCACCGTTCCACGTTGCGCTCCTGGTAATGGGCGTGGGGTTGGTCTCAATCGCATTGCCGACCGAGTACGCATCGGGAAACCAGCTTCTGCTAATTGTTATATTCCTGGTGGTGATTGTGCTCACATGAACGTTGAAGAAACTGTGGTTCAGCCAGCCGCCATAGCTGGAAGCGTCGAAAGTGTCGCCGGAGCGACGCGCCCTCACGAGCGAGACCCCGTTGCGGGAGGCTACCGGCTCATACGTCAGGCCGCTGATTTCCAGCTCATCGAGAGCTGTGTCGTCGCGGAGAGGATGGGTCTCGATCAGACCGCCAAGTACGAAGGCGAGACAGGTGGAGTCGTCACCGCAAGGGCCAGCCTGCGCGCGGATAACGCTATCAGAGAGATCGAGCAACCTTGTCGCCGCATCCTCAAAGCTCTCCGGGACCGGCGGTGGCAATGGTTCATCATTCGGGTCCGGCTCGGGTGTCTCGTTGTCGTCCGGATAGCCATCAGGCTCCGGGTCGGCGGGCGCTTGGCCGTGATCGGGGTCGAGATCCTCAGCCGGGAGTGGCGGCTGTTGTACAGGTTGTTGCGAAGCGGCGACGGTTGGTCCGCCCCCACCGCCCGCTGCAGGCGGCGAGAAACAGCAAGCTCGTCGCGGCCGCGAGGGCGGCAATCATTGAATTGTCATGCCAATAAACGACCGCAATAAAGGGTATAATACCTATATCGACAATATTTCATTGTTTTTCATCATTTTTTTGTTCCTATATTTTCGCTGTAGTTCCGTTATTTCTGTTGCGTAATCAATTCGCAAGCGAATTCACTCAAACGCTGGCGCACCGGCGCGCGCAGCTGCCCCCAAGACTCTGCTGGTGCCCGAGTATAACGAACAGGGTCTAAGAAGAAAACCTGTCGTAATGGCCGGATAGCGGCCATAGCCGACTCCTCGACCCGACTCGCGTAGATCCTGACAAGTCGCGAAGCATCGTTTTTCCTGTCGAGGCATGTCGAAAACGGAACACAGTTGGCAGCATTCACAACCTGAAGGTCGCAGGTTCGAATCCTGGCCCGGCCGCGCCCGAGACCGGCATTCGCGAGAAGGGAGGGTCAGTCTTAGTCGTTCCGGAGCCGATGCCCGTCGACTCCAGGATCGTGCCGAGACTGCCGCGCGGCGTGAACTGAAGTGCGCCGCGGCTGGGTCCGTGGAAGAGCGCAGAGCATCCGATCAGGTCTCGGATCGCCGCCGCTGGATCTCGCTCTACCGGATCATGGACTGTCGCGAGACGAGCACCCGCCAGGCGGTTATTAGCGGCGAAATTCCGGTGGAAACGGTGATATGTTGATCGGCGTGAAGTCCGATTTTGGCTGCGACGTCAAGGCCTCGAATTCGGCTTCGAGAAAATCCGGGAAATGTGAGGTCCGTCGATGCCAACCCTCAACCATGCAGAAGGCGAACTGTACTACGATGTCATCGATCTGACGCCGGCTTGGGTCGACGATCCACCCAGCGTGCTTTTCATGCACGGCCTGGGTTTCGACGGCACCATTTGGGCGGACTGGCTACCGGCGATGGCTGCCCGGTTCCGGCTTGTCACCATCGACATGCGCGGGTGCGGTCGCTCCAGCGTCCCCGAAGCCGGCTACCCGTGGTCGTTCGATGGAATCGCAGAAGATATTCTGGCGGTTTCTGACGCGGCAGGGTGCGGCGACCGCATTCACTTCGTCGGCGAATCGCTCGGCGGCATCATGGGATATCACCTTGCCATTCACCATCCCGATCGGCTGCACACCGTGGTCTCCATCAATGCATCGCATCAAGGCGGCTGGATCGGCGGCAATGTCGGCGACTGGGATCGGGTGATGCAGACCGAGGGGATCGAGGCCTGGTCGCGCAGCATGATGGAATTCCGGTTCGGCGCCGGTGTGATTTCCGATGCCCATTACGCCTATCTCGACGGGCTTCAGACTCGCAGCGCCCGGCACGTGATCCTTGAGGTGTCGGGCGAACTGCTGCGCAAGATGGATCTGAAGCCTCGCCTTGCTTCGATCAGCACACCGTTATTGCTGCTTATGGGCGAAGCCAGTCCGTTCGTCTCGGTTGAGTGCGCGTGCGACATTCGCAGTGCGGTCGGTGGGGCCGCGCAACTTCACGTCATTGCCGGCGCACGGCATGGCGTCGCGATTTCTCATTCTCGGGAATGTATCGGCGCAACTCTCGCTTTCATTGGTCGCCATTGCGAAACTTGAAGCGTCCTTGCTTCCGGAGACACCGTCGCGATACAGTCGGGCAACAATTGGTTGAGGGGGATGCGGGTAAAGGGAATACACAAAATCGAGGAGGAACCGATGAGGACCGTTTGTCTAGCGGCCGCGGTGTCGGTCGCATTTGTCGGTAATGTTGGTGCCGCTGAGTGGAACATGGCTACCGGCTATGGCGATGCATTCTATCACACAGGTATTGTTCAGCGTTTCATCGACGATGCCCAGAAGAGTTCGGGCGGATCGCTGAAGATCAAGTTGCACAAGAATCAGAGTCTGGTGAAACTGCCGGACATCAAGCGCGCGGTGCAGACCGAGCAGGTGCAGATGGGGGAGATCCTGTTGAGCCAGTTCGGCAACGAGGACCCGCTATACGAACTCGACAATGTACCGTTTTTCGCGGACAGCTTCGACGAAGCGCAGAAACTCTGGAAAGTATTGCGGCCGAAGATCGATGCGAGCTTCGCCAAGCGCGGCATGCGTGTTCTCTACATCGCGCCGTGGCCGACCAGCGGATTCTATTCGAACAAGCCGATCAATTCGGTCGCGGATCTCAAAGGCGTGAAGATTCGCGTCTACAACGACGTGACGCGCCGGTTCTTCGAGTTGACCGGTTCGCAACCGACATTGGTGCAGTTCTCGGAGGTGCCGCAGGCCTTTGCCACCGGTCTGGTTGACGGGATGTTCACGGCGCCGCAGCTCTGCCTGGCATTGAAATGCTGGGACTTCGTGAAGAGCTTCAAGCACGTTGGCTCCCACGTGCCGACCAACGCGGTCATACTCAATGAGCGCGCGTTCAAGAAATTGTCGCCGGCCGAGCAGAATGCACTGATCGAAGCCGGCAAGCGCGCTGATCGATATGCGTGGGATACCGCTCGCGGAGTCATTAACAAACAGTTGGCGACGCTCAAGAAGAACGGCATGAACGTGACTGAAGGCAGCAAGGCGTTTGTCGGCGAGTTGCGCGTTGTCGGCCGGAAGATTCTCGATTCCTGGCTCGCCAAGGCGGGTGAAAGCGGCAAAGCCGTTGTTGCGGCATACAGGAACTGAGATGCGGATTGGAGGAAGAGCGGCCCCGTGATCGGATGCTGATCGGCTGCTTCGCTCGTCCGGCCTGATGCGACGTCTGCTGGATGCGTTCTACACGGCATCGCTGGCTCTGGGCGGCAGCTTTTTGGTCCTGTTGGGTGGCTTGGTACTGTCGCAGATCGTTGGCCGCTGGTTCGGCTTGATCGTCCCCGGCGCAGACGAATTCGCCGGATTTTGCATGGCTGCGACTTTTTTCCTGGCCTTGCCGCACACGTTGATGGTCGGCGGTCACATCCGGGTCGAACTGGTTCTCGACCGGCTCGGTGAACCGTGGCGGCGCAGCTTGGAAATCTGGGGGTCTCTGGCAGCGACAGGAATCGCTGGCTATTTTGCGTGGTATGCGATCGAATTGGCTTGGTTCTCGTTCAGTTTCGGGGACATGTCATTCGGCCTGCTGCCAATCCCGCTGTGGATACCGCAGAGCGCCCTGGCGTTTGGCGTCGTAGGCCTGACGATTGCCGGCATCGATTCGCTGACCCGCGCCCTACACGGCAAGCCAAACGTCACGGCAGAGCATCGGCCATCGGAGTGAGGGCTGATGGATCATACGCTGTGGTCAATCATTCTCGCCCTGATGCTGTTCGCATTTCTGGCGAGCGGATTGTGGGTGGCATTGTCCCTGGCGCTGGTCGGCGCCGTGACGATGGCGGTGTTTACCACCGTACCGGCCGGCAAGGTTCTCGCCAGCACGGTGTGGAGTTCGAGCATCAGCTGGACTCTGGTATCGCTGCCGCTGTTCATCTGGATGGCGGAAATTCTGTTCCGAACCCGGCTGTCGGAGGCGCTGTTCGCCGGTCTGTCGCCCTGGCTGTCGCGCATTCCGGGCGGTCTGATCCATGTGAACGTTCTCGGATCCGGCCTGTTCGCGGCAGTGTGCGGCTCGTCGTCTGCCACCTGCGCGACGGTCGGCAAAATGTCGGTCCCCGAGCTCAAACGGCTGGGCTACGACGAGCGGGTCACGATCGGGACCTTATGCGCTTCGGGCACGCTCGGCCTGCTGATCCCGCCGTCTATCGGAATGATCGTTTTCGGCGTCGTTGCCAATGTTTCCATCGCCAAGCTGTTCATTGCGGGGATGATCCCCGGAGCCTTGCTCGTGCTCATGCTGATCGGTTCGGTCGTCGGGTGGTCGTTGCTCAACCGGAGCCGGATGCCGCCTCCCGGGCCCTCCATGCCATTGCTGCGGCGCCTGTACCGGTCACGCCATCTGATTCCTGTGGTTTTCCTGATAATTGCCGTCCTTGGCTCGATCTACGGCGGATACGCAACGCCGACCGAAGCCGCAGCGTTGGGTGTGGTGGGCGCGCTTGTGATCTCGGCATTCTCCGGAACGCTGAACTGGCGCAACTTCGTCGACAGCGTCGCCGGCGCCACCCGAACCTCGTGTATGCTCGGATTCATCATCGCCGGCGCATCGTTTCTGTCGATCGCCATGGGTTACTCCGGCATTCCGCGCTTCTTTGCCGAGAATGTCGCGGCGATGCAGCTGTCGCGAATAGAACTCATCCTGGCCCTGACGGTATTGTTCGTTGGCTTGGGGTGCTTCCTTGAAGGCATGTCGCTGATCGTCCTTACCGGCGCGGTGATCATGCCCTTGGTGAACGCATCCGGTATCGATCCGATCTGGTTCGGGATTTACCTGATCGTGATCCTGGAGATTTCGTTGGTCACGCCGCCTATCGGTATCAACCTTTTCGTCCTTCAGGGCATGACCGGACGCGACCTCGGCTACGTCGCGTCCGCGAGCCTGCCGTTCTTTCTTGTACTCCTGGTCTTCCTGGGCCTGATCGTGGCGTTTCCCGGCATCGTGCTGTTTCTGCCCAACATGTACTGAGACCATGGTCGGCGAAAACATCTGCGAGTTGAGCGCCACCGATATTGCCGCTGCGGTGCGCTCGAGGCAGCTTTCGCCGAGGGAGGTGGTTTCTGCGGCATTGGCAAGAATGGAACGACTTGAACCGAAGGTTCATGCCTTCTGCACGCCGATGCCCGAGTCAGCGCGCGCTACAGCCGGACGGATCGAGAAACTGATCGCCGACGGCGCTGACCCGGGTCCGCTTGCCGGCGTTCCCGTCGCGATCAAGGACACGATCCTCGTCGGCGGCGAGCGCTGCGCTCAGGGTTCGGTGGCCTACGCCAGCTTCGTTCCTGAGGAAGACGACATTGTCGTCGAACGTCTCAAAGCGGCGGGTGCGATCGTCCTGGGAAAAACCAACGTGCCGGAGTTCGCCTATGCCGGCGTCGGCCACAATCCGGTATTCGAAACCACCCGCAATCCCTGGAACACGGATCTGACTTCCGGCGGCTCAAGCGCTGGATCGGCTGCGGCGGTCGCGTCCGGGATGGCGCCCCTCGCGCTCGGTAGCGACGCCGGCGGCTCGATCCGCATACCGGCAGCGTTCTGCGGTCTGGTTGGCGTCAAGCCGTCCTGGGGGCGGGTCCCGTTATTTCCTGGGTGTCGCGATCCGCGTTATCCGGGCTTGTCGAGTTGGGAGTTCCTGGAGCATATCGGTCCGATGACCCGCACCGTGGCGGATGCGGCACTGGCATTGTCGGTGATCGCAGGCCCCGACCCGCGCGACCGGCACTCGATCCCGTGCGACGACGTCGACTGGCAGGATGCGGCGACACGCGCAGATGTGGTACATAGTAGGATCGCCTTCAGTTCCGACCTCGGCTACGCTGTCGTCGACCCGGAGGTTGCCGCAATCGCGGAAGCGGCGGCGCAACGCTTCGAAACCACGCTGGGTTGCCGGGTTGAGCGGGAAGCGCCGGATTTGCTGGACGAGCAGACGGCGTTCTGGGCACTGGTCGTATTCAACAGCGATTTGCGTGGCATGCGCGCCCTGGTGGCCGAACACCGCCACGCGATGTCGCCGCATCTGGTCGACTTGCTGGAACGGGACTGGACCGCAGAGGAGTTGACCGACGGGCATCTCGCGCAGAAGCGAACCTGTCGGACCATGGCAGGTTTCATGGACCGCTATGACCTGCTGCTGACGCCGACAGCGGCGGTGCCGCCCTTCGAAATCGGACTGCTCGGTCCGGAGACGATAGCCGGTCGATTCGTGCCGCCGACCAAATGGACAGCACTGACGTTTCCCTTCAATTTGACCGGGCAACCCGTTGCGACCGTGCCAGCCGGATGGACCGCCGATGGCCTGCCGGTCGGATTACAGATTGTCGGCCGCCATCTCGACGATGAGCGTGTGCTCGCGGCCGCTTCGGCTTACGAGGCGATTGCTCCATGGCATGATCGATGGCCGGTGATAGCCGACGAATGTCATTGCCAGGCTGCAAGCGCTGAGGAGAAAAGCAAATGAGCCCCTACGCCCGTGACCTCGTCGGCTATGGCGAACAGCCACCGCATGCCGAGTGGCCGAACGATGCGCGTATCGCCGTGAATTTCGTCGTTAACTACGAAGAAGGCGGCGAGAACTGCTTGCTCCACGGCGACGCGGCGTCAGAAGGCATCCTCACGGACATGCCAGGCCACCCATCGTTGTCAGCATGGGAGGGCCGGCGCAACCTGATGGTCGAATCGGTATATGAGTATGGCAGCCGGGCCGGAATTTGGCGTTTCATGCGGATCTTCGCTTCGCATGAGGCGCATTTCACGGCATTTGCCATTGGTATGGCCCTGGAAAGATACCCCGAGGTCGCGAAGGCAATGGTCGAGGCCGGGCACGAGATCGCCACCCACGGTTACCGTTGGATCGACTATTCCCAGGTCGACATTCATACAGAGCGCGAGCATATGCGGCTCGCGATCCAGGCTTGTGAACTGACAACCGGGGAGCGGCCTCTCGGCTGGTTTGCCGGCCGCATGAGCGACAATTCCCGGCGGCTCGCCGCCGAAGAGGGTGGCTTCGTCTACGATTCGGACTCCTATGCCGACGACCTGCCGTTTTGGGAGGTTGTGAATGGCAAGCCGTTGCTGATCGTTCCGTATAGTCTGGACGCCAACGACATGCGTTTCTCGACGCCCCAGGGATTCAACACCGGCGATCATTTCTTCACTTACCTCAAGGACACGTTCGACGTTTTGTACGACGAGGGCGCGGAGCGACCGAAGATGATGTCGGTCGGCTTGCATCCTCGCCTAACCGGACGGCCTGGCCGGGCCGCCGGGTTGATTCGATTTCTCGATTATATTCGATCCAAGGAAAGGGTTTGGATCGCTCGGCGCATCGACATCGCGCAGCATTGGATTGAGAGACACCCATTTGAGAGATATTTGGATGAGACGGTGCCGAGACCAGAGGCCCAGATCGAGGATTGAGCTGGAGGCGAAAGAAAAAGGGGCCCGGCATTGGGGCCCTTCCGCGTCGTTTCTACCGGTCCTCTACCAGCCCTTGAGGACTTGAAGCTTGCCGCCCTGCCAATTGGCGAAACCGATGACGTTTGCGCTGCCGTGGTTCTTGCGGTCCCACTTGACCGGCGGCACGACGCCCGGTTCGAAATTGCCGAGCGACTCCAGGGCCTCGATGAAGGATTGGCGGCTGACATCCTTTCCGGCCCGTTTCAGGCCTTCGACGAAGACGATCGCGCCTGCCATGCCCATGTAGGTCCAGTATCCGGGCTTGGTCTTCGGATAGTATTTCGCGAGAATCCTGGTCGCTTCCTGCACCTTCGGGTGCTTCATCGTGTCGACGGCGACAAACAGGTTGATGATCGTGCCGTCGAGCGCCGGGCCTGTCAGGTCCGCTGCGATCGGGTCGCCCATCGTGTTGAGCGCCACGAAATGCGGTTTCCAGTTCAGCTTCTGCGCTTCCTTGATGAGCAGCGCCCCGTGCTTGGTAATGCAGGCACAGATCACCGCGTCGGCATTCGCCTTGCGCATCGACGCAACCTGGGCGCTGACGTCGACGTCGCTCGGGACATAGGTGGTCTCCGCCGCGGGCTTCATGCCGCGCTTCTTCAGTTCGTCGAAGGCGCCGTCGCGGATATCGGTGCCGAACTTGTCGTTCTGGTTGAAGATGGCAACGCGCTTCGCCTTGAGAACGTCCAGTGCATATTGCGCCAGCGACTCGCCGTTTCGCTCGCCCAGTGGCAAAAGGCCGAACACGTTACGGTCTTTAGGAGCCTTGAGCTTCTGATGGCCGCCGATCGGGTTGATCAGCGGAACCCCGCGCCGGACCAGGAACGGTATATATGATGCGCCTGCCGCCGTTGACATGCGTCAAACACATTGGTCTTTATACCGGAATCAAAGCCAAACCGCATCTGTTGACCGGATTGTACGGAAAATGCGGGGTTAGATGTCAGGCCAGCGATTTGGGTTCGGATAGGCGGATTCATATTGACTGGCAATTTCTAGTAAGTCGTCTTCTGCGCCAAAACGGGCAATTAATTGAAAGCCAATCGGTGTGCCGTCGAGGGAGGCGCCGGCAGGCAGTGAAATAGCGGGATAACCGACCACATTGACAAATCGGGTGTAGGGCGCGTGCGCGCGCGGGGCTGCCGGCTGATCCGCAATAACCGGTGGATAGACTTGCTCTGCAGGCCACGGCATAGCGGCGGCGCTGGGCGTCAAGATCAGGTCTATATTCTCGAAAAGCTCCCCAACGTGTGCACGCATCTTGTGTACTGCGCGCAGGACCTCATGGTAGTCGAGCGCGCTGTACCCGGCTTGGGCTAATGCGCGTACCGGTTTTCCGACTTCGTCTAGCCTCTCGGAATACGGCGCCAAGAGATGGGCGAGGGAAGTGCCGATGATGACTGCGTAGATCCGGTCTAGTAAATCAAGCTCGTAGGGCGCTTGGCCGAGATCGACGTGGTGGCCCAGTCGTTCCAGGTTTTGCGCCACGTGTCCTACGCTTGCAACGATAGTAGGGTCCACCGGGCTGTTGGCTACGCGTTCTATGTAGCGGATACGTTTCGGTTTCATTCGGGTGGCCGTATTCACGGGCAATGCTCGTGAAAACAGCATCGATGACCGATCGCGTAGGTCAGGACCCGCCATACGCCGATACAGAAGTTCCAGATCGTCAACGGTGCGCGCGACGGGACAGATGACTTCGAAGTCGAGGCTGATCAGCGGAAAACCGTGATACCGAGGAATGCGCCCAGTGGACGCTTTCAGCCCAACGATCCCGACATACCCAGCCGGGCGGCGCGCCGAGCCACCGCCGTCTGTTCCAAGGGCTGCGGGTGCCATCCCGCAGGCGACAGCTACAACCGATCCTCCACTGGATCCGCCGGGCGTGAGCGTTGGATTCCAGGGATTGCGCGTCACGCCAAAACGCAAATTCCCCGTATAACCCTGGACCGCAAATTCCGGCGTGTTCGTTTTCCCGAGCAACACCATCCCGGCGTCGCGCAACCGCTCGACACCGATTTCATCTTCCCTCGGAACATGATCAGCAAACAGATAACTTCCCCAGGTGGCGGGCACGCCGCGCACGTAGATGTTGTCCTTGACGACCAATGGAATGCCATCAAGCCGGCCCAGTCGAGCACGCCTCGCCGTCCGTGCATCCGACGCTTTGGCCGCGGCTCGCGCACCGTCCAGATCCAGATGCACAATTGCGTTCAACGTCGGATTTACTGCATCGATCCGTCTGAGATACTCATCAAGAAGCTCGATCGCCGAGATCTCGCCTCGCTCCAGCATCGTGCTGAGGCGCGTGATGGACAGTTTCCATAACACTGGCGTTGGAGCGTCCATAGTGTCTGCTCGATTCGTCGCTACGCGCCATTACATCAACGGTGGCCGGCCTTCCGCAGTCCATAGGCGGCGGATGACCTTACGCGCTTGCGCCAGCACTTCTGCTCCGTCGAACTGCACCGGTTGTCCGTCCCGAAGCACAAATCGCCCGTCGACCAAGACGAAGTCCACGTTGGTGCCGCGGCCGCTGTAAACGAGGATTCCTGCGACATCGACAAGAGGTGCCAGATTTGGTGAATCCACGTTGATCGCGATGACGTCAGCCTTCATGCCGGGCGCAAGTATGCCCACCTCGTCCGCGATGCCGAGCGCTGCAGCGCCGTTGCGAGTTGCCCACCTAAGCGCATGCGCTGCGTTGAGCGTATGACCGGTGCCGCGGATGCGCGCAAGGCTGATGGCCGTGCGCATAGATTCGAAGACATCGGCCGAAACGGTATCGCTGCCGATGGCGATAACGGCGCCGGCCCGCTCCAGTTCCAGGATCGGTGCGAGAAACCCGGACTTTGCGTTACCGATAGGGACATGTGCAACGGCGACGTCCGCCATACCGATGCGCTTAACATCCGAATTCTCCACAAATAGGCAGTGTGCTGCCACCAACCGCTCGTCCAAAAGTCCCACATCGTCGAGCAGCTCAGTCGGTGTCATACAGTAGTGCTCATGAACCTGGTCGTTCTCGGACTTGCTCTGGGAGAGATGGATATGAAAACGCACCGGCAGTTTCTCGCCAGCACGGCGCACCTCCCGCAGTAGTTCGCGAGAACAGGTGTTGGTTGCGTGCGGGGCGAGCAGTCCCTGGATGCGCCCCTCGGCAGCACCATGCCAGCGCTTGATGAATTCGAGGCAATCCGCGAGCCGGCGCTCACCCAGCTCGTGCCGGTGCTCAAGTGTCCCGCCCTTGATCAGGGAGGCACCCTCTACATCCTGAATGCGTCCGTTCACAAATCCGCGGAGCCCCGTGTCCCGGAGAGCTTCGGCGAGGGCCTCCGGATCGTGGAAGGAGTCCGCAACGGTGGTTGTCCCGAAGCGTAGGAGTTCATAGAGTCCGAGACGCGCCAGGTGATAGCTTTCCTCCCGTGAGAGCGCATATGCTTTCGGTATCCCTGACATATAGGAAGGCGCGATACCCACATCTTCTATTGCCCCCCGATACAGCACGGTGGGTGTATGGTTGTGTACGTTGACAAATCCTGGCAGCACGAGGTGCCGCCTGGCATCAACTGTGGAGACAGGACGAAAGCGACGTGCAATCTCGTCGCGGCTATCGACCGCCACAATGCGATTCCCCGAAATGGCCATACTGCCGTCGGGGATGCGACGATCTTCGTCATCAAGCGTAAGGAGCACCCCGCCCTCGACAACTAAGTCACAGCGCACCCTCTCTGTTACGATGCGTGATTTCGATGCACTCGCCATGGCTAGGTTCTAGTCGTTACGGATGACAAATTTGACGTCAGTAATCTGTTCGCCATTGGTCGGGTAAATATCGTGCGGACAAGCTGAGCCGACGACAATCAAGTTCATGAGCGCCCGCAGCACGATTTTGTCGCCTGGCCGCGCCGGTGAGGTGCCGGTCTCAAAACTGCCGTCGCTCCGAATGGGCGTATTCTGGAATAAGTTGATCGGATCAGGCAGGTATTCATAGGGGATGCCGAGATCCGCTACGGCTTCAGCAAGGTTGGCGCGGCAGTTGCGGTGGCCGGGTATACCAAAACCAAGCAAGTAGCGTTGCCGATCGCAGGAGGGAAAGCAAATATCGTGTACGCCGTCCGACGTGTCCTGCACGATCTCGATCATCGGTCGTCGATACACGCTTACGAGCTTGTCGTTGACCCTGAGCGTTACCCGCCGCAGTGTCGCCCGGCAGTGCGCTGGTGAGAGAAACTCCTTAACGTCATTTGCGTTGAAGGCGAAGAGGTCGCAGATTTGTTGCCCATCGACGTTCACCACCTCGAGTAACTCACCTTCGCGTATGTCCAGTCGCCCGCCGTATCCCGCCTCGATCAAAAGTTCTCTAGTCATGGTGTTGTCTTCGAATCAAGCGTTTGTGCACGGTCTGACAAGGTAGCGGATGGTCCTTCCGCCGACGCCGCTCCGGATAAGATGAGCGAAAGGAAAACCTTCAGACGGTCCGATGTGGGCGAATTCAACACGATGTCGGGCGTACCTTGCTCGAGAATTGCGCCGTGATCCATAAACACGAGGCGGTCTGCTAGTTGCCGCGCGAACCCGAGATGATGAGTCACAATCAGCATGGTTAGTCCCTGGTGTGCCAGGTCACGGATAGCGCTGAGCACCTCGTTTACGAGAATCGGGTCCAAAGAAGACGTTGGCTCGTCGAGCAGAAGTACTTTCGGATCCATAGCGAGTGCCCGGGCGATGGCGACCCGCTGCTGCTGGCCCCCTGAAAGCCTTGCCGGAAGACGGTCCGCGAAAGCAGCCATACCCACCTGATTCAGGGCCTCCATTGCTCGTGCTTCTGCTTTCTCCTCCTTCATGCCTCTGACTCTTATGAGCGCTTCGGTCACGTTCTCGAATGTTGTACGGTGCGGCCATAGGTTGAAGTTTTGAAACACTACGCCGATGTCGGCACGCATGCGGTTGATGTTCCTTTCGCGATCTCGACGTACCCTCGCTCCCCCGTTCAAGGGAACGCGACCCATAGGTGTGCCGTCGATAAACACGAATCCAGCATCTGGTTCGACAAGGAAATTGATACAACGAAGCAATGTGCTCTTGCCGCAACCACTTGGTCCGAATACGACGATCACCTCACCGGCGGCAACCTGCAGGTCGACATTGCACACCGCCTGCACCCGACCGAAGGACTTGGCGACGCCGCGAAGCTCTATTGTGGCGCCACGTGCTGTCATCGATCGGCCCGTTCCAAATGAAGTTCCGTCGCGCCGGTACGACTTCCAGGCCGTGATTCGAGATAACGGTAACGCTGTGTCACAAATTCCAACCAGCGCGACGCCACCAGCAGGGTTAGCGTTGTCACCCAGTAGAGAACCGCAATCATTAGAAATACCTCGACATAGCTATAGGTGATGCCCGACACCGTGTGCGCGGCCATGGTAAGTTCCGGTACCGTAATTATCGAAAGAACAGAAGATTCCTTGATCAAGGTGATTGTCTGATTTGTTGCAGGTGGAATAAGGTAACCGAACATTTGCGGAAAGACTACACGGCGCATCGCCTGCAAATAACTCATGCCCACGCCGCGTGCCGATTCATATTGGCTTAATGGGACCGAGTTCACGGCACCGCGGATAAGTTCGGCATAATAGGAGGAGATGTAAATTGCAAGTGCGATTACACCGAACGCGTATGCTGAGAGAAAAATCCCGAAAAATGGAAGCGTGTAGAAAATAAGAAAAACCTGTATAGCTAAGGGGATATTCCGTATCACCTCGACGTAAGTGATCGCGATTGCGCGCAGCACCGCATACCGCGATAGGCGGCAAAGCCCGACGACGATGCCAATCGCCCACGCTAGGACAAAGGCGACACTGACGATCGAGAGCGTCATGAGATAACCGTCAAGGATGACCGGCAGATAGGTTCTCATAAACTCTAAATCGAATGCCATGAACCGCCTCCCAACGCTACAATGTGCGAATCCGAAGCCGGCGCTCAACAAAGTGACCCAGCCGACTGATCGTAAAGTTCAGAAGAAAGAAGATTACGGCTAGGGCAACCAAAGTCTCAAGGGCTCGGAAATTGGCTGAATAAATTTGCTGCGCAGTCCGCAACGCTTCGGTGATAGCAATTACTGACACTAGCGGAGTGGCCTTCATCATCAGCACGAACTCATTGATGAGCGGCGGCACGATCTTAATCACCGCCTGGGGCATGATGACACGAAACCAGAGTGCAACACCTTTCAGCCCGAGGGCACGGGCTGCCTCATATTGGCCGGGCGGAATAGAAGCAAGACCGCCACGCATGATCTCCGTCATGAACGCGGATGTATGGAGCGTCAATGCAATAAGCGCCGACGCGGTGGCGCTCAATTCTAGGCCAAGCCTAGGGAGCAGAAAGTAAATGCAGAATATTTGTACTAATAGAGGTGTTCCGCGGATGAACGAGAGAACGAAAGTCAACATCCAAACGATAGGTCGGACCGTCAGTGTCCCGATGAGTGTCCACACTATACTAACAAAAAAGCCAACAAAAACCGAACATATTCCGAAGAAGAGATTCACCACAGCCGCCCGCCCAAGCGGGTCGAAAGCATTAAACGTATAATCGATTTCAAAAATCATGGTACAAAATATTACCCGACGCCCTGAGCCGGCGCTTATAACGTATGAAAGAGGCTACGGCCAACGAGCAGCGCCGGCCGCAGCCATCATTGAAAATTATTGAGCACCTGGGACGCGAAAATCTTTGTCAGGAATAGTCATGCGAAAACCGAACCATTTTTCTTGCATCGTGTAGAGTTTACCGTTGTCGCGCAGCTCAATTATGCAACTGCTGAAGAAGTCGCGCAAATCCTTGGAGTCGGGTCGCGCGATCCATCCCATGTACCGCTTCTCCCAAATGCGCTCGACGGTCTCATAAATGCCCGGCTTTTCCTTTATCATAAGCCCGATTTGTGTAGAGTTTTGGATAACGGCGTCCAGTTGACCGTTGGCGAGGGACAAGTACGCTTCCGGTGCCGCTTTAAATAGCTTCAACTCCTTATAACCAGTCATGCCCTTGGCTTTGAGTTTTTTCTCAAACGCCAACGCGATCTTCTCCATGGCTGATCCGAGCTGTGTGCCAACGATCTTACCCGAGATGTCCTCGGCTTTGTTGATACGACTGTCGCCAGCGCGCTTCATCACAGCGGCCGCGCCTTCGGCGATCGGCACTGTGAAGGCGTACTTGAGTTGCCGTTCCGGATGCATTCCGACGGCGGTGGCGACAAAGTCGTACTTCTTCGCCATCAATCCGCCAAATATACCTTGGTACGGTAGGTCAAGCTGGTCTAGTTTTACACCCAGTTTTTCGATACAGGCATCGAGAATGTCTTTGCCATAACCTACAATTTTTCCGTCCTTTACGAATTCGAAAGGAGGGTAGGCCGCTTCAGTCGCAACAACAATCTTCCCCCGCTTCTTGATGTCGTCAAGAGTTCCTCCGTGCGCTTGCCCAGCGATGCAAAGCGCGACCATGATAACGACCCCTGTCAACAGGGCGCGTAGGAAGGCATTGTCTATGAGATTTCGTGTCATGTAGGTCATGGTGTCTCCTCCTTTTATTGGTTCTGTAAACCTGAGTATACCGGATGTATACTCATGCGACTCGGGCAATCATTGATGATCACGGTCGAAGATTGCCCCAAGAAACTCTAGATTCAGCCACGCAGCCGTAACAGCAGAATTTCCCGTCCGGTCGACTAGTGGATTTACTTCAACCAAGTCGTAGCCGACGATTTCGGATTGCCGTGCGATTCCAACGAGCAGATCTTTGACTTGGTCATAGTTCAATCCGCCGGGGGTTGGACTACCGACTCCAGACACAACAGCCGGGTCGAACACGTCGAAATCGAGGCTCACAAAGACGCGGTCCATCTTCGGGATTTCCTCGAGCGTGCGCTTTGTACCCCAACCTTTAATTTGCCGCGCAGTAATAATGCGGTTACCGCGTGCGAGGGAATCTTTGTAGTCCTCCTCCCGTGTACCCCAACCGCGTAGTCCAAGTTGCGCAATATGGCGCACGAATTGCAGCTCCGATACACGCCGCATCGGGCTACCACCGAAATAGTGCACCGACATAACGCTATCTCGGTAGTCGATGTGCGCGTCGATATGCACTACGTCGATGGGCCCCAGCGCTTCGAATGCTGCGACTACTGCCGGTGTAGTCGAGTGATTGCCGCCGATGACAGCCGGTAGCGCACCAGCGGCGAGAATCTTCTTGATTGTCTCGGTGATCGACGAATTTGTGTAGCTGAAGTCTGTATAGAGCGTGTCTACATCGCCGCAGTCGACGATTCGCACGTCGCTAAGAAACCGCCGTTCCTCGTCCACGTCCCAATAGCCGCTGGTCCGATTGCCTCGATCGTTGAAGCCGTAACGGGTGGATGCTTCCCTAATTGCTCGCGGGCCGAAGCGAGCGCCTGGCATGTACCCGACTCCCTCGTCCCAAGGAATTCCGACTATTGCCACGTCGGCATCCAATTTATCTAAATCTTCGCAAATTTGCGACTTATAGAACGTCGCGATACCGACAACCTGATGATTTATTTGATATCGCTCAGATGTCATGTGTCTGTACGATTAGCTTCCAGCCGCTGCCCAAGCAAGCGGTGGACGGGTTGGCATCACTTCTGCGCGTGGTTTTGTGCAAAGATGCAGTATTGTCTTTGCGTAGACCTTCGCTGCACGCAACAGATCGGAGATAGCGACGTGTTCACCCGCCGCCGGATCCCATCCGATAGTTCCTGAACGCGTGCGTCCAGAAGGACCGTAGTTTAGACCTGGTACGCCGTAGGAGCAGAGATGCACAGCATCGGACGACCAGCCCTCCGGTGCGATGACTACTTCCTCTCCGAAGACTGTGCGATGGGATTCCGCTACTGCGCGAGTGAGCGGATGAGACTCCGCGATTTCGACACCGGGATTCGTTACATAGCAATCGAGTTCAGCTGAAATCTCGGGATTGCACTCACTAAAGCCCCGCAGAAAATCGGTGAGCGCATACTGAACGTCGATAGGGTGCGCGCCTGGCACGATACGAACATCTACGTAAACAGAGCATTCGAGCGGCATGCGGCAACAGCGGAACGGGGTGCCACCTTCGATGGCACCGATGGTAACCGTTGCACCACGCCCTCTATAGGTATGTGTGCGCCTGTAGTCGTCTGCCCAAACCTGCAGCGCCGCGATAAGGCGCATCATCTTCAATATCGCGTTGTCAGTGGGGTCGCCATAGTTACCATGGGCCGGCGTGCCGCGAGTGGTCACCTTTGCAAACACATAGCCCATGTGGCCGACCACTAAATTGAGTGCGGTGGGCTCTCCGAAGATGGCCATGTCGGCCGTCACGCCGTGAGTGACGAGGTGCCGCGAACCAACACCCCCACCCCGGTATGTACGCCCCTGGAAGCGATCGATAGGTCCCATTTCAACTTCGCCGGCGACACCCGCTATGACTACGTCACCCGCCAGCTTTACACCTGCGTTTATGATCGCTCGGACAGCAGCTACATAACAGGCGAGCGCCCCCTTCATATTGTAGATGCCAAGCCCATAAAGCCATCCATCTTGTTCCCAAGCCTTTGGGCGGTAACCCGGTAAGTCTGGCAGCTCGCGGCCGGCGCCGAAATAAGACGTGTCGAGGTGCCCGTTGAACATTAGTGTAATTCCAGACCCGTCGCCCTTGAGCCGGCCAATCGCGTTGAAGCGCTCGGACTCAATCTCCTGAAGGAAGGCTGGCACACCTGCCTCTGCGAGCGCGTCGCGGTAGAAGACTGCAACATCGCGCTCTTGACCCGTAGGGCTTGGGATATCAACGAGGTTTTTGGCAAGGTCTGCGAGGTAATTCCGATCAATACATCGCCACACTTCCTGCTCGAAAGGAGTCGTGGAATTCGATGCTATGACCTTGCTCAATTTGAATAAATCCTGCTGAGCATGTATACGGTCGAATATCAGCAATAATTTTAGTCAACATATCTCCTCGCGTCAACCGAATTCCTTGCCCACCAAAGGGTGTCCGTCATCAGAATGAGCGCTAGGGTTCGACTACTCGACTCCCCGAGGTAACGGCAATGCTTTCTCGCCCGACATGCTCGTCGGCCGGGCCCCGTGAAGTTACTGGATGCGTCTTTTTCCGTGTCCCGCGACGGCCTGGCGCGGCGTCCGAAACCGCACCCAGCCTGTGTCCCGGCCCCAAAGCCGGGGCGGTTGACGTCTCCGGCCTCGCGGCGGGCCGCAACGGCCCGACGGATCTCCCGGTCCTTCGGGTGTCCCGGCGGATCGTGGATTGCTCCGGTTCCGCGGGCGCCGGAGCGATGAACGCGGACCGGGTCATCAAATCGAATGCGGGAATTTTCAATACCGGGATCCGGGCAGGCGGCACATGGCGCCGATAAGCCATTCCGGCGGTAACCGTTCGGGTTCCGGGGGATGAGCAGATGCTTACCCGCGCCCGAGTGTGATTCTACCGATTGAGTGTGCGCCGCCAATCTTTTCGGAGGGAGCGCAGCCAGATGTCCTTTTTCGGCTGGGCTCGTTTTGTGGGCCTGTCGTAGCGCCCACGGCCCTGGGTGGTCCCGACGCGGGTCTAGCCCGACGCGCGGTAGACGGCGCCGGTATATCGCGGGGTCTCGACGAAGGTCTCGATCAGCACGGGGGTGATATTGTAGCGCTCGGTCCAGTCGGTGGGTAGGCGTCGGCGCACGATGGCGAGGATGTGCGAGCCGAGGTTGGGGATCTCGATCCAGGGCAAGATCAGGAACCTCGGATTGTCGATCACGAGCGAGAGGTTCTTCTCACGCTTCTCGGGCGTCCATCCGATGAAGTTGTCGCGCGGGGCGAGCTTCCAGGCCTGTTATTCGGCGTGCCTGTTGGGCGCCGATCGGCGGCTTGACCTGTTGATTTGGTTTAAATCAAGGGGGTCGAAATTTGACGCCTAACAACAGTAGAGATCATGCGCAATCCGGTACGTCCAACCGCCTGAATCCCGGTTTCCGGGACGCGGTGATGCCGCGGGTTCGAGTTCATCCACATGTCGCTGTCGGCATGGATGTTTCTCGGATCGGCATTTTCATATTGCGTTTCATGCCGCTAATCGCCTTCTCCCGTTGCGCGCCGCCGGAACCCGGGGGCGGACCGCCGCGGCGGGAGAAGGGCGATGGCACGGAGCGGGTGGCGGGGAGCGCGAGGCGGCGGCGGCCGGAAGAAGAAGCGCAGCGGCCGGCACGTGATGGTCGTCGAATCGCCGGTCAAGGCGCGGACCATCGGCGGCTATCTCGGCCGGGGCTACCGGGTGATCGCGACCCGGGGCCATGTGCGCGACCTGCCCGGGGCGATATCCCGACAGTTGCATCGGCGGACGTCTTGTATTGATCGCAGAGCGACTTGTACTCGCGAAGCAGGGCCGGATCGTTCTCGATGGTCTCGAACACATCGTGCACGACCTCCTCGGTGTGCTGTGGAGGCAGGCGGTCGAGTGCGGCTTCGACGAGTTCCTCGATGGACGACTTGGGCATGGCATATCCTCTCGAAATGCGCTGTCAGGGCGCCCGCCTATAGGGCGGACGGCACCGACGTCCCTCGCCGATGCCTCCATATATTCCGTTGAACCGAAAAATCGGTGAAGCGCGGGGGCGATTTAGTTCGCGATTGCGGTGTTGCGCCGCAGTCTGACGGCCGCGTCAGCGATCGAAATACGGTTCCCAACGGTCCCCGAGGGGCGCGGGGAAGAGCGCGAACCGGCTGAGGCAGCGGCCAGTTAGCTCCTAAATTCGCTCGGCCGACGAGTGGAAAAGTCGACCGGAGGGGTGCATGGAGACGGCAAATCGGCCCGGCAGACGGGCGAGTCGCCCGGATCGTGGATCGCCAAACCGACCGGAGCAAAAGTCGAAACTCTCTTTGTCGGCAGCGGGTGGGCGCCGCGTTCATGCAGGCCATGGCCGCGAAGGCCTACCCCTGAAGGCGGCGCTCCGGAGGCATCTCGACGATATATTCGTCGACGATAGCCTTGAGGGCTGCCTTGAGGACACCTGTTTCAACAAACAGGGCATCGTGTTCATGCGCGTATCTCCACTGCGTGAAGATATCCTTGTTCTGGCGCAATGCGTTTCTTATGCCCGGATAGATCGGCCAATCCGGAATGGGGCCTGGAACTTCCGGCATCTTGTCTTCAAGGCGCCTCCGCGTGTTCTCTCCCAGGCCATCGAACAGCTCCAGAAGATCGTGAGTCTTGAATGGGGTCTCCTTGCCTTCACTGCGGTGCCATGCCTTCAAACCGATCTCGACGGCGAGGGACAATAGAACCGGGACCGCTATGGACGTTCCCTCACGCCATACACCGTCCCTCTGTTCAGCATCGAGATGTTCAACAAGCCGCCCGAGTTCGTGTGCCCGGGCCATCATGAGAAGGGGATTGTTCTTCCAGAAGCTGTCCCGTGTCATTCAGCCCTCCGCGCTGACGTCACTTCCACCTGTTCGAGCACTGTCGGCATCGCCCCCTGCTGACCTGGCAGGGGCGAATATGCCACCAACTCCGAACGGTTCTGGCGGTGCGCGGGGGACCTTTGCAAGAGCGCGATGCGCCTGCAGCGAAGGAGAGCGCCGACCGGAAATCTGTCGACACGGGGCAACTGCCGGACGCAAATCGAGGCCGGATCGATGCCCGGCGACGGCAAATCGGCCCGGAAAACGCGATGACCTCGCATTGCGCGCGTGTATCGGTCCGTGTTTATGCCGTGTTCGGGCGTATGCCGGCCGTGTATCGGTGGGGGACATGCGGGGTCCTGCGGGGTCAGGGCGATGACGATTCGCGTGTATCGGTGTGATACACGCTCGCTCCAACATTCTCGTGACCCCGTTTGACCGCGGAAGTCCCCAATAGGGCACGTCATGGGGCCCCATGGCACACCTGCATCAGCGATGCGTGGGGTGTGAGACCCAAGGCCGCTCCAGGCGGTCAAACAGGCGATTCGAGCTGTACGGGAGATCGGAGAATCGACGCCGGTGCACCCGGCGGACCGGAGCCGCCGCGGCGAGTGAGCGGGCGACTGGGCCGACAGGAGCGAGGGCAGCCCCGGATCGCGGTCCGGGACAGGCTCTACGAGACACCGTGCCGAGCGGGTCGGCGGAAGCGCCGGCACTTGGCTCGGCAGTCGTGTCGGCGGTTGTGCATCGGGCAGTGTGCCGAGATCGGCACGGTGGGCGATGCACTCAGTGGAAATGGCCCTGGCCGCCGTCGAAAAGCGGCAGATCTTCGATTCGAATTGTGGTAGAGAGCTAGACTTGGATGTCTGGAGAGGAGTCGCGGCTCCGGTAATCCCGTTGTCAGGAACCTGCCGCAGTACCATAACTCGTTCGGGCTGCGTCGCTACGCCTGAGACGGCACAGCGGCCCTGCGGCCTGCCGTTCCAGCTATTCAGAACCGGGCCGCCAGCTGAAAGCCGACGCGGTGCTCCGGCTCCGCGGCGCCTTTTGCGCTGTCACGGCGGGTCGCCACGAGTTCGAGCGCCAGCTTGTTCCGGCCGCTCTGAACCGGGCCGAGGCGGTAGCCGAGGCTGTATTCGCGGTGGGCGTGCGAGAGAGCAAACCCCAGTTCCAGCGTCGAGGTGAAGCGGTCGCCGAAGGCGGGGAAGCCATAGCCGAACCGGATATCCAGGCGTTGCTCCCCCCGGCGATTGCCGCTCGCCGCCAGCCCAGCCAGGGTCTCGCGCCCGAGCAGCGCATCCATGCCGCCGCTCGACGCCTCGCCCAGGCTCTGGCTGAGCGTGAGCTTCGGGCCGCGGCCTCTAGACGGGTCCGGATGCCAGACCAGCGAGGCGGCGAGGCCCACGTCCCGGAAGCGGCGCGCCTCGTGGGTGAGCAGTCCGCGCGCGCTCATCTCTGCAGAGACCCCACTCTGCAAATGCGACCAGGCGAGGCCCGCGCCGAGATCGGCTCCGAAGCCGGTTTCGGCGTCGCCGCCGTCATGGCGCAGGCCGATCTCGGCGCGCGGTGTCAGCGCGCCGCCGCCGAACGCGATGCCCCGCCAGGCGCCCTCCAATCCGAGGCGGAGCCGGGTCGCACTGGCTTCAGCCGCCGCGAGGCTGCCGCTGCTCCCGCGCGCTGCCGCCGATCTCGTGTTTACCGCCATGGCGTCGGCGGCCAACGCCAACTCGAAGCCGCCGCCAGCAGGCGCCCGGACAGCCACCCCGCGCACACCGGCCGCGGCCATCGTGAGCTCAATGTCGGTCCCGATCGGCTCGTCGTCCTTCGGCTTGAGCGTGAGGTCGCCGACGCCGTAGCCCGCCATCCCCCAAAGCGTCAGCCGCGGGGACAGGCGGTAGCGACCGTAGGGGAAGATTCCGGTCAGGCTCGACGATATCGCGCCTTCCTCAACGCCCCGGTAGCTGCCTTGGCCCCTCGAGTGCGACAGCAGCAGCCCGGCAATCCAGGGGCCGCGCCTCCAGTCCGCGCCCATCATCAGGCTGCCGACCTCACCGTCGAGCGCGAAGTCGCCTTCTTGCGTACGGTCCCGCGCGCTGAAGCGCGTCAGCGCACCGAGGCCGCAGAGCGAAACAGTGCCGCCGACGGCGGCAGGCGCCTCAGCGGTCAGGGCAAGGGAAGTTCCGGTCAGCAGATCCCGCAGCGTCACTGCGTGTGCGCTGTAGCCCGGTCGCGCGAAGTCCGCAGCGCCGGCGTCGCGGCCGCTGTCAGGGCCGCTGTCAGGGCCGCCGTCCCGGCCGGCGTGGGGCCATTTCGAAAAAGCCGCGAGAGGGGCTGCCGCAACGGCCTGCGGCGCCTTCGCCGGCACGGCCCGGCCGGCCTCTCCGGACCCCCCGGAAATCGCGTGGCCGGCGAGCGTGGCCGCCAAGCCGGCTTTTGGCGGCGCCCGCAGACAGGCCTCGACTCCATGGATCGCGTGCTCGGCCACCGTTCGCCCGAACCGCGCCAGCCACGCCCGCCTTATGCGGTCGTCGGCGCTCGCTGTCGGTGGGCGCCACGTCCCGGGGTCCGACCATTCGCTCGGCGTTTCCCCGTTGAGCGCCCGAACCCGCACCTGATACTTCGACCCCGCGCTCAGCGACCCGATCTTCGTGTCGGTGCGCGTGCCGGCGTGCGGGTGGCCGCGCCACCTCCCGGTCGTTCCGTGCCGGTACTGCACATCGTAGCCGACGATTGGCGGGCCGCCGTTCCGGCCCGGCGCCTTCCACCGGACATCGAGGATCAATGTCGAGTCCCGCGCCGCGCTTACCGAGGGAGCGTCGATCAGTGGCGCGTCCGGTTTAGCAGGGCGCTCGTCCACGTCCGTGATGTTGATCGTCACCGCAACGCTCGCTGCGGCCTCGGCGGTATCTCTCACCCTGACCGTCAACGGATACGACGCCTTCGTCTCGTAGTCGTAAGCAATGCCCTCGCGGGTCCTGATCTGGCCCGAGGACGAATCGATAGCGAACGAGGCTGCGCCCGCGCCCTCGAGCGTATAGGTCAGCGCGTCGCTGTCCGGGTCGGTCGCCGCCACCGGCTCGCCCAGGTTCACGTTCCCGGGTGAGTTCTCGGCCACGTCGCGGGTCTGCGAACGGTGCTGGAAGGCCGGCGCGCCGTTCGCCGGGCTGTTGGTGGTGCCTGTCCCGGGGTCCGACCATTCGCTCGGGGTCTCTCCGTTGAGCGCGCGGACCCGCACGCGATACGTCGTCCCAGCGCTCAGCGACCCGATCGTCGTGTCGGTGCGCGTGCCGGCGTGAGGACGGTTGCGCCACGGCCCGGTCGTTTCCAGCCGGTACTGCACATCGTAGCCGACGATCGGCGGGCCGCCGTTCCGGCCCGGCACCCTCCAGTCGACATCGAGGCCCGTCGTCGACCCCGCGATTGCGCTCACCAAAGGGGCATCCGGCTTGGTGGGTTGCTCGTCCACGTCCGTGACGAAGATGGTCACGTCGATGGTGTCGTAACCGCCGTTGGCGTCGTCTGCCCTGACGGTCACGAAATGGGCGGACGCGGTTTCATGGTCGTAGATGGCCCCCGCCTTCGTCCGGATCTGGCCGGAATCGATGACGAAGTTGTCCTTGTCCGGCCCGTCGAGCGAGTAGGTCAGCGCGGCGGGGACCTCCGTGCCTTCGCCCGTTTGCACCGGGTGGCCCACGTCGACGCCCGGAGGCGAGTTTTCCGGTACACTGCGTGTCGTTGCCGTGGCGTCGAAAAACGGCATCTCCCGCGGAGTCTTGTCTTCGAGCTTGTCGCCGTCCGGTTTGCCGTCGTCAGCCTGGTCGCTGTCGATATCCCCGACCGTGCCGGTGTCCACGCAGGTCACGGTCTCGTCGTTGCCGGCGTCGTCCCGGAAGTCGATCAGGACCCTGAGACGCTTGCCGACGTCGGCGGCGACCGGGACATAGGTCGGCCGGCGCGCGCCCTCGATCTCGACCGGGTCGGACGCATCGTCGGCGCCGAGCCGGATCCACCGGTATTCCCAGTCCGGCGCGGTCAGCCCGTCGGCATCGCGGATGGCACTCGTCGGCGCCGTCAGCGTCTCGCCGACCCTCGGCGTCCCGGAAATGGCCTGCGTGCAGGCCGCCGGGCTGTTCTGCACGGTGCCGTTGACCCGAATCTGCAGCGAGTCGTGGCTTCCCAGCCACGCCCAGGAACTGAAAATGCCTCCCTTGAACCCCCACTGGATGCCCCAGCCGGACGCGGCGCCGGCGTCTGTCCCCAGTCTGGAGTTGGTATGATACCAGCGGGGTCCGCCGGTAGTGTGGGCGCCGCTGTATTCCACAACCAGCCAATAGACCGCGGCCGGATCCAGCCTGGCGCCGGCCGGAGCGGTGAATTTGTTCCGGCCCGCGTCGACCGAGGGGGGATTGGTCAGGGTATAGAGGACGGTGGAGCTCGGCGAACCGACCCCGGTCTGGTGCGTGTTGTCTCCGACCGAATCGGCCGCGGAATCGTCCTGGCGGACCGTGACGGTGAGCGTGCCGGTACCGGTTACGCCGGAGTGGAGTTTCAGATCGACGCTGTCGAGGATGTAGCCGGCCGCCGCCGGGCCGGTGCCGAAGGCCTGGGCGTGCGGCCGGGCGTTCCACACCTCCTGGCTCACTCCCGATTTCTTGCCGATGTTGGCGACCAGGGCGGTGACGGTCCCGGTTCCAGCCCAGGCAGGCGGGATGGAGAGCGCGAAGGCGGCCGAAACGAAGGCCGGGACGATACCGGACCGGACGCCGAACCCGCTCCGGACTCGGGCGGTCCATGCCGGGCGGCGGCGATGACTAGCGTTACGCAGATTGTCTATCTTCGCTCTCCGGTGGTTGTGTGCACGGAATTACATGCTATTCAACGGGATGGAGAGCGGTTAATTATAGTGGCGAAAAGCTGTCCCTCAATTGCCAGAAATTGGCGTTTCCGGTACAGTTATTCAGCGTGCTATGACAAACTATTTGCGTATTTCTCACAATATAAGAATCAGGAGGTCCAAGCCGCGCTCCTTACGCATCTACGCTGCGAAGACAGCGACCTCGCCAACATGGGCGTGTCGCGTTGCATTGGGCTCTTTCAGGATGTCGAGGAAGCGCAGCCATCGCGCGGCATGGCCGAATAATCACTGACATGCATCTGGATCGGCGGGTCGGCTGCATCGACGCCGGCCGGGCAGCGACCATCGCTCCGCCGGAGCCTCGATCTGGATCGCGGTAACGCGCTCGCCGCCGCGCAATTCGAGAAAATGAACGAGGTTAAGCTAATGAATAAGCGATGAGACTCATGTCCAAGGCCTTCGGGAGTGATATCGCGGAAGCCGGATTCGCGAAAGGAAACCTGCCGACAACAACGTGATCGCATCGCTTCGCTCCGGGGTGGTTACTTTAGGTGACATTGGCCGGCTAACCGCGACCTGCTGGCGCGCGAACTGAAGGCGGCGGCGGCGTGCATCGGAGCGCCGGAATACGACCCGCTGGACGGCGAACCGCCCGAGGGGGCAAGGTCCGGGCACTAGGTCTCATAGCAGGCCCTCGCGCAGGGCCCGGACGGCGGCGTGGTGCTTGTTGGCGCAGTCCAGCTTGCGCGCGGCGCTGGACGCGTGCCGGTTCACCGTGTGGGCGGACAGGCCGAGCACCGCCGCGATCTGGGCGGCCGTGCGGCCCTCGAGGGTCCAGGACAGGCATTCGCGTTCCCGCACCGTGAGGACGGCGGCGGGGCGGCCGTAGTTCGCGCCGCCGCTTTGCCGGGCGCCCGCCCGGCCGAGCAGGAAGTCGTGGGCGTCGAAGGCGGCGGCGAACAGCCGTTCGTGTTCGCCGCACCCCGCCACTCTGAGGCGCTTGGGATCGGCGGCGGCGACGCTGAGCACCCCGACTCCGCCGCGCGCACAGCGTACCGGGATCGCCAGGCCGCACAGCAGGCCGAAGGCGGTCATCTCCTCCAGGACCCGGCGCTGCGGCTTGGCGAAGGCGCGCAGGAAACGGCCCCGGCCCCAGAAGAAGGGCCGGTGCGAACGCCGCGCCAGGTCGCAGACCGGGTCGAGCAGGCAATAGCGGCGCGCGGCGTAGCGCTCGGCCCATTCCCGGGGCCAGCTTGACAGGCCGCCGGGCTGGCAAAGGGCGGCAGGGTCGCCGGGGCGCCGGTGCAGGCCGAACGAATAATGGTCGAGGCCCAGGCCTCCGACCAGGCGCCCCAGTCCGGCCGCAACCTCGGCGCGGCCGTCTTCCGGCCGGAAATAACGCTGCCTGAACCACGTATTCGCCATGTTGCCCGATTTCGACGGAGAAGAATCGACGACCCGGTACTTTCAACAGGTTTTCGGCAAAAATGAACCGGAAAATTGCCTTGTTCCGGCAGGCGGAACAACTTTCGAATTCCGAGCCCGATAACTCTGCGCCACGATGCCTCAGGCGGCCATGAACCGTCCCGGAATGATCGTACGGTCTGGCATTGAGCGATACGGGCCCGGTTTTCAGTTGGGTGGCGAGCTCGGTAGATTATTGTGCATAATATGCAAACATATTGGCTTATTCGGTCAATACATGTGCAAAATATGCTAGAATATGGCAATTGAGAGTCGGCGTTTCCCGACTATGATGAAGAGTTCTTCCGAACGGGAAACCGGTACGGGATTTCGTGCGAACGGACCGGAGAGCGAAGATAGAAAAACAACGAAAACGGTCGCGGTTAGAGCGGACCGCGAGCGCGTCGGCGGTGATCCTCGCCATGTTGGCGCTTCCAGCCTGGGCGGGCTGGCAACCGCATCCGCGCCAGCCGGCAATGCGGGCAAGAAACCGGCCTCGGGCGCTATGGGCGCTTCCGTCTGCCTGGCGGGTGGCGCTGTTGCCGTTCAGGGAGCGCACGCAGGGCCGGATCGACAGACGTTGCGCCATGAAGCCTGAGCGCTTCGAAATCGGAGGCCGGGACATCATCGGGCTGCAACGGTTCTTTCGGAATCTCGGTGCTGAACCGCTCCGCGATGAAATCCAGTCCATTGAAACGAAACGCCCGGTCGAAGATGAAACGGTGATTGTAGTCGTAGCGACACGGTGAACCAGCTTCAGGAAACTCTCGCGCGCCAAAGGCTAATCATGGAGAAGCTCCCGGTGGCCGGTAAGTCAAGATCCCACCGCGTTCGCATGAGCGACCCCGTATCGGCCATCTTTAGGGCAAAAGGGCCGCAGATCTCCAGGTCGGGAAGGGTCGAAATGAAACCAGGCAAGGCGAAACGGCTGATCTGCCAGGAATTTCGGCGATGGGCAGCAACCAACGCGATCGGCAGTCCTCGCGTGACGGATGGTTTTGTTTTCTTCGGCTATCTCAAGCAGAAGAGACCGGACCTGCTCAAGTTCCGCTGCCGGGGCGACAAGTGGCAGAGCGTGTACGGGTTCCTGAGTGAGGGCGGTCTCGTTTCAGGGTGAGGAACTATCGAAGGATCTATACTCGACGCGGCCAAGGCGCAGCGGATTTCCCTCCCTTGCGCCATCGCCGCCGGGGCGGCGGTCGGTTGGCCACGGACTTGACCGCCGTCCCGACCAGTCCCGTCCGGCATCGGCCGTCGGTTCGGCCAGGACCGTCGCACGGCGATGAAGATGCTGCGCTATTCGGCGCCGCGGGTTACCGCCTGACGAAGCCGGTCAGGAGACCCAGGCTGGACGGGTTCACCGGCACCGTCGACGCGATCCTGGAGGCGGACGCAGATCCGGACGTGCCGCGCAGGCAGCGGCATACGGTGCACCGCATCATCTGGCGGCTGCGGGACGAGCGCGGGTTCAGCGGCGGCTATGCCATCGTGAAGGACTATGTCCGGGCCCGGCGGCAGTCGACGCGCGAAGCTTTCGTGCCGCTGCATCACCCGCCGGGCCATGCCCAGGTCGACTTCGGCGCGCCTGTTGGACGCCGATCGGCGGCTTGACTTGTTGATTTGGCTTAAATCAAGGGGGTCGAAATTTGACGCCTAACAACAGCCTGATTCATGCCGTACGGGGGATCGGAAATCGGCGCCGGTTGACCCGGCGGATCGGAGCCGCCGCGGCGCTTGAGCGGGTGCGTAGCCGACTGGTGCGTCGGCAGTTGTCCGGACAGGGAAGCCGACTCCATGCGCTCTTGTTTCGGGCGGCGTATTCCGGCTATGACCTTGTCATGATCGCTGGAGACGGCGGCCGATCCCGCAATACCGAGGACAGCAGGACAGATGCCTTCCCCAGCGATCGACGAAAGCGCCCTGAACAAGGGGCAGCGCCGCAAGCTCAACGCGCTCCGCAAGTCAGTCGGCAGCGACATCGGCGAGCGCGCCTTTGCCGACTGGCTCGCGACGCAGAAGGCGCCGGTCCCGGCGGACGGCGACGCGGCGCGGATCGCCGACGCCCTGTGGCCGCTGATCGAACGGAAAGCGCTGAAGATCCCGCGCGGCGGCTACATCGTCAGACGCGGCCGCGGCCGGATCATCGTCGAGCCGGCCGGGTCGTAACACGGCCCCATCCGTCCGGTCGGCCATACGGATGGGCGGCGCGCCCTGCGGCGGCGGCGGACCCACGTCCGGAGGCTGGCCGTTTGTCGGGTCGGCTGACCATGCGGCCGGTCCCGGCTATTTTCTTCGACCGCAGTTCGGCTGGTCGTTAAGCCGGCGGCTCGGCCCGCCGGGCATATTCCGGGAAAGACCAAAATGCTGACCTTGAAGACCGAACGGGTCGACGGTTCGAACGCCGCCCGGTTCGACGGTGCGATGCGGACCGCGCTTCGAGACGGCGACCGCGCCCTGGTCAAGGACCTGGAGAACCTGGCTTACATCAGCAGCGCCGGACTGGGTCCTGATCCTGGTGTCCAGGGCGCAAAAGGCGCGCGGCGCCGTGCTGCTGCTGTGCGCGCTCGGCGACCGGCTCCGGGCGGTCCTGGTGATCGCCGGGTTCGACAGGTTCCTGGCGATCCATCCGTCGAAGGCCGACGCCCTGGCCTCCCTGGACCGCTGACGCTGGCGGCCCCGGATCGGGTCCGCCTGCCCCCGATGGGGTAGACGCCTCCTGCCGACGGCATCGCGATGTGCCAAGGTGGCGATGGAGGCGTGCGGCGGGGCGCACCATTGGGGCCGCGAGATCGGCGGTCTTGGCCATACGGTGCGCCTCGTGCCGCCAGCTTATGTCACGCCCTATGTCAAGCGGCAGAAGAGCGACGCGACGGATGCCGAGGCGATCTGCGAGGCGGCGTCGCAGCCGACCATGACCTTTGTGGCGGTGAAGACAAAGGAGCAGCAGGCGCGCGCGATGTTGTTCCGGACGCGCGATCTTCTGGTGCGCCAGCGCACCCAGACGATCGATGCGCTGCGCGGCCATCTGGCAGAGATCGGCGTGGTGGCGCCAAAGGGTCCGGTCCATGTCCGCCGGCTGGCCGATCCGGCGCTGGACCTGCCGGAGGCGGTGCGCGCGCTGGGCGGGCTTCTGCTCGGGCGGATCGCCGGTCTCGACGAGAAGATCGCCGGCCTGGAGAGGGAGGTGCATGCCGAGGCGAAACAGGACGAAGACGCAGTGCGCCTGATGAGCGTGCCGGGGATCGGTCCGGTGATTGCGATGGCGATCCAGGCCCCTTCGACAAGCTCAGGGCAGGCTTTCGCGCCGCCGATGGAGGGATTCGAACGGGGCCGGGACTTCTCGGCCTGGCTCGGCCGGCCGCAGACGCCAGATAGCTCAGGAGGAAATCATGTCGCGAGGCGGCGGATCGGTCCTACAGTCGGGCTACGCCCTCCTTCCGGCCCGGTCCGCGTATTCCATACAGGCCCGCGGCGCGTGAAACGCCGCATCGAGAAGCCGGACACACACGACTGCACCTGACCGCATCGCCCGAATCGGACCAAAAATCCGCTTGCATCCAGGGAGGCGTCCACACACGGGTGCGCAGCCCGGTGCTGACGATGATCTCGTTGCGCGCCGGGCGCATCTCCTTCACCGCTTTCAGGGTGACAGTGGCGTAGTTCGTCTTGCGCTGGCCCTTCCTCGCCGCGGGCGCCTCGTCGGGGCAGCGACGGATGTCGCCGTTCACCATCGCTTTGAAGCGCTCGACGACATAACGGTCGTCGGCCAGGCCGACGCCGAAGAAATGGGTCAGAAACGTGGCCGCATTGCCGGGCATTGCGATTGCTGAATTCATGGTGCCGTCTCCATCGTGCCGGTGGTCGGGAACGGTGGCGATGGCCTTTCGCCGGGACATCCGGCCGCCGCCCCGCTCACGGCCCGGCCCGACCTCTCGGCGGCACGGTGCGTATCGGCGCTGCCCGGAACGGCGGACGAAGGGCCGTCTACACGGGTTTGCGGGCGTTCCGCTTCACGACGGTACGGTTCGGGATGCCTGAGCGCACCTGACGAATTCGACTGTTGTTAAACATCGCTGTCGGATGCCGATCGACACGCGAACCCATTGACATTGCTACAATCCAGGGGGCTGTTGTTCGGCGCGCTGGTTGGACGCCGATCAGCTACGTAACAGATTGATTTCGCTTGTTTCCGAAAGGTCAAGCATTGGCACCGATTTACACTCTAATACTCCGGACGCTGGTCCGGGTCCCCATCGAGACCGGTCGCCGCTCCCACGCAGCCATCGAATCGGCCCAATCCTGCAGGCCGCCAGGTCCGCGCTATTCGGCGGCCTCCGAAACCAGTACCGTGGCTTCGCAAATCTGCTGGAACTGCTGCCGAAGCCCGTTCTGAAAGTTCTTGAGATAGTGGTCGACCTCGGAGTTGCGCAACAGAGACCGGACATACGAGGCGGCCAGCACCAGATTGAGATGATCGGCAGCGAAGGTCTCTTCAATTCGATTGGCTTCGTTCTGAAGGTTGGCCAGTTCCCGTGCGGCCTGCTCCATCTGTTCCGCGGAAATGCGACGGTGTGCCTTGGGCTTGCCGGGCTTGACCAACTGATCTTGCGAGCTCGCCGAGACCAGGGTCTTCGCGTAGGCGACCGAATAGTTGTCGATCCCGATCATGGTCTCGGCGATTTCGTACTGCCGCAGGGGTTTGACCTTCTTGAGCGCCTGGAATGAGTTGATCGGACAGTGCTTGTCCTTGAGGAGAGCCGCCACCTTGGGACAGATGCCGTTGAGAAGGTCCCGCTTGGTGCGGATCGTTTCGACGTTGACATTCAGGGCCCGCGCGATGCGTTTCTCGGAGATCCCCCGCCCGATGACCTTCAGGATCATCCTGTGCTCCTGGACCGGCGTCAGGGGATTGACCTTCCGATTGAAGGTGAGGGCCTCATCGTCGAGGGAGACCAGACAGGTCACCTCGGTGACGCCCATGTCCTTCAGCACGTCGATCCTGAGATGGCCGTCGAGTAGCAGATACCTGCCTTTCAGTTCGGGCCGCCGCGCCACGATCGGAGGTTGCACGATCCCTATCTCGCGGACGGATGCGGCGATCTGCTGGAATTTGCGGCTCTTGCGGGCAGTGTCGTCGACGGGCCTCAACGGAAGGATTTCCGCGATAGCAACTGTGATGCTCGCCGGCTCGAAACCCATGGTCACCTTGTTCGTCATGTCATGCTCCGTCCGGCGCTTCGACCAGGCGCGCCAGCGGGGCGGGCATGGTCTGCAACCCCTCCCCGCGGAGTACGGCGCGGAAATGGTGCTGCGACATCAGCAGGCGCAGGCCGATTACGAGAGTCTGGAGTTGTTCCGCGGCGCGATCCGCCTGCTCGATCACCTGTGCGTGGTTCTTCACGGCCTCCTTGAGGTCGCGGGCGATCGCATCCGCCGATTTCGCGGTCGATTTTCGATTGGGATGAGCCGGCTTTTGAGCCTTGCCGTAGCGCTGGCGGTGCTCGACCGTACGTCTCGCGCCGGACATTTGCTCGAGTGTCAATTCGCCTTTTTCGTACGCCTCGACGAGAACATCCGGACCGCGCTCGTCTTCGGCATCGGAAATGGCGATGGCAACGCGCAGCGGAATCTTTCCTGTTTCGACGGCTATCAGCAGCCTTTCCTCCCCGGCCTTGAGGAGGCGTCGCAATCTCTGGACGTGTGCCTGCGAATAGCCGATCTTGGTGCCGATTTCCCGATTGGAGTAGCCGAGCGCCGCAAGGTCTCCTATTGCACGGAACAGCGCCCCGGGAGGGGGCGGACGCCTGGCGATATTCTCCACCAGGCTTTCAACCAGGCTGTCCTGTTCGGACAGGTCGGTCACGATCGCCGGGATTTCCGTCTGCCCGAGCGCCTTGAAGGCTTCCATCCGACCCTGGCCGAAAACAAGGTTGTATGCGACCTCGTCTTCGCCGCCGCTGGTCCGGCTAACCTTGATGGGCTGTTTGAGGCCCACCTTCTCTATGCTGTCGACGATCTCGGCGAACTTCCTGGCATCGCGCACCCGGGGATTGAGCACGGTGATACGATCGATCGGGATCATTTCGATCACAATGCCGTCGTTGTTTTCTGTCATAGCACGATCTCCGAAATCATTGCCCGCCTGGCCATGGCAAAGAAGCGGTCCAGCGTCTCGAACCGGAAGGCGTCCAGCATCGGGCCGTTCTTTTCGGCGAGTCCGATGCGGTTCGTGTCGAGTATCGGGAACGGCAGGAGGTAGTAGTCGAGGACTGCCTCGTTTGCGTCGTTCATCCGAAGGGCGACGGTGAGATCGGGAGCCAGTCCGGTGTCGAGCCGGATCTTCCAGCGCCGGGAACCGGACTTGGTGTGACGGCAGCGGGCGATGACGATCGAGGCGGTGAACTCGTCGTTGACGGTCAGGAGGTCCGTCACCCGATCCTGCGACACGGCGCCGCCGATCTCTTCGATTGCGGCGATCGCAGTAGTGATTTCCTCAGCGTGAATCCGGCGGAGCGTCCGATTGATCTCGATGTAGCGGTAGTCCCGGTCGGGCGTGAAGCCGACCCTGGAATAGGCGCGGGCCAAGCTACCGAAGCGCGAGGCATAGCAGCCGCTTGATGGCATGTTGTCGGCCTCATCGATAACGAAACCGGAGAGAAATCCCTTTTTCTTGAGGAGCCCTTCGAGGCGGGCCAGCATCTCGTCATCCGAGAACCGGCGGTTGCGCTCCCGGATCATGCCTTGGACGGTGAAGAACATCTTCTCGTCGACAATCGACTCGAAAACGCCGTTGGCCCGGACCCATTCTTCCGGCGGGTTGTTCCTGTGTTCGTCCTTCAGCTTGTAGGAGTGCCGGTTGAAGACGTTGTTGCCGATATATTTCTCGTTGGTCAGTACTTCGTGCACGGTGCCACGGGTCCAGGCCCGCCCCAGATCCGTCATGATGCCCTGTTCGTTCAGCAGCGCGGCGATCTCGCCTTCGAGCCTGCCGCCGTCGATGAACTGGCGGTACATCCACCGGACAGTCTCGACTTCCTCCTCCGGTCCGGGCACGAGGATCACCCGGTCAGTCTGTAGGCTCTTGTACTGGCCCCGGTCGAGGAGACCCAGGGGATTTCGGTTCTGGTCGATGCGCATCCGGCGCAGCCCGTACCCCGCCATGCCCCCCTGGCGGAAACCGAGCCCGATCAGCCGGCACTGGCCTGCGAACACTTTCTCGGAGAGGACCCGGCTGTGCTCGGCCGCCATGTAGCGCTTGAAGCCCTTGATCACCGTCGACATCGGACTACCGTCGTTGACAAACTGCTCCACGCAGTAGTGGACCTGGACCTCGGCCTTCCTGCAGGCGAATTCGAGGGACGCGCCCTCGTCCTGATCCTGAAACCGGCCCCAGCGGCTCACGTCGTAGACCAGGATCGTGTCGAAACCGGACTCCTTGCCCTGCGCGTCCGCCAGCATTTGCTGCATGCCGGGCCGGTTCTCGTAACGCAGGCCGCTCCTGGCCTCGTCTGAATAGGTGGCCACGATCTCCATGTCATGCTCGGCGGCATAGCGCTCGATGACCGCCATCTGGTTCTCGGTCGAAAATTGCTGGTGATCGGTCGACATTCGAACGTAGGCGACCGCTCGCCGTCGCGGCATGTCCGCTCCAGATGGCGGATCGGGTTTGGGGTTAGGCTCGCTGGTCACGGTTTCCTCATCGTGTACGTTTGTCCGCCGTTTGGCTTGGAGTCAGCGAATTCCACCACAAACGGGTTGTCGGTGGCCGGTGATGCGTCACGTCCAAAGCCGGTGCTAGAAAGATTCGCGTCGACTCACCGGTTCCAGGCTTGCCGGACAAAGGATTGAAGGCGATTCAGGGCGGCTATTCGCTTATTCGGATGCCGGTCGGGGATCGGCGGCGCCAGCTGCTTCGTCCGACACGCCGTTCTGTCCTGCCGGACCGCTGGCCGCAGTCCCGTCCTGGTCGGCGGCAACTCCACTTTCCAGAAGCCCGGCACGCGGCTGCTGGGGATTGGTCAGCTCGCGGGCGTATTCGCGGGTCATGGCGCGCTTGACGCTCTCGACGATGGTCGAAATTGGGGTCTGGTCGTCGGACAGGCCCTTGGCGCAATAGTGCACCTCAATGCCGGCCGCACCGCAGGCGTACTCAAGACAGGCGCCCTGGTCGGGGTCCTGGAAGCGACCCCAGCGGCTGGGATCGAGGAGCAAAATAGCGTCGAAATCGCCGGCACCGTCCTCGATGTCGCGGAACATCTGCTGAAGCCCCGACTGGCCGCCCCTACGCAATCCGCTCCCACACTCGTCGCAATAGATCCGTATAAGATGCATGTCGTGGTCGCGCGCGTAACGGACGACCGGTTCGAGCTGCTTTCGGAGCGAGTCTCCTTCGAGTTGCGTCGCGGAGCGGAGATAGCCCGCAACCGGACGCTTCGGGGACAGCTGTCCCGGTTGCTCGACGACGTTTGTAATCCAACGAACGGCCACTGTCATTGCTCCCTGTGAATTTCCCGGTCTTGCCCGTTTTCGTGCGGTTCCAGCCGCAACGACCGAAACGCTAACCGCCCGAGGGCGGTGGGTCATGACCCATCTTGTGTTGGACGGCGAATTTGCTGGAAACCGAGTGACCCCTGTATTGAGGGAACCCCAATGGCGCTGGCAGTTCCGACAACCTCGGCTCAACCAGTTCACGCAGTTTGGCCAGCGCTCTCTGGGTCTTGAGACGTGCGCGGAGTGCGCCGACGCTGGTAACGAAGGGGTTAAGTTGTTCGGGAGGGAATTTGGCGACAGCAGTCAGGAAGCTATCGGCAAGCGCTACGCGGCGCTGGACCCAGCGCAGAGCGCCAGGCAATTCGATAAAGTCCCGCCGCAGTTCGGTGGCCGCCGCCTTTAGACTGGAGGCGCCTTCGGCACAGTGGACAGCCGTCTCAAGCGCGTCGAGGGTGTCCGGCAGGCGTGCTGCCAGGCAATCGGGCAACAGGCTGAAAGTGGTGTGACTCTCAGGGCAGTACCAGCGAGCGATGCGCGTCCCGCGTGGAGTCTTACGCGTGTAGGTACCGTGTCGCGCGAACGAGCACCCGCCGTGCGGATGGCTCGGACAGCATTCCAGCCTTGCATCGAGCCACGCCCGCGCGTCAACGTATTGCTCGCCGGTAAGCCGCGTTGGATAGCGAATCTGCACCGGCCTGGGGGCTCGCCGGAGCAGTCCGTGCGGGCCGCAATCTGCTTGGACAAGGACAAAGATTACGACAGCGTTCCGGCCGGGCCAAGTTTCGAAGACACAGACGGATCCTGCGTATCGCGCTTCCCTCCGCCGATCTTATGTGTACTCCGGTCCGGGCTGTCCGTACCTGACTCATGGAGGAAGATTGTTGTTAGGCGTCAAGCTTTGACCCCTTGATTCGAGCTAAATCAATAAGTTGAGCCGCTGATGGGCGTCCAACAGACGCGCCGAATAACACCGGAGGACGCTTTAGTTCACTCCGTCACGGGCCAACGGAACGGTTGCGTGGGGTGTCAGGCGATGACGAGAGTACGGTCGCGACGCGGTGTTGCTATGGTGTTGATTGCGTTCTGGACTGAACAAGCGGAGAAGTCATAGACCTGTAACCTATTGTTAATAAGCGTATTTTACTGACCCATTTGCAGGAAATCCCCTAGACAGACAAATTTGAAACCCTCCCCTACGGCCGATCCGGGGGGGTCCATACACGGATCGTCGCTGCGCTCCGTCCGGGATAACAAAACAGGAAGACGGGATTCCAGTTGTCAGGTCGATCATCCGAACGTCCTGACCGTTCAATCGGCTGGCCCGACCGACCCCCTACACCAGCCGGCTCTGGTCGATCGCGGCCTTGATGAAGGACATGAACAGCGGGTGCGGCGCGAAGGGGCGGCTTTTCAGCTCCGGGTGGAACTGGACGCCGACGAACCAGGGATGGTCTTCGAGCTCGACGATCTCCGGCAGGGCGCCGTCCGGCGACAGGCCGGAGAAGCGCAGGCCCGCCGCCTCCAGCTTCTCGCGATAGTTGATGTTGACCTCGTAGCGGTGGCGGTGGCGTTCGCTGATCGTCGTGTCGCCGTAGATGCGGTGGACCTTGCTGCCGCGCGCCAGCCTGGCCGGATATGCCCCCAGGCGCATGGTGCCGCCGAGGTCGCCGTCGGCCTCGCGCGTCTCCAGCTCGTTGCCGCGCATCCATTCGGTCATGGTGCCGACCACCGGGTCGCCGGTCGGGCCGAACTCGGTGGAATTCGCCTTGCCGATGCCGGCGAGGGAGCGGGCGGCCTCGATCACCGCCATCTGCATGCCGAAGCAGATGCCGAAATAGGGCACGGCATGTTCGCGCGCGAAGCGGGCGGCCTGGATCTTGCCCTCGGCGCCGCGCTCGCCGAAGCCGCCGGGCACCAGGATGCCGTTGACGCCGCCCAGATGCGGGACCGGGTCTTCCTGCTCGAAAATCTCCGAATCGATCCAACGCAGCTCGACCCGCGCGTCGTTGGCGATGCCGCCGTGGGTCAGCGCCTCCTGGAGCGATTTGTAGGCGTCCTGCAGGCCGGTGTACTTGCCGGCGATGGCGATGGCGACCCGGCCCTCCGGGCGGATCACCCGCTCGACGATGCGTTCCCACTGCCGCAGTTCCGGTGCGCTTTCATCGAGCCCGAAATAGCGGCAGACCGCCGTATCGAAGCCTTCGGCGTGCAGCCGCAGCGGCACGTCGTAGATCGTCTCGGCGTCGAGCGCCTGGATCACCCGGTCGGGCGCAATGTTGCAGAACAGGGCGATCTTGCGGCGCGCGCCCTCCGGAATCTCGCGGTCGCAGCGGCACAGCAGGATGTCCGGCTGGATGCCGAGGCCGAGCAGTTCCTTGACGCTGTGCTGGGTCGGCTTGGTTTTGAGCTCGCCGGCCGACGGGATCCACGGCACCAGGGTGAGATGGCAGAACATGGAGCGTTCCCGGCCCAGCGCGTTGCCGAGCTGGCGGATCGCCTCGAGGAACGGCAGCCCCTCGATATCGCCGACCGTGCCGCCGATCTCGCACAGCACGAAATCCACGCCGTCAGTATCGCGCAGCACCATGTCGCGGATCATGTCGGTGACATGGGGAATCACCTGGACGGTCGCGCCCAAATAGTCGCCACGGCGTTCCCGGGCGAGGACATTCTGATACACCTGCCCGGCGCTGAAGCTGTCGGTCCGGCGCGCCGGCACGCCGGTGAAGCGCTCGTAGTGGCCGAGGTCGAGATCGGTCTCCGCGCCGTCGTCGGTCACGAAGACCTCGCCGTGCTGATACGGGCTCATCGTGCCCGGATCGACGTTGAGATAGGGATCGAGCTTGCGCAGGCGGACGGTATAGCCGCGGGCCTGGAGCAGCGCGCCGAGCGCCGCCGAAGCCAGACCCTTGCCGAGCGAGGATGTCACCCCGCCGGTAATGAAGATGTAGCGCGTCATTGCCATGACGGGACGGCATCATACAAGGTTCGGCGCATCGGCGAAAGCGGCGGCGAGAGCAATCGGTCAGGCGACCTGTCCGGCCGGCGCGCGGGGTAACGCCCGGAGCGGTTCGGCAGAGGTAGTGGGAGTATCGGGCGGCCGGTTCGGCGGAGGAACGCCGCCGCCACCGCTATTGTTTCGGCGCCGGGGGCGCGGCCGGCTGCTCCGCCGGCGTCTTCGTGCTGCCCTGCTGTGCGGCCGGTGCGGTGTTGCCCGCGCCGGTCACCACGCTGGTCGGCGCGCGCTTGCTGCCCGACATGATGGCGAGACCCATGCTGGACGCGATGAAGAGCGCCGCGATCACCGCGGTTGCCCGGGTCAGCAGGTTGGCGGTTGCCGCGCCGGTCAGGAAGCCGCTCATGCCGCCGCCTCCACCGCCGCCGCCGATACCGAGCGCGCCGCCTTCGCTGCGCTGCAGCAGCACCACGCCGATCAGCGAGATCGCCAGAACCAGGTGAACGATCAGGAGGACGAGTTCCATTTCCGGTCCGCTGCGGTTCAGGGCGGCGTTGCGGCGCGAACCTCGGGAGAGGCTTCAGGCCGGCGCGCCGGCCGCCGGATGGCCGCTATATAGGCGCTGCCCGTCGAAAATGCCATACGGATCGTGGCCGCTTGCGCCAACGGGCCGCGCTCCGCCGCCGCCCCCCGCCAGCCCCGCCGGCCCGCCGCGCCCGGAGGGCCGCAATAGAGGCGCTCCCCGTCAAAAATGCCATCCGGATGGGGGCCGCTTGCGCCACCGGGCCGCGCTCCGCGGCGGCCCGCCGCGAGCCCGGCGGACCGGCCGCTAACCCAGTTCGCGCACGATATTTTCCAGCCCGGTCGTGCCCTTGTTCAGCCCGGCCTTCTGGAGGAAGCGGCAATTTTCGCCGAGGCCCCAGATGTTGCTGCTGTTCGCCATGACGCCGCCGTCGACCGTAATCGTCTCACCGGTGATGAAGCGGGCGTCGTCGGAGGCGAGGAAGGCCGCAGCCGCGGCGATATCCTCGGGCCGGCCCAGATCGGGCCAGGGCTGGCGCTCGGTCATGTCCGGCAGGCGCGAGGGATCGCCGCCATGGGCGAGCGGCGTGTCGATCAGGCCGGGCGCCACGCCGTTCACCCGGATGCGGTAGGACGCCAGTTCGAGCGCGAGGCTGCGCACCAGGTTGACGACCGCCGCCTTGGCCGCCGAATAGGCGTGCGGCCCGCCGCCGCCGGACAGGCCGGCCACGCTGCCGGTCGCCACGATGGCCCCGCCAGCCGGACGACCATCGGAACCGCCCGGATTGGCGCGCATTGCCGGGGCCGCAAATTTCGCCCCGAGGAACACGCTGCGCACCAGGAAGGCGAATGTCGTGTCCCACTCTTCGACCGTCGTCTCGGTAATCGGCCCGATAGCGCCGCCGACGCCGGCGTTGAGGAAGGCGATGTCGAGCCGGCCCCAATGGGCGACCGCGCCTTCGAAACAGTCCCGCATCGCCGCTTCGTCGGTCGCGTCGGCCCGGACATAGGCGGTGCGCTCGCCATGCCCGTTGGCGCGCGCGAGCGCCAGCGTCTCTTTGGCATTGGCGTCGTTCAGGTCGGCGAACGTCACCCGCGCGCCCTCGTTCAGAAAGCGCAGCACCGCCGCCCGGCCGATGCCGCTCGCCCCGCCGGTAATGATCGCCGCACGCCCCTCAAACCTGCTGCCGCAACTGCCCGCCATCTTCCGCTCCGCCGCTGGAAATTTGCCGCCACCAAGCCCGAAAGTTGCCGCGGGTCAAGGCTTGCCCTTGCCGAACCGGCGCTTCCGGGGCCACTTTGCGCCCGACGCTATCCCCTGCCGCCGACCCTGCGATGCCCGAGCCCCTGCCGCTGCGCTTCTTCAACACGCGAACCCGCAAGATCGAGCCCTTCGCGCCGGTCGCGCCGCCGAAGGTGACGCTCTACTGCTGCGGGCCGACGGTCTATAACCATGCCCATATCGGCAACCTGCGGACCTACGTGTTCGAGGACCTGCTGCAACGCACGCTGCGCATGGCGGGCTACGACCTGCATCATGTGATGAACATCACCGATGTCGGCCATCTCGAATCCGACGCCGACGAGGGCGACGACAAGATGATGCTGGCGGCGGCGCGCGAGCGCAAATCGCCCTGGGATATCGCCCGCTTCTACGAGGGCGAGTTCTTCCGCCACACCGACATGATGAAGATCCGCCGGCCGGACACGGTCTGCCGGGCGACCGAGCATATCGGTCAGATGATCGCCATGGTCGAACGGCTGGTCGAACGCGGCCACGCCTATGCCGTCGACGGCAATGTCTATTTCGACACCGCGACCTTCCCGGCCTATGCGGATTTCGCCCGGCTGCGGATGGACGCCCAGGAAGCGACCGAACGGGTCGACGCCGACGAACGCAAGCGCAATTCCGCCGATTTCGTGCTCTGGTTCAGTCAGTCGAAATATCCCAACCAGGTCATGAAGTGGGATTCGCCCTGGGGCACCGGCTTCCCCGGCTGGCATATCGAATGCTCGGCGATGGCGAGCGAATATCTGGGCGAGACCATCGACCTGCATTGCGGCGGCATCGACCATGTGTCGGTCCACCACACCAACGAGATCGCCCAGTCCGAGGGCTGCTTCGGCCACCGCTGGGTCAACACCTGGCTGCATGGCGAATTCCTTGTGGTCGACGACGCCAAGATGGCCAAGTCGAGCGGCGATTTCCTGCATCTCGACCGGCTGGTCGAGGCCGGCTACGAGCCGATGGACTACCGTTACCTGCTGCTGACCGGCCACTACCGGGCGCGGTTGAGCTTCAGCTTCGAGGCATTGGACGGGGCGCGGCAATCACTCAGGACATTGCGCAATCTCGCCCATGACTGGAGTTATGCGGCGCGGGGTGGCGATGGAATACGGAGCGAAACGGTGGCCGAGTGGCGCGGTCTGTTCCGGACGGCGCTGTCCAACGATCTGCATGTCCCGAACGCGCTCGCTGTTGCCTGGAAGATGGCGCGAGACGGAGATCTCGCACCCGCCGAAAAGCTGGCCCTGATGCTCGAGTTCGACGCCGTTTTCGGCCTCGACCTCGCCGCCGCGACGCAGAGCCGGTCCCTCCCGAACGACCTGATGGCGCTGATCGCCCGGCGCGAAACGGCCCGCGCCGATCGGGACTGGGCGACCGCCGACGCCCTGCGCGACGAGCTACGCGCGCGCGGCGTCGCGATCAAGGACCGCCCCGGCGGCACCGACTGGGAGTTGATCGCCTGAACCGCGATTCCGGCGACGGGCCGGGAGGCGGTGGCAGGGGTTGCGGCAACGTGACGGCGCCGGGAAACGCGGTCCGGGCGCCGTCCGGCTTGATTGCAGAGGACCATCCGAACATGGTGCCGCCGCTTCCCGGCCCGATGCACCCGCTATGACGCTGTCCCAAACCAATACCCTGACGCTGCTCGACCGCACGCTGGCGGGCCTGAAAGGGGCCGTGCGCGGTCTGCTCGGCGGCGACGCCCTCGACCCGCATCCCGACCTGACCGGGAGCGATGCGGAGCGCATCCGCGAGCGCTTCGGAGCGTGTCTGGAGGGTCGGGGCGGCGAGGTGTCGGCGCGCACCCGCGCCGCCGATCTCGGCAAGGCCTATCTCCAGTTGTCGCCGGCGGGACGGCGCCGCTACCTTACGATCCTGGCGACCGATTTCGACCGCGATCCGGCCGCAGTCGACACGGCCGCGGCCGCGCTCGTGGCCGCCGCGCCGGGCGAACGGCCGGCGGCCGAAAACGACCTTCGCGATGCGTTGAGCGCGCCCCGCGAGCGCCTGCTGCGACAATTCAATGCGCTTCCCGACGGCGTGAAATTTCTGGTCGACCTGCGCTACGACCTGATGGGTTTCGCGCGCGGCGACACGGCGCTTGCCGGTCTGGAGAAGGATCTCGAACGCCTGCTGACAACCTGGTTCGATGCCGGCTTTCTGGAGCTTCGGCGGATCGACTGGAACGCCCCCGCCGCATTGCTGGAAAAACTGATCGACTACGAGGCGGTCCATGCCATCCGAAGCTGGGACGACCTCAAGAACAGGCTCGATTCGGATCGCCGCTGCTATGCCTTCTTCCATCCAAGCATGCCCAGCGAACCGCTGATTTTCGTGGAGGTGGCCCTGGAGATCGGGCTTGCCGGCAACGTCCATGCGCTGCTCGACGAGGAGAGCCCGGTCGGAGACGCACTGCGCGCCGACACGGCAATCTTCTACTCCATCTCCAATGCCCAGCGCGGCCTTGCCGGCGTCGCTTTCGGCGATTTCCTCATCAAACGCGTCGTGGACGATCTGCGCGCCGAACTGCCCAACCTGAAGACTTTCGCCACGCTGTCGCCGATCCCGGGTTTCCGGAGCTGGCTGGAAAAGAACCCGGACGCCGCCGTGGAACGCGCCCTTTCCAAACCCGGATGGTGGCAGGACCCCGAGGCTGCCGAAGCGGCCAAAGGGCCTGTGCTGCGGGCCGTTGCGCGTTACCTCGTTCACGCCAGGCACAACGGCCGTGCGGCCGACCCGGTCGCGCATTTCCACCTTTCCAACGGGGCCCGCATGGAGCGGCTGAACTGGCTGGCGAACGTGTCCGAGAGCGGGCGGGCACAATCGGCCGGCGTGATGATCAACTATCTCTACCGGAACGACACGATCGAGGCGAACCACGAGGCCTACAAGGGCGAAGGCCGGATTGCGATGTCTTCCACCGTGCGCGCGCTGGCAAGGTGAGGCGACGGTCGCTTCGCTGCCTCAGAGGCCGAGCCGGCTCCAGATTGCGCCGACATAATCGTCCGGCCGGGTGACGTAGGGGAAATGGCCGCCCCAGTCGAAGGTGTGGACATGGGCGCCGGGATAGCGCTCGACGACGCCCCGGCGGACCGGCGCCGTGACCAGCTGGTCGTCGTCGGACTGCAGGATCGTCAGGCGGTCGGACGACACCGCCGCCACCGGAATTTCGGTCACCCGCGAGAGCGCCAGCAACCGGGCCTTGAACGCGCGGCCGGTAAAGCTGTTTGCCAGTTCGTCGGCCAGGAACCGCTTGATCGCGGCCATTTCGGGCCGTGGCTCCGGCCATTGCGCGAGGTTGCGGGCCACGGTGGATTTCAGTGCCCCGCCCGGCGTGCCGAGCACCACGTCTTCCGGCGGAAACTTCGCCGCCCGGATCGCCTCGGCCGTCGCGATCGAGTTGGCGACGAACAGGTGGCCAACCCGGTCCGGATGACGCGCGCCGATCGCCTGGGTGAGCATGCCGCCGAGCGACGAGCCCAGGACATGGGTCCGGCCGGCATCGAGCCGGTCGAGCAATGCGACCGCGCCGTCGGCGATGCGCAGGAAATCGCCGATCATCGGATAGGTGACCGAAATCACCCGGATGTCCGGCGCCAGGGCCTCGATGACCTTGCGGAAGATATCGGCGTTGCCCAGCGTGCCGGGACAGAGTAGCAGACTCCCGCCGCCGGGAACCGCGCCGGTGTCGATGACACGCCAGACGGCGCGGCCGACACTGACCGGCCGCGCCGGGCAGCGCGCGCGGAAGGCGTTCGCCTCGGCAATATAGTCCGGTTCGACGCTCATCGGGGCTCTCCGGTGTACAAAACCTGCCGTGTGAGGAATATGGTCCGGAATCAGACCCAACCGCAATATGTTGTGTCCATTCCGGTCGGAAACCGCACCATATGGCGCTTTCTCAACTTTTGGCTATCCGCCCTTTTTATACGGTCGTTCAATTTCCCGGAGCCTCGTTTTTTCCCGGATTTGAGCCATTTTCCGGCCGAAAACAGAAACTAGACGGACCGGTCTGTTTATAGTGTTTTTTTCATCGGGGCAGGCCGGTGAAGTTGCTGTTCGTTCATATAATGTTCCTACCTCCTGGAATCAAGCCCCCATTTGAATCGACGGCGCCGGGACTATGCACCGGCGCAACAGTCCGTTCCCTTCGACAAGCTCAGGACAGGCTTCCAACCCACCCTCCGGTGCCGCCCCGGACGGAGCGCAGCGGAGATCCGGGGCCCAGGCGCCACAGACTGAGATCTTTCGGGTCGTCCCTGGGCCCCGGAACAAGTCCGGGGCAGCAAGACTGGATTACGGCAACGACGTACGAGCAGCGTTTGCAATTCTCGCTGGCTTCCTCCCGCCGTCGGAAGAAGATGCGGTACCCGCATAGGCAAAGGTAATAATCGCTTTGAATCCCTCCCCTACAATGCCTGTCGAATCCCTCGGCGCCCGCCCGCCGAACGGCGGCGAGTTCCTCATTCACGCACAGGAGCGTCCCCGCGCGCGGCGGGATCAGGACAGTTGCGGGTCCGGCTCGGGCAGGGAAATCGGGTCGTAGCCGGTTTCGGTGATGACGACCTGCTCTTCCAGCTTGATGCCTTCCCGGCCGCCGACCCGGCCGGTGTAGCTCTCGACGCAGACGACCATGCCCGGCTCGAACACGCCGTCATAGCCCGCCTTGTCGAAATCCTGCGGATAGGGAATCGCCGGCCACTCGTCGCACAGGCCGACCCCGTGGACCAGGACGCCGTAGCGCCCCGGCAGGCAATCCTCCGGCAGCAGTCGCGCCTGATCGACGAACTCGCGGAAACCGAGGCCGGGCTTGAGCAGATCCGTATTGTACTGCACCTGCTCCTGCGCGATGGCGTAGAGGGCGCGCTGCTCGCCGTCGCCCCGGTCGTCGCCGCACCGCCAGGTCCGCGAAATGTCGGCGCAATAGCCGTAGGGGCCGATAAGGTCGGTGTCGAAGCCGACGATATCGCCGGCCTGGATGGCGTAGCCGCTGCACTCCTGGAACCACGGATTGGTGCGCGGGCCGGCGGCGAGCAGGCAGGTCTCGACCCATTCCGATCCGCGGCTGACCGCGGCGTTCCAGAAGGCGCCCCACAGCTCCAGTTCGGTCATTCCCGGCTTCAGCGCCGCCCGCGTGTCGTCGAGCGCATCGAGGCAGGCCGCCATGGACCGGCGCATCGCCTTGATCTCATCGGCGGACTTGATGCTGCGGGCCGTCTCGACGATCGGCTGGGCATCGACCACTTCGAGATTGAGGCCTTCGAGGGCGTGGATGCCGGCCGGCGAACCGTGGTCGAGCGCCAGCCGCCGGTTGCCGCCGCCATGGCTGTCGATCAGGTCGGCGATCTCGGCCGACCATTTCCGGTAAACCTCGGGCAGCTGGCTCCCGGCTTTGAAGAAAAAGGGGCCGGTCGCGGGCCGGATCTCGTCGATCGCGACCGAATGGGCGCTGAGATGCAGGCAATCGTGAAACTCGAACAGAACCACCGGGCCTTCGGTCGCGACGAAGGCGTAGCGGGCCGCGTTGTGCGTGATCCAGACCTGCATGTTGGTCGAATCGGTCAGGTAGCGGACGTTGAGCGGATCGAACAGCACCATCCCGGCAACGTCCGCCCTGCGCATCTCGGCGCGCACCCGCTCGACCCGGTAGCGCTGCATGGCTGGCAGGTCGGGCGCTTCGAGGCCGCGCGCCGTCCAGTCGGCCTCAACGGCGTCTCCATAGCCGATCAGGTAGCGGTTCAGCTTGCCCGCTTCCTCCATCTGCCGGGCCGCGCGTTCGTCCAGCGACAGGGCGCTATCGGCGGCGCCCGTCGATCCGGAGTCCGGAGACCGGGGATAGGCAGGTCGATGCATCTGCTTTCTCCGCTGAAGGGGCGCGGTTCATGTCATTTTTTCGCCGTGCCGGCAAGCAGATTCGGCCAGCGTCGGCAGCAGGTCGGGACACCGGCAGGGTCAGCCGGCGCGGGCATCAGCCGGTTTCCTTTCGGTCCCTTCCAGAATCTCATCGACCAATTCCAGTAACGCATTGGCCCGGAACGGTTTTTCCAGAATACGATCGGCGCCAAGGGATTGCGCCTGGCGCAGATTGGACAACGAATCGAGCCGTTCGCCGCCGCCGGAAATCACGATGATCCGCGGCGGCTGCGCCTCCTTCGACAACGTCCGGAGGATGTCGAGGCCATTGGGCTCCGGCATCGTCAGGTCGGTAATCACCAGGTCCGGCCGGGCGGCGCGGAACATCGCCAGGCCGGCGTCGCCCGCGCCGGCCGAGGCGACGATGTAGCCGTTGCTCTCGAGAAGGTCGCCGATGGCGGTCCGCAACAACTCGTCATCGTCGATAAGGAGGATACGGCGTGCCATGGACCTTTCCCGGTTCTCGCAACCGGAATATCGTCCGAACCTCACCGGTTGGTCATTAACTTCGCGTCACAATCGGGTGACGCCCCGGGCCGGTAACGCGGATCGGCCGGAAGCGGGGCGCAGCCGCCGACCGGTCTACGGCGCCTTGCCGTTCAACAGGCGCCAGATCCGGTGCGGCGTCGCGGGCATGCTGAAATCCCGGATGCCGCAGTGCTGCAAGGCGTCGATGACGGCATTGGCGGCCGCAGGCAGCGCACCGGTTGTGCCGGCCTCGCCGCAGCCCTTGACGCCGAGCGGATTGGTCTCCGTCGGCACCGGATGATCGTCCACGATCATCTTCTCCAGGTCCGGCAGATCCGAGGCCCGCGGGATACAATAGTCCATCAGCGATCCGCTCAGGCACTGGCCGCCGGCGTCCAGCACAACCTCTTCCGTCAGCGCCTGGCCCAGCCCCTGGGTCACGCCGCCGTGAATCTGGCCCTCGACCAGCATGGGGTTGACGATGGTGCCGAAATCGCCGACCGCCGTGTAGCGGACGACCGCGACGGCGCCGGTTTCCGGGTCCAGTTCGACCTCGCAGATATGGCAGCCGTTCGGAAAGGCCGACGGCGGAGTCTCGACGACGAGATCGACGTCCAGGCCGTCCAGCCCATCGTCCTGCCCGTCGTCCGTTAAGGCATCGGCCTTCATCCGGCCGGCAAGATCGTGCAGGGCTATGGCGCGGTCCGTCCCGGCAACCCGGAACTGCCCGCCGGCAAATTCGATATCGGCTAACGCCGCTTCGAGATAGTGCGCCGCCGCGGCCCTGCCCTTTTCGACGACCGCGTCCGCCGCCTCGACCGCCGCCTTGCCGCTCGCCATGAGGGAGCGCGAACCGCCGGTGCCGCCGCCATGGACGAGCCGGTCGCTGTCGCCCTGCATCAGACCGATCCGGTCGTAGGATACGCCGAGGGCGGAGCCCAGTATCTGGGCGAACACGCCTTCGTGGCCCTGGCCGAAATCCTTTGTGCCGGTCAGGAAGGCGATCCGGCCGGCCGCCTCGAAGCGGAGACCGCCCAGTTCCTTGCCCGGCGGGGCCGTCGCTTCGAGATAGCTGGCGACGCCGAGGCCGCGGACCCTGCCGCGCGCTTCGCTGGCCGCCCGCCGCGCCGCGAAACCGGCGGTATCGGCCGCCGCCACCGCCTTGTCCAGCACCGCCGCGAAGTCGCCTTCGCCATACACCTGGCCGGAAACCGCCGTGTAGGGCAGTTCCTCCGGGCTCACGAGGTTGAGGCGGCGCATTTCGACCGGATCGCGGCCGGTCTCGCGCGCCGCCCGGTCAACGAGCCGGTCGGTGAACAGGTTGGCGTCCGGCCGGCCGGCGCCGCGATAGGCGGCGACCGGACTCTGGTTGGTCAGCACGCAGCGCATGTTCACGAAGGCTGCCGGGATCCGGTAGAGCGAGGCGCCGTTCTTCAGGATGTTCCGCGAACCGGGCAGCGGGCCGACGCCGGAGACGTAGGCCCCCATGTTGGCGACGCCGACCAGGCGCATGGCGAGGATGCGGCCGTCGGCGTCGAGCGCCAGTTCGCCGTCGACATGGATGTCCCGGCCCGCCGCGTCGCCGAGGAAACTGTCGGAGCGGTCGTCGCGCCAGCGCACCGGCCGGCCGGTCAGCCGGGCGGCGACCAGGCACAGCACATGCTCCGGATACGCTCCGCCCTTCATGCCGAAGGAACCGCCGACATCGCCCATCAGCACCCGCACGTCGCCGGACTTGCCGCCAAGCAGATTCGCCAGCGTGCGCGACAGGCCGAAGACGCCCTGCCCGCCTGTATGCATCGTGTAGCGGCCGCTTCCGGCGTCCCACTCGCCGGTGCCGCTGCGCGGCTCGATCGAGGTCGGCGCGACGCGCTGGCTGGCAATGCGCAGCCGGGTGACATGGGCGGCACCGGCAAAGGCCGCATCCGTCGCCGCTTCGTCGCCGCCGACCCAGTCGAGCGCGACGTTGCCGGGGACGCTGTCATGGAGGAGCGGCGCATCGGGCTCAGGCGCCTGCCACGGGTCGAGCAGAACCGGGAGCGGCTCGATTTCGAGAGCGATGGCCTCGGCGGCATCGCGCGCCGCATCGAGCGTATCCGCGACGACGAAGGCGACCGGCTCGCCGATGAAACGCACCCGGCCGTGCGCCAGGGCGTGGCGGACCGGCGTGAGGATCGCAGCGCCGTCGCGCCCCGTGATCGGCAGCTTGCACGGGAAGGGCCGGCAGCCGAAGTCGATCAAATCCTGTGCGCACAGCACCAGACGGACGCCGGGCATGGCTGCCGCCGCCGCGGTATCGAGGGTGCGGATATTGCCATGGGCTTCAGGCGCGCGCAGGACATAGCCGGCGAGCGCGCCTTCGATGCGGAGGTCGTCGGCGTAGCGCCCGCGGCCGGTCAGCAGCCGCCGGTCCTCCTTGCGCGGCGCCCGGTCGCCGATGCCGTAATGCCGTTCTGCGCTGCCGTCCATGATGCGCATCCCCTCCCCACAAACGAACGGCGCCCGCAGGAGCGCCGCCGCGTGGCAAACATAGGGGCTAGGCTTCAGCGGGGCGAGTCATGACCGGTGCGCTGTTTCGGTATGGCGGGGCGAGTCGCGCCCGGTGCGCGGTGCCGGTATGGCGGGGCGGCATCCGGCGCGCGGGTCGCCCGGCAATCCACAACCATCGAATCCGTTTGTCACACCGGATGGAGCGAAGCGGCGATCCGGGGTCCAGAGTCACGGGCACGAACTCACCGGCCGACTCTGGACGCCGGATCAAGTCCGGCGCGACACCTTATTGAAATGGCATGGGCCACCGGGTTAACGCGATCCGGGCCCGCCCCTACCCCACGACCTCCGGCAGGGTCGTCGCCGGCGGGGTGTTGCGCGAGCGGCCGCAGCGCACGGCGCCGTCGACGATCACCATGCCGACGCCGGGCACGTCGCCCATGCGCACCGATTCGAGGATCGTGCCGCCGGCGGAATGCTGGGCCTTGTCCATGATGACGAAGTCGGCCGCCCGGCCCTCCTCGATCAGGCCGACATCGAGGTCGCGCATGCGTGCCGTGTTTCCGGTGGCGAAGCAGAACACGATCTCGGGCGGCACCTCGCCGATACTCGACAGCATGGCGATCAGGCGCAGGATGCCGAGCGGCTGGACGCCCGAGCCGGCCGGCGAATCGGTGCCCAGGATGATGCGCTCCGGCTGGCCCAGCTCCATGGTCGTGCGCATGGCGTAGAGGGCGGCCAGCTCGTTGCCGTTGTGGACGATCTCGACGGCGCGGGAGCACTGCTCGCACAGGCAGCGGATCTGGTCGAGCGGCAGGGCGGTGTGGCCGCCGTTGATATGGCCGATCACGTCGGCGTCGGCCTCGAGCACGACGTCCTTGTCGATCAGGCCGGAGCCGGGGATCGACGGGCCGCCGGTGTGGATCGTGCTCTGGATGCCGTATTTGCGCGCCCAGGCGACCATCTGCTTGGCTTCCTCGCCCTGCTTGACGCCGCCGAGGCCGACCTCGCCGAGCAGCTTGACGCCGTTGCGCGCCATCTCGGCGAAATCCTCTTCCTCCATGCCCTGTTCGATCACCGGCGCGCCGGCATGGACCTTCATGCCGGCCGGGCGCATGGCGTCGAAGGCGCGCTGGGCGGTCACGGCGAGCGCCTTGAGGCCGACGATATCCTTGGGCCGGCCGGGCAGATGGACTTCGCCGGCCGAGATCATCGTGGTGACGCCGCCGTTCAGGAAGCTGTCGATCCAGTTGAACTGGTTCTGGCGCGGCGTCCAGTCGCCGAACACCGGATGGACGTGGCTGTCGATCAGGCCCGGCGCCAGCGTCGTGCCTTTCGCGTCGATAACGGTATCCGCGCCGGCCGTGTTCAAGTCGGCTTCCGCGCCGAAACTGTCGATCCGGCCATCCACGGCGACGATGCAGTCGGCGTCCAGGATCGGCTGCGCCAGGTCGCCGGACAGCATCAGGCCGATGTTGCGGACGACAGTCTTGCCCTTCGGCGGCGCGGTAGAGACGGTGAGGCTCATTGCGTTACTCCTGATTTGACTCAACGTCCTGACACGGTGCCCTAACGCAGCCCGTCCTCGCCCACGGCCTCGTCGGCCGTCAGGCCGCCGACCCGGGGCAGCGGGCGGCCGCTGTCGGTGACCGCGACGGCGACAAGGATTTCGTCGGCGCCCGGCGCATCGGGAATCCGCACTTCGATGCCGTCGAAATGGCTGCGGACGTAGGCCGCGTCCTTGTGGCCGAGCGGCACGTCGAGCGGCGTGCCCGGCCCGCCCCGCTTCTTCGACGACGGCACCAGCGCGGCGCCCTTCTCGACCGCCTTGCGCAGCGGCGCGCCGAGCCGCGGATGCAGGATGGCGGCGGCGTGCTCCAGCTCGCCGCGCTCTCCGACCACCGCCGCCTTGCCGTAGCTCTCGGCCGCCGAAGGCTCGATCCCGAGCACGGCGACCGCCTTGCCGCCCAGATAGGCGCCGAGCTCCGCGCCAATTTCCATCAGCGGTTCGAGATCCTCGACATATTCGCCAGCGAAAGGGTTGGCGATCACGGCCATTGCAACGGCGCGCCGGGTCGGCGGGTCGATGGCCCGGCCCATCTCCTTGCGGGTGTCCTCGACCAGCACCATGGTCTTGCGGATATCGGCTTTCATGGCGGCTCCTCCCCCCTTTTCTGTGGGGTCACACGGTCAGATAGGTGTTGCGCACTTCCGCATCGGCGGCAAGCGCGTCCATCGTGCCCTCGTAGCGGATGCGCCCTTTCTCGACGATGTAGGCGCGGTCGCTCACGGCGGTCGCGAAATGCAGGTTCTGTTCGGACAGCAGGATCGACAGGCCCTCGGCCTTGAGCGCCTGGATGGTCGCGGCCATCTGGTCGACGATCACCGGCGCCAGCCCTTCCGACGGTTCGTCCAGCAGCAGGACTTTCGGGTTGCCCATCAGGGTGCGCGCGACGGTCAGCATCTGCTGCTCGCCGCCGCTCATCCGGCCGGCCGGCCGGGTGCGCATCTCGGCAAGGTTCGGGAACATCCCGAACAGCCGCTCCGTCGTCCACGCCGGGGCGCCGGACCGCTCCGGCTGCCGCCCGACCTCCAGATTCTCCATTACGGTCAGATCGGCGAATATCCGCCGGTCCTCCGGCACATAGCCCATGCCTGCCCGGGCGATCGCATGGGGCTCCCGGCCGGTGATGTCGGCGCCTTCGAGATGCACCGTGCCGGCTCGCATCCGGACCAGCCCCATGACCGACTTCATGGTCGTGGTCTTGCCCGCGCCGTTGCGGCCCAGCAGCACGACGACCTCGCCGTCGTTCAGCACGAAGGAAAGGTCGGCCAGGATATGCGCCCCGCCATAGTAGGTGTGCAGATCGCGGGCTTCGAGAACCGGGCCGGCAACGGAAGCCGTCATGGCGCGCGCGCCCCGCCCGCCTGGACCGAGCTGCCGAGATAGATTTCGCGCACCTGTTCGTTGGCGCGGACCGCCGCCGGCGCACCTTCGGCGATCAGCTCGCCCCGGTTGAGCACCATGATTCGGTGGGCGTGGGCGAAGACGACGTCCATGTCGTGTTCGGTGAACAGCACGCCGATCTTGCGCTCGGCGACGATCTCGTCGGCGAGGCTCATGAGTTCGATCCGCTCGCGCGGCGCCATGCCGGCGGTCGGCTCGTCCATCAGCAGCAGGTCCGGATCGTTGGCGAGCGCGATCGCCAGCTCGACCCGCTTGAGATCGCCGTAGGCGAGCACCGAACAGGCTCGGTCGCCCTGCTCCGCCATGCCGACCCGTTCGAGCAACGCGTCGGCCCGGGCGGACTTCGGCGGCCCCCCCCGGCCCGCCACAGTCTGCGGCTGGCATTGCGGTGACTGATCAACGCCATCTGGACGTTTTCGCGCACGGTCATGGAGGAGAAGGTGGCGGTGATCTGGAAGGTGCGGCCGACGCCGAGCTCCCAGATGCGGTGCGGCGGCAGGCCGGCAACGTCACGTCCTTTGAGCAGGATCGCGCCATGGTCCGGCCGGATCTGGCCCATCAGCATGTTGAAACAGGTCGTCTTGCCGGCGCCGTTCGGGCCGATCATAGCGAGCAGCTCGCCCGGTTCGACCGCGAAGGAAACGTCCTGCACCGCCCGCACACCGCCGAAGGCCTTGGAAAGGCGGCTGACCTCGAGCAGCGCCGTCATGCCGGCGCCTCCCGGTCGCTTGCCCCGGACTCCGATCCGGGGCCTGCCCCGGACTCCGATCCGGGGGAAGCCAGGCCAAGCCGCCGGCCGGCCCAGCTGTCGCCCAGCCCGACCAGGCCGTTCGGCAGCAGCAGCACGAGGCCGATGATGGTCGCGCCGAGCAGGAAGCGCCAGTAGCTGAGTTCGCTGAACAGGTCGTTGAGCCAGGTCAGCGCCGTCGCGCCGACGATCGGGCCGATCAGGGAATGCACGCCGCCGAGCAGCACCATCAGCAGGGCGTCGAACGAGCGGGCGATCTCCATCGAGGTCGGGAAAACGCTGCCCTTGGAATAGACGAACAGGGCGCCGGCGAGGCCGGCGAACGCCCCGGAGATCGTGAACGCGATCCACTGGTGCCGCTTGAGGTCGATGCCGATCGCGGCGGCGCGCAACGGCGAATCGCGGCCGGCGCGCAGGGTGTAGCCGAAAGGTGCGAACAGCATCCGGCGCATCGCCAGGATGCCGGCGACCGTAAAGCCGACGGTGAGGTAGTAGTAGGCGACACGGCTGCTCGCCCAGTCCGAAGGCCAGGTGCCGAGAATGCCGTCGTCGCCGCCGGTAACCTCGCCCCACTGGAACACGATCGACCAGGCGATCTGGGCGAAGGCGAGCGTCAGCATGGCGAAATAGACGCCTGTCAGGCGGACGCAAAACCAGCCGAACAGGATGGCGAGCAGGGCCGCGCCGGCGGGCGCGGCCCAGAAGGCGATCTCCATCGGCGCATCGGCGAACTTCACCAGCAAGGCCGCGCCATAGGCGCCGCCGCCGAAAAAAGCGGCATGGCCGAACGAAACCATACCGCCCGGCCCCATGATGAAATGCAGGGCGACGGCGAACAGCACGAAAATCAGGATCTCGATGGTCAGCACCAGCGAGAAATCGCCGACGACGGACGGCGCGATCAGATGGGCGACCGGGAGCAGCAGCAGGAAGGCGAGCACCAGTGCGCCCATGGTGCGCAGCGCCCTGCCCGCCGGGCGCAGCGGCGCTTCTGGCGCCTCGACGACACCGTGGCCGGGAATTTCCGGTCTGCCGAGCAGGCCCCAGGGCCGGAAGATCAGTACCACGGCCATGACCAGGAACATCAAGATCAGCGTGCTGTTGGGGAAAATCTGGATGCCGAAGGTCTGCAGCAGGCCGATCAGGATCGCGGCCAGAAAGGCGCCGCCGATGCTCCCCATGCCGCCGACCACCACGACGACGAACGCCGCGGCGATGATATTGAAATCCATCAGCAGGTCGGCACCGCCCTTGGGCAGCTGGATTGCCCCGCCCAGCCCGGCGAGTGCCGAGCCGAGGAACAGCACGCCGGTGAACAGCCAGCGCTGGTTGACGCCGAGGGCCGAGACCATCTGGCGGTCGAGGGTCGCGGCGCGCACCAGCGTGCCCCAGCGCGTGCGGTTGAACAGCAGCCACAGGCCGGCCAGCACCAGCGGCGAGACCGCGATCAGCACGAGATCGTATTCCGGCAGCCGCTGGCCCAGGATGGTGACCGCGCCGGTAAATCCGGGCGCACGCGGGCCGACCAGGTCCTCCGAGCCCCAGATCCACAGGGTGACGTCTTGAATGACCAGGATGACGCCGAAGGTGGCGATAAGCTGGAACAACTCGGGCGCCCGGTAGATGCGGCGCAGCAGCAGAACTTCCATCGCCACCCCGATCAGGCCGACGAGCGCGGCGGCCAGCAGGATCGCAACCCAGAAGCCGACCGCGCCCCCGCCGATGGTCTGGACGGTCGTGACGCCGACATACGCGCCGAGCATATAGAAGGAGCCGTGGGCGAAATTCACGATCCGCGTGACGCCGAAAATAATCGACAGGCCCGACGCCACCAGGAACAGGGCGGCCGCACTGGAAAGGCCCGTCAGCAGCGTGACGACGAAATCACCCATCGCGGCACCCGGCGCTCAGCGGAAGGAGGATGCCGCCGGCGCCCGGCTCGAACGGTCCGGGCGCCGGCGATCGGAAACCGGCAGCCGGCAGCCCTTCGCCGAAAGGCTGCCGGTTTCGCGGCGGAACCGGCTACTGCTTGCGCAGCTTCTTCGTTTCCTCGACCGACGGCAGATAGTCCGCGCCGTCGAGATACTGCCAACGTTCCATGGTGCCCTTGCCGTCCTTGAGCACCGTCCAGCCGACATAGGCGCCCATGGTCGATTGGTGATCCACGGCGCGGAAGGTGATCGGACCGGTCGGGGCATCGAAGCTCAGGCCTTTCATGGCGGCGACCATCTTGTCGGTGTCGGTCGAGCCGGCCTTCTTCAGCATGGCGGCGATCGCCAGCATGGTGTTGTAGCCGACGATCGAACCGATGCGCGGATAGTCCTTCCAGCGCGCCTGATAGGCGGCCAGGAACTTCTTGTGCGCCGCCGTCTTGATATCCTGCCAGGGATAGCCGGTGACCAGCCAGCCGACCGGGGCCTCGCCCTTCAGCGGGTCGATATATTCCGGCTCGCCGGTCAGCAGTCCGACCATCAGCTTGCCCTTGAACAGGCCGCGTGTCCTGCCCTCGCGGACGAACTTCGCCAGGTCGCCGCCGAAGGTGACATTGTAGATGCCGTCCGGCTTCAAGGCTGCGAGCGCCTGCACCTCTGCGCCGGCGTCGATCTTGAACAGGCCCGGCCATTGCGAGCCGACGAAGGTGACGTCGGGGCGGAGCTTGGTCAGGATCCTCTTGAAGGCCGCGACCGCGTCCTTGCCGTAGGCATAGTTCGGCGCGATCGTCGCCCAGCGCTTGGCATTCTTGTTCTTGGCCGCTTCGGCCGCCAGCATCGCCGCCTGCATGTAGGTCGAGGGGCGCAGGCGGAAGGTGTAGTTGTTGCCCTTGGCCCAGACGAGCGCATCGGCCAGCGGTTCGGCAGCGAGATAGAGCGTCTTGCGCTGCTTGGCCCAGGAGGCCAGCGCCAGGCCGATATGCGAGAATAGCGAGCCCGAAACCAACGCCACCTTATCACGCGAGCGCAGTTGCTCGGCGACCTTGACGGCCTCGCCCGGCTTGCCTTGGTCGTCGCGCGAGACGAACACCAGCTTCTTGCCGAGCACGCCGCCGGCCTTGTTGATTTCCTCGATCGCCAGCGTGGCCCCGCGCCGGTACGGAATCGTATGCGCCGGCAGCCGCGTGTAGCTGTTGATGTCGCCGATCTTGATTTCGCCGGCCGCCAGCGCCGGCAAGCCAGTCGCCAGGCCGCCGGAAAGGACGCCAAGGGCGACGCCTGCCGTCAGAACGTGTTTCACTATCATAAGGGCTTCCTCCCTGGTTGAGCGTCCCGGAACCGTTGCCGGCCGTTCGGCCGGCGATCGCTCCGGAGCGCAATCTAAAACGCGTTACTCCGCCGCCGCAGCGGCGGCGGCCTGTTCGGTGCGGAGCATCTTGTCGACGATACGCCGGCTCCGGTTCGGGCCGTTGTCGATCGCCAGACGGACCGTTGGCTTGACCCCGGCTTCGTCCTGCGAACGCTGCACCGCTTCGAGAATTTCCCGGTCTTCCTCGAACGCCATGACGAACTGTTCGGTCATGCGCTCGGAGACCGAACTGTCTTCCGGCTCGAAGTTGCGCACCTGCATCCAGAAATAGTGGGTGCTGCTCTCGGTCTCCGGCGCCAGATAATGGCACGAGAAGATGCGCGTGCCCCTTTCCCGGTCCGTGTCCGAATGGCCCATGCCGACCGGACCGATCCCGAAATCGACCACATTGATCGCCGGCGGATAGAAGAAATAATATTGCCAGCGATCGACATTGCCGTTGATCTTCATAAATTGCTCGAAGATCGGAACGGGTGGCCGGTCCAGCGTCCAGCGGTTGACTTCGACGATGCCGCCGACCTGCTTCGTCTCGACCGGGATATCCTCCATCTCGGCGCTGCCGAGCGAGGACGGATGCACGAAGCTGACATGGGCCGGATCGAGCAGATTGTCGGTCAGCTGCTGATAGTGCGCGGCGACATGGGTGTAGGGGCCGTGATTGACGCCCCAGCCCGGATTCCGGTAGGGCGGCAGGTCGAACAACAACTCCTCGTCGGCCTGTTCCGGCTCGCCGGTCCAGACCCAGACCAGGCCGAGCCGTTCGGCGACCGGATAGGCGCGCACGCGGATATTGCCTGGAATGAGCTTCTGGCCCGGGATTTTGCGGCAGGCGCCGGTCGCGTCGTATTGCAGGCCGTGATAGCCGCACTCAATGCAGTCGCCCCGCACCCGGCCTTTCGACAGGGGCAGGAACTTGTGGGCGCAGCGGTCTTCCAGCGCCGCGACCGAGCCTTCGCCGGTGCGGAACACCATGACCGGCTCGCCGAGCAACCGCCGGCCGACCGGACCGTCGTCCAACTCGTCCAGCCAGGCGATCGGATACCAGCTGTTGCGCACGAATTCGCTCATGCCGCTTCCGCCCTGCTTTCGGGAATTTGTGCCGGATCGCCGGTGTTCCGGGAAATCTCAGCGGGCTTCTTCGCCACAACCGCAGTGCTTCCGCACAGGAAGAGCGAAGCCGCGGCAATCAGGCCGCGCACGGCCATCGACTGCGCCGCCGCCCGCCCGGCGGCCAGCGCCGCTTTGATTTCGGCTGCCCCGAGAGCACCGACATCGACGGTAACCGGCCGGTCGCCCAGGTCGCTGTCCGGGTCCAGGTCGCGCGCCGGGCAACGGGTGACGGCCGGGCTGTCGACACTGACGGCATTGGCGATCAGCGTTGCCGCGACATCGGCTTCGGCGGCACTCGCCGCCAGGACGGTGACCGAATCGGCGATCCCAAAAGACAGGCTACGGCCGCGCCAGCCGCTCGTGGCGATGCCGCCGATCCCGTCCGCGCTGCCGATCCCGGCTACGCCGGCGGCTTCCGGAACTCCGGCCAGCGCGACCATGCCGGTGCGGAACCGCGCGTCCGGCGCCAGATGGAGTGCGATGTCGCCGCCATTGTTGACATAGGCGCGGTCGAGCCTGCGCCCGGCCGTCCCCGCCGCCAGCACTTCGTCCGCCACCGCGCCGGCGACCGCTGCCATCGGGGTGACGAATCCGTCGCGATGCGGCGCGCAGGCCGCCGCCATGCGCCGCGCCGTACTGCCCCGAACGGCCGGCACATCGGAAACATCCATGCGCAGCGCTGCCAGTTCGCCGACCAGTTCGCCAAGCACGGTGCGAAAGCGCGCCCAGGCCTGTTCGTAAAACGCCGCCACCTCGGCAGCCGGGCCGAAGGCTGCGAGCACAAGGTCGATCGGGCCGTGCTGGAAATGCCGGCGCCGACCGTCGGGCAGGATTGCGCCGACCGGGCCCGGCATGGCTTTTCGTTTCGCCGCGGGTAGCATCGTGCTCATCCGTCCGCCGCCACGCCGTGCAACGGCGCGCCGGGCCAGGGCGCCCGCTCGTGCCACTTTTCGACCCGCAGCCGGTCGGCATCGACAATATCGCCGACCCGGCGCACGGCATCCATGTGACCGCCAAGCGCGGCGTAGTCGTCGAGCCGCAGGGTGAATTCGATCGGCGCCACGATGGCTGGCGTCGGCACGTAGCCGAAACTGTTCTCCGGCATGGTCGTGACGTCGACCATGATCGTGATGCCGCCGCCGGGCCAGACATAGACCGGCGCGCCGCCGGCGGTCACGCGGGTCAGCGCACTGCGCACCGAGCGGGTGAGACGCACCGGGTTCTCGGTCACGCCCGCGCGCAGCGATCCGCCGGCCCCGGCCATGAAAGCGACCGTGGCGAGCGCCGGTTCGCAATTCTCGCCGATCCGGTCGACGACGACCGAGAGTTCCGGCGGCATCGGCGACTTTTGTGGGTTCAGCTCGTCGTCGAGAATGAAATATTCGGCGTCCTCGCCGGTCGTGCTGACCATGAGCAACCGCTGTCCCGGCCAGGCAATCTTGGGATTGATCGTGTCGATGATCGAGAGCGGGTCGGTCACGTCGGTACCGCCCCAGCCGCTGCCCGGCTCGGCGACCTGAAAATAGCGCCCAGGCGTGGATTTGCGGCCGCGCACCCGGATTCCGGCCGGTTTCATGTCGAGAAAACGCCCGGCCTGGTGCTCGGTCAGGACGCCGGTGATATGGTCGTCGACGACGATCACTTCGTCGGCATGGCCGAACCATTGCTGGGCGAAGATGCCGATGGTCGCAGAGCCGCAGCCGACCCGCATCCGCTCCTCGTGCCGGCCGCCGATGACCGGCGCCTCCCCGGCCTGCAGCGTGAGCTGCTCGCCGCCGTCGATGGTGAAATCGATGGAGTCGCCGTTCGACAGGTGCAGCATCGTATCGCAGGTGACGACGCCTTCCTTCTTCGAGCCGCCGGTCAGATGGCGGACGCCGCCGAGCGAAAGCATCTGCGAGCCGTATTCCGCCGTGGTGACATGGCCGACCTGCTCGCCTTCGACGCGCACCGCCGCGGTCTCCGGCCCGATATAGCGGTCGGTGTCGATCTTCACCTTGAGGCCGCAATAGCTGAAGATGCCTTCGGAGACGACCGTCACCATGTCGACGCCCTCGTGCTCGCTGGCGACGATGAAGGGCGCGGGCTTGTAGTCCGGATAGGTCGTGCCGGAGCCGATGCCGGTGACGAAGGTCTCGGCGTTCGGAATCAGCGAACCGTCCCAGTCCTGGCCCTGGAAGGGCACGAGATCGCCGTCCCTGCCGGCGCGCTGGGTGACGACAAACGGGTCCATCCGGGTCAGGACGCCGTCGATATTGCCGTAGCGGTCGCAGGCGCCGGTGCGCCCTTCCCGAATCCGGCACAGCACCGGGCAGGCGTCGCAGGTCACGATGCCCGGCTTGTCCTTTGCGGCAGCTGTCGTTCCGTCAGGCATGGCCGGCCTCCTGCGCGGCGAGAAGGGCTTCGCGGACCCGGTGCGGCGTCGCCGGCGCGCGGCGCAGCCGGACGCCGGTCGCATGGTGGACCGCGTTGAAGATCGCCGGCGCCGTCGGGATCAGCGCCTGTTCGCCGATTCCCTTGGCGCCGTAGGGGCCGAGCGGCTCCGGATCTTCGATCAGGATCGTATCGATCGGCGGAATGTCGCCGAAGGTCGGAATCAGGTAGTCGTGGAGGTTTTCCGTCCGGCCCGGGATGTATTCCTCCATCAGCGCAAGGCCGAGGCCCTGGGCGACGCCGCCGTGGATCTGCCCTTCCAGCAGGGTCGGGTTGACGGCGCGACCGACATCGTGGGCCGCCACGATGCGCCGGACCTTGATCGTCCCCAGTTCGATGTCGATGTCGACGACCGCGAGATGGGCGCCGAAGCCGTAGGTCGCGTAGGGCACGCCCTGTCCGTCCGCGTCGAGCGGCTTCGTCGGCGGATCGAAAGTGCCGTCGGCGGCAAGCACGTCGCCTTCGGCGTCCTGCGTCATCGCCCGCAGATCGAGGGTCCGTTCGGCGTCGCCGTCGCGCAGCACAATCCGCCCGTCGCCGATCTCCAGTGCCGCCGCCGGGCCGACATTGGCCAGGCGCAGGATTTTCGCCCGCAATTCCTCGCCTGCAATCTGGGTCGCGCGACCGGAGACGAAAGTCTGGCGCGAGGCTGAAGATTTGCCGGCGTCGGCGGTCCGGTCGGTGTCGCCGGCGACGTTGGCGATCCGCTCGACCGGCACGCCGAGCGCGTCGGCGGCGATCTGGGGCATGATCGTGTTCGGCCCCTGCCCCATGTCCATCGCGCCGTTGTAAAGCGTGACCTGGCCGTCGGCCGAGATGCCGAGCTTCATGGTCGACGGGTTGGACATCGAGGTGTTGCCGCAGCCGTACCACATGCCGGCAACGCCGACGCCCCGGCGCAGCGGACCGCCGGCCCGGTTGATCCGCGCCGCTTCCGCGCGCTCCCGGTCCCAGTCCGCCTGCAGCGCCTCGAAACAGTCGGCGAGGCCGGCGCTGTGCTCCAGAACCTGGCCGGAGGAGGTTTCGTCGCCCCTGCGGATCGCGTTCCTGAGCCGGAAGGCGAGCGGATCGATGCCGCACTGCCCGCCGAGATCGTCGAGCAGGGCCTCGTTGGCGATCGCCGATTGCGGCACGCCGAAGCCGCGGAACGCGCCCGACGGCGGCGCGTTGGTCAGCCAGGCGCAGCTCGTGTTTTTCACATGCGGAATGACATAGGGCCCCGTCGCGTGGACCGGCACCCGGTCGGCGACCGTCGGGCCCCAGGAGGCGTAGGCGCCGCTGTCGAAGTCGCCGTGAAATTCGTAGGCGGTCAGCCTGCCGTCCGCGGTGCAGCCGGCGCGCGCCCGGATGTCTGCCGGATGGCGCTTGGTCGACGATGCCATGCTTTCGGGCCGCGTATAGGTACAGCGCACGGGCACGCCCAGCGTCCAGGCGGCGAGTGCGATCAGCGGCTGGACGGAAAGATCCAGCTTGCCGCCGAAGCCGCCGCCGCAGGCTGTCGGGATGATCCGCACCTGCTCCTCGCCGATGCCGAGGATCATGGCGGTCTCGTCCCGGTCCATATAGGGCGACTGCGTGGAGACGTGGATTTCGAGGCGGTCGCCAATGCGGCGCGCCCAGCCGGCCTCCGGCTCGATATAGGCATGTTCGACGAAACTAGTCCGCCATGCACCTTCGGCGACGAAATCTGCGTCGGCGAAGCCCCGTTCGATATCGCCCTTGACGACCCGGCCGCGCGCCAGGACGTTGCCGTCCCGCCCGGCCTGCACGATAGCGGCGCCGTCGGCAGACGCACCGGCTATGCCGGTAACCGGCGCTTCCTCGTGCCAGGAAACCGGCAGGTCTTCGTCGCGCAGCGCCGCGACCGCGCCGGCGTTGCCCACAACCGCGAGCACGGCTTCGCCCCTGTAGCGCACGATCCGGTCCGCCAGCACCGGCTGGTCCTTGCCCACCGGATAGACGCCGAAGGCGTTGCTGCCCGGGATGTCGGCGGCGGTCAGCACGGCGGCGATGCCGGGCCGCACCGCCCGGAAGGCCTCCAGGTCGCCGGTCTCGAACCGGCCGCGTGCGATCGGCGAACGGACGACCCGCAACGTCAGCGCATCCGGTGGCGCGAAATCCGCGCCGAACACGTCGCCGCCCGTGACCTTGGGCACGCCGTCGAGCCGGGCGACCCGGGCGCCGACAGCGGCGCCGGTCCCGGCCGCAGTGTCGGATGCGGCGCAGGTCCGGTCGCCGGCAACGTCGAGCACGGCCTCGACGATCTTGCGATAGCCGGTGCAGCGGCACAGCACGCCGCCGAGCGCATCGGTCGTTTCCTCTTCGGTCGGCGACGGGTTGCGGTCGAGCAGGTCGCGCGCCGCCATCAGCATGCCCGGCGTGCAGATGCCGCACTGGGCTGCGCCGTGGCGCAGGAAGGTAGCCTGGAGGTCCGAGAGCGCGCCGTCCCGCGCCAGTCCCTCGACCGTGGTCACGTTCCGCCCGGCGGCCTGGGCGACCGGGACCATGCAGGCGCAGATCTGCTCGCCGTCGAGCAGCACGGTGCAGGCGCCGCAATCGCCGGCGTCGCAGCCGACCTTGGTGCCGGTCAGCCCGAGTTCGCAGCGCAGGGCGTCGGCCAGCCGGGTCGCCGAAGGGCTGCGCAGCGCGGTTTCCGCGCCGTTGACCGTCAGTGTCGTCGCGGCCGCGGCGATGTTCATGCCGCCTCTCCCATCCGCCGGCCCAGGTTCGACAGGCCGCGGCGCAGCATCGTGGCCGTGGCGTCGAGCCGGTATCCGGCCGAGCCGCGCACGTCGTCGATCGGTGAAAGCACCGTTTCGACCGGTTCGGCAGAAACTGCCTCGCCCAACGCAGCGTCCAGCGACTTGCCTTTGAGCGCGGCCTCCAGCGCCGGCAGCCGCCGGGCCACCGGGGAACAGGCGCCGACCGCGATCCGTGCGTCGCCGACGGCATCGCCATCCGGCACCAGGACGATGCCGATCATGACGATGGAAATGACGAGATATCGCCGCGCGCCGAGCTTGAGGAAGGCGCTGGCCGCCGCGTCGGGCAGTTTCGGCACCAGCACGGCGGTGACGATCTCCCGCGCGTCCAGCGCCGTGGTCCGGTTGCCGGTTAGGAACTCCGTCACGGGCAGGCGCCGCACGCTGTCGGCGGCGGACAACTCGACCTCGGCCTCCAGCGCCGCCAGGTTCGGCGCGCCGTCGGCCGCCGGCGAGGCGTTGCACAAATTGCCGGCGATCGTCCCGGCATTCTGGATCTGGACCCCGCCGACCTCGCGCGCCGCGTCCTTGAGGCCGTCGAAACAGGCCGGCAGATCGGCCCGGATCAAGTCCGTCCAGGTGGCGAGCGCGCCGATGCGCCAACGGTCGCCCTCATCGGCGATGCCGCGCAGGTCGGCAATGCCTGTCAGGTCGAGCAGATCGTCGTCGAGCGGCCGACCGACCCGGGCGGGGTAAAAGTCAGTGCCGCCGGCCAGCACGGTCAGCGGCCGGCGCTGCAGGGCGTCCAGCGCTTCTTCGAGATTGTCCGGGCGTAGATACACCGACATCCCCGTTCCTACCCGACCGTTTCCGTCAGCCCGAATATAAGGTCAAACTTGTTTGTATACGAACAATTTTTCCGATCATATCCAACCTGCCGCCGCCGTGCAAGTATCAAATGATTTTCTCAAGCAGCCGCAACAATGTCGCCCGTTCGCGCGGCGACAGCGGGTCCAGCGTTTCCGCCGTGACGCCGAAGCCGTCCTTCTGCGCCGCCGCCAGCAATGCCGCGCCGGCCTCGGTCAGCCGCCACTGGGTGCGCCGCCGGTCTTCCTGGTCCGCCCGTCCCGCGATCAGGCCGCGTTCGGAGAGGCGGCCGATCACCCCTTTCATCGTCGCCGGGTCCATCGCGGTCAACCGGCCGAGCCGGTTCTGCGAGACCTCGTCCTCGTCGGCGATCTTGGCGAGCGCGGCGAACTGGGTCGGCGTCAGGCCGTGCCCGGCGAAGCGCGCCGAGAAGATCGCAGTCGCCCGCTGATGCGCCCGTCGCAGCAGGAAGCCGATCTGCTCCTCCAGCCGATAGCCGCCGGCGCTCACCGCCCCCTACTCCGCGTTCGCGCGGTCGCGCAGTTCGACGCGGCGGATCTTGCCGGAGATGGTCTTCGGCAGTTCCGGGACGAAAGCGATCTCGCGCGGATATTTGTAGGGCGCGGTCGTCGCCTTGACGAAATTCTGCAGGGTTTCGGCCATCGCCTCGCCGGGCTCGAAGCCCTCGGCCAGCACGACGAAAGCCTTGACGATCTCGCCGCGCAATTCGTCCTTCTTGCCGACGACCGCGGATTCGACGACCGATTCGTGCTCGATCAGGGCGCTTTCGACCTCGAACGGGCTGATCCGGTAGCCGGCCGAGGAGATCAGGTCGTCGGCCCGGCCGACGAACCAGATATAGCCGTCGGCATCCCGGGTCGCCGTATCGCCGGTGTAGTACCAGCCGTGGCGGAAGCATTTGGCGTTGGCCGCATCGTCCTCGTAATAGCCGTGGAACAGGCCGGGCGGCCAGGCGTCGCCGTCGGTCCGCACCGCGATATGGCCGACCTCGTCGTCCGGCAGGCGGTTGCCGCTATCGTCGACGATGTCGACCTCCATGCCCGGCACCGGCTTGCCCATGGAGCCGGGCCGGACCTCGACGCCGGGGAAGTTGGCGACCAGGTTGACGGTCTCGGTCTGGCCGTAGCCGTCGTGGGGGACGGTGCCGGTGGCGTCCTTCCAGGCGCGCACCGCCTCGGGATTGAGCGGCTCGCCGGCGCTGATCGAGTGGCGGATCGACGACAGGTCGTAGGCTGACAGGTCCATCTGGATGAAGGCGCGGAACACGGTCGGCGGCGCGCACACCGTCGTGATGCCGTGCTCGGCGAACAGGCGCAGATGGGCGTCGGCGTCGAAACCCGGGCCGGGATTATAGAGCATCACCGCCGTGCCGAGCTGCCACTGGCCGAACAGCTTGCCCCAGGCGGCCTTGGCCCAGCCAGTGTCGCTCATCGTCCAGTGCAGGTCGTCCTCACGCAAATCGTGCCAGTAGCGCGCGGTCAGGGTGTGGGCGATGGCGTAGCTGTGGTCCCGCGGCACCAGCTTCGGGAACGCCGTGGTGCCGGAGGTGAAATAGGCCAGCATCATCTCGTCGTTGCGGGTCGGCTCGACCGCGCTGCGGTCCAGCCGGTCGCTCGCCGCCGCGCAGGCGGACTCGCAATGAGTCCAATCGCAAGGCAGGTCGCCGTGCGGCGCGCCGATCACGATCACCCGCTCCAGGGTCGGGCACTTGTCGCGCACCGCCTCGATCTTCGCGATATGGTCCGCGGTGATGATGGCGAGGCGCGCCCGCGCCCTGTTGATGCGGTATTCGATATCCTTGGGCTGGAGCAGGTTGGTGCCCGGCATGGCGATCACACCGAGCTTGATGCAACCGATCATGGCCTCGTACCAGGCCGGGATGCGCGGGATCATCATGAAGGCGAAATCGCCCTTGGCCGCGCCAATGCCGCGCAGCATGTTGGCGAAGCGGTTGGACGAAGCGGAAAGATCGGAGAACGTCCAGGTCGCCTGTTCGCCGGTGTTGGCGTCGGCATAGACGAAGGCCGTCTTGTCCCGTTCGGCGGCCCGGCGGTCGATCAGGTCGAAGCCGAAATTGTAGAATTCCGGCGCCGGCAGCCGCACACCTTCGGCAGCCGCGGTCGCGTAATCGGGCAGGTCGATATAGCCGGTCATGGAGGCTCCGGGGGTCGGTCAACGGGCGGGAATCTCGTGGCCTGCCGCCGGGACAGAGTCAAGCGGCGATGGTGTCCGGCGGCGCGCGCTTCTCCACGCACTGCTCACCCATTGCCGCCCCGGACGAAGCGCAGCGACGATCCGGGGCCCAGAGCCACGGTCCCCGAACCCACGGGTCCCCACTGGTCCCCGGCTCTCCCTCCGGTCGGCCGGGGTGACATGATTCGGTAAATTTGGCGAGATGCCGTGCGCCCTTGCGGGCCGAATCGATTCGACCCGGCCACAGCCAGCTCGCCGCCGCGTCGGCGCCGGCTTCGCTTGACGCCCCAACGGCCGGTTCTTATGTTCCGCTCCGCCGATGCCGGGCCGAAGCATGCCATTTACGAAGCCCCGCGCCGCAGCCGGCCGGCGGCCCCGCGAACCGTTCCGCCGCCGCCTTGGGCGCCCATAGCTCAGTTGGTAGAGCAACTGACTTTTAATCAGTAGGTCACAGGTTCGAATCCTGTTGGGCGTACCAAAAAAACAGTAATTTTGAGAATTTATGATCAGTGCCATAGTGACAATTTCACGGAATGCTGCAGCAAAATGGCCGATGGGCGGTTCGTATAGGGAAGCCCGAGAACGGTAACGATATGGAATCGATTGGCTCAGTACACAAGCTCTTGTTCCTAGGGTTGGGACTGACACGAAAATGCCCAACCGAGCATCAAGACTCACATACTATTGTAGAGCCGGACGGAGTAAAAACCAGCCGCCGGAACATCATCGCGCTCGCAGGCTTGCTTGTACTGGCCGGATTTTCCGGCGCTGATCCTAGTGACCTGGACGTGTTTAGCGTGAAACTTGGCAACGGTGTCCGGGGAGTGATGGTAGTAGTTACAGCTGTAATCGCAGTCCAATTTTATTGGTACTATTTGCGATACTGCCATTTGAAAGATGATGGCATGATTGAAGGTAATCCTAAAAAGCCCGGTAGTAATTTTTTAGCAATAAATGCAGTGAGTGAGGTTACTCTTGAGCAAAAAACTGCCAATTTGATTTCAAATTGGGTTGCATTTTTGCTTACGGTTACTTCTTGGTATTTCGTCGGTTGTTGGGTCGTTGTTGCACTAAGGAGCTGAATTTTCCAAGGCATTCGCACCCTTCAATCGAACGGCGCCGCTGTCCAGAGATCTGAAGACACACAGCAAGCGACCCCATGCCGTCTGCTGGTATCTCCGCCCATGCTTGCCGCACGGTTCATTCGGTTTTCATTTTATTTTCGAGCCGCTGATCTCCTTGGCATCGGCGTACGCCAAGTGCAATTGTGCTCCTACGGCCTGTGCAAAAAATTCACCCAAGCATCATGAGTTGAATCTTGGTGCGCTTCTCGGCACGTTTGTTGCTTGGGATTTCTTTGGCTCTAACGACACTTTGATGTCAATCAGAATTAACCGAATATCTATGAGCAAGAATATGAGACCGGTTGTGACAATGCCGACCACCAGACCAGCTATAGCACCGAAAATTGCGCCACTTTGATCGAAAAAATATGGTTGTGTAGAAAAATAATAACCGCCCAAAATCGCACCAATAGCAATTTGAGAAAAAAGCCAAATCCATGTTCCAATTTCCAGAAGGCCAATAATTGTTTTCCTCATCGTTCTTTTCCATTTGTTGAAACATGAAACAAATATGACGCGCCAGACACCCTCGTCAGATCACCAAACTGATATTGTTATCCTTTTCGGCGGAGCAATCATAGTCGCGAGACTAACAATCAAGTAGCCTCTTTCGACGCCGGCGGAATCTCCCGCGTCAGCAGGTCGCCCGTCCAGGCCGATTCTTCGTAGCTCAGGTCACCGAAGTCCATGCGGCAGACTAGGCAGTTGATACCGGGGCCGGTGGTCAGCGCTGCCATCTTTGTCTGCGTCTGAGCGGGGATGCCGGCCATAACGGCGTTCCTCTAGTACGCCGTCCTCGTAGCTGAAATCGCGCCCCTGCCGTCGAATACCCGCCGCTTAATGTCGATCTCGACGAAGCGGATGGCCTGGCGGGCTGTGCGGCGGACCATCTTGCGAGGCTGCGGCGAGTGCAGCAGGCGGTTGTCCGACGTACCGAGGCCACCTCAGCCGGTCCAATGCTCCTGCACTTCTTCCAGCAGCCAATCGCGGAATGCAGCAACTTTTTTTGTCGTGCCATTTCTGGCGCTCAGCAGGTAATAGGAGAATTTCAGTGGTGTTTTGAGGTCCTGATGAAACGGACAGACAAGCCGCCCGGCGGCAAGATGATCCGCCACCAACCTGTCCCCGATCAAGGCAACGCCCTGACCATCGAGTGCGGCTTGTACGGCCATGCTTTCTTGCGTGAAATGTGGGCCTCGGGTCGGCTCAATATCATGCAGGCCCGCCGCCATAAGCCACATGCGCCAGCTGGCGTCGGCGTCTTTCCATTCGACATGCAGGAGAGTGTGGTGACGAAGATCTTCGGGGCGCAACAGAGCATTATCCCCTTCCAGTAGAGCTGGACTGCACACCGGTGTGTTGAACTGGTTAAACAGAAAATCGACCTGCACCCCTTTGTAGTTGCCAGGCCCGTAGCGCAACGCCACGTCCACTTCGCCGCCGGTGACATCCACCAGGCGGTCGGTGCCGTCGATCCTGATCTCGATATCGGGGTGTCTGCTGCGAAACCGGTCGAGCCTGGGAACAAGCCACATTGATCCGAACGATGGGCTGACACTGATCGTCAGAATCCCGCTATCGCTATAGGCGCGGAGCCGCTTCGCACCCTCCGCCAGCTTGTCGAAACCTTCGGTCAGCGCAGGCAAGGCCACCTGACCCGCTTCGGTCAACCGGAGCGCGCGGGTCAGTCGGTGAAACAGAGGCACGCCGAGCAGGTCTTCGAGCGCTTTCACCTGGTGGCTCACGGCCGCAGGCGTCACGTTCAACTCTTTTGCCGCCAATTTGAAGCTCAGATGGCGAGCGGCCGCTTCAAAGGCACGCAATGCGTTCAGTGGTGGAAGCGGGCGGGTCATTTGCTACACCTCAGAAAATATAATGTGTTATTCCAATTCTTTTCGTTTGTCGATCATCTTTGTGTTCCATATTTTGGTTTAGAAATTAACAGAAAATCCGAAACCGGCTGCACGCGCAAGGAGTATCCATAGGTCAGAAAATCTATGGTGAAATGGGACCGACAATCGGTTGAGGATCTCCCGATGAACACGAAAGCGCGATCCGAGTACGCCATTGGAATCATGCTGCTTGTCGCCGCCGCCGTTACCTACAGCACCGCCGGTGTTTTCACCAAGGGCGTCGTGGCCGGAGCGTGGGCAGTAATATTCTGGCGCGGTCTTTTTGCGGCCGCTCTTACCACTGGCTGGACCATCAGCCAGGGCACATTTCGGAGCAATTTCTTTTGCATGGGATACAGTGGCTGGGCTGTAGGCATTGTCGGCGCGATCGGCACGGCAGCTTTCATTCCCGCATTCAAACTGACTTCCATCGCCAACGTCTCCCTGATTTACGCCATTGCCCCACTGATCGCTGCGGTGCTTGCCTGGCGCCTCATTGGCGAACGCATCACGATCAGAACGCTGGCCGGTTCATTCTGCGCGATTCTGGGTGTGGGCATCATCGTCTCAGGCTCCGTCGGACAGATCAGCATTCAAGGCGATGCCCTTGCGCTTGTCATGACCGCGGCCATGGCCACCATAATGGTCATTTATCGCAAATTCCCTGACACACCCGGCGCTGGGCCGTCTGTCTTGCAATCGCTGATTTTGCTGCCCCCGTCATTCGCGTTGGGAGCACCGTTTCGTACCGAACCGTTTGAGATTTTCATCCTGGCCGCGTTCGGATTGCTGTTTGCGGTTGCCTCGGTCACACTGGCGGAAGGCGCAAAGCGTGTGCCTTCGGGACAGACGGCCCTATTGAGCGCACTTGAAACCCCGCTCGCACCGGTTCTGGCGTTCATCGTGTTCACCGAGGTTCCGAATAGGGCGACGATTCTTGGCGGCTCCGTTGTGCTGATCGCCGTGCTGATGTCCATCCGAAACGATAAAGAGACTGTCGAGCCTGTTGTTGCAGATTAAGAGCATGGTGGTCGATGCCAATGTTTCACGCAGAGCCACAGAGATCTTCGTGAATGACGTCTAAGGTGGCCTCGGAAAATCGGTCAGGTCATTCAAGTCTACCGGTACTGCCTGAAGTACTTTCGTTTGATCGCAGAAAGAAGCGTCACCGCCAGCTATTCGTCTCCCGGAAAAATATCGAACCGCTATACAACATCAATCCTACCAAACAAAGTATCCCGCAGAAACGGGCCAATTGGCTGCCACGCTGGGACGCTTTCATGCTGACGCTTGGATCTTGGTTTATCATAATTTGCCGGATTGATTCAGCCCATGCGAAAGGAGTGGCGACTTAACGTGCGCCGTCCATCATTTTGTTGTGTATGGGTCGGGACCGGAACACGTTCTGCGCGCTGTAGCTTCCGTACGCACGCCGGCTGACACCAAGTCGGCAAGCAGACTGCCCAGGCCGCAGAGTCCGGCCACCCGAGACCGTACCAGAGCGGGGGATGGGGCTGCCGGGCCGGTTCCGGGATTATCGGCATATCGGCGGTCCGGTAGTTCCCGCCCTCGAAGCTGAAATCACCGCCCGGCGCAGGATACACGCTGCAAGAGACTGTCCGTTTTCAACAGAACCATGGCGGCGTGGCGTCCCTCAATACGCCCCGGATAAAATTCGGGGCTACTCGGGATGAGGTGCTTTGAATTGTTGCTCATTGCTCGAAAAATCCCCTCACCCTGAGTAGCCGCGAAGCGGCGTATCGAAGGGCCTGCCCTGAGCCTGTCGAAGGGGCAGCCACTGTTGCACCCCCGATTCCGATAGATACGGACACGCCTAAATGTCGATCTCGACGAAGCGGATGGCCTGGCGGGCCGTGCGGCGGACCATTTTGCGGCGCAGCGGCGAATGCAGCAGGCGGTTGAGTGCGGCGAGCGCCAGGTCGCCCGCCCGGCCTGCCTCCTGTGAGGCCAGAAGGTTGCGCACCGCCATCGTCGTCTTCAGCAGATGGACGGAAACGATGTAGCGGTCATGGCCGTGGTCGAGCAACGTCCGCTCGACCCCGTCGAAGAAGGCGTCCGGGTCGGCGACCGTCCAATCGTCCGGGTCCACGGTATCGTCCTGGCGGCCGATGTTGCGGCCGGCGAAGCAGGCCATCTGCAGCAGCCCGGCCGGCCACAGTTCCGGATATTTCGAACAGAGGCCGAGCACCGCTTCGGCAAAGGTCAGGCCGTGCGTCAGGTCGAGCCAGCCGAAATTGCCGCCGTAGGGCTGGTCCAGGTCATCCAGGTGCCTGAGGTCGAAGCGCACCATGTTGAGGGCGTTGGCCGCGAGCAGGCTGCGGAACAGGTCGGGCGCGGGGGCGGCGCCGTGTTCGGCGGTGAAGGCGACCGCCTTGTTGGCGTTCAGCCCGGCATAGTCCGCGGCGTCGGGCGCCGACCCGTTGAGTTTCGATCCGTAACTCGCCAGAGCCGCGCCATATCCCCGGAACTCGGGGATCAGGTCCTCGCGGAAGGCCGACACCAGCCCGCGTACCAGCGATAGCAGCACCGGCCCGGCGATCTCCCCGCCCAGCCGGCGGATCAGCGCCCCGGCCTTGGTCACATAGATCGCAGCGTGGCCGAAATCGGCATAGTGGGCGAGCGCGGCCCGGGCTAGGCCGCGCTCCATGGCGCCCCAAGCGTCGCCCGTCGCCAGCGCGCCGCGGGTCAGGCGGATGGCGCGGGCCTCGTCCTCGTCCTCGACGGCCCGGCAGAAGGCGTCCTCGTCCCAGTCCTCGATGCCTTCGGCAAAGGGATAGCGCGGCTCGCGCAGGGTGTCCTCGGCCATGTGGCCTATCGCTTCCAGCAGGCAGATGAGCCGGTTCTCCGGTTCGCCGGCCTGCCGGTCATGCAGCACCAGCCAGTCCGCCGCGCCGGCATAGGCGTGGGTCCAGCCGAACTCCATCCGGTCGTGCGACCAGCGGATCGCCTCCCTGACGGCGATCGTGGGATCGACGCCGAGCCGCGCGATCCGGGCGATCTCGCGCGCCAGCCGTTCGTAGCCGTGGCGGTCGAACCCCTGTTTCAGATCCTCCAGCGATTTCGCCAGCCGCTCGTCTACGGGCGGGTCGACGATCTCGATCCAGACCTCGCCATCGCGGAGCTCGACCGGATATATGCGCAGCCGGTCTCCCTCGCGCTGGTTCTCGCCGGTTTCGAGGTCGAACTTCCAGTTGTGCCAGTTACAGGTCAGCAGGCAGTTGCCGTCGAGCGTGCCCTCGCGCAGCGGATAGCCCTCGTGCGGGCAGCGGTTGTTGCAGGCGAAGATGCCCTTCTCGGTATCGAACAGGGCGATCTGCCGGCCGTCGAGGCGGAACACCGAGCGGCCCTTGTCCCGGAGCGCCTCGACGCCGGCGGCCCTGACCCAACCCTGCTTCATCCGTGCGCCTCCCTGGTTGTCCGGGCCGGCGCCGTTGCGGACCGGCCGGCGCCAGCTTCGGACGATATCTAGGTCGTTCGGCCGGGCGGGATAAGGACGAGCTTGCCGGTAAAGCCCTTGGCGAGGAATTCCTCCTGCGCCCGGCGGATATCGCGCAGGGCGAATGTCTTCGCGACCAGCGGGCGGATTTCGCCGCGCTCGATGTAGGAAACCAGGTTCTCGAACACCTCGTCCTCCTGGAAGGTGCAGCCGATCAGCGTCAGATCCTTGAGGTAGAGCGTCCGTACGTCGAGTTCGACCAGCGGGCCGGCGATCGCCCCGGCCGTGCCATAGCGTCCACCTCGGCGCAGCACGTCGAGCAGCCCCGGCCAGGACGGACCGGCGACCAGATCGACGACCGCGTCGATGCTATCCTGCCCGACTGTAGCGACGAGGTCCGCGCGCCGGTCGACAACCTCGTCCGCGCCGATCGCCCGCAGCGCATCGGCCTTGTGGGCGCTTGCAATCGCGACGACATGGGCGCCGCGCCGTTTCGCCAGCTGGACCGCGGCCGAGCCGACGCCGCCCGAGGCCCCGGTCACCAGCACGCGCTCCGCCCCGACCGAGGCCCGGTGCAGCAGGTTCTCCGCCGTCGACCAGGCGCACGGGATCGACGCCAGTTCCGCGTCGGTCCAGTCGCAATCGACCTTGTGGGTCTCGCGGGCCGGCGCGGTTGCATATTGGGCAAACGCGCCGTCGCATTCCGACCCGAACGTCCAGCACTCGAACGGGCGATCGCCGGCCGGGCTGCGCATCATGCTGCGAACGATGACGCGTTCGCCGATCCGGCGCCGGTCCACCCCGTCGCCAACACCGACGATCCGGCCGCAGCAATCGGCGCCCTGGACGCGCGGGAATTCCAGCGCAACGCCGGACCAGCCGGCATCGGCGGCGTCGATCCCGTCGAAGCCGTCCGCGCCGCCCTCGCCCGTCGCGCCGCCGACAGCCTTCGAATACCACCCGATCCGCGTGTTGATGTCGGTGTTGTTGACGCCGGCGGCCGCGACATCGATGAGTACTTCGCCGGCTTGCGGCACCGGCGTGGGAACATCGGTGCGATAGTGCAGCTTCTCGAGCCCGCCATGGCCGACGAGCTGAACGGCCGCCATTTGCGCAGGCACGGTCGGAGTCATATCGGCGCGCGCACAATTCAGCCTTACGATCCGCTTCGCTTCTTCCGCCCCGTCACGCCGCCTGCTTCAGCGCCGGCAGCACTTCCCGCGTCAGCAGGTCGACCGTGCGGGCCGCTTCTTCGTAGCACAGGTCGCCGAAGGCCACGCGGCAGACCAAATAGTTGACGCCGGCGTCGGACGCCAGCGCCGCCATCTTCGCGTGCGCCTGCGCCGGGGTCCCGGCGATGGCGACGCCGGTCTCCATCAGCGCGTCGAACTCGTCCGGGAAGGAAATGCCGATCGGCCTGGTGCCGGCGCGCTCCCACAGCAGGTAGAAGCTCTCGCGCCAGACCCGGTAGCCGCGCCGCGCCGTCTCAAGGGCCTCTCGCTCGGTCTCCGCGATAACGAGGTGGAAGCTGATACCCAGCGCGGGCAGGTCCGCCTCGGCCCGGCCTGCCTCGCGCCAGGCCGCGCGGTAGGCGTCGGTGATCGCCCGCGTGCCCGGCGGCGGCTGGTTGCTGATGACGTTGACCCGGTTGGCGGCGGGCCAGGCCACGGACTCCGGCCGGCTCAGGCCGTACCAGAGCGGCGGATGGGGCTGTTGCGCCGGACTCAGCACCATCGGCACGTCCGCGGCCCTGTAGTGGTCGCCCTCGAAGCTGAAATCGCGGCCCGCCGAGGCGTCGGCCAGCCCCTGCAGGATAAAATCGAGCGCCTCCCGGTACATCGCCGGCGTCTCGGCCGGATCGAGATCGAAAAAGGCGACCTCGATCGGCGAGATGCCGCGCCCGACGCCGAGATCGAGCCGGCCGCCGCTCATCCGGTCGAGCATGCAGATTTCCTCGATCAGGCGCAGCGGCGGATAGAGCGGCAGGCAATAGACCGTCGGCCCGAAGCGCAGCCGCTTTGTGCGCTGGGCGACCGCGGAAAGGAACACGCTGGGCGACGGCGCCATGCCGAGCGGCGTGCCGTGATGCTCGGCTAGGTGGTAGCTGAAAAGGCCGGCCCGGTCGTACAACTCGAGCAGCCGCAGCCGGTCCTCGTAGAAGTCCGGCAGCGCGCCGGCGCCCCGGTCCAGATGGTCGAAAACGCCGATGCGCACGATGGTGTTCCCGTTCTTTGGAATGCGGCGCGACCTTGCCACCCGGCGCCGGGGCTGTCGAGCGCCGACGGCGCAGAGACCCTACCCGCCTCGAACCCGCATCCGTTCGCCCGCCGGATCGAAGGCGGGGGCTGTCTGCATCCGGGCGGGGTGGCGGGTGCCGGCGATGTCGATTGCGACGCGCCGGCCGTCGATTTCCTGCGCTTCGACATGGCCGAGGGCGACCGGCCGGCCGATCCGGAAGCCGAAGGCCGCCGAGGTCGTGCGGCCGACGATTTCGCCCTCGCTGTAGACCGGTTCGTGGCCGAGCGGGACGGCGTCGGCATCGTCGAACACGAAGGTCGCCAGCGTGCGCCGGCCGGTCTTGCGGCGCTCGGCGATTGCCTCGCTGCCGATAAACGCCTTCTTCTTCCGCGAGCAGAAGCGTTCCATGCCGGCCTCGACCGGCGTCAGGTCGCCGTCGAGTTCGTGGCCCATCGCGGCGAAGCCCTTCTCGATCCGCATCGACGTCTGGGCGTGCTGGCCGGCCGGAACCGCGCCCGCCCCGGTCAGCGCCGCGTAGACCGTAGGCGCGTGCTCCGCGCGGCAGGTCAGTTCCCAGCCGACCTCGCCGACATAGGACAGGCGCGCGGCACGCGCCGGGCATCCGGCGATCTGCGCGGTGCCGATCCGGAAAAAGCCGAGGGCATTCAGCGCGTCTGCACCGAGTTCCGCTGCGATCCGGGCGGCGTCCGGGCCCATCAGGGCGAGCACGGCGTAGCGCTCGGTCACGTCGGCCAGTGCCACGTCGAACGGGCCGGCGTGGCGCCGCAGCCAGGCCATGTCCCTGCGGATCGCCGCGGCGCCGGTGAACAGGCGGTAGCGGTCGACGGCGAGGCGCTGGGCGGTGATGTCGGATTCGTAGGTGCCGCGTGCGTTGAGGACCGGCGTGTAGATCGCGCGGCCGGGCGGGCGGTCCATGTCGTTGGCGCAGACCTGCTGCAGGAAGGCCTCGGCGTCCGGCCCGGTTATCTCGATCTTGCCGAAGGGCGAGCCGTCGAAGACCGCCGCCGCCCGGTGCGCGGCCATGACCTCGTTCTTTACGGTTTCGAACCAGTTGGGCCGGCCGAAGGTCAGATTCGGTTTGTTCGGCTTCCCGAACCAGAGCGGGCGTTCCCAACCGTAGACCTGGCCCGTCTGCGCGCCCGCCGCCCGATGCTCGGCGTCGAGCGGCAGGCGCCGGAGGTCGCGCGCCGTCGCTGGCTGGAGGCCCGGATAGGCGATTTCGTAATGCCGGCCGAGCACCTCCGGGGCCCGGGCCATCAGATGCACGACGCTGTCGAACTGCGGCGCGAAGCGGTTGGCCCCGGCCTCCGACAGGTCGTAGGCGGTATGGCCGTGGACGATGGCGTGGGCGAGGTTCATGCCCGCGCCGCCGCCGCAGGCGATGCCGACCGAATTCATGCCGCAGCCGAGGAACAGGCCGCGGGTCTCCGCGGTCTCGCCGAGCATGAACATGCCGTCCGGCGTAAAGCTCTCCGGGCCGTTGAGCAGCATCCGCACTTCGGCGGTTTCCAGCGCCGGCAGCCGGTGCAGCGCGTTTTCCATCATCGGCTCGAAATGGTCCCAATCCTCGGGCAGCAGGCGGAATTCGAAGGTCTCGTCCAACGCGCCCGGCGCGATCGGCTTGCCCATGGGCTCGAAACAGCCGACCAGCAAGCCGCCGCTGTCGTCGCGGATGTAGAGATGGCGGTCATGGTCCGACAGGGTCGGCAGGTTGCCGGCGATGCCGTCGACCGGTCGGGTCAGCAGGTAGAAATGCTCGCAGGCGAGCAACGGCACCCGCGCGCCGGCCATCGCGCCGACCTCGCGTGACCACAGGCCGGCGCACAGCGCGACTGCGTCGCACATGACGGTGCCCTGCCCGGTCTCGACGCCGCGAACCCGGCCGTTCTCGGTCAGAATCCCGGTCACGCCGGAATTTTCGAAGAACCGCGCACCGAGGCCGCGGGCAGCCTTGCCGAGGGCGGCGCAGACGTCCGACGGGCTGACCCGGCCGTCCTCCGGCGACCAGACGGCACCGAGCACGTCGTCCGCATTCATCAGCGGCCAGCGCTCCTTCGCCTCGGCGCCTCCGATTTCGTGGGCCTCGATGCCGTAGGCCCGGGCCAGCGCCGCCTGGCGCCGGATATGGGTCAGACGGTCCGGCGTCGTCGCGATTGAGAGCGAGCCCTCGCCGATCCAGCCGACGCCCTGCCCGGTTTCGGCTTCGAGTCGGGAGTAGAGCGCGACGGAGTACTGGATCATCTTGGTGAGGTTGCGCGAATGGCGCAGCGCGCGCACCTGGGCGGCGGAATGCCAGGTCGTGCCGGAGGTCAGCCGGTTGCGCTCCAGCAAAATGGCGTCAGCCACGCCCATTTTCGCCAGATGGTAGAGCGTCGAACAGCCCATGACGCCGCCCCCTATGACGACGACCGAAGCATGGGCGGGAAGGGATTCGGGCATGGCGGTTCCTCTTCCTTGCAAATCCGCCATTGGATGGCAGAATTGCAAGGAAAATTGAGCGAGGAAGCCGTCGGCTATCGCAAATACGCCGAAACGGCTTCCGATCTTGCCTCTGGCGGAGCGTGGAGCAGCTTCGATTTCGAGGAGGCGCGCCGCTTTTCGACACCGGATTTTGTTGACCCGGACTTACCGCCATGAGCCGACAAACCGTGATCGACGCCGCGAAGGCCGAACTGGGAGGCGAGCCGAGCTATTTCCGCGCCGCCCTGCTGCGCGAGGACCTGCAGCGGTTGAACCGGCTGCTCGATCTGGCGGCCGATGCAGCGGACGAGGCAGAATTCATGAAGGAGGCGGAGTTGTCCGGCTGGACGCCGGGCGACCTGCGCACCGGCGAATTGCGGCCCTGGCTCGATCCCTTCCTGCGCGCCTGGTACGGTGCCGGCGAGGACGGCGACCCGGCCCTGCTCGACCTGTGGCGCGGTTTCGACCGCAACCGGCTCGATATCCTGGCCGGCTGCCTCTCCACCCGGCCACTGGACCCGAACCGCCGGTCGCGCTAAAGGGGTTGGCGGTTCGGGGATCACCAAGAGGTAGCGCGCGGTCATGCTGAGGGGGCTTCGGCAGTTCTTCACCGGCAAGGTCGTTTTGCGTCGCGGCATGAACGTGCTGTGGACCAACGAGACCGATCAGCCGGTGACACTGATCGTCGAGAATGGGAACTACGGCGCGTGCGGCATGACGATCGAGCCGGGCGGCGAGGTCCGGTTCATCATCGGCAAGCGGCGCCCTGTGTTTCGGGTAGACGGCTACAAGGTGGACATCCTGGAAGGCGAAAACATCCTGATACTCGGCGGGCCGGCCAAGCCGCCGGAGACCGAGGTCTGAGCCGCTGAACCCGTGTCCGGCTTCGGGGCATGAGGGGAGGACGGGGTAACGCCAGCTTCTTGCCGAGCGATCGACGGCCAAGCCAGACGATCGGGCCATCTGTCTGGTTTCCGGCGGCACGATCGAATTTACGCGCAATCCGGGCCCTATTCCAAATAGTTGGGGAATATAACTGCGACTATGCGGCTGCGTCCGGCCGCTGTCCCAATAGCGGACTCCGTTATCCACCCCTCGGTGCCGCCGCGGATGGAGCAAATCGGAAATCCGGTGCCCAGGGTCGCCGGCGCGCCTGCCCTGAACTTGTCGAAGGAGCCTTGCCCTGTGGTCCCTTCGACAAGCTTAGGGCAGTCTCTGGGCCCCGGATTGAATCCGGGGCGGCGCCGTTGGTGTTTCGGGGCGGCAACGATCGTGCGGCGGTCGCTCGTTTCCACCGGCCGGTCCGCGCCGCCGGCGGGATAACCGGCACTGCATAGTCAGCGATAAAATTTCCACATAATTTCCGTCTGAAACCTCCCCTGCGTCCTTGGGGTCAGCCCTGAATCGCGGCTCGCGCCCGTGGCTCCGGTTCCCCGGACCGCCGCTGCGTTCCGTCCGGGGTGACAGGGGAAGGGTATCGGGTGAAGAGGGACCGGTCCGAACCGGGCCGTCGGTAAGTCGCGATTTCTATCGTCGGGATGCAAACGGGATTGACGGATCTCACTCGCAGCCCGCGAAGCCGTCCTCGTCCATTTTCGCTTCGTAGAGCCCGGCAACCTCTGTTCCCGGCGTCAGGGTCGGCTTCACGCTGTCCCAGTCGTCGGGCCTCAGCACGACCATCCAGGCGGCGTAGGGATCCTGGTTGGCAAGGCTCGGATCTTCTTCCAGCGCCGTATTCACCTCGATCACCTCGCCGCCGGCTGCCGACTTGGCCGGGCCGACCCACTTGCCGGATTCGAGCGTGGCGCAGGATTTCCCCGGCTTCACCGACCGGCCGACCTTCTTCGGCGTGAAGGCGACCAGGTTTCCGGCCATCGCCGTCGCCACGCTGGTCATGCCGAGGCGCACGGTGCCGTCGCCGTTCTCGGTGAACCAGATGTGGTTCGGCACGTCATAGAGCAGGTCGTCGGGCAGAGGGCATCCGCGGACTGTCGGCATGGATCAGGCAATCCTCTGGTGGTCGGACATTTCAGCCCCGTCCCTATCGAGCGCGCGCAGCGTGCGAGATGAACAGCAAAACTCGCCGAGCGCTGCAACCTGCATTTTGCCCGATACGAACAGCAGCAGATGGCGGACCAGCATGACCATCATGGTGGCGCGGGCCACCGTCTCGTCATGGTCCGGCTCCAGGCGCAGCAGATTGGCGTGCCAGGCAACCTCGCGGCAGGTCTCGCGGCACGCGTTGAAGCTGAGCTCGCCGCGCGCGCCCTGACGGTGCAGGGCGAGCAGGCGGAAGCCTTCGCGTTCGTCCGATGTCGGGGCCTCGTCGCGCGCCTCGACCCAGTTCTCCAGCACCGCCTCGGCCAGCCCGAGCAGCCGGCTGGCCGGATCGGATGCGGCGAAATCGAAACCGTCGAGCGCCGCCTCGATATCGGCAAACGGCATCATGCCAGGCCTTTCTCCTTCAGGAAGCCACGCGAATCGGAAACATTCTCGTGCACGCCGACCTTTCTGGCGCTCAGGCCCAGGGCGATGCCGAGCAATTGGGTGAAATAAAGGATTTTCACGCTCGTCTTGCGGCCCAGCCGCTTCTCGGCGCGGATCTGGTGCATTTCCAGCCCGGTATGGCAGGTCGGGCACTCGGTGGCGATCACGTCGGCGCCGCCGGCCTCGGCCGCTTCGAGGATGTTCAGCACCAGCTTGGTCGAGATGTCGCTGTCCGAGAGCGTGTGGGCGCCGCCGCAGCAGGCGGTCTTGAGCGGAAAATCGACATTCTCCGCGCCGGCCGCCGCCAGCAGGTCGTCCATGAAATGCGGCTCCGAAGTCGAATCCGAGCCGGAGCCCTTGTCCTTCTCCGGGAAGATGTGGCGTGGGCGTGTGTACATGCAGCCGTAATAATTCGCGATCTTAACGCCTTGCAGGCTGTTTTTAATCTTGGCCTTCAGACCGTCTTCGCCGATCCCGTCCTTGATCCAGTCCAGCGCATGGATGGTCTCGACCTGGCCGGCCTTGTAGGTCTCGTGGCCGGCCTTGGTGGACAGCCGGTCGACGACTTCCTGCGATCCGCCGTCGTGCTCCAGGTCGTATTCGGCCTTCTTGAGATTGTGATAGCAGCCGTTGCACGGCGCCATGACCACGTCGTGGCCCATCTCGTTGGCGGCGATCGACATGACCCGGGACGACAGGTAGGTCTGGATTTTTGGGTCGATATTCTTGACCTCCATCGCCCCGCAGCAGTTCCAGTTCTTCACTTCGTCCAGCTTCAGCCCGAGCGCCTTGCCGACCGCCTTGGTCGAGCGGTTATAGGCGTGGCCCGTGCCTTCCAGCGCGCAGCCGGGATAGTAGGCGACGCGGTCGTATTTGCGGTCTTCGCTCATTCCGGTTTCCCGTCGCCGAGGCCGAGCGCCCGGCGCTGTTCGCGTTCGCATTCCTCGACATACTCCTCGAGCGCCGCCCGCGCCTTCGACCAACCGGACGTGCGCGGCCGGAACAGGACGGCGAGGCCCATGCGCCGCATCAGGCCGACCGGAAGCTTCATCAGCAGGCCGCGCGCCATCGCGACCAGCCAGTCCTGCATCAGCGGCTGCCCTGTGCGCTTGAGGAACTGCCGGATGATGGACGATTCCTCGATCTTGCCGCGCGCGATCACCTGCTCGGCAAATATCTCGTCGAAGATGATCGAGGGCGATTTCGGCGTATGGCCTTTTTTCTCCAGCCAGTGCGCTGTCGCCTTCATCACGCCTTCCGGCTCGACATCGCGCGGGCAGGCATAGGTGCATTTGTTACACGAGATGCACTGCCAGATGATGTCCTTGTCGCGCAGAAGCTCCGATTCCATGCCCGTGCGGATCAGGTAGATCCAGTAGCGCGGGTTGAAGTCCGGGTTGACGGCGTTGACCGTGCAGGAATTGGTGCAGGAGCCGCACTGCCAGCAGCGATGGATGAATTCGCCGCCGGGCAGCGCCGCGATCTCGTCTTCCATCGCCTCGTTGTAGTCGGTGACGACCCGGGATTCGATGAAAGTCGACCAGTGGCCCGACACGTCGATGCCGTCGATCTCCAGCTTGTCGTGGGTCTTGATATTCTCCGGCCGGATCAGGGACTGTTCGTGGATCGGCATGGGCGCGCCTAGTTCAGCAGCAGGGGATCGCCGACGACCTGCGCGTCGCCGTCGATCGGCTTGACCCTGGACCGGCCTTTGGCGCCGACGCCGTCCAGGCCCAGCATCCGGCGGGTATGCAGCATCGGGTCTTCCGGGGTCGCGAAATCGGTGCGCAGATACTGCCCGCCCTGCTCGCCGATATAGCCGGCATAGACATGCGCGGTCACCAGATCGACATATTGCAGGATATCGCGGAACACGCCGTTTTCCGTCAAAAACTGCGATAGTTCCTCGCGCAGCATAAGAAACGCGCCGTAATTGTCCGGCACGTCGATCATGATGTGGTCGACATTATCGGCCCACCAGATTTCGCGCAGCGCGCCGGTGTTGGTTTTGGCGTCCCAGACCCAGCGCTGCATCGGCGGATAGCGCTCCGGATCGATATTGTGCAGCAGCTCGGCCGCGAGGTCGCGGACCCAGCGATGGTCGCGGTCGCGCGGGAAGGCGCTCTCGAAGGCGTCGAGCCGGGCATCGGCCGTCGTCGTGTCGGCCCTGCCCTCCAGCAGCGCCCCGATCGCCGTGCAGACAGCGGCGAAGCCCCGCCGGTCCAGATAAGGCGCGATGCGGCGGCGCACCGAGGGCATCAGCGAGCAGAGTTCCTTGAAGGCCGCCGGCTGCAGGCCGGCCGCGCCGCCGGCGAAAGCGTCCTGGAACGAGGCGGTCTTCAGCTTCAAGGCCTCGACATAGCGCTCGACGCCGCCCTGCTCCTCGCTGCCCGCAATCAGGCTTTCCAGCGCCTGGCGCAGGCGCGGGCCGGACAGGTGCAGCTCCGGCCGTTCGAGGACCGGCTCGTCCCGTCCCGCCATTCGCCGCAAGGCCTGCGCGATCATCCGCTCAGGCCGCTTCGCCGGCCTGGCTGTAGGCGGCGGACAGCGCGGCGATGGCCGCGGCATTGGCCTGGGCGATGGAGTCGTCGATGGTTTCCGGCCCGGTCGCCGCGCCGGCGACGTACACGCCGGGCCGGCTGGTCCGCCCCATGCCGCCATAGGCCGACTGGCGCGCGATATTGCCGTGCGGCTCCAGCTCGATATCGAAGATGCTGGAAAGCAGCAGGTTATCGACATTCGGGTCCATGCCGATGGCGTGGACGACCAGGTCGAAGGGAATGGTGATCGGCCGTTTGACCAGCGTATCCTCGCCCTTGACGATCAGGCGCTCGCCGTCGGAGGTCACTTCGGCGATCCGGGCCTTGATATACTTGACCTTGAACTCCTCCTGGCTGCGCCAGTAGTAGGTCGTCTCGTACAGGCCGAAGGTGCGGATATCCATGTAGTAGATGTAGACATGGCAATCCGGCAGTTCCTCGCGGATTTCCATCGCGATGTTGGCGCTGACGGTGCAGCAGATCTTGGAGCACCATTCGCGGCCGATCTGGCGGTCGCGCGAGCCGACGCACAGCAGGATCGCTACCCGCTTGGGCGTGCGGCCGTCGGACGGGCAGCGCACGCCCCGCTCCGACGAGATCATCTGCTCGACCTGGGTCGTGGTCACGACATCGGGGAAGGTGCCGAAGCCCCATTCGGGCTTGTTGACCGAATCGAAATGGGTGAAGCCGGTGCACAGGATGGCGGCCGAGGCCTCGACCGTCGCGCCGTCCGAAAGGGTCGCCGAGAATGCGCCGGGTTCGCCGCCGAATTCGTTGACGGTGCAGCCGGTCCGCACGTCGATGGCGCTGTCGCCTTCGACCCGCGCGACCATGCCGCCGATGGCGTCCTTCGCCCATTCCCCGGTCGGCACGAGCTTGGCATAGCCGGAGAGGATCGGCGCGCCGCCGAGCCGGTCCTCCTTTTCCACCAGAACGGCATTCCGGCCGACGCCGGACAGCGCCTCGGCTGCAGCGAGCCCGGCCGGGCCGCCGCCGACGACGAGGACCGGCTCGGTCATGTGCGGTTCTCGATTCGCTTGAAGCCTGGCCCCGACGTGATCATCAGGCGCGGATCGTAGAGATTCTCCTGGTGCCCGGCCTCCACCTGCTTGAGATAGCCCTCGAACTCCGCCTTCCCGGCGCGCCAGTCGATGCCCAGCTTCTCCATCAGCGTTTCGGTCGACGAGGCGTGCCAGTGCGACTGGACGATCTTGAACGGATGGGCGCCACAGACCAGCGCCGCGAACTGGCAGTCAGCCAGAATCGGCAGGTCGTAGTCCTTGCCGGCCGCCTTGCCGATCCACTGGTTCTTGTCCAGCGTCGTGATGCAGCCGGTATCGTGGCCGATCATCACATCCGCCTGCGCCTCTTCCACCGCGACCTTGATCTTGCGGTCGATGGCGAAGGAGCGGGTGAACTCGCGCTCCGAGATGATGTGGCGGAAACCGAAGCCGCAGCAGTCGTACCAGGTCGAATAGTCGATCACCTGGGCGCCCAGCGCGTCGATCACGCCGGTCGAGACGGCGACCCGGTTCCCTTCGAGGATATCGTCGTCGTAGATCGCGTCTTCCGGCACCATCTTGTAGACATGGCAGGCCGGATGGATGGTCGCGCGGATGGCGCTCGCGTCGACGGTCTGGCGGTCCGCGATGAGGTCGCGCATGACATGCACCCATTCCGAATAGTGCACGATCTCTTCCGGAATCAGTAGCTTGCCGTCGACCAGCCGGTCGAGCTTGGCGAGGATCTTCTTCACCCGGTCGCGCAGCTCGGCCGAGTGCAGCAGGTAGTGGCGCACCTCTTTGTAGTTGCCGAACGACGTGCCGCAATGGACCAGCGGATAATAGTAGGCGTCGGGCAGGCCCTGGGCCCGGGCGCTGACGAAGGCCTGGTGGAAATTGCGCAGGAAGACGGCAGCCAGGCTCTCCAGGTTGCCGATGCCCGAGCCGTGATAGTTCCAGGCTGTGCAGGAAGTCTGGTCGGTCTCGTCGAGATACTCGATGCCGAGCTCGTTCATCAGCCAGAGCAGCGAGGCCGGATAGCCCGGAATGTTGCCGCACTGGCCGCAGGATTTGTGGTGCCACAGCCGGGTCGTCGGAATCCGCTTGGTCCAGCCGTAGAGCGTCTTGACCTCGACCGGTTGGTGGCCGTCGTCGATCCGGTGGACGGCGATTTCGCCGTCCTTCTCGAGCTGCCACATGACATCGCGCACGTCCTCGACGCGGTCCTTGTTCGTCAGCATGGAGCGCTTGTCGACTTTCGCCTCGACCCAGGCCGTCGCGGTGCGCGCATCCTGCGCCGACAGGTTCGACTCCCGCCATTCGCTGCCGTGGCCGGTGAAGCGTTCGCCGCCTTCGCCCGTCGCGTTCGTTGTGGCCGTCATGTCCGTATCTCCTGCGTGAGCCGCCGGCGGCGGCTCAGTCGTCGTCGTCTTCCTGCTCGTCCAGGAAGTCTTCCCAGTCTTCGCGCTTCTCATCCATGATGTCGGTGATGACATCGAACAGATTCTCGTCGATGCCTTCGAGCTGGTCGAGCACGCCGGTCATTTCCCAGATCGTGTAGAGTTCAACCGAGGTCTTGAGATTGACCTCCCAGGCCGTCGCCGTGGTGTTGAGCGTCGGCATCGGGATCGCCTTGCGCAGCAGCTTGAGCGGGGCATCGACCTTGGCGATATTCGGCCCCCAGTCGGCGAAATGATCCGGGTTGATCATGTCCGGCGCCAGCTGGTTGCCGGTCGAGATCAGCTTGAGCATGACCCGGCTGAACGGCCGCAGCACGTTCTTCGCCGACTCCATGCCGTGCTTGATCGCAACCTCGCGCATCAGCATGACGAGCCCGCCGGGGCTGTTGCCGAACGGGCAGCGCGCGGCGCAGGTGTAGCACTGGGCGCAGGCCCAGATCTTTTCCTGCATCGCGTCGTAGATGCCTTCGAGATTCTCGGTCCAGAGCAGCTGGACGATCTCGCGCGGGCTGAAATCGTAGTAGTGGGCCGCCGGGCAGGTCGCCGTGCAGATGCCGCAGTTCAGGCAGCCGTTGAGCTCGTGATCGTAGCGCAGGTCGGCCTGGATATCGCCGAAAATCTCTTCGAGATCGTCGCGGTCGAGCGGCGGCGAGTCCGACAGCGGATCGCCGATATGCTCCTGAACGCGAGTGGCGGCGCCGTGGTCCATATCCGTTGCCGGAACCTTCCTCTTCAGTAGGTCAGCACCCTGACGTCGTCCTCCATGATCTCCTCGATCAGGTGGGCGCCGCCGACGATGCCTTCGCATTCGGGAATCAGATCGTCCTTAGTCATGTCGAACAGGTCGAGATTGGGCGAGCAACAGTAGAATTTCACCCCCGCCTCATGGGCGTCCTTGATGAAATCGTAGACCGATTTCGGCGAGCCTTCCTTGACCACGAGCTTTTCGGCGACGCCGTGCTTCATCAGGCGGCCCGATGTGGCCGTGCAGATGACATCGACCTCGTATTCCATCGCCGCGGCGACGGTGGCCTGAAAGATCGGGGCGCCCAGCTCCTCGCCGTTGCGCGGGTCCGTATTCGCCATCACAATAACCAGCTTGTCCGTCACGACGTACCCCCTCACCGCTCGCTGACTGGCTGACCCTTGCAGGGTATTGAAACTCCCGAAAGATAGCAACTTTTGAATATGTCATCGGCGGCGGGCATATCCCCGCAGCGGATCGAACGGAATCGGTGCGTTTCCGTTTGGCTTCGAACCGTCGATCCGGTCGCCAGCACCCTCTCCCCCATCGTTCCGACCGACCGAAGAGCCCGCCCTGAGCCTGTCGAAGGAGAGCGGAAAAATCTGTGGGGATTGTACCTTTCGCTACTTAAGTGGCGGATTTCCCTCCGACGGCGGTAAGAAACCGGAGCAAAAGCTAATGCCGCTCGTTTGTCGAAGCCCCAAAAGCCAACTATGCTGCCCCGGATTTAATCCGGGGCCCAGGGCCGTGTAACGAGGCCGTGCCCGGCGACTCTGGTCCCCGGATTTCCGCTTCGCTCCATCCGGGGCGGCATTGAGGGATGGTTAACGGGGTCGGCCATCGAAATCGCAGTAGGGCGCAAAAGGCATCTCCGCTCCGCGGCCCTCCGAGCCGGTCCGGTCGATATGACGGCCGGCGGGCGTGCGTCGGTCAACGGCTATCACAGGACCGGCCGCCGGCCGGTGCAGCGCTCGTTACGCCCCGCCCGGCTGCATCAGGCCGGTCATCTGGACGAGGCCGGTCATGATCGGGACCAGCGCGTCCTCGATGGCGCGCTGGGCCGCCCGCAGGTCGCGCAAGGCGGGCGCCGGATCGACCGGCGCTTCCTCGAATTCCATGATCAGGTCCTCGATCATCGCGACCTTGAGGCCGGGATGGCCGGCGAAGCCGAACGCGTTGCCGCCGATCTGCCAGAGCGCCGGCTCGCCGTCCCCGAGTCGGGCGAGGATCTGCGCATAGTCCGGTGGCACGGCCCGGTCGCGGCCATAGACGGCGACGGGCCAGGACTCGGGTAGATAGCTGTTGAGCGCCCCGTCTAGGCAGCGCCGCGCAGTATCGACGGCAAAGCGCAACGGTGCGGATTCGGCAGCCCCGCCGGCTGCGAGCGCCAGGATCTGCGCGCCGAGGCCGATGCCAATGAGTGGCTTCTCCAGCATCAGGCAGGTGCGGGCGATGGCGATCTCGGCCTCGAGCGTCGGCAGGTCGCGTTCCCCGGCCGATCCCCACGGCCCGCCGCCGAGCAGGACGAGGCCGTCGGCGATCGCGTCCGGTTGGGGCGGAGCCACGCCCTCGGTAAACGGGCGGACGTAGGTAAAGCGGATGCGCCGGCCTTCGAAATGGTCTTCCATCAGGCCGAGATATTCGGCCGAGGTATGCTGAATGACCGTGAGCGTCTTCATGCGCCGGCAAAGGCCGCGGCGACGGCCCCGGCAAAGGCGTCCGGCGGTGCGGTAGCGATCTGGGGCGGCGATTCGGCGAAGAAGGCCGATACCCGGTCCGCAACCTCGCCGGAGGGCGCGCCGCGCAACGACCCCTCCAGGTCCATGACCAGGCGCGGCGGCACCATGACGAAATCGCCGGTGAACAGCACCTCGCGCACCCGGTCGTTGCGCCGGCCCTCGACGCGCAGCCAGGCGTTGACCGGGCCGCTCTCGCCGTGGCGCACCGAGCCGTCGGCGCCCGGATCGTCGATCCCGGCGATGAAGTCCGCCGTGCCGATCTCTGCGTCGCAGATTCGCTGCGCCAGCGCCTCTTCCGCCTCGCTCGGTTCGGACACGGTGCAGGCGATCCCCAGCCCGGTCTCGAAGCCGGCGACCAGCGCGGCCTGAAGGCGCGGCATCGACAGGTCGGCGTCCGGCAGCAGGGCGCGCAGGGTCGTCACCCTGGGCGGCGGCGGCGCGCCCTCCTTCGGCGCCGCCACGTTGATCGCCGCCATCATCGCCGGCAGGTCGAGATCGACCAGCGTCGTGCCCTGGTACATGACGATGTCGTCGTCGAAATAACCGCCGGTGCCGCAAATTTTCTGCCCGTCCACCACGATATCCGTTGGCGGGCGGTATTCCGCGGCGATGCCGAGGGTCGACAGGCCGACCGCCGCCGCCCTGCAGATCCGGGCGGTCATGTCCGCCAGCGTCGCGACGCCGATCTTCCGCCGGTCGCAGACGAGTTCCCAGCCAAGCTGGCCCTCGTCGAGATAGATCGCCCCGCCGCCGGTGATGCGCCGGACGATGCCGATGCCGGCCTTGCGGCAGTGATCGAGCTTCAGTTCCCGGCTCAGATCCTGGTGCCGGCCAACCAGGGCGGTCGGCGGAAATCGTAAGAAGCGGACGGTGTCCGGGATGTCGCCGGCCTTGCGCAACTCCACCAGAGCCTGATCGAAAGCGATCTGGAGGCAGCCGTCGCGGACGCCCGTATCGATGACGCGGAATTCGGGCCGGCCGGCCAAATCGGTCAAGGCGCGCCTACTGCCGTCGCCGCCCGGCCTTGCGGCTCATCGTCGTCCGGCCCGTCATCCGGATCGTCGTATTCCTCGCCCGGCTCGTAGGACTCGCCCGGCTTCTCCATATCCAGCTGATGCCGGATGCGGCGGATATCGGCGCCGGCGGGCTGGAACGGGTAGCTGGCGATGTTGCTGGGCGGCGAATCGCCATAGGGCCGGTCGCAGGCGGAAATATCTTTCTGGAACTTGCCGGGGCAGCCGGACGTGCGGAAGGCGATCCCGGCATCGATAATCGCGTCCAGTTCGGCCTGCGGCAGGCCGAAATCCGTCACCCTGCCCTCCCCGTCGAACGCCATCCGCTCGACCCGGACATCGCAATAGTCGATCAGGTAGCGGGCCAGCTGGACGCGCCGCCACTGGTCGCGCGGCGTCGCCGGCAAATGGTCCATCAGCGAGCCCTTTTCCGGGAAAAAGCAGAACATGTGGCTGTGGCCGCCCAGATCGACCAGCTCTTGGACCAGTCTCAGCACGTCGGCCTCGGTCTCGCCCATGCCGACGATGATATGGGCGCCGAATTTCTGCGGCCCGAAAATGTCCCGGGCGTCCATCAGGATTTCCCAGTATTTCCGCCAGCTGTGCGGGCTGTCGACGCCCTTGCCGCGCGTGCGGTCGAATATTTCCGGCGTCGCGGCGTCGAGCGCCACGGTGAAGATGTCGGCGCCCAGGTCCTTCAGCGTCTTGACGTCTGATCGCTGCATCGTCGTCGGGTTGGAAAGGATCGAGACCGGCACGGTCGCCGGGTCGATCCGGTCGGTCCATTGCTTCAGCACCGTCACCGCGTCGTCGTCGGACCGCGGATGGGTGATCATGCTGATACACATGCGGTGGAACGGCGTGTTCTCCCCGTCCGCCGCCACCTTCTCCACGATTTCCGCCATCGGCACGGCCGGCCAGTCGACCCGGATGAAATTGCGGTCGGCATAGTCGCGCTCGGCTTCCCGGTGGCGCGCGAGGCCGCAATAGGCGCAGTTGGCCCGGCAGCCCTCGGGATAGGTCAGCAGCAGGTTCAGGCAGCGGGTGCAGGCGCAGCGGTAGAGCATACCCGGCATGATCCCGAGCGTGATCGCCGCCGCGGTCGACATCTGGACGTAGTCCGGCGAGCGCATGGCCGGGGTCAGGACGTTGTTGTTGGGCAGATAGACGCCGGCCGGCGCAACGTCGGCCGCCTTCACCCGGCCGCCGTTGCGGAAGTCGCGCGGAATGGCGTCCGGCCGGCGCGGCTGCATGACTGCGAACGGGTTGAAATCGGCACCGTTCGGGCCGGTGTCGGCGGGCGCAGCCGCTTCGGGCTTGAGGCAGGTCATAGCGCTCCCATCGCGTTCGGCGGTGCGGCCTGGTCGGGCGCCCAGTATTCGGGATAGGCGATCCAGCCGCGCCGCAGGTCGGCCGGCTGCGGGACCGATTCGGCAAAGGCCCGCTCCAGGTCCCGCCGACGCTGCACGGCCCGGCGCAGCGAGGCGCCGAACAGGTCTTCGATCTCTTCGGCATAATAGTCGAGCGCGTCCGCCGCACCTGCGATCCAGCGCCCGGCCGCCTCGCCGGCCAGCCCGCCTGACATGACCGCGGCGGGAATCCCCGCGCCAGTCACCGGGTTGGTCAACCCGGCGGCGTCTCCGGCGAGCAGGACCGGCGTCCCGTCCGGCAGCGCCGCCACCGGCCCGGCAATGCCCTCGACCGGGATCGCGCCCCCGGTATGCCCGAGGATTGCCCCGCCGATCCGGCCCTCGGCCATCAGGCGCTCGCGCAGTGTTTCGAGAACCGGCTTGAGCTGCCGCCGCGCTGCCGGCGCCAGGCCAACACCAAGATTGGCGGCATCGCCCTTCGGGAACAGCCAGGCGTAGCCGCCTTCGATTCCGGAGGAGAGGAAGATGTCGGTCGCCCGGTTCCAGTCAAGGAGCGGCACGGCTATCTGGCGGGTCTCGATCAGGCGCGGCTGAGGCAGGCCGGTTGCCGCGCGCACTCCGGAACGCGGCCCGTCGGCGCCGATGATCAGCTGCGCCGCAACCGCGAAGCCATCGTCCCAAACCGTATCGAACCGGCAGTCGGCCCCGGCTTCGCGCGCCTGATCCACGAGCAGAGCGTCGAAACGGTCGCGGTCGATCATCGTGCCGGTGAAACCGTCCGTCCTGTCAAACGCCGCGCTTTCGACAAAGGTATGCATCGCCTCGATGGGCTGGACGGCGACCGGTGCCACGCCCTCGACGACCTGGCCGATCAGCCACGGCACGAACTCGGCGCATTGCACCGGCTCGCCGGCCGCGCGTTTGCGATCCACCGCCAGCACCGACGCACCGGCGCGCGCGGCTTCCCTTGCCGCCGAAGCCCCGGCCGGCCCGAGGCCGACCACTAGGATATCGACGTTCCGGCTCATGCGGCGCAGCTCGCCGGCACGCTCACCGCTTCCCCGCCGATCCTGATCGAACAGCAGGCGTGTTGCTGTTCCATCGGCCGCCCGATGGCCTCGGCCACGGCAACTGCGCCGTCGGCCGGGAAGGCGATGCCGTCCAGCCCGGCCATCACGGCGTAGGCGTCGGTCACCCGTTTGTGCATCCCGGCCGGCCGGGCGCAGCCGAGCAGGACTTCCCGGTCGGGAATGCGCCGCCGGGCCTCGAGGAACAGGCGGCCGACGGCGGCGGCGTCCGGCGTCTCGAACGTCCCGGCCTTCGCGTAGAACGGCATGATGATAACCAGCACCAGGGCGTGGATATCGTGGCGGCTGCAGATGTCGAGCGCGTTTGTTTCGCCCAGTAGCCGGCCGTAGTGCAGCCCGGCGACGATATGGGGCACGACTTCCATCGACGTGCCGCACAGCGCCGCCAGGGTCGCCTCGAAATCCTCGACCGGCCGGTCGAGATGATAGACCTGTTCGATGGTCTCGCGGGCGCCGATCACGTCCATCATCGCCGTATCGACCCCGGCGCTCTCCATCAGCCGGGCGCGGCGTTCGTCGAGCAACGCCGAATGGATGGCGATCTTCAGATGGGGAAAGTCGCGCTTCAGGCCCTCGATCACCGGGAAGAAGCGCTCATAGGCGATCTCGTTGCGCCGGTTCGAGCCGCCGGAGAGCAGGAAGCCCTGCAAGTCCTGCAGCATTACGAGGTCGCGCACCTTGCGGTCGAGCATCTCCGGGCTCGTCGCCGGGATCATCGGCTCGAGGATGCGGGCCTGGCAATGGTCGCACATCAGGGCGCAGCCGCCCGCCGTGGTCGAAAACGCCGGGAAGCTGTTCTTGCCGCAGCCGGCCAGTTCGTCGGACTGGAAGTCTTTGAAGGTTGGCGTCGAAAAGCGGACCGGCCGGTCGGGCATGGCCGGCGCCGCGCGCTGCATCTCGGCAACGAGCGCGGCATCGAAATCCGCGTCCTCCAGCGGCTCGATGTCACCAAGGCGACCGAACCAGCCGGCAGTACGGCCGGGGAGAATGGAACCGTCTATCACAGGCGCCACTCGATATATTTCAGGCCGGCCACGCCGCCGGCGATAATCGCCAGAATGGCGATGACGGAGCCCAGGGCAAGGGTCGAAATGCCGGTCAGCCCCTGGCCGATGGTGCAGCCCAGGGCCATCACGCCGCCGAAGCCCATCAGTGCGCCGCCGGCAATGTTGCGCAGCATGTCCTGCACGTCGGCGAAGGTCGCCAGATGGAAATTGCCGCGCAGGATTGCGGAGACGAACGCGCCGAGGACCACGCCGCCGACGCTCGCGATGCCGAAGTTGATCGTCGCGCCGGTGAAGGTCATCAGATAGACCATCGCGTTGCCGGTCGGCGCGACATAGGTCAGCGAGGTCAGCGGCGCCGGCTCGAAATCGTCGAAACCGAGCACGCCGGTGGCGTACCAGCCGGCGACGATGGCGAGGCCGACGCCCAGCCCGGCCACGATGTTGCGCGGCGAGCCCCGGAAAGCGCTGTCCATGAAACACCAGATCAGCAGCCCGGCGACTAGAATAGCCGCCACGATCAGGTTCATGGTCTCGGCCGCTGCGCCGAACGCACCGGCGAACAGGGCGCCGATCCCCTGGCTGTCGAGGCCGGCCGCCTCAAGATCGACATTGGTCGCGCCTTCGATTTCGACGCGCACCAGCCCGGTGAGGCCGCGCAGCGTCATGTAGGCGAAGATGCCGAGGACGAGGACGACGACCAGCGAGCGCAGGTCGCCGGCGCCGAAGCGCACCAGGTTGCGCGTGCCGCAGCCGCCGGCGATTGTCATGCCGAAGCCGAACAGCAGCCCGCCGATTATCGCGCCGAGCCAGCCGAAATTTGCCGTGAGATAGATCGACTCGCCGAGGTCGATCAGTTCGCCGGCCTGCAGGGCCTGCGCGCCGATAATCGCGACGGCCATCGCTAGCATCCAGGCCCGGAAACGGCGGAAATCGCCGAAGGTCGCGGCATCCGAAATCGCGCCCATGGTGCAGAAATTTGTCCGTTCGATGACGAAGCCGAAGCCGAAGCCGATCACAAGGCCGGCAAGCGCCATCAGGGTAACCGTTTCCAAGGCCCGTCCCCTCCCCCGGCCGTTCCGTTAAGCCGCTGCCTGGCGGGCGGTGGCGCTCCAGCGCCCGCGCCGCGGCACGTCGAGCGCCTGCCGCGCCAGCGCCGCCGTTTCGGGCCGTGCCGCCCCTTCCTGCGGTACATCAGCCAGCGTCGTCAACCAGCGCGGATCGCGCTCGTCCTCGTCGACCAGATCGCACTCCAGCCTTTCCAGGCGCTGCACCACAGCCGGCGGCAGCACCTCCGGCATCGCAAAGCCGCTCAGCACGCCCCACAGGCCGGCCCAGCAGCGCGCTACCGTCCACGGATTGTAGCCGCCGCCGCCCAGCACGACGCTGCCCGGCGCCTCGGCGGTCAGCGCCGCGACGGCCGCCCACAGCGCCCGGTTGGACAGGGCCATCCGGGACAGCGGATCGCCGACCAGCCCGTCGGCGCCACAGGTGACGACCAGGGTCTCCGGCGCCGCCCGACGGACCAGTGGCAGGACGACCCGATTCAGCAACAGCGCGAGATCGGCGTCGGCGAATCCCGGCGCCACCGGCAGGTTGCAGCTCCGCCCGCCGCCGGTGTCGTCCAGTGCGCCGGTATGGGGCCAGCGGTCCCGCTCGTGGATCGAGATCGTGTAGACCCGGGGGTCGCCGGCGAAGGCGTCCTGCACGCCGTCGCCGTGGTGGGCGTCGAGATCGGCATGAACCAGCCGGGTAACGCCGGCATCCAGCGCGGTCAGGATGGCGAAGACCGGATCGTTGAAATAGCAGAAGCCGCTTGCGCGGTCCGGCCGGCCGTGATGGGTGCCGCCCGCGGGATGATAGGCGATGCGGCCGGCAAGCGCCTGCTCCGCCGCGGCGATCGAACCGCCGACCGAGGTCGAAGCGCGCCGGAACACGCCGGGAAACACGGGATTTTCCAGAGTGCCGAGATTGAAACGCGCTCGCGTCTCCAGCGTAACCTTGCCGCCTTCGTCGGCCCGGCGCAGGGCCTCGACATAGGCCGGATCGTGGAACCGGCCGAGGGTCGCCGCATCGGCGACCGGGCTTTCGATCCAGGCTTCCGGCGCGATCCAGCCGAGATCCCGGCACAGGTCGACCGCCGTCTCGACCCGCGGAATCGCCAGCGGATGATTGCCGCCATAAGCGGAACGGCGATAGATGTCGTGGCCGACAAATACCGGTTTGCGCCGGGCGGCCGGCATGGGCGGGCCGGTCATCGCGCGGCCCCTGCCGGGCGGTGCCGCGCCGGCCGCGACTCCGCTGCGATCCTGATCCTGCGTTGCATCGGTGCCCCGGTCTCCGGTCGTCCGCCCGTGCAGTTGACGGGCTGCCGGATATTGTATTCAATAATTTGAATGAATGGCAATCGCCGCAGCGCCCCCGGACAATTTGCCGGTCCGGTGCCCGCGACCTAGGTCATGGTCCGCGACGCCTGCACTGCAAGAAGGAAGACCCCTGCCGATGGCCGACCAGTTCCTCGACACCAAGGGCCTGAACTGCCCCATGCCGATCCTGAAAGCGAAGAAGGCGCTCAAGAAAATGGCCTCCGGCGGCCTGCTGGAAGTCCATGCCACCGATCCCGGCGCGACGGCGGATTTCGAGGCCTTCTGCCGCCAGACCGGCTGCGAACTGTTGGATTCGGGTGAGGACAGCGGGGTCTATCGGTTCGTGATTAAGAATGTTTGAAATAGATTAAAAACAAATACTTGTTCAATTATCTTCGAATTTTAGATTAGAAATTATGCGTCTTGGTTTTGTCTGAGACACCCTCCCTTGTCACCCCGGACGCTGCGCAGCAGCGATCCGGGGACCAGAGCCACAAGCGAAGGCGTTTCGGGGCGACCCTGGGCCCCGGCTCTCCCTGCGGTCGGCCGGGGCGACACTGGCGTTATCGTCGAAGAGTTGTGCGGACGAACAGCCGTAAGGGAGGGTTTCAAAACCCTCCCCTACAAGGTCGTTGAACAGCCGGCGGTCGGCCGGGGCAACACCGGGAGAAAAATCTACCCTGACTGTTTCAGCGCGGCCCGCAGGTATTTGCGGAATTTCGTTTTCTCGTAGGCCTTTTCGCGGACATAGCGGAACATGATGAGGAACGGCGCCGGCTTGAGATAGCCGGGCATCCGGGCCACCTCAAGGGCCTTGCCGGTCTTGCCCTGCGTTGCATCGACAGTCGCCGGGAGGAACTGGATCGTCGGCGTGTAGCGGACGCCGTAGCGGCGCGCCAGTTTCTTCTCCGACATTTCCGTGCCGTCGAAATCCGTCACCGGCCGCGCGCCCCAGATATCGAGCTGCAGGACGACGAAATTCGCCTGGATATATTTGCGGATTGCCGGATCGACGAAATTGACCTGGTGCAGCTCCTTGCAATAGGGGCAGCCCTTCTGCTCCCACAGGATGACCAGGCGCTTGCCGGCATCGGCGGATTCCTGAAGGTCTTCCTTGAGATCGAGAAAGCTCTGGAGGAACCAGTCCTGGTGGTACAGGCCGTCGCCGCCGACCTTGACATCGTCGGCGTTGGCCGCAGTGCCCAGAAGGAAGAGCGCCGCGAAAAAAGGGGTCAGCCTGCGCATGGCGTTCGCTCCTACGATTGGGGCCGGGTCAGCTTGTCGAGGCGGAACGGGTCGCCGCCCTTGTCGTGGATGGCGCGGAACTTGGCCAGCAGGTAGCGCTGGAAGCTCTCCTTCCTGTAGCCCTCGTCCCTGACGAATTCCATGTAGGTGAGGAAATGCGCGGGTTTGAGATAGCCCGGCATGCGCGCAACTTCCGCCTCCAGGCCCGACTTGCCTTCGACCTCGGCGACCGTGGCCGGGAAGAAGTTGACCGTCGGCGTGAAGTTCACACGCCAGCGCCGGGCCAGCGCCTTCTCCTCCATCTCCTTGCCGTCGAAGTCCGTCGTCTTGCGCGAGCCCCACATGTTGAGCTGCACGACCAGGAAATGCTTGCGGATATAGTCGTTGATCTCCCGGAGCGCGAGGTTGCGCTTGTGCATTTCCCGGCAATAGGGGCAGCCCTTCTGCTCCCAGACCACCGCAAGGCGTTTGCCGGCTGCGGCAGCCTCCGCCAGGTCTTCCTTCATATTCAGGAAACCCTGGTGGAACCAAGGCTGGCTGTGCAGGCCGTCGTCGTCCACAGAAGCCTTGTAGCGCGGCACCCAGTCCGGGTTGTTCGCCCGGGCCGCACCGGTCAGGCTACCCGCCCCCAATGCGACCGCCGCCGCTCCGCCGCCGATCAGGAATTGCCGCCGCTCGATCATCGCTCGAAATCCTATCTCCGCCCGGTTCGCATAAATCTATCATATTCGCGGGTCTGAATGTAATAAAGAGTTCGGTCCGCCGGAATCAGATAGTCTGGAAGCGCGTTATGCGAAGAGTCATTGCCCCGGTCCTGGCATTCCTGCTCACCGTAACGGCGGCAGCGGCATCCGCCGCGCCGGTGCGTCTGAAGGACGGCGACCGGACCCTGCCCGGCAATCTGGAGATTCCGGAGGGCATGACGCTGGCGAAGGGCGCTGTCCTGATGGTTCACGGCACCCTCGCCCATCTGGCGCAGGAAACGATCGCCGGGGTCCAGCAGGCGCTCGCCGACCGGGACATTGCGTCCCTCGCGATCACGCTGTCCTTCGGCGAATCGGGCCGGACTGGCATGTATCCCTGCGATGCGGTGCACCGGCACAAGCACAGCAACGCAGTTCGGGAAATCGCGCTCTGGCACGCCTGGCTGGTGCGGCAGGGTGCGGGCAAAGTCGCAGTGTTCGGCCATTCGCGCGGCGGCAACCAGATCGTGAACTATGCGCGTGCCGCAGCGCCGGGCGCCCTCGCTGCAGCGGTCGCGCTGGCGCCGGCGACCTGGAGCGCGGCCCGGGCCGATGCAGTCTACCGCCGGCGCCACAAGCGCGACCGGCTGGCCGACGTGAACGCCGCATCCGCCAAAGGCGACGCCCTGCTGGTAAACCATCCCTTCCTGAATTGCCCGAACGCGAAAGTGCTGGCGAGCAGCTTTGTCGATTATCACCACAACGACCCGAACCGGGATACGCCGGGCCTGCTCAACGACTATCGGGGCCCGCCGCTGCTTGTGCTGGCCGGGCAGGAAGACAAGGTCGTGCCCGACCTGATCGCACGCATGCCGAAGGTCGACAATCCCCGCGTCAGCTTCGCGGTCATCGAGGAAGCGGACCACATGTTCCTGGATTTCTATGCCGAGGACGTCGCCGACCTGATGGCCGGCTTCCTGAAGGACAAGTTCCGATGAGGGCGCTGCTGCTTGGCCTGATACTGGCGCTGGCCGCCGGGCCCGCAGCCGCCGATGCCATGCAGGGCTATCACCGCGCGGTCGGCGCGGCGATGAAGCATGTCCGCCTCGCGCAATTCTATCTGCGCACCGGGAACTTGGCCGTTGCCGGGACGGAGCTGGACCAGGCGACGGACAAGTGGGCGGGTATGACGGCGACCTTCGGGGCGAAACCGCCCGGCAATCTGGCCGGCGATAAGGCGTTCAAGGGCGATCTCGAAGCCGTCGCCGGTGCATTGGGCGCCGCCCTCGCCGCCGTCGACGAGGACGAACGGGACGCCGCCGCCCGGCGTCTGAAGCCCATCGCCGGCCGGCTGGCCGCGCTGCGCAAGCGCAACGGCCTGTGGATTTACAGCGACTGCATCGCGGCGATGAACCGGGCGATGGACGGCGCGTGGGTCTATCGCCGCAAGCCGCCGGACTTTGCCGACGCCGCTCAGGTCGCCGAGCTGGACAAGCGCCTGGCGGTGCTGGCCCATTGGTACAAGCGCTGCTTTCGCGAAGCCGGACCGCGCGAACGCGCCGATCCCGCCTTCGGGCGGCTGTTCCCCGGCAGCCTGGAGAGCATCGAGCGCCTGATCCGGGCGGCGAAGGACAAGAGCGCGCTCCGGGTCATCAACAATCTGCGCGAACTGCGCTCCTTCGACCGGTTGATCTGGCTGTATCTCGGATAGCGGACGGGCGCATCTCGATACGCCCCGGATTCGATCCGGGGCTACTCGGGATGAGGGCATTTTGTTGCTTTCTTCTCCCTCACCCTGAGTAGCCGCGAAGCCACATATCGAAGGGCGGCAGGCACCGAGAAAACCGCCGCGTTATCCAACCCCGGGGCACGCCTAACCCGCCAGCTTGGCCAGACCCGGAAACGCCTCCTGGATCCAGAAGCCGATCTCGTTCAGCGATCCGGTGATGAACAGGATGCCGGTGAGGATGAGAAAGGCGCCCAGCGCGCGCTCGACCCACGGAATGAAACGCCGGAAGCGCTTCATGAAACGCAGGAAAGCGCCCGCGAACAGGGCGGCGATCAGGAACGGTATGCCGATGCCGAGCGAAAAGACGCCGAGCAGGACGCCGCCTTCGAGGGAAGTATCCTTGGCCGCCGCCATCATCAGGATGCCGGTCAGCACCGGGCCGACGCAGGGCGTCCAGCCGAAGGCGAAGGCGAGTCCGACGACATAGCCGCCCGCGGCGCCCGCCGGTTTGCGGTCGACCTGGAAGCGCGCCTCGCGGAACAGGAAGCCGATGCGGAACAGGCCGATGAAATGCAGGCCCAGCACGATGATCAGGATGCCTGCGACCGTCGCCAGCACGTCGATATTGTCCCCGACGAAACGCCCGATGGCCGAGGCCGCCAGCCCCATGGCGACGAAGACGGACGTGAAACCGAGGACGAAGAAGACCGCGGCGCGGAAAACCTGCAGCGCCTTGGCCCGGTCGGTCCGCCCCTCGACATCGACCTGATCGAGCGTGATGCCGCCGAGATAGGCCAGATAGGGCGGCACGATGGGCAGGATGCAGGGCGACAGGAAAGTCAGGATGCCGGCCAGCAGGACGCCAGGATAGGTGATGTCCTCAAGCACGGCCGGCTCAGAGGCCGTTGACGCGGATCCGGCCGCGCTCGGGCTGAGTGATGACCTTCTTGCGGCCGATATAGCGGGCCACGACATCGTAGATCGGCGGACCCTGCGTATCGGGATTGACGGACGCCCAGCCAGCCACCGTGTATTCCTTCGCCGGGTCGATCGCCGCGCCGTTGCGCATCAGCGTCATGTTGGAAATCCGGTGACCGATCTTCCTGCCGACGTCGATGTCGTAGTTCAGCCCGCCGACGCGCACCATGTCGCCGCCCTGCTGATAGTAGGGATCCGGGTTGAAGATGTTGTCGGCGACGTCTTCCAGGACCGTCTTGAGGAAGGCGCCGGTGAACTTCGTGCGGTAGACCGCCGGATAGGTGATCGCGGTCTGGTTGTAGACATCGTTCATCGCGATGTCCTGCCCGGGCAGCAGGGATGCACCCCAGCGGAAGCCGGGCGACAGCGAAATCTCGGCGTCCCGCTCCTCCAGCAGGGCGTTGCAGATCAGGTCGTCGTAGGTGCCGTTGAAATTGCCCCGGCGGTAGAGCAGCGTGTCGGTCCGGCCGATGACTTTGTCCGTCACCGCCTGGTGCGGCGCGCGCAACTTGTCGAGCAGAGCCTTCATCTTCGGGTCCGGCGCGATGGCATCGCTGAACAGCGGGATCAGCCGGTAGCGGAAGGCGACGACCTTGCGGTTCTTCACCTCCAGGTCAAGCCGCGACAGGAACTTGCCGTGCGATCCCGACGCGACAAGCAGGGTATTTCCGACCCTGACCGCCTCGGGCAGGGCATCGTGGGTATGGCCGGTCAGGAGGACGTCGATGCCCTCGACGCGCGACGCCAGCTTGCGGTCGACGTCGAAGCCGTTATGGCTCAGCAGCACGACAAGGTCGGCCTTCCTGCGCGCCGCCGCGACGGCCTTGCGCACATCCTTTTCGCGGATGCCGAACGACCAGTTTTCCATCAGGTGGCGCGGATTGGCGATCGGCGTGAAGGGGAAGGCCTGGCCGATCACGGCGATGTTCAAACCGCCGCGCTCGAAATAGTGCGTGCTGTCGAAGACGCCTTCGTTCCATTCAGTATCGCGCACATTGCCGGCCAGGAAGGGGAATTTCAGTTCGCTTTCGGCGATATCCGTCACCCGATCGGCGCCATAGGTGAATTCCCAGTGCGCCGTCATCGCGTCGACGCCCAGCGCGTTCATGGCCGCGACCATGCTGCCTCCGCGGGACTTGAGCGAGATGTAGTCGCCCTGCCAAGTATCGCCGCCGTCGAGCAGCAACGTCCTGTCCGGGCGTTCGGCGCGGATGGCGTTCACCGCCGCCGCCATGCGGTCTAGCCCGCCGAGCCGCCCGTATGACCCCGCCAGCTTCGCGAAATCGACGCTGGACAGGGCGTAGGCGTTCGCGCTGCCCGGCTTCAGCCCGTATTTTTTCAGCAGCGCCGCGCCGGTGATGTGCGGCGGCAGCCCCTTCACGCCGCCGACGCCGATATTGACCGACGGTTCGCGGAAATAGAGCGGCGAGAGCTGGGCGTGGATATCCGTGAAATGGAGCAGGGTCACCTGCCCCACCGGCTCGAAGGCGAGCAGCTTCTCCTGGGTCAGTTTCTGCTGTGCGGCCAGGCGGCCGACCGTCCCTGAGCCGGCGATGAGAGCGGCCGCGGCGCCGGCCGTCGCAAAATCGCGGCGGGTGATCATGACGTACCTCTATACTGAACCGACATCCCCGTCCCGCAATCGAAAAGGGCGGCCAGCCAACCGGCCCGGCCGCCCCCCGACAGCAATCCGATAGCGCCTACTGGCGGACGGACGGCGACTCGACCTTCAGGCCCTGGCCGCGCCACGCCAGATATAACTCGAGATTGGTGTATTCCGGCGAACCGCGCTTGTAGGGAATGGCCCGGATATTGTTGTTGCAACCCCGGAACCGGCGATGCAGCGAGCCCAGCTTCTGCCATTTCAGGCGGTAGGTCGGGAAGCCGTTGGAGTGGCCCTGGCTCAGGAAATCGGCGCGGATATACTGACCGAAATTCGCCTGATGGCAATGCACGCAGGCCAGGTCGAACTGGCCGCGGCGCTCATGGTAGAAGTCCTTGCCGGCCTCGAAGAACGGCCGCACCGGCCCGTCGATCGAAACGTTGACCGGCATGCCGCGCGATTGCAGGCCGATATAGGCGGTCATGCCGAGCATCTTGCCGGATTCCCACTTCCACTTCTTGGCCTTCATGTAATTTTCGCGGCAGTAGTTCACCTGGTGCGTCACCGCCATCATCTTCTTGTTCTTGGCGGAATAGACCGGATAGCGGGCCGAAACGCCCTTCATTCCTTTCTCGGCGGTCTCGTGACAGCTCGCGCAGGATTTGCCGGCCTTGCCGTCGACCTTCGACCACTCCTCGATTCCCTGCTCGACCCACAGGAAGGCCGGGTTCTCGAAATCGTCGTCCTGCAACGCCCGGGTCTTTGGGGTCCGGAACCAGTAGCCGGACACCAGATAGTCGAGCGGGCTGTCCTTCGGCGCCTTGACGTGGTTTTCCTTCCGCTCCCACGGCCCGACCGGTTTGTCCTCGGCCGAGACGCCGGATCCGGCGCCGACTGCCAACGCCACGAGGGCGGCTGCAGCGATCGATTTCCGCAACATATACGTTTCCTGCCTGTAGTCGTTGTCGCTCGAAATTTTTCGGAGCGCCGTCAGGCGACCGTGAATTTCGCCGATTTGGTGAAGGTCTTGCCGCCGTCTTCCGTCCAGACGAAGTCGATCTTGCCGCTCTTCTCCGGGCTGATCGCGAACGAAATATACGGGTTGGCCGAGACCGCCGGATGCAGGGAGGCCTTGAACACGGTCTTGCCGTCGATCTTCGCCTCGAAGCCGTTGATGATCTTGCGCGGGATCAGCTTGCCGGTCTTCTTGTTGCGGCGCACACCGGTTTCCATCTTGTGGGCGATCAGTGTCTTGATGGTCACCGTGTCGCCCTTCTTGATCTTGCGCGGAACGCGTACGCGGGGTCGTGACATGGTTCGGTATCCTCTATGTCCCGATTTCTGGCTTGCGGGTGTCTGTCCTGCGGGTGCAACCGGCGGTCAGCCGCCGCAGCCGCCGATCGTCACTTTCACCAGGCGCTGGCCCATATAGACCTTGCCGTCGGCCATCTCGGCCAGGGCGATGATGTTCTGGGTCTTGGCCATGCGCATCCGGAATGCGCCCCGGGCCGCACCGCTCTGACCCGAGAACCAGAAGTTGGCGACTTCCGGCCGCGGATTGCCCTCGGCGAAGATATGCACGGCCTTGACCATGTCGCCGCCGGACATTTTGCTTTCGACCTCGAATCCGATCGGCACGGTGTTGCCGTTCTCGGCGATCTCCGGGCCGTCGATCGATACCCTGCCCTCGATCGGCTTCCGGTCCCCGATCGCCTTCTTGATCGCCTCCGCGGTCAACGCCTTGTCGGCCAGCGCGATGCCCGGCGTGAACTGGGCGGCGGCGAAGGCCGCACCGCCGGCGCCGGCGGCGATCAGGAAACTGCGGCGGTGGACGCCGCCGGATGGTTCTATCTGCGACATGGTTCCTGTCCTGTTTCCCTTGTCCTGATTGCTGGGACGGCCGGCCTGCGACGGGCCGCCCGTGCAGATGGCTATTCCTTCTCTTCTTCCTTGAGAGTCAGGAGATAGGCGACGATATCCTCGACCTGCTGGGCGCTCAACATCGTCTTGCCGACGAAGGCCTTGCGCACCCGGTGGAATCCGTCGGCCTTGTAGAAGGCGGGCATCATCGTGTCTTCGTTCACCACCTTCGGGTTGACGATCAGCATCCGGATCTCGCCGGCGGTGTAGCGCGACGCGACGCCAACCAGCGACGGCCCGACCTCTCCCATATAGGGCTGGTCGACCGGCATGACATGGCAGGCGATGCAATGGCCCAGTCGGCCGTGTATGGCCCATTTCTTGCCTTTTTCCGGATCGCCCGGCTTACCCGTCAACGATACGGGAATGCTGTCTTCGTCGACGATCTTGTACTTGATCAGCGGGGCTTTGCCTTGGCCGAAGGCCTGCTGCGCGGCGAATGGGGCTGCCGCAAACGCGACCGCGAAAAAAGTTGCCAAGACAAGTCGACCGAACTTCAAACCCGTGCCCTCCTGACCGGGGCTCGCCGCCGTTTCCGGCCGGCAAACCGATTTCACCGAGGCGGTTCGGGATCGGCAAAAGTGCCGCAAATCCGGTGTTCCCCCCGCCAGAGTTGCGGTATCATATTCAAACTTTCTAATTTAACAAGCGCGAATCGAGGCCGGCGATTTGCAGGGTTCGGGCCCTTGCGGACGCGGCGGAAATCAACGGGCGCCGATGCCGAATTTCCTGTCTGTGCTTCTTGTTCTAGGGGTCGCCGCCGGACTGTCCGCAGCCGCTTCGCCGCCGGTGCGGGCAGCGGAGTTGCTGATGTTCGAATCGGCGGCCTGCGAATGGTGCGAGCGCTGGCATGAGGAAATTGGCCCGGCCTACGGCAAGACGCCTTTCGGACGGGCCGCGCCCCTGCGCCGGATCGATATCGACCGCGCGATCCCGGCGGTCTACCGCTCGGTCCGCGGCATCGCCTACACGCCGACTTTCGTTCTCTGGCACCGGGGCCGCGAGCTCGGCCGTCTCGTCGGTTATCCGGGCGAGGATTTCTTCTGGCCGCTGCTGGAGCGGCTGCTCGAAAAGCTGCCGGCCGACAGTGCCGACCGGCCGCGCCGCGCGAAAGGATGATCGCGATGCCTCTAAGGAAACGCGCCGCAACGATGGCCGCCGCCCTCGCCGCCCTGTTGGCTGTCGCCGGCCCCGCCGCCCCGTCGCAAGCGGAAGAAAAGGCGCTGGTCGCCTTCAAGGTGATGACACCGAAGACCGCCCTCATCCTGGCGCGGGCAACGATCGAGGCGTGCCGCAAGGCCGGTTACCAGGTCGCCGTCGTGGTGACCGACCGGTTCGGCGGGGTGCAGGTCGCGCTGCGCGACCGGCTGGCCGGCGCTCATACGGTCGAAACCGCGCGGCGCAAGGCCTGGTCGGCGGTTTCCTTCCGCACCGATACCTGGGAGGTGTACCGGCTGATCGAGGATGGCTCGCTCAATCCCGGCATCCGCCAGATCGACCAGGCATTGTTCGTCGGCGGCGGTGTGCGGGTCACGGCTGCCGGCTCGATCGTCGGCGGCGTCGGCGTGTCGGGCGCACCGGGCGGCAAGCTCGATCACGATTGCGCCGTCGAGGGCATCGAGGCAATACATGACATTGTTAGACTCAAGTTTTGCGAATAATTGGGACAGACGGGAGCAGAACAGGAAATAGTGCACCTTATTGGACAGTATCTTTTTGTTTCTAAATGGTTTTTTGTTTTTTCGACGATTCGCGGCAACACCAAGAAACAGGTCTGGCGGGAGCGTGGCGACCCGCCATTTGGACACCAAATGATTTCCATTTGAAGACACATTTGCTATCATGCTCGCAACGGAATTCCGGAGCGGGAGATTGCAGCCTTGGGCACCGTCAAGCTGAACAAGAGGACGATCGAAGGCCTGACCGTGGAACGCGGCAACAAGGTGTTCT
>MKWU01000231.1_pt1 | contig 105407 bp, 85 predicted proteins | sample 809101 | NCBI WGS metagenome assembly MKWU01 (sample SAMN05860141, study PRJNA318959) | sponge metagenome | host: Aplysina aerophoba | place: Slovenia: Piran, Adriatic Sea, Gulf of Piran | collected 2013-05-07
GGGATATTTCCCGATCGGCCGCGTTTGCGCCCAGACATTCTCATTCAACCGGCGAACGCCCAGCCGGTGGCGATCGAAACCGAATACGTTCCGGCAGCTACCGTAGAAGACGATGCGATAGGTCGTCTAGGGCTGACGCCGCTGGGCGCGAGCAGCCCAATCGAGCAGGCTATAGCGGTTCGCATACCGAACTCGCTTCGTCGCGGCCAGGCCGACTTGGCGGCTCGGATTGCCGCTGCCGACTTTGACTATTGCGTGTTCTCCGGCGAAAATAATTCCCCTGTGCGATGGCCGGTGAGCGGATGGCTCGCCGGCGGTATTGACGACATCGTCCGATGCATTGAGCACGCAATGGTTTCCCAGCGAATCTTAGCCGAGAGCATGGCGATTCTCGAAAACGGCGTGCGCATCGCGAACAAGGCCATCCAGGATGATGTCGAGTGTGGCTTCCCTGACGCCGAGAGGGCGTTTGGCCGCGTGCTCAACCAGCACGGAGGCGAACAAACGAACCGCATGGCGATGACGATCATCGCCAACGCCTTGACGTTTCATGCAACAGTGGCAGGCCGCCACGAAATTCCGACAATTTCCCAATTGCGCAAAGAGCGAACAACCTCATTGCAGATTGCAATACTAGACTCTTGGCAGCAAATTCTGGATGAGATCAACTATTGGCCGATTTTCAATGTCGCATCGGACCTTCTTGCACCTATTAGGGTGCGAACCGCGAAACGAATACTGGATGCGCTCATCTCGGCATCCAACCAGCTATCCGAACTCGGCATTAATACACGGCACGACCTATCCGGCAGAATGTTTCAAAACTTGATCGCGGACAGGAAATTCCTCGCGACCTTCTACACATTGCCAACTAGCGCAACGCTGCTAGCTGAAGTGGCTGTGGCCCGCCTGAGAGCCGACTGGACGAATCTAGCGTCCTATCCCGACCTCCGAATTGCTGACCTCTCGTGCGGCACAGGAACGCTACTGTCCGCAGCCTATCATTCCATTCTTTCGCGATACCGTCACGCGGGCGGCGACGATAGCCATGTTCACCGCCGAATGGTCGAGCAATCCGTTGTAGCTGCCGACATCATGCCCGCGGCTGCGCATCTTTGCGCCTCGCAGCTTTCGAGCGTTCACCCAACGGTGGTTTTTGACAATACACGCGTCTATACGATGCCCTACGGGATTGGATCGGGCGAGGAACGCTATAGGGAAGTCGCCATAGGTTCTCTGGATTTGATTGCTGCCGATCAATCCTTGTCCTTGTTTGCAACCGGACAGCGACAGGCTCGCGGGGCCCAAGGCGATATCGACATCCGCGACCTAGACCTCCCTCACCAATCCGTTGATCTGGTGATCATGAATCCACCCTTTACACGGCCGACCAATCACGAAGTCGCGGATGTGCCGATCCCGGCATTTGCTGGATTTCGTACCGCGGAGAATGAACAGCGCGCCATGTCCGACCGCTTGGCACGTATCCGCCGCGCCCTGACTAGCCCGGCCGGGCACGGCAACGCGGGGCTTGCATCCAACTTCATTGATCTGGCTCATGCAAAGGTCAAGCCCGGAGGCGTGATTGCACTTGTCCTCCCTATTGCAGCAATCCAAGGAGCATCCTGGCGGCCCGCTCGAGAACTGATCTTCCGGATGTATTCGAATGTCGTCGTGATCACTATCGCCGACGCCGGCAATACGGCGAGGGCGTTCTCGGCCGACACCGGCATGGCCGAGGCATTAGTCGTAGCAACGAGGAGCGCAGAACGCAGGCCCGCCGATGCCGACGCGCTTTTCGTCAACCTGTACAACCGCCCGGCAAGCCTGCTGGAAGGAGCAGAAGTTGCGAAGCTTATTTCGTCCATACCGAGCGATTCGAATTCCGGGCGTATCCGGGCGGGTGACCGCGATCTGGGGAGCTATCTCCGCGCGCCCTTGCACGAGGGCGGTTGCGCGGCCGTACGCGAGTCGGCGCTTGCCGACGCAATGATTTCGCTGCGGAACGGAGTATTGAAAATGCCGCGGCTGGGCCGATGCCATTCGATGCCAATCGTCCCTCTTGGTCAAATCGGGAAGCGCGGCCTTTTGCATCGCGATATCGGGAACAAAAACGACCAGCAGCCGCCATACCGGGGCCCGTTCAAGATTTGCCCGGCAAGAGGCGTTCCTAGCTATCCCATGCTCTGGGGCCATGACGCTGCCCGCGAAAGGCATCTACTTGTCGAGCCGGACTGCCAAGGCGACGTTCGCCCCGGGTGCGGCACTAGGGCCGCGGCGGCCTGGCAGACTGCCACCCGGCTGCATTTCAATCTGGATTTTCAGCTTAACTCGCAAAGCATGGCGGCTTGCCTAACCCCAGAGCGATCCCTAGGTGGTCGCGCTTGGCCCAATATGCGACTGCACGAGCAGGGATGGGAAGAAACGATTGCGCTTTGGGCAAACTCCACTCTCGGGCTTATGGCCTTCTGGTGGGCCGGATCCCGGCAGCAACAGGGCCGCTCCGTATTGACAATAAGCGGCCTACCGGGACTCGCTACGCTTAACGTTCAAACCTTGCCGTCCAGTAAATTAACTCGCGCGTCAAAATTATTCCGGGACTTTCGGGGCAAACCGTTCTTGCCCGCCAACGAAGCCTATCGCGACAGTACTCGGCAAGAACTGGATCAAGCGCTTCTCATCGAAATTCTTGAACTCCCGGAGGACGTGCTCGAACCGCTGGGAGTTCTTCGGCGTCAATGGTGCTGCGAGCCGTCCGTCCACGGCGGCAAGAGCACCGCGCCCTAGTTTTCCGGCATCATCTGTCTTGGCCACGCTCCGGCATCCTTACCCGGTGGAAATGTTTTCTTGCCGGCAATAATGAGCAACCGCATTAAACGAAGCAATTGGCGGTTCCCTCGTTCACGGTTTTTAGAGAACCCCGGGCCGGTTCCGCCTCAGGCGCGAACGCGCGATCGCCGTTGGGAAGGGGATGAATTTCGCCTTCCGAAAGTCTTTTCTCTCTGCGGCAAGCGGGCGCAGCCGCCGTCGGTGCGCTACGCCGGCCGGCGCTTCTACGTCGCGCCGGTGTTCGTGGCATTCGGCCTCCTTCTTCCCGGCAGCATTGATCGCGCCTAGGCTCGCGCCGGGCTTGCGATTTCGCTCGGCGCGACAGTTCCGGAGCGGTTGTCCGGGTTGCTAGTGAATGTCTTGTTGACGGACCCGGTCGAGCCGACTGACGGCGACAAGCGCGCCTACGGCCTTGGACCCGTAAGGGTCTTCAAGCTCGGGCTGGTAGACGGGCCCGAAAACACCGACGACATGATGCTTGCGTCGTATCTGTTGCTCGACGGAGCGATTCGGCAGGTCATTCCGGAAAAAAAAGTCCTATCCCCTGCGTAGGAAAGGCAACGTTCTCGTTCATTGCCGCGGAGGCAGAAGCCGATCTACTGCGCTCGTAGCGCTCTACCTGCATTTGAACCGCCCGGGCAAATTCCCAACTCTAAATTCTGCGCTGGCATTTGTCAGGGAAAAGCGCGGCCTGCACCCCGATGAATGGTCGACCGCGCCGAAGCCGATGCTCGTCGAGGCGGCGCAGATGGCGGCGGAGAAACTCAAGAAGATTTCGTAGCTGCCTGGAATTTGCTTTTCGCAAAACCTGCGAACCGGGAGGCGGTTCCACTAGGTTGCCGACGCGAATGCCGCCGCCGAAAACTGGACTTTCCCGGAAACCGGGGGATTGCCGAATCGTCGGCCAGATTGCCGCATGACGGCCAATAGATCCAATCGCTTCTTGCCGCCAAGTGATTTGCGCAATCAAGTTCGGAGCGCATAGGCAATGATCGCAAGGTTGCCGGCGGCCAAAAAATGCGCGGGACTCCGGCGGTAGGCCGCGCTCTTGCGAAACAGGTTTTCTTCCCATCGGCGAGATCCAAATGTTCGGCTCGCAAGGACGCTCCGGATCGGCATCGAAAGGCAGAGCGCAGCGTCGCCGGCTCAATATCCAATTGATTCGGAGAGCCGCGCCTGAACGAGCCGGTTGCGGGAAACTCCCGATCGGACGATCAGTATACAGGAAAAATACTTGAAAGATTGGTCGCGCCGCCAGAATCGAATATCTCGCCCTGCCGATGCGGCGCGGTTTCTACGACCTCGGGTGCGCTTTCTTATAGACTTCCGCAAGCCTGGACTGGTCGACGGCGGTATAGGCCTGCGTCGTGGATATCGAAGCATGTCCAAGCAGTTCCTGAATTGCGCGCAGATCGGAGCTCGCTTCGAGGAGGTGAGTGGCAAAGGAGTGCCGCAGCGCATGGGGAGTTGCCGTTTTCGGTAGGCCGAGCGAATTCCTCGCCGCTTCCATTACACTTCTCACAGTCCTCTGATTAAGGGGCCCGCCTCGCGCGCCGACGAATAAAGCTTCGCACTCGCCAAGCGACGGCGGGCGCAGGCGCGCGTAACTTTCCACGGCCCGCCGCGCTGCCGGCAGAACCGGCACCACGCGCTCCTTGCCGCCCTTGCCGCGAATTAGAATCGTGTCGCCGATCGGCAGAGAGTCGCAGGTAAGCGAAAGCGCTTCCGAAACGCGAAGCCCGCAGCCGTACATCAAAGTAAAGACGGCCGCGTCCCGAGCTGCGATCCACTCGCCTGGAGTTGAGTTCCCGACGATGTCGATCACGGATTTTGCGGCTGCTTTCGACAGCGGCCGCGGCAGGCGACGCTGGGTTTTCGGCGACCGCGTGGCGAGAACGGCTTCCGGGTCGAATTCGGACCGATCGGCGAACCAGCGATAGAAATTTTTTACCGCCGACAGCGACCGCGAAAGCGAACGAGACGACAAGCCGCGGTCGCGGCGGTGAGCCATCCAGGCCCGCATGTCCGTAATGCCGACCTTCTTCAGGTTTTCCGGCGCCGCCGCGCCTTCCCAGTAGCCGGATAGAAACGAAAAAAAGCCTTCGATATCGCGCCTGTAGGACGCGATCGTATTCGCGGAAACCCCTCGCACCGCCGAAAGTTCCGCCAGCCATTCCGACAGGAGACTTCGCGTCGCCTCCGGAAAATTAGCCATAGCCGCCCCGCCTCGCGAATTCGCTGCGCAATCCGTCGAGCTTCGCGAATGCAAGCGCGCTCGCCGACCCGAATTGAATTCGGCGGCGACGCCTGGCGCGCCGCGCTCGCTATTCTATTTCCTCGATGCGCCTGCTCAATTATTCTTTGGAGCAATGATCGCACAGGACGGCGAAGTCTGTCAAGCAAGACATCGACCGCAGATGCCGACGCGGGAGAACGAAGCTGAATCCGCCGCGCGGGCCGAATTGCCGATTGAATCGGCGCCTGTCGCAACACGGCATCCCATGCACACGATCAATGAATGCAGACAGTCCGATAGGCGCGAATCCCTGTCGCTGGATTTCGGCTGCTCCGGATGCGGCGATTTAGATCGGAACCGCTAAACCGCCTTGGAAATCCGGCATTCGTTCGAAGTCGCGGCTTGAGGCGGCAAGATTCCGATTCCCCGCGATTCTTTCGTTCGGCTTTTCGGAGCAACTAGCTTCGCAGCCATCTTCCGAGCACGCGCATTAGCACTTCGCCGAAGAAAGTAATCAAGTCGGTTCCCATGCCCGATTTGAATTTCTCCGGATCCCGGGATCCGAGCGCCAGAAGCCAGGCGTCGCCCGCCGCGTTCGATTCCCGGGCGGTCGGCGCACCGCCGATGCGCTTCTGCCAGGCATAATCCGGGATGCCGACCGCGGACGGCGACAGGCGCAAGAGGGCTTCAGAGCGAATCAGAGTTCCGACTTCGCCGTAGATTTCGTCCGCGCCCCGCTCTATCTGCCGGAGCTCCGCCACGGGATTCAAGCCGTCGGGCTTGCGGTTGATGTAGTCGCGAACCGATCCGACGGGGCAAAAGACAACCGCGTCGCCGATATTCTTGCCAACGGAATCCTGCCCGCCGGGGCTTGCTTCGCCTGCCACCTCGACAGCCAGCCTGACCACGTCGACTCGCAGGCACTCGGGAATTTCGTCTCGCAGCGCCTTCAGCAGGGAGTCTAGGTTTTCCTGCTCCAGCAACGTCAGGACGGCCCGGTGCAAGTTCTGAGTGCCGACATGGTTTTCGTACGTCGCCGCGATCACCTTCCTGTGGATCTCCGATTGCCCGTCAAGTCTCGCCTTGAGCACCCCGAGCGCGATTTCACGCATGTCGACGACTTTTTCGCCGAAATCCACGTCGGCCGCGGCGGCGACGGCCGCAAGCACTTCGGGAGCATCGAGAACTATGCCGGGGTCGGAGATGATTCGCGAACGAATATCCGCAGTGTAGAATTCAGTCGGCTTGCGATGACTGCCTTCGGTCATGGGTAAATGCCGGTCGCTCTATTTCAGGATTTCGCCGCCGGATTTCTTCCAATCCGCCAGGAAGCTTGCAAGGCCCTTGTCCGTAAGCGGGTGGAGGACCAGTTTCTTAATCAGTTCCGGCGGAACCGTCGCGACATGAGCGCCGATCTTCGCGGCATCGCAAACGTGGTTCGCCGTTCGAATCGAGGCCGCAAGAACTTGCGTTTCGAAATCGTAATTGTCGTAAATTTCAACAATTTCCGCAATTAGCTCCATCCCGTCCAGGTTGATATCGTCCAGCCTGCCAACGAACGGGCTGATGTAGGTCGCGCCCGATTTCGCTGCCAAGAGAGCCTGATTCGCGGAAAAGCAAAGCGTTACGTTGACTTTTGTGCCGTCTCCGGACAGTATTCGGCACGCCTTCAGCCCGTCCCAGGTCAAAGGCACCTTTACAACTACATTCGAGGCTATTTTCGAAAGCCTGACGCCCTCGGCCACCATCGATTCCGCTTCGGTCGCGACGACTTCGGCGCTTACCGGCAACCCTTCGACCAGGTCGCAAATTTCCCGCACGACTTCGAAAATGTCTCGTTCGGATTTCATAATTAGCGACGGGTTCGTTGTCACGCCGTCAATCAGGCCCATCTCCGCCAGTTCGGCAATCGCATTCGTATCCGCTGTATCGACGAATAGTTCCATTGTTTTATTCCACCCGCTTAGTTTATGCCCGCAAGAATTCGCCTATGCTAGCGCAACGGCGACGCGGATGGAATAGTCAATGCCAATGCAACCCAACGACAACGAACCGCGATTTCGCGAAGGCGATCTAGTTTCGGTTCTCACAACGGCGCCTCTGGACGGATGCCTGGACTATCGGGCGCCGCCGGGCGGAACCGAGCTCGGGCGATTCGTCGAGGTGCCGCTCGGCCAGCGCAAAGTCATGGGGGTCGTGTGGGGCGCGGGCGAAGGAGTCGTCGACCCTTCGAAGCTTAAGTCAATCATCAGGATTCTCGACATTCCGCCAATGCGCCGAGAAATGCGCGAATTCCTGTCGCGAGCATCGACCTACACGGTCACTCCCCTGCCCTCGATGCTGAGATTGGCAACCAGGACTTCAGATCTTGGCGCGTCGAAAGCGACGGTCGGCATCTTCCGGCTCGACGGCTTGCCGCCCGAAAGAATGACCCCGGCGCGCGCCCGCGTCATCGAAACGCTCCGCAATTGCAAGGGCGAGCAGTTTACCCTCAGCGAACTGGCCAAGCGCGCCGGCGTTTCGACGTCGGTCGTAAAGTCACTTCATCAGGCGGGCGCACTGAAGCGAGTGGAGCGCGTTCGGGAACCGGAGATCGCAGCGCTGCAGCCGGATCACCAGATAATGGAGTTGAACGAAGCGCAAGCGGCCGCCTCTACAGCGCTGCGAGAGGGCGTGGCGGCGGGGGAATTCTTGGCGACGATGCTAAAGGGCGTAACCGGCTCGGGCAAGACGGAGGTCTACCTGGAAGCCGTATCCGAGGCGATTCAAAGAGGGCGGCAGTCGCTCGTTCTTCTTCCGGAAATCGCTCTGACGTCGGAATTTCTAAAGCGCGTAAGGGAAAAATTCGGCGCGATGCCGGGCGAATGGCATTCGCTGGTTACCCAGGCACAGCGGAGGAAGGTTTGGCGCAGCGTCGCGGAAGGCACGGCCCAGCTAGTCGTCGGCGCGCGCTCGGCCCTTTATTTGCCGTTCAGGGATCTCGGATTGATCGTAGTCGACGAAGAGCACGATATATCCTACAAGCAGGACGACGGCATCCTCTACAACGCGCGCGACATGGCGGTTCTTCGCGCGTCGATAGCGGGAGCGAAAATCATTCTGGCCTCAGCGACGCCGTCGCTCGAAACATGGGTCAACGCCCGTTCCGGCAAGTATCGTCGCCTCGATCTGCCCGCGCGGTTTCGCGACGCGGCGCTTCCCGAGATGGCCGCTGTCGACATGCGGCAGGAGAATCTGGAGAGCGGCAGATGGATTTCGGATCCGCTTGCGATCGAAATCCGAAGCAGGCTCGCGATCGGCGAGCAAACGCTGCTCTTTCTCAATCGCAGGGGATTTGCGCCGGTAACAATATGCCGCGCCTGCGGCCACCAGATCGGTTGCAGGAGCTGCGATGCGAAAATGGTCGAGCACCGCTTCCGGCGCCAGCTGATGTGCCATCAATGCGGCGCGACGACCGGAATTCCGACAGTTTGCCCCGCCTGCGAGGAAGAGGGCAAGCTCAAGCCGATCGGACCCGGAGTCGAACGCCTGAACGAAGAAGTCAAGCAATTGTTTCCCGAAGCGAGAATTGCGGAGCTGTCCTCGGACTCCGTTTCGTCGGCTACCGCTTTCCGGGAATTGCTCGAGAGCATAGCGCAAGGCGAAGCCGATATCGTGATCGGAACCCAGATGGCGGCCAAAGGGCATAACTTCCCGATGCTTACGCTTGTCGGCGCGATCGATGCCGACCTCGGGCTCAACGGAAGCGATCTTCGGGCGGCTGAACGAACCTTCCAGCTCATGCACCAGGTCGCGGGACGAGCCGGGCGATCCGGCTTGCGAGGCTTGGCCCTTTTGCAGACCTGGCAGCCGGACCATCCCGTTATTCAGGCGATCCTTTCGGGAGACGACGAAGGATTCTGCCGCGTCGAAGCCGCGGAAAGGGAGGTCGCCGGCGTGCCGCCATTCGGCAGGTTCGCCGGCATCGTCGTGTCGGGAACCGACGAAAGCCGAGTGAGCGGATTCGCCGCGGAAATGGTTGACAATTCCGGAATACTGTCGCGCGTCGGAGCCGAAGTCTACGGGCCCGCGCCGGCGCCGATCGCAAGGATCAGGGGCAAAGTTCGCTTCCGGATTCTAGTCAAGGCCGCCAAGACGGCGCCGCTTCAGGCGGCGCTTGTAAAATGGCGAAGCCAGTTCAAAATTCCATTCGGCGTCCGAGTTTCAATAGATATAGATCCCTTCAGGTTCCTTTAGATTCTCTTCGCCGCGCGCCGCCTTCGCTTGCCATTTGCTTCCCCGGCCGCTAATTCTCTCGTTCCTGATCCGAAGAGGAGCCAATGAACCGCACCTTCGAGCCGCGGCCGGGTCTTTTGGGAATTGAATCCTACCAGGCGGGCGAGAGCGGCCTTGCGGGGCGCGATGCCGTCCTTAAGCTGAGCTCCAACGAAAACCCGTACGGGCCGAGCCAAAAGGCCGTCGACGCGTATCGCGCTTCGGCTTCAACACTCGGCCGCTATCCGGATTCGCATCACGCCGAGCTTCGCGAAGCGATAGCCGAAGTCTACGGCCTGGCGCCCGGCAATCTGATTTGCGGGGCCGGGTCCGACGAGGTGATCGCACTCGTTTGCCAGGCATACGCCGGAAATGGCGACGAGATCATATACACCGAGCACGGCTTTCTCATGTACCCGATTCTGGCCAGGGCGGTCGGCGCGGAGCCGGTGCAGGTTAGAGAGCGGAACCGGCGAACGGACTCCGAAAGCATCCTCGCGGCCTGCAGCCCGAGGACTCGAATCGTTCTCATCGCCAATCCCAACAATCCGACGGGAACGATGATTTCAGCCGGCGAAGCGCGAAACCTGGCCGACAGACTTCCGGGCGGGGTCCTCCTGGTGCTGGACGGCGCCTACGCGGAATATGCCGAAGGCTATGACGGAGGCGCCAAGCTCGTCGAATCCTGCGCGAATGTCGTCATGACGAGAACGTTTTCTAAAATTTACGGTCTGGCGGCTTTGCGAGTGGGCTACGGCTACGGACCGGGAAACCTGATAGCCGCAATGAATCGGATACGGGAGCCTTTCAACGTCTCCGCGCCCTCGCTCGCCGCGGCCGAGGCGGCGGTGCGCGATGTCGAATATACGAAACGCTGCCGCGACCTCAATACTCGCTGGCGCAGGTGGCTCGCGGACCGGCTCGGCCGCTGCGGCGTCCCGTCGGACCCGTCTTCGGCCAATTTCATCCTGGCCCGCTTCGCCGACCCGGATACGGTTTCCCGGTGCGACGCGTTCCTGCGCGCTCGCGGCATCCTGGTGCGTCGCATGGAAAAGTACAACCTGCCGTCCTGCCTTCGCATTTCGGTCGGCGACGAAAGCGGCTGCCGCGCCGTCGGCGACGCGATCGAGGAATTCATGGCGGGCGAAAAATGACTGCGATCTATCGGCGCGCGGCGCTTATCGGGATGGGGCTTATCGGCTCGTCGATGGCGCTCGCCATGCGTGAACGCGGCCTAGTGGACGAAATCGCATGCAATGCGAAATCGCTCCGGACGAGGACAACCGCCGCGGAACTGGGCCTTGCCGATCAAGTTTGCGACACCCCGGAAGAAGCCGTGCGCGGCGCCGACCTGGTCGTGCTGTGCACGCCGGTCGGCACGTTTCGCGAACTGGCCGAAAGAATCGCCCCCGAGCTCGAGACCGGCGCGACGCTGACGGATGTGGGCTCCGTCAAGAAGCGAGTCGTCGAATCCGTCGGCGGCCTCGTTCCTCGCGACGTGCATTTCATACCCGCTCATCCTTTGGCGGGAACGGAGTTTTCAGGGCCCGAATCCGGCTTTTCGACATTGTTCGACAACCGCTGGTGCCTTCTGACGCCTTCCAAGGACGTGGACGAGGCCGCGCTTTCTCGGCTGATTTCCCTATGGACGGCGATGGGAGCCAGCACCGAAATCATGGATCCTGACCACCACGACCTGGTGCTGGCCGTAACCTCGCATGCGCCCCACCTGATCGCCTACACGATGGTGGGGCTGGCCGATCACATCAAAAGGGTCACGAATTCGGAAGTCGTCAAGTACTCCGCCGCCGGATTCCGGGACTTCACGCGCATCGCCGCTTCGGATCCGACCATGTGGCGCGACGTTTTCCTAGGCAACCGCGATGCCACCATCGAGATACTCGGCAGATTCACCGAAGAGCTATTTGCCCTGCAGCGCGCTATTCGGACCGGCGACGGGGAGCACCTTCACGAATATTTTTCGCGGACCCGCGAGATCAGGCGCGGAATTGTCGATGCCGGGCAGGATACCTCCGCGCCGGATTTCGGCCGCCTGCCCTCCCGCAAGAATTGATTCGACTTCGCGTCCGCCGCGTTCGCAATTTGAGATTGAAGCAGCTTTGGCAAGAAGCGGTCGCTGTTTGACGCCGATCGCATAATTTTACCCGCCCTACGCATCATGCACTCGAAAAATTTGATCGGTCCGAATTTGTTATCGAGATGCTTCAGAAGTCGTTCTGCCCGGCCTTCCAGTCCGCCCGCCCGCCGTCCGGGGAGTTTACTCTCCAAACTAATTTAAGTCTTCGCGTGAGTAAAAAAATTGATGCAGCAAAGCCAGCTGCAGTTCGCGAGTATTGGAAATTCCGTCTACCGACAGGTCTTGGAATTCCGGAAGGTGCTCGTTGCAGATCGACACGATCGCCTCCGCATTCTTGCCGAATTCTTGCGCGCGGACGCCGCTACGCTCACTGCGCGAATCTCGAACAGAATTTCCATTGCTAGGCAGCTCGCTTTCACGGGACGAGCTATTACATAGGACCAAAGGAAAAATCAGTGGCATCAAGTCACTTGTCGCCGCCTCCCCGTACACCTCGACCTCCCAAATCCTTGTCATGGACGTCAATACCGACATCGTCGAATTGAAGCCTGTGCCGAATGCGCGTTCCCATATGATATAGACCAATAGGGACTTCCCCGACAGGAGCTGCACTCGAAAAAGCGCATCGCTCCGGCTCCCCTCGTTTTCCTCGTCCACGAAAGTGCCTTCAACGCGGTCCGGACGAACATCCCTATCCAGGCGGCTTGACAAAGCTTCGGGCAAGAATTCGTCCAAGAAAGGGGAGATTACCCGTTCGTCAGCGAACATCATCTGAAACAGAGCGTTTTGCGGGTTTTCGGTCGTATTCACGGGAGGACTCCTTGGTTTCGGCGACATGGCATCTGCCGAAACTCCCGTCTCAATGAAACAGTCGAGCCAACCGTATGCAATTGTTCATAGTCCTTAGATGAATTTTTCGAAGCGCACAAGTAATTTCGCCGCGAGGGGTGTAGCCCAAAATGGTTGATTGGGTCGAATGGGAGATTCCGACCTTCCAACACATAAAGAGGCGCGCTGCTATGGGAATACTTTCTTGCATCGCTTTTCAACAAGTTTGAGATACACCCCGCCGCGAGGTTGTGCGGTTAAAATTTCGTGAGCAAGCCGCCGAAGGCCGCCGGAAGAAGCCGGAAATTCGGTTGTTCGGCTTTCGGCATTGTAACGTCGTCACGCCTTCGACACGAATTTCGATTCGCGCCGCACGGATTCCTCAGCAGCCAGCCTTGCTAGCCGTAGAATCCCTCGCGATTCGCTTGAATCGGCTTTCCGAAACTCGCGGAAATTTCTCGCTGGCCCGGCATGTACGCGGCGAAAGCGAACTGCGGCGCGCGGATTCATCGCCTGCATGGCGCCGCGTCTCGCGAGCTATCAATTACCGGGATGCCCTCCTCGCCCTTTTCGGCAAATGGCGAGCGCATGCGGCGGCAACCCTCCGATTCGCTGCGGATTCGCACTTTTAAAATCCAAGCATTGCCTATCGGTGAAACAACAGAATCAGGCACGGAACTTTCAATTGCGTTGGCTTGAACTCCGGAACTCCGGCGAGATCGCGAATTCAATTTGGCGACTGCATAGATCTCGATCTTCCCTTGACCGAGCTAGATCCGCTTGATTGGCACCGGTCGACAGACTTAGCCTGCGCGGTTGTGCCTTCCGGAATTGATCGGGAACTGAAGGCCAGATGCCGCCATCGAGCGGCAGAGGCATTCGCAAAGCTTGCCGGCCCGCGACCAAGGCGGAGCGTGCGGAGGCGCAAGTTCGCGACCCCGGATTCGGCGGCTTGAAGCCATTGCCCCGGCTGCCGCGAGTATCAAATTACTTTCGCAAGGGACTACCGACGCGCTGCGGCGCTGGCTTCGCTAGGAATATTTTCTCGCACCGCTTTGCAACAAGTTCGGGCTACGCCCTTGAGCGAAAAAAGTTGTGTTCCGCATGCAAATTTGTTTAGTGAATCGGATTGTACGCATCGGGCAATCTTAGCGGTCATGAGGGACGAAAATGAATTTCGATGAACAAGAAGGCGTGGCAAAGGTCCTCGAAAGCAATCCGGAACTGGCTCTACTCGGAGAGATCTTCGAGACAATTGACCGTCCGGGCGAATATGTTGCTTCGGGAAGGAGAAACATTCCCATGCCTCGCCTAGAGGTCGAAGGAGTCGGGTTAATCTCGTTCCCTGTTCCTTCTTTCCAGGCAGAGATATTGAAAGCAAAGGCCAAGGCGGCGCCGTTTGGTCGCGGTCAGGATACGGTGTATGACCGGTCGGTTCGCGACTGCGGCCAGATTGAGCCCGAGAGGATGAGTTTGGGCGGAGCCACATGGACGGATACGCTGAACGAAATTGTTCGCAGCGCCAGCAATGATCTCGGCTGTCCTGAAGACTCGGTGTACGCTGATCTGTACAAGCTGCTGGTCTATGAGCCCGGAGGATTTTTCGCCCCGCACCGAGATACCGAGAAGGTTGACGGAATGCTGGCGACTTTGGTTCTCGCGCTGCCGGGATCGAGTGCGGGAGGTGAATTGGTCGTTCGCCACCACGGGCGCGAAACGGTGATCGACATGCGGTCGGAAGACCCGTCCGAATTGAACTTCGCCGCCTTTTATGCCGATTGTGAACATGAGATTCGACCGATCACGGACGGCTACCGCATATGCCTCGTCTACAATCTGATTCGCATGCCCGGTCGCCGCGAGTCCTTGAAGGCGCCCGATTTCTCGGCGCATGCGGAGACTATGGCGGACGAACTCAAGGCGGCTTTCGACGATAGCAAGAAGGATGCTCCGAGCAAGGTCGTTTGGCTGCTTGAGCACGACTACAGCGAGGCCGGACTTTCCTTCGATACGCTTAAGAACGTGGATGCAGCTCACTGCAGAGTTTTGACGGAAGCTGCGGATAGTGCCGGATGCCTCGTGCACGCCGCGATCCTTCACGTTTCGGAATCAGCGTCCGTCGATTACTTCGGCTATCACGATGAAGTCGATGACCCCGATGAAAATGACTACGAAGTCATTGAAATTTTCGATTGGGACTCGCATCTGGACAACTGGATTGGGCGGGAAGGCAAGCCCGCCGAGTTCGGCAAAATGCAGCTGAACGAAAAAGAATTGATACCGACGGGTCGGCTCGACTATATGAAGCCGGACGAAGTAAACCTAACCGAGGCCAGCGGAAACGAGGGAGCGTCGATCGACCGTCTCTATCTTCGCGCGGCCCTCGTTATTTGGCCGGCCGAGCGGTCCTCCCGCGCGATTGCCGCGTCAGGGGCGAAGTCGCTGGCATCGTTCCTCAAAAGCCAGCTAGAATGCCGGAAAAAAGGCGAGGCGACATTCGCGACTATCGAAACATTGGCGGAAAGCGCCGCAGCGCATTGGCCGAGTCCGAAAGACCAATACGGTCATGTCCAAAGAGATTGGGGAGAGGCGACGGCCAGCGCGCTGAAGTTGATTTGCAAGACCGCCCGTCCCGAAACGGCCGGTCGCTTCCTTTTCGAACAAGCGCAGCCGAATTACTCCCCGGAACTGAACAGCGCCATTATATCTACCTCTCGGCTGCTCGGCCCTACCGGCCCCATTCAGAGCGCGATCAGGGAGCTAGTCGAAAAGAACTTTTCCAGCAACCCGGATTCCGTCGTCGATCTCGCCTTGAAACTTTCCCAAAAACTCGACAACGGCCCGGATTCCGGATGGCGCGGAGCGCTTGAGGACATAGCAGTCGCATTAGCGGGCGAAGTGGCGGTTTACGGGCAACAAAAGGAGGAGGAGAATGCACGACACGGATATTTTTACCGCCGCAAACCTACACCTCTCGAAGCCGATACGCTCGCAAATTACTTCACTTTTATTTGGCGAAACGAACTCGAAGACAGGACGGAACAAGCCACCTCGTTCTTGCTTGAATCGCCCGCGATCGTTGAACCGGAACGAACCGTCCCGAAGCTGCTCGATCTGCTGGTTCGAGACCAGCCGGAGGAAGCGGGCCGGAGCGCGGCGATGCAATCGTTCTGGGATCTGTCGGCAAAGACGCTGCTCGCCCGAAGCGAGGATCCCCCGACACCGCCCGCCGACTGGGTTACTCCCGTTTCAGAATTAAACTGCAAGTGCTCTCTGTGCCAAGAAATCAGGCGCTTCTGCGCCGACCCCGATAGCAGGATTCTGCGCCTTCCAACGGCGCAAGGCAACCGTTCGCACATTCGCAGTTCGTGCGATAGAGCGGGCATTGACATGGACTTCCATACTGAGAGAAAAGGTCGGCCCTACGTCCTCGTCTGCACCAAGACGCGGAAGCGGTTCGACCGTCGGCTCAAAGAATACAAGCTAGACGTTCGGTTCATGCGGATGCTTGCGCATGCTGCGGATACCCTGACATGCCGCGAAGAAACGCTGGCAAGGCTGCGGACGGCGGTTACGAACTCTCCGTCCCAGTAAAGTGCGAGCCGCGGCCCTTATTCCAAACAAACTCGTGAACTGCGGGCGGGCGGCATTCCGTGCGCGGCTTCGATAGCCGACGCCGTACGTCGCGGGATTTCTTAAACGCATAGCAACGTTGCGAAAACATGGCCAGGGTGCGCTCCGAAGCCTCGGCTCGTCAATGCGCTCGCCTGGGAAATCTGTTTCGAAGGGCAAGGCGAACCTGACCGTTCGAATTCAATCGAGCTCGCCGATGAATTATCCGCTCGCGAAGCCTTGATCTTGCGCCACGCTTCTAATCTGGATCAACCAACCGACAAGCTTCAGGAGGATCGCGTTCTCCGAGTCGTCGGCCCGTTTCTCGTCGGCGGCGAGGTCGGCAATTCTTCGTCGGAAGACAAGAAAAATATATCCGGGATCTGGGTCTTGTGGCTCAGAACCCTCCGCTACGTAACGCCAATCCAATCTATGCGGACGTCATCCCGAGGGTTCTGACCGATTCTGCCCAGGATGAGCTAGCCGTGGACCGGTCGACTTACGTCAATGGCAGGGGCGGACTAGACATGCTTCGCCTGATCGGCGATTTCCAGCAGTTCTTCCGCGAGAACTCGGAGATATGGACAAAAAGATTTGCCTATAGCGAGGCCGGGTGTCAATTGCTGCTTCAGGCGTTTCTTCAGCGCGCGATCAGCGGAGGCGGTTCGATTGAAAGGGAATACGGACTCGGCAAGATGCGCGCCGATTTGCTTATCCGCCGGCCAGCGGGACGCGACACGCAGTTTTTCGTCGAGGAATGCAAGTTGCGCCATAAGAGCCTCGAGGCGACGATCGCCGAAGGCTTGATGCAGACGGTGCGCTACATGGATCGGTGCGGCGCAACCGCCGGCCACCTCGCGGTCTTCGATCGCTCGGCGAAACGAAGCAGGGGTGCGGAACAAGCACTCCGGGAGAATCCATGGCGAGGAGAAACCTAGTCCAGTTCCAGAAAGGAATGAGCATAACAATGTTCCTGGAGGACTTCGGTACGGAGGAGAAATGCGCCGAAGCACTGGCGAAGCTGCGATGGCCATCGGGATTCAAATGCCCCTCCTGCGGCTGCGCGAAGCGCTGCCGGATCGAGCACAGGTACCTGCGGCAGTGCGCCGGGTGCGGGCGACAAACATCCGCTCTCGACCTGGTTCCTGGCTATTTTCCTGATTACGCAGGGCAAGAAGGGCATTTCGGCGATGGATCTCATGCGCAAGATCGGCGTGTCCTTTAAAGCGGCCTGGCGCATGAAGCACAAGATCATGCAGGCGATGATGGGGCGCGAGGACGAGTAGCCGCTCGCGGGCCTGGTCCAAGTGGACGACGTGTATCTCGGCGGGGCCCGGGAAGGCAAACGGGGGCGCGGGGCGGAAGGGAAGACGCCGTTCGTGGCAGCCCTGGAGACGACGGAGGATTGGCTGCCGCACAGGATCAAGCTCCAGGTGGTGGCCGGCTTCCGCCTGAAGGCGATCGAGAGCTGGCGCCGCCGGAACGTCGCCCCGGGATGCAAGGTCTACAGCGACGGCCTGCACTGCTTCGGAGCGGTTGCCACCGCCGGCTGCGTGCACGCCCCGGTCGTTGCCGTCGGCGGGAAGGCTTCCGTTCGCGTCAAGGAATTCGTCTGGCTGAACACCGTCATCGGCAACGCCGAGACGGCGCTACGGAGCACCCACCATTCCATGAAGGGCAAGTACGCGCAGCGATACCTGAGCGAGTTCGAGCGCCGGTTCAACCGCCGCTACGACCTGCCGAGCATGGTGCCTCGCCTTCGCCTGGGCGGCGGCTCGCACGCCGCCGATCCCGGAGAAGCTGCTCCGCAAGGGGACCGCCGGGCGGCTTGAAGGCTAGCGGCGCGCTGCAGCCGCTGAATCCGGGGCGCCTCGGCGGGAGCGGCGCGGCCAAAATTCAACATACTCAGAATAGCAATCAGGCAAATTTATGTTCGAGTTAATCAAGGAGTATTTATAGGCCACGGACGGGCCGCCCCATTCCGCCGCAACGAGGAGCTGCTGAACCTGCTGCCGAAGGGCGTCATCGCCTTCCCCGGCTCCGGCATCACCGACAACCTCGTCGACCGCGCTCGGCAACTCGGCATCCCGGTCCACCGCTGCAACGCATCGCCCGGCGCGCGGCCTCCGGCACTCGTGCCGATCTTCGTGCCGGCGCTCACGACGAAATCGCCGTCACTGCGCTCGACACTGCGGCGCATGGCAGTGTCCGCACTTCCCGCCACTCAATCGCCGTGGCGGCGCCGATTCCCCCATGAATATCGCTGCGCGATTAGGTGCCTTCGACGCCCGGAGGGCGCAGGTTCGTCAAGCCGAACTCCTGCATCATCTTCTCGTGCATGAGCACCGGTTCACCCGAATGGGCATTCCAATCGGCCGGCAACCATTTCGCGATCGCGGCGTAAAGCGCCTTCAGACGCTGTTCCCTATCATCGACGCGGCGCTGCGCGTGCATCGCGTCTACGGTGTCGCTCGCAACTTCTTCGAGAACCGTCTTCATTGAACTGTTTCACCTTTCTGAAGCGCAGATCGAGCTTGCCACCTTCTATGCCCGGGCCTATCCGCGGCGGGGTCGTCCGCGCCGGGAGCCCTTCTGGCGCGCACGAGAGTCGTCCGTGTCGAGCGAGATCGCCCTCGATGAGTTGTCTTCGACCCAGTGAAGCTTCTGATCGACGAATGCCTGAGCCCCACCCTGGCGGGCATGGTGCGCGAGCTCGGGTTCCCGGAATCCACGCATATAACACTGCTAGGCTTTCGATCCCGGCAGGACTGGGTGTTCGTCCAACGGGTACGGCGCTTCCCGGGGATGGCGAAGAGCGAGCTGTTGGCGGGCATGCCCACGCCGCCAGCGATGTCTAGACGTGCGGGCGCCAGCCGAGACGCCCACCGAATACCTCAATCACGGGTTCACGGTGAGCTTGGGGCGCGAGGGTTGACATGTCCTCTATATTTTCATTTTCTCGTACGGATTACTAGAGGACGCTATGCCCGACATTTCCATTGAGCAATCGACCTTTGAGCGGCTTCAGCGCCATGCGAGGCCGCTTGTGGACACGACAGACACGGTCGTCAATCGAGCTTTGGACGCGCTGGAGAATCATGGCAAGGGTGTTGCTTCACTTGGAGAAAACTCGTCTACCTCGGAGCATCTCGTTGACCCTCTAAATTTACCGAACCTAACGCATACCAAGGTTTTGGATGCTTCGCTAGACGGACAACGTGTTACCAAAGCGAACTGGAACTTGTTACTCGATAAGCTCCTGATCCGTGCAATGAAGCAACTCAGGGACCTTGACGAGTTGCACCGACTCTTCCGCGTGAACATGGTGCAAGGCTGTAAGGAAGATGAGGGCTACCGGCATATTGCCGAGATCAACGTTTGGGTTCAGCGGCTGTCCGCGAACAATGCATGTGGAGCGCTCGTGATCGCTGCACAGCGCCTCAGACTTGAGCTCCAAGTCGACTTCATGTGGCGAGACCGAGAAGGTGCGGCTTGTCCTGGCGAAAAGGCCCGACTTCATATACCAGCCACCCACTCAGGCAGCCGCGCCAAAACAGCATAGTCTAGCCGTCTCGGTTGCAGGTGAACTGTTCTGAGCTCTGAGAGACTAGGAAGCCTAAGAGTTTGTTCCTAAAGTCGGCAAATTATCTATATATTGGACAAGTTACAAATATTACCACAAAAACCGACAATATGTGGTATTTTGATTCAAGCTCTAAGGTCGGACTCCCGCCATTTGTGGTAGAGCTCCGAGGGCATAAAGGGAGTCGTATGGCACGAGGAAGATCACGAGTGCCGCAGTCCGGCAGCGGCGAGAAGGGCGCCTACGCCGACGTGCCCGGCATCTGCAAGAGTGCAGCGCTGGAGGAGGTCCGCAAGCACGGCCACGTGCTCACTACCGGCCGCTATGTCGGCGCGGCGCCGCAAGAGGATGACGGCGAGCCCTTCGAGGACAAGATGACGCGCCTCGTCAAGCAACTGCGCGTGCAGCAGGCCGAAGGCGTGCGGCTGGACAAGGCCATCGCCGCCAACCTCGAAGTGCTGGGATTTGGAGACGGCGGATCATGAGCATCGACACCACCTTCCTGCGGCGCTGCATCCAGACGCTGGAGACCGCGCTGGGGGAGATCGAGACGCACAAGGAGGCAAACGACATCCTCTACGACATCTACCGCGCCGCCTGCGTCAAGGAGTTCGAGCTGGTTCTGGAGCAGAGCGGCAAGCTGCTGCGCAAGCGCCTCGCGGCCTTCTTCGCCAGCAACCGGCAGGCGGACCGCCTCGCCTTCAAGGACCTCTTCCGCCACGCGGCGAGGCACGGGCTGATAGAGCCCGAGGCGGTCGAGCGCTGGCTCCGCTACCGCGACAATCGCAATGACGCAGCGCACAACTACGGCACGGATTTCGCAGAAGCCACGCTCAAGCTGCTGCCGGCCTTCGTCGCAGACGCGAAGGCACTGGCCGCCATGATCGAGGCGGCGGACGATGGCTGACCGGCTCCGCCTGCAGCCGAAGCACCGCGAGGTGCTGGAAGCGCTATTGCGGGAGTACCTGCCCGATGTCGATGTCTGGGCCTACGGCAGCCGCGTAAGCGGGAAGAGCCACGACGGCAGCGACCTCGACCTGGTGCTGCGCGGGCCGGGCCTCTCGGAGATTCCGATTGGTCAACTGGGGGACTTCGAGGAGGCGGTGCGGGAGTCGACCATCCCCTTCCTCGTCGAGGCACGCGACTGGGCGCGCCTGCCGGAGCGGTTTCACCGCGAAATCGAGCGCAATCATGTGGTGTTGGAAGCTAATGCAAGCTCAAACACAGAGAACAACGGTTGGATATCACTCCGACTTGGCGACGATTGTGCCAAAATTGGCAGTGGAGCAACACCACGCGACGGTAAAGATGCCTAACTTGCAGTTGGGTCCATTTCCCTAATTAGTGCTCGGTCAAAAAACTCTTAACTTTTCCTGATTACTATTCTGAGTAAGTTGAATTTTGGCCGCGCCGCTCGCGGATTCACCGCCTGAAATCCTGGATAGCCTAGTACGGAAAGCTTTTTCGAGACCGGATCCGCCGATACGGCGCCCGGGAGCGCGGCCGGGCGCATCGTCCGGGCGGATTCGCGGTCTTCAGGAGTGAGTTGGCGGGCCGGTCCCGCCGAGGCGCCCCGGATTCAGCGGCTGTAGCGCGCCGCTAGCCTTCAAGCCGCCCGGCGGTCCCTTGCGGAGCAGCTTCTCCGGGATCGGCGGCGTGCGGGCCGCCGCTTAGGCGAAGCGCGGCACCATGCTCGGCAGGTCGTAGCGGCGGTTGAACCGGTACTCGAACTCGCTCAGGTATCGCTGCGCGTACTTGCCCTTCATGGAATGGTGGGTGCTCCGAAGCGCCGTCTCGGCGTTGCCGATGACGGTGTTCAGCCAGACGAATTCCTTGACGCGAACGGAAACCTTCCCGCCGCCGGTAACGACCGGGGCGTGCAGGCAGCCGGCGGTGGCAACCGCGCCGAAGCAGTGCAGGCCGTCGCTGTTGACCTTGCTTCCCGGGCGACGCTCCGGCGGCACCAGCTCTCGATCGCCTTCAGGCGGAAGCCGGCCACCACCTGGAGCTTGATCCTGTGCGGCAGCCAATCCTCCGTCGTCTCCAGGGCCGCCACGAACGGAGTCTTCCCTTCCGCCCCGCGCGCCCGTTTGCCTTCCCGGACCCCGCCGAGATGCACGTCGTCGACCTGGACCTGGCCCGCGAGCGGCTTCTCGTCCTCGCGCTACATCATCGCCTGCATGATCTTGTGCTTCATGCGCCAGACCGCGTTGTAGGACACGCCGATCTTGCGCATGAGATCCATCGCCGAAATGCCCTTCTTGCCCTGCGTAATCAGGAAAATGGCCTGGAACCAGGTCGAGAGCGGAAGCTTCGTGTGCTCCAACAGCGTTTCGGCGGTGACAGACGTCTGTCGCCCGCACCCGGCGCACTGCCGCAGGTCCCTATGCTCGAGCCGGCAGTGCTTCGCGCAGCCGCAGGAGGGGCAATTGAATCCGGAGGGCCATCGCAGCTTCGCCAGCGCTTCGGCGCATTTCTCCTCCGTGCCGAAGTCCTCCAGGAACATTGTGATGCTCATTCCTTTCTGGAACTGGACTAGGTTTCTCTTCGCCATGGATTCTCACGGAGTGCTTTTTCCGCACCCCTGTTTATACTCTTAATGTTCCTGACTTGCGAGTTATGTTCGCATAAAATTCATTTAATCAGGCTAGTAGTCAGGAAAATTTTTTGAAGAAACGCCGCCCGCACGGGCGTTCCGATTGCAATTTGGGGACTGCAGGGCTATCGGCGTTCTCGTCCGCGGCGCCGGTATCGCCCCCTGAGAGAAGCGGAGCCACATTGTAAATCGGCGCGGCTCAGCCGGCAAGTCGGTTGATCCTGCGGACAGCGTTCGTCGAGCGCGCTTGCGGTCCCATCGAAACAATCCCATTCGTCCTCTCGGCGCCAAAGAATGGCGGAGAAATGCCGGGGCGCCGGGACTTTCGTTTGTTTCCCCGCGATACGCCGCCGATTGGATACCGGCAAACCCGTCGTACAATCGATAAATTTTCGTAAGACCGCGTCGATTCCTCGCCTGGAAGCCTTTTCAGCTATGGCCGCTGAAACTAAAAGGACGGCGAAGCGTTGAATCCGGGACTCCGGTCGGCGATCCGTATCCGCATCGTCGAATTACGCGAATGAACCGGCTGAACATGTCGGCAAGAAGTCGAATTCCCGAAAGCCTCGGGCAAGCCATCCGCCGCGGAAAGCAGACAAGGAACGGAGTATTGAAATGAGCGAATTCCATGTTGCAATCGGTGAAACAGCGACATTTTCGAAAACTGTTTCGGAATCCGACGTCTACATGTTTGCGGGCATTACGGGCGATTTGTCGCCTAATCACGTCGATGAATCCTATATGCGGAAATCGAGCTTCGGAAAACGCATGGCGCACGGCGCCCTTCTCGTCGGGTATATGTCGACGGCCTCGACGCTAGCGATTTCTCATACTCGGTTCGCTGACGAAACCGCTGTTTCGGCCGGTTACGACAGAGTGCGATTTATACGGCCCGTCTTTCTCGGGGACACTATTACCGTTCACTACGAGGTCGAGAAATTGGAACCCGAAAGGCGAAGATCGGTTGCTGACATAAGGGTAACGAACCAAGACGGCGAAATCGTGGCGGCGGCAAAGCACATCCTCCAATGGGTGCCCAACGAGACCTGAACCATGAGTTTTGAACTTGAAGGCCAAACCGCGATCGTAACAGGCGCGGCGCGAGGCATTGGCTTGGCGATTTCTCGACGGCTCGCCGAGCTTGGAGCAAGAGTTTCCTGTTGGGATGCGGACCCGACTCCCGTCAGGAATGATCCGTCTTTTAGCCATTGGATAGAAGCTGACGTTACTAGCGAGATTTCCGTCGCCAATGCATTCGACCAGAGTCTTGCGGCTCTTGGCAACGTATCCATACTTATCGCCAATGCCGGCATTAACGGGCCGACCAAGCCAGCTTGGGAATACGCGCTTGAAGAGTGGAACAGCGTGATAGAAGTCGATCTGACCGGCGTGTTCATTACCGTGATGGCGGGCGTAAGGCACATGCGCACGACGGGTTTCGGTCGCGTTGTCATTATCGCCTCTGTCGCCGGCAAGGAGGGCAATCCCGGCGCATGCGCCTACGGCGCGGCGAAAGCGGGAGCTATCGGATTCGCGAAGGGATTGGCCCGCGAGCTTCAGCCATCGGACATATTGGTCAACTGCGTTGCGCCTTCCATGACCGCCACCGACCTTATGAAGGGCATGACCGCGGACTATATCGCCGACAAGCGAAGCAAGGTTCCGATGAACCGCCTATGCTCGGTCGAGGAAATCGCCGATATGACGGCGTGGGCCGCCAGCCCGCGCTGTTCGTTCACAACCGGCCAAGTATTCGATGTAACCGGAGGACGCGCAACCTATTGACATGTCTTGGGACGCAAGATCTCCAGTGCGATCCCCGTGCAATTCGCAAAAGGCATCCGACCGGACCACCGCGATTTCGAAGCGGAAATCAATACCGTATCGTATCGAACGCATGGCATCGGACTCGCGCGACCGAATACGTCGGTTTCCGGCAAAAGATCGAGCAAAGCGATTATCGGATAGGACTTTCCCTGTCTTCGAACCATAGAATTCATCGAACGGGACTTTTTTGCAGCAGCAGCGAATCTACGTTCAAACCTCGGCTGAGCAGCCCGATGCCTGCCGACGTTATTCCTTCGCTCAGGGCTTTCAGCTACCGGCAAATGCCTCGTCGAAGGTGGACAGCTGTTGTCCGATCGCTGCCCGGCAATTCAAGATTCGATGCAACTCGTCACTCCCGCGGAGGCAATGCGCGCGGCTGGCAAACTCCGCCCGCGCACATCCATAGGCGTTTCGAACGGAATGGGGGCAGCCCGCCCCGCTCGAACGAATTCGTCGAATTGCCGAATCGAATTGCAATGTCCCGAAGTCCCCGAATTCCGGTCGGACAGGCGAGATTCGCCTTCGCTAAAATCCTAAGCCGCAAATCTTGGTCGGGCGGATTTCCTCGATTGGAAGGTCCGCCGGTTCCGGCGGGACAATCCGAAAAGTGAGATCCGCGCCAATCGCTGCAATGCATGGGAACGGCGTAAAATCGGGCCCGATCGCCGCCTTTGCGCTCGCAGCGCCTCCAACGCTCGCGGCGAACGGAAACTCCCTGCTATAAATATTGGCAAGCCGCCGAATGGAAGTTTCGAGGGCGTCCGGTTTCCTCGCGGCAGAACGCTATTGACAAACTCGATCTCATTGAGCTACTGCCTGATGTTTCGCCGCAGCCGGAATTCGCGAGTCGGCTGCGCTCAAGGGAGCTCGCATGCTGAAAATTCAAGGAGTTGAAACCGGCTACGGTCGGCTGCAGATTCTTCGCGGTATCGACTTGCACGTACCAGATGGAGGAATCGTCGCGCTCCTTGGCGGAAACGGCACCGGCAAGTCCACGCTTCTGAAAGCCATTTCAGGACTTTTGCGCGTATGGTCCGGGTCAATCGAATTCAACGGCAAGCCTATTCACAATCGGAGGCCAAACGAAATCGTCAAGGCGGGGCTGGTTCAAGTTACCCAGGGGAAGGATTCCTACCCGGGGCTCACGGTCGAAGAGAACTTGAAGCTCGGAGCGCACAGCAGGAGCGATCGGGCCAAAATCAAGGAAGACCTCGAGCGCATCTACGAATTTTTTCCGATCCTCAGGGAGCGGCGCAAGCAAATGGCGGGGCTGCTGTCCGGCGGGCAGATACAGATGCTCGTCATCGGACGCGGACTAATGGCCGCGCCGAAAATGATCATGCTCGACGAGCCGTCCGCGGCGCTCGCTCCTCTTGTGGTTCTGGACATTTTCCGGCAGATTAACAAAATCAGGGCTGAGCTGGGAACAACGATTCTGATCGTGGAGCAAAACGTTAGAATGGCCCTTCTTCTAGCCGAGTACGGCTACGTAATTCACGACGGGCGAATACATATCGAGGGGAATGCAGCAGATATGATCCACGATGAGAATGTCCGCCACGCCTATCTCGGCGGAACGGTCGTAGAATCGGCCGGCGAACTATGATCGTCGACTTCCTCGTCGTCGGGTTCTCGATCGGCTTGGTCTACGCGATCGTAGCGCTCGGCATCTCGCTGATCTATTCCGGATTGGACATCGTGCATTTCGCTCACGGCGAATTCGTCATGTTCGGCGCGTTCTTCGGCCTGGTGCTCGTCAACGACAGCGGCCTCAACTATCCGATCTCTATTTTTCTGGCGATGATATTCGCGGGTCTGATGGGCGTTTTTGTCGAGCGCGTCTTTTACCGGCGCCTTACGTCGAAGGGCGGCGGCTATACCGTGGCGGGCATGGGCATGATCATCTGCGGTTTCGGAATGGCGATCATCCTGCAGAACGTCGCGTTCCTGATTTGGGGGGCCGAGGGCCACGCGATTCAAGTGGATTTCGGCACGCCGCTGAAAATCGGAACGGTCAACCTGCCGAAATCCTATCTTTGGATTTTGTGCGTTTCCGTCACGCTGATGGCGGTGCTGCACTTTTTTCTCAAGCACACGAAAGCTGGACTGGCTATTCGCGCCGTCGCCGCGAACAAGGACATCGCCTACTTGATGGGCATCAACGTGCCGCTGATGATTTCCCTGATTTTCGGACTGGCCTGCGGGCTTGCGGCGGTCGGCGGCGTGCTGATCGGGCCGATTAACTACGTTCAGGTGGAAATGGGATACCTGATTCTGATCAAGGCGTTCGCCGCGGCCGTGGTTGGCGGCTTCGGATCGCTGCCGGGCGCCATTCTGGGCGGTCTCATGGTTGGAATTTTCGAAACTCTCGGCGCAGCCTATATTTCCGGCAGCCACAAGGACATCTACGCGTTTCTCTTGTTGATCGCAGTGCTGGTCATCAAGCCGACCGGCCTTCTCGGGCAATTGGCAAAATCGAAGGCCTAAATCATAGTTTCTTCTCAAATAGGAGGTTGTAAAATGAAGAAATCACTTAATTGCCTAGTAATTGCGGGCGTACTCGCTGCCGGATCCGCCTGGGCGGGCGAAATTCGCATCGGAGCGACGATGCGGATGATCTCCGAAAACGGCCAGAAATACGGTGAAATGATGCAGGACGAATTCGCCGCCATCAACGAAAGCGGCGGCATCAACGGCCACACGGTCAAGCTCATTCTGCTCAACGACGAATGCAAGTCGGACAAGGGCGTCGCCAACGCAAACAAATTCGCGTATCAAGACAACGTCCACTTGATAATCGGATCGACCTGCTCGTCGGTTTCGCTGCCGATCGTCGATGTCACCGCCCAAGCGGAAGTTCCCCAGATCATCCCGCATTCGACCAACGACCAGATCACGAGAAAGAATTCGGCCTGGGTGTTCCGCGTGCCGATTTCCTCCCGCTACTACAAGGGCGTCGTATCCAAATACCTGCATGACAAGGTCGGCGACCAAATCGCCTACGTCTACGCCTCCGACGCTGCCGCGATGTCCGAAACCCAGGGCCTCATTCAGCAGATGCGCGATGTCTACGGCGTCGAGCCGGTCTACGAGGCTCAGACGCAGGAAAAGGAAATCGACTTCCGGTCGCATCTGGTAACGATCAAGGATCTCAATCCGGACGCGATCTTCTTCGGCGGCCTGCAAGAGCCGATCGCGCGCTTTCTGGTCCAGTCCTACGAGGTCGGCATTCCCGCATCCGTGGTTAGGGCGGCAGGCTCGGCCGCTTCGAACGCTCCCGTTCCGAAACTGGCCGGCGATGCGGTCAAGGGCGTTTTCTTTTCGGCCGCCTATTCCGACAGCGACGATCGGCCCATCGCGCAGCTGTTCAACTCCTATGTTCGCAGCCGCTACGGCATCAAAGGCGTCGACCACGATTTCAGCCAAGCCTACGACCTGATTAGGATCGTCGAAATCGCGCTCGGCAACGCGGACCTGTCGCTTGAAGACGACGATCTGGCAGCCGACCGAACGGCAATCAGGGATGCGATCGCCAATGTTCAGGGATATGAAGGGCTGGCGTCCGGTCCTATCAGCTTCTGCGCCGATCCGACTCCGGAGTGCCGCGACGGCAACCGCACGCCGGTGCTTATCCAGTATCTCGAAGGCGGAGAGGATTTCAAAGTCGGGATTCTCGACCGCGTAACTATGCCGGTAGAATTCGGCCTTTAATCGCATTTCGCGGGCGGGCGGACCTCGGTTCGCCCGCCGCGGCGCCGGCCGGCGGTCGCCTGACTTACCAGATTAAATGCTGACACTCATAGACGGAATCGAAGCCTTCATTGGCCGCCTGAAGGCGATCCATCCGCTGCTGCCGTGGCTAGTCGCCCTGCTGCTGCTGCTGCCGGTGCCTCATTTCACGGCCAACAACTACCAAGTCTACCTGATCAATTTCATTTGCATCATGATCATCCTCGCGACGGGGCTGAACATCGTGAAGGGCTTCGCCGGTCAGGTAACCGTGGGCCATGTCGCGCTCTACGCGATCGGCGCCTACACGTCGGCCGTACTGTCGACGAAGTTCGGCATGCCGTTCTACGTCAACCTTCCGGTATCGATTCTGGCGGCGATGATTTTCGGAGTTCTGGTCGGCCTTCCGTCATTCCGCCTCGAGGGGGCGTATCTCGCCTTGGCGACGCTGGCATTCGCGCAAGCCGTAGAAGTCTACATCCGAGTAACCAACTATCTCGGCGCCGCCTCCGGCATCGGCGGCATCAAGCCGCCGGAATTTTTCGGCTTCACGCTTCGCAATTACGACGAATACTATTATCTCGTCATGCCGATCATGCTCCTGGCGGTCTACGCCTCGTTCGCGATCTTGCGCTCGGCGACCGGAAGAGCCTTCATGGCCGTTCGGGAAGATCCGATATCGGCGGCTTCCATGGGGGTCAATGTCCGCCGCTACAAGCTGATCGCCTTCGTTATGAGCGCGTTTTACGCCGGCTTGGCCGGTTCGCTCTATGCGCACATGCTGCCCGGCTACGTGCATCCCAACAATTTTACGGTCATAGAAATGGTTACCGTGCTGCTGATGGTCGTCCTCGGGGGAATCGGAAACATCTGGGGCGGCATAATCGGAGCAATCATCGTAACGATCGTGGCCGACATCACGCGCGAATACTATTTCTACCAGCTTCTTCTTTTCGGCGCCGTCATCGTCGGCACGGTGCTGTTCATGCCGAAGGGCATCGGCGGCATCATCGACCGGTATTTCGTCAACCGAAGGTTCGTCGCCGCGAGAGAGTTAACGGCGGTCGCGAAGCGCGGCGTCGTCGGCTCCGCCTCCCGGGAGGAATAGGCGTGGGGCCAATGCTCGAGGTCAAGGGACTCAACAAGAGCTTCGGCGGGCTCCGCGCGATTCGAGATGTCGACTTCGCGGTTCGCGAGGGCGAAATCCGGGGGCTGATCGGGCCGAACGGATCCGGCAAAAGCACGTTCTTCAACTTGCTTTCGGGCGTGTACGCCGTCGATTCCGGAACAGTCGTGTTCGACGGCAGGGACCTGACAAATTCCGAGCCCCACGAAGTCGCCGCGGCCGGAATCGCAAGAACATTTCAGCTGCTGCGGATGTTTACGGAAATGACGGTGCTGGAAAACGTCATGATCGGCTACCACAACCACGTCAAATACGGCGCGCTCGCGGGCGTATTCGGCTTTGGCCGCGTCGCGAGCGAAGAAAAAATCATCCGCGACGAAATGATGGAAGTCCTCGCCTTTATTGGCTTGGAGGATTTCGCCAGCATTCCCGCATCGGAGCTTTCAATCGGCCAGAGGCGGCTTCTTGCGCTTGGCCGGGCGATGGCCATGAAGCCGAAGCTTCTCCTTCTTGACGAGCCCGCCGCCGGTCTTTCGCCCGTGAACGTCGACAACATCATGCTCATTATTCTGCGCATGAAGGAAAAATTCAACCTAACGGTCGTCATCGTCGAGCATATACTGAAGGTCGTTATGGAGACCTGCGACCGGATTTCGGTGCTTGATCACGGCGTGAAGATCGCGGAAGGCGTGCCGAGCGAAATTCGCGACGACGAGGCCGTTGTCGAGGCTTATCTCGGACGCGAGATGGACGACGAGGAGGTCAAGCGCGCCATTTCCGCCTAGCCTCTCCCGGCGAGGCGGAATCCTGGCGATTTCCAACGGATTGAGCGACCAATTTCCCGGCGGCGGCCGACGGGCAGAATGCTCGGCGAATCAACCGGGGAGCGGAAGCGGAACTCAGTTGTCGCGAATAGACCTGCTCGCATAGCGGATCCGGATGAGCGAGATGCTTCGAATGCCGCCTTTCGAATCGCCGCCGCGGTCAGCGGGCGAGCGTCCGACGACGATTTTCGAGACTAGCCGAATTTCGACCGAAGCCGTCGATCCGAATTATCCGCCACGCTCCCATTCCCGCGCGGTCCAACGGGAGCCCGCTCGAAAATCACGCTGCAAATACGGCCCGGATCACGCGGCGAATGCGGCATTCGGTCGATAATCCGACGCGTTTCCCGCTTCGCGCGATTCAATCGGCCTGGGAAAACCAACTCCGCCTAGCGATCATCCCTAAATTATGTGCACGGCCACCGTCGCATGCGGCGTAGTCTTCCGCCGGAATCTTTCAGCCGAGCGGGGCATCGAGAAACGCGACAAACGAAATGAGTCCGATCAGTGTAACGAACACCGCGCCTGTAAAGTTAAGCGTATTCCGCAGCAAAACGACCATGCCGCTGCCGCTTGAACGCTCCAGAGCTCGCATCGCGGTCCGCCTTGCCAGAATCGCACCGATGCCAAGCGCGCAGATGCTGATGCCTATTCCTAGCGACATCGCGGCTACAAGCATAATCCCTGGTAAAATCATGTCGTTGGCAACGGCGTACAGCATGACAAGCACGGCGCCGGGACAGGGTACCATACCCGCCGCAAGAGCCAATAGCCCGCTTTCCAATCGACCCTCATGGGGATGATGATGATGGTGGTGGTTGTGGCCGTGATGACCCTGGCCATTCTGACCGTTAGCATGGTGGCCGTGCGAATGGTGTTCGTGAGTATGATGGCCGACATCGCCGTGGCTATGCGAATGGCCCCAAATGCCGCTCTCCGCGCTACCGCGCTTCCAAAGCTGAAACGACCTGAAGAGCATGTACAGGCCGATTCCGACAATGATAAGAAAACTGGCGGCTCGCACGCCCGGCACATCGGCGAGTCGAATGCCAAATCCGGTTCGAAGCACGGCATCCGCAACGGCGACGACAATGACCGCCGCGATGACGTGCACAACAGCGATCTGCGCGGCCATCGCAAATCCGCGAAAAACTCGAGATTCCCGCCCTAAAAAATACGATACTATTAGAAACTTCCCGTGCCCCGGCCCGAACGCATGCACGGCTCCGTAAAGAAATGCGATTGCAAGGCCGAGAAAAATGGCTCCGGTTTCGCCGCCGCTGTCGAATGAGTTCATTGACGCGGCAATATTCGCGTTTGCGCTCCTCTGGATGCTGATTACAAGACTAAGGAGGCCCGAAAGACCGTCATCATTCGCTGCAACCTCGACCGGCACGTTCAAATCTTCGTGCGACTGCGCCGAAAAGCATACGAGCAGCAGGCCGACCACCGCAAGCGCTCCGACGATCAAGTGCAACCTTTCGCCTGTTCGATAACGAACGTCGATTATGGCTCGCCCTCCTCTATTCGCCGATTTCGACGGTCCGAAGCGACAGGTCTCTCGCCCGCGCGGCTAGCCGAACCGCCATCCGGCCGTTCATCCGGCGCAGCAGTCGCTGCTTGGAATGCATCCGGAAGCACCCCCAACGTTACTTGTTTTGTTGCATGCAATCAAAAACTATCGCTCATTTTCGTTTCGAACCCCTTATCGGCACGAGTGAACTGCCAAGCGAAGAATCGCGGCCGGGAAGTTTTCCTGTGATCCCGAGCGAGCAAGTAAGCAAAGTCGTTGATCGCGGATCTTCAACTTTTCGAAAGGCAGTACACGCAGTAAAAGCAGATTCGTGCCGAGCGACGGCTGGCTGCCTAAGTCGCTAACGACTTCTTTCGACTGCGTTTCACGCGAGCCGGCGCGGATCAAATCTTGCAATAGGGAATCCTATGCTCCTATTCGCATGAACCGACTCTCAATTGCGAAGATCGTCCTTGAATGCAGATTCCGGCGCGCCGCCGCAAAGCCCGGAAGTGCGCCAGGCGTTTTCCGGCAGGCGTCGAAATCCGCGCACCGCCGAAATTATTCTTGACGTGAAGGCGTCGACCCGATGATCAAGGCGTCGACCCGCAGCCAAGATTCAAGTTTCTTTCAATAGGCAATGCGAACAAAAGGACATATCGATCTCGGTTCATCGCCAGGTGATTCTGTTGCGTTGAAAAAAGGAAAGGTTAAAGCACGCGAAATGAACAGCACGGGAAATTCAGGACTCAGCGACTCCGCATTCTTCATCCGATACGCCAAGAAAGTCGTCGAAGCGAAAATTTTCAACAGCGCGATCACATTTATTATCATCGCAAATGCGATCATCGTGGGACTGCACACGTCGCGAACGCTAAGCGAATCATACGGCGAACTATTCGAACGCGTAAATCAGGTCATCCTCTATATCTTCATAGCGGAAGCGATTTTAAAGATTCTTGCGCACTTCCCTCGCATCGAAAAGTATTTCAGGAATGGATGGAACGTATTCGACTTTTCCATAATCGCGTTTAGCTTGCTTACCAGCTTCGTCGAACTCGCGACGGTCGCCCGCATGCTGCGCCTTCTCAGGCTTCTGCGTCTTGCCTCCGCGCTGCCCGAACTGGGAATCATCGTGTCGACGCTGATTAGATCCTTCCCTAGCATGTTCAATATAGCCCTGCTTATTTCGATTATCTTCTATGTCTACGGCGTGGCCGGATGCTTTCTTTTCCGAGATGCGGATCCCGACAGCTGGGGCACTCTAGGCTACTCGCTTTTAACTCTTTTCCGAATCGTCACGCTGGAGGGATGGACCGAAATCATGGACACGTCGATGGATACGCACGGCTGGTCCTGGATTTATTATGTAAGCTTCATCGTTGTCGGCACTTTCGTCGTCGTCAATCTGTTCGTCGCGGCAGTCGTAAACAATCTCGACGAAGTCAAAAGGGAACGTCTGATCGACGCTCGGCACCCTCCGAGCAATATTGAAGTCATGGAAGAGCTCGCCCGTACTCAGGAAGCTCTCGCCCGGTTGCAGGCAAGGCTAGAAGAAAAGGATTTATAGGCGACCTGCGCTCCGGGAAATTCCTGGCGCGGCGACCGGCACCTGGATTTTCAATAGAATCCGGCTTGATCGGCGCGGACGGATCGAATTCGGGAAAAAAAGAGCCGCCGTCCGCCATGGCGCGGCAATAGCGATTCTGAAAGTAATTTGTCGCCTGCCAACTCGGCATTGTCCTAAATCATCGCCTTTTAAAAGCGCGGTGAACAGCCGGAATCCCGCGCTTCTTTTTCGCCGTCGAAATTCGGGAGCCGGCGGGGTTTCCGAGACCGGCCGGCCGCCGCGCGACTATGTCGCTCCGACGGCTCATGAATTGATCGATTGCGCGGCAGACCGGATAATGCGGGACAGCGATCGGGTCAGGAGGAGTCCCTCGGAATTGAAATCATGGTGGACGATCCAGGTGCCTTCGACCGGTTCCGACACCGCTGAAAAACCATGGCTCCGCCCTCGCCGCCCGCGGACTCCGTTTCAACTCTCGATGCATGCTTCGGCGCGAATTTAACCGCATGGACCGCATGGCGAATTGGCGATCAGGCGCCGGATTCCGCCGAATCGCGCGGAAACCGCATGCAGTTTTCAAAAATGGTCGGCGAATTCTATCGGTCTTGCGCATGGACCGGCATTCAATTTGCGTTGCGGATTGCATCGGTTTTGAATAAGTTGCGTATAGTCACTTCCGCTTAGGCATTTTAGAAGGAGGAAAATGCAAATGGCATCAATGAATTTTTATTCTCGAACTACAGCGGCATTCGCCGTCGCTAGCGTCGCGGCATCCTTCGCTGCGACTTCGGCATCGTCAGAAGGAGTGCTCAACGGCGAGACGATCCGAATTCTCGCGATAGGCGATCCGGTTTTCCAGGTCATGCAGCGCATCCATGGCGACCTGGAAGAAATGGCAGGCGGCACGATTGAACTCGATGTCCGAGGATTCGACGTACTCCGGCAGCAAGTCTTGCTGAACGCACAGAACGATGTTTCGAACTACGATCTGGTTTCCGTCGATCTGCCGCAGTTCGGCGAATACAAGGACTTTCTGGTGGATCTCGCCGGCTACGTTGAAGAAAGCGGCATGGATTGGGAGGATTTTCACGCCGCCGCCTGGACCGGCGCCTACCATGATCAGAAACAGCTAGGCATACCTATACAGCCTCATCCGGAGATTTTCGCGTACCGGGTCGATCTATTCGAAGAAGCCGGGCTCGAGCCGCCGCGAACAACTGAGCAAGTACTGGCCGCCGCCAAAGCCCTCCACGGCTCGAAGGACGGCCTGTCCGGCATTTGCTGGAACGCCGCGCGCGGCACGCCGCTCGGCCAGACTATCACGATGGTAATGGGCTCTCACGGCCTTCCGGTCATCGCAATGAACCCCATCGAGGGCGGGTTCGACCTCGGCAATGTCGGTCCCGAAAACATGCATCCGCAAATGGACAGCGAAACGGCCAATGAAATGGCCGCCTACCTTATGGAGCTTATGAAATATTCGCCGCCGGGCATACTCAACATGGCGTGGGACGAGCGCGTTCGCGTATTTGCGCAGGGCGGCTGCGCGATGACCTATATCTGGTCCGGGAGGTCGGCAATTTATGAACTCGACGAAAATGCCGAGGCAAGGGGCAACGTAAGCTACCTTCCGCACCCGGCAGGACCGAACGGGCTGAACGTATCGACTCTCGGAGGCTGGTTCCTCAGCATTCCGGATAATCTGCCCGAAGACAGAAGAGACCTCGCCTGGTCCGTAATCGAATGGATGACAAGTCCGGAAATGATGGCCGAATACACCAAGCACGGCAACTGCGTGGCTCCGAGCCACAGCGTGTCCCAGGATGAAGAAGTTGTCGCCCGGTGCCCGGTAATTCCCTACGTCGACGCGATGGCCACCAGCGGCGAGATCGCGGGATGGCAGCGGCCGCCGGTTCCCGAAATTCAGCAGATATTCGACATTCTCGGCGCAGAATTCCACGAGGCGCTGGCCGGAGCGGAATCCCCGGAAGATTCGCTAATGGAAGCCCAGCGTCAGCTCGACCGGGTTATGCGGCGCGCAGGGTACTACTGATACGCCGCCGGCTAGTCCCGCACGAAAACTAGTGCGCGCGGACGCCTCTGGCGGCGTCCGCGCGCGAATTGCCGGAATGCAAAATCTCGCGACGGATCCCTAGCGAATGAGCTTGCTTCGCGAAAAACGGAAAATCGCGTTCGCGATGATCTCCCCGTCCATTCTGGTCATTGTCGCGATCAACATTTTTCCGATAATTTTTGCCGTATATATCAGCCTTCACCTATGGAGCTTCGGCCGGGGAGAGCCTCGGTTCGCCGGCCTGCTCAACTACGAGGATCTCTATTACGACGGGCGCTTCATTGATGCCGTATTCACTTCGGCAAAGTTCGTATTTTTTGCCGTTCTTGTAGAATTCCTGGTCGGCTTCGCGCTCGCGTTCCTGTTCAACGTAAAGGTTAGAGGCATGGCGACGCTGAGGCAAGTCGCCGTCCTTCCCATCATGGTCATGCCGATCGTCGCAGGGCTGGTTTGGTTCTATATGTTCAATGAGAATTTCGGGGTTATCAACTGGCTTGTTACATTGCTCGGAGCTCCGAAAGTCGGCTTTTTGACCGATCTCGACGTGGCGCTGTTTTCGATCGTATTGGCCGATGCCTGGCAATGGACTCCTTTTGTCATGCTCGTCATGTTCGCGGCTCTGCAGTCGCTTCCGGAATATGTCTACGAAGCGGCGAAAATGGACGGCCTGAATGGCTGGCAAACATTCTGGCGCGTTACGATTCCGATGCTCCGACCGTCGATCATGATCGTGATTATCTTGAGAATCGTCGATTCTTTCAAGATGATCGAATTGGTATTCATGATGACGCAAGGCGGTCCCGCAGGGCGAACGGAAGTCTTGCCCTGGTATTTATATGTAACCGGTTTCCAAGGCCTAGATCTCGGCTATGCCGCTGCGATCGCCGTCTGCATGCTTATAATCGTAACGATTTTCACGCAGTTCTTCGTAGCGCGCATCGGATTTGGCGACGATCAAAAATGACTTCCGATTCCAAGCCGATCTCGCAATTCAATCTTCGCGCGGCGCTGGCGCTGGGCGCCGCATGCGTGGTTGTCGGCTTTTCGCTCTTTCCGCTGTATATCATGATTACAACGGCGCTTAAGGCGGAATCCGATATCTTCTCCTGGCCTCCCACCTGGACCTTCTCGCCTACGCTTCAAGCATTCAAAAACGCCTTTTTGCTGTTCGGCGGGCAAAACGTTCTGGTTTTCCTGTTCAACAGCGTGCTTATAACCGCGGCGAGCACAGCCTTGGCCGTGGGCCTCGGGTCAATGGCGGCATACGCCCTCGCCCGGTTTCCGTTCCGCGGAAGCAAGCATTTAGCATTCTTCATACTTTCGACTCGTTTCGCGCCGCCCGTGGCGTTCATTGTTCCGATTTATCTGATGTTCAGGTCGGTCGGCCTTATAGATACGCATCTCGCGCTAATTCTATTTTATACCAGCATGAACCTTTCCTTCGTAATCTGGGTTCTTCGCGGGTTCTTCGCCGACATTCCAATAGAATTGGAGGAAGCCGCGCTTGTCGACGGCTATACTCGCTGGCAGGTTTTTCTGCGCGTCGCCCTCCCGCTGGTACGGCCCGGGCTTGTCGCCACCGCCATCCTGTCGGCTGTATTCGCGTGGAACGAATTCCTGCTCGCCAATATCATTACGCAGCGCGACGCCGCGACGATTCCGGTCTATCTTTCCGGATTCTCCGCATCCATGGGAATCGCTTGGGGCGAATACATGGCGGTCGGATTTTTCGCCGTCGCGCCCATTATGATATTCACATTCTTTCTTCAGCGCCACCTAGTGCGCGGGTTGACCTTCGGCGCGGTCAGGTAGGACGGAAATCGAATGCCGCGAATTGAATTCGACAACGTTTCCAAACGCTACACTCCGACCACCCACGCGGTGAAGAATCTGACGTTCGATATTGAAGACGGTTCGTTTCTTTGCGTTCTCGGACCATCGGGATGCGGCAAATCCTCCACTCTTCGCATGCTCGCCGGGCTTGAATCGATTACGGAAGGCGAAATTCGGGTCGACGGAAAGAGGTACAACGAACTCAAGGCGCAATCGCGCGATTTTGCGATGGTGTTCGAAAACTACGCGCTTTATCCGCATCTTGACGTTTACGGCAATTTGGCGATGCCGCTTGCGACCCGGCGCCTGCCGCGCAGGGAAATCGCCCGGCGCGTCGGGGAAATCGCCGAAACGCTGCAAATCACCGAGCATCTGCGAAAAAGGCCTCGGCAGCTAAGCGGCGGCCAGCGACAGCGCGTGGGACTGGGTCGCGCGATCATTCGGGATACCCGCACATTTCTGATGGATGAGCCGCTCGGCCACATGGAGGCGTACCTTAGGCAGCAGCTGCGCACGGAAATTCGACGCCTGCACGAAGAACTTGGCGCCACGACGTTCTATATTACCCACGATCAGGAAGAAGCCGCGGCGATATCCGACCAAATCGTTGTCATGTCGGACGGCCGCCTTCAGCAGGCGGGCGACTTGCTGACACTTCTCGACAACCCGGTCAATAAATTCGTCGCCGAATTTATCGGAAATTTGCCAATCTCGATCATTCCGGCCGCGGTCGCTTCGAATTTCGGCGTGCCGGAACTGATAGTCGGCGGCGCTCGCATGCCTTTGCCGGAGAATCGCGCCTCACTAATCGAAAGTTCGATTTCGTCCGGCGGAAGCAAGCTAGAAGTCGGCGTGCGCCCGGGAGATATCGAGCTTTTCGAGGACTCCGCGCCGAATCGCCTCCCGCTCAGCGTTACGGTTGTCGAGCCTTTGGGCGATTCAGCCGTCGTCGTAGCCGACGGTCCCGCGGGACGCCTAAGAGCCACCGTTCCGGCGGACACCGCGCCGCCGCCGGGAAAGTCGGTTCACGCCGAATTCGACCCGTCGCGACTATTGCTGTTCGACGAAGCCGGCATCAATATTTTTCGAACGGCCTGACCCCATGTCGGAAGTTCAATTTCGGGAAGTAACCAAGCGGTTCGGCGGAACCAGCGTGTTCGAGCGGATTAGCCTGGAATGCCCCGAGCACCGGTATCTTTGCCTGCTCGGACCGTCCGGTTGCGGAAAAACCACTCTAATGAGGCTAGTAGCCGGGCTGGAGCAGCCCGACGAGGGCGATATCCTGATCGGCGGCCAGCGCGTGAACGATCTTCCGCCTTCGACCCGCAACGTTGGCATGGCATTCCAGAATTATGCGCTCTATCCAATGCTGTCGGTTAGGGGCAACCTAGCCTTTCCGCTTCGAGCGCCGGTCCGCAAGAGAAGCTACTCCGAAGCAGATATCGATTCGCGGGTCGAAGAAATCGCTCATTTGCTTCGCATTGGATGGCTGCTCGATCGACCCGTCACGACTCTTTCGGGCGGACAGCAGCAACGCGTCGCTCTTGGACGCGCATTAATTCGCAACCCGCCGGTTTTGCTTCTCGACGAACCGATAACTCATCTCGACGCGCGCCTTCGATATGAAATGCGCGCGGAGTTAAAGACGCTGCATGCCAATTTGCAGACGACGACAATTCACGTAACGCACGATCAGCAGGAGGCTCTAGCCGTCGCCGACCTCATCGCCGTTATGAATGCCGGCAGAATCGAGCAGATCGGGCCGCCGATCGAAGTCTACAGATATCCGAAAACCGCTTTCGTAGCGGGATTTGCCGGCGCCCCGCCGATGAGCGTCGTAAGGATGCCATTGCGCGTCGGCGACAGCGGCCTCCAGATTGATTTCGGCGGGCGAGCGCTGCCTCTTCCCGAAAAGTTCGCTCGCTATTTCCCGGGCGAGCCGCCTAGCGCCTTGTTGATTGGAATTCGACCGTCGTCGGTTAGTCTAGTCGACGCGCAGGCGTCAAACGCAATCTCGGCCAAGGTTTACGCTCACGAGATGGTCGGAAGAGAGTTGCAATTGATGCTGTCGGTGGGCGACGGGCGCATTAGGTATCGCTCGCCGGAAATCCGCCGGTTCGCCGTAGGCGACATTGTTGCCTGCGATGTCAATCTCGAGCAAGCGCATCTGTTCGATGCGGAGACCGGGGCGGTTATTGTCAATTAAGCTTCTGGACTCGAATCGATATCGCCGGCGCCTGAAGATCGGAGTTAACAAAGTATTTCGTTGAAGTTAGACCTATCCGCGAAACCGCTCGATGGAGATTGCCGTGTCGAAGCACGGGATGCAGCCGGAATCCCGCGTTAATTTCCGCTGGCAAGCAATGGGATTTCAAACGAACACCTCAGTAAAGTCGGCATGCGCAGGAATACACCGCGGCCAATAGCGCGCCATTCTTCGCGTCGCCGGGCGCGGCGGCCTCCTCGGCGGCGAGCAGGTCGCTCAGCGTTTGGCCCTTGATAACCACGGATCCGCCGAACGCCTATTCGATGAATCCCGACGCTATCGCGCCCGACAGAGCCTCCCGGGCTTCCTCGGGAATTCCGGCGGGAGCCAGGAACGGAAAGTATCCGTCCGCCGTGAAGTGAACCCCCAATTCGCTCATTGTCGGAGCATTCGGCGAAACGATCAATTTTTCCGATAGCCCGGATGCTAGATTCACCATGTCGGCGGCAAGAACAGCGCCAGTCTTGGATGCCGGTGCCAATCCGATGTCGAGATCGCCGGCGTAAAGTCCGTCCATGACGCCCTTGCCGCCCTGCTTCATTACGATATTGAATTCGATTCCGCTCGCCTTTCCTAGCTTATAGGCCAAGTCGGCAAGCTTGGGACTCATCGCGCCAAATCGGATCTGCTCGCCCGCGCGAGCGGATTCGGCCATGTCATCGAAAGTCGACCAGCCCCTGGACGCAAGGGCGACGATTCCCATCTGGAATCCGGCAGTGGCTGTAAGCGGCGTGAAATCGGACTGCTCGTAGCCGGCGCTTGTCGTCGCGACCATGTTATAGCCGAGGCTTTCCGTAACGACGATTCCGATAGCTGTTCCGTCCGCCGGCTCATTCTTGAGCGCCGCAGCAAGAACCGAGCCGCCCCTGCCCGTCTTCTGATCCGGAATTATCTTCCAGCCGTGCCGCTCTTCAATCTCCTCCGCTATCAAGCGCGCTTGCGTGTCGGCGACTCCCCCGGCGCGGAAACCGATCAGCATCGTTATCGGGCCGTTGCGGATAGGGCGGCCGAGGCCACCAAGCCGGAAACTTTTCGCTTTGCCGCGTTCTTCGGTTCTGAACAAGCAAGCCGACATTACGCTCGGCCAATGGCGGGTGCTGGTCATGATAGGCTCGGAAGGCGTGTCCACTTCGCGGGATCTCAACAAACGATCCGCCATGGACCCGGCGATCATTAGCCGCGCGCTTCGTTCGCTGGAAAAGTCCGGACTCGTGGAATTGCCCAGGTCCGTGTCTGACAGGCGAGTACTTCAGGTTCATCTAACTGCGTCCGGCTCCCGGCTTCACGAGCAGATGTTTTCGAAGATGAAAGCGCGGCAGAAAAGGCTCTTGAAATCCCTAGCGCCGGATGAAGCCACCGCGTTTATACGAATAACCGACAAGCTGGAGAGTGTGGCCAAATCAGAGGACAACGAGAGCTAACTTCGAACCCGCTTATCGTCATGTCCGACGAGCGCCAAGCCCGAGCGCTTGGGTGCGCCGGGCATCCATTCGTAAAAACGCCTAATCCGGATGCCTTGGCCGAGGTTGGCGTTCGTTTTACGAACGCTGAGACGCCCTCCCCTATCTGCGTGCCGGCGCGCATATTTCGCCACTGGCCAATACGCGCATCAGAATCGCCTTTGGGACAACGCAATGCCCTGCGCCGGCCAGATTTCAGGATGGGGGCATGCGCTTCAGTCGGCGGGCGCGCCGGTCGAATCGATCAACAAGCTTCATTACCGCGAGATAGGCGGTCCGTGGAGTATTCGGGCGATTCCGCACCCTTGAAGTCCGTGACATGGCTGGCGAGAAAGGCAAGCATTTTAATGCATATGTGCGTCCAGCCATCCGAAGAAGCCCTTCGACCGGAATGGAAAACGGGGGCTTCGGGACATTTGGAGGTTGCCGAGACAGCTGCGGAGGCCGATGTCGAAACCGTAATCCTCACGCGCCTGCGCCGACATATGCATGCGCCGGATGTCAAAAAACGCATTCGCGGCGAAATGGCCGAGATTTACGACGGACGCATCGTGATAGGAGAGGATATTCAGGTATTCGAACTGTGAATTATTTATTCAGCGCGAGTCCTGCCTGCCGCCTGGCCGAAATCGTCTAATCGGCGACTTTGGAAAGCAGCGAATACTTTGTTCGATCTACCGGCGCTTTCCGGAGATTGGCAGGCGCCGCGAATCGATTGTCCAAGTCGGCCGAGGCGCGGCGCGCCGAGCTTCCTCAGGTCGAAACGCGGCGCTAAACATTGCGCGTTATCAACGGTGGCCGCCCTTCCTGCAACCCCGCTCCGTGCCTTCGATGCAACGCCGACGATAAATTGCCGCGATCAAGGCGCCGGCCGGTTGGCAATTTCGGCGAAGCAGTGCAAACTGCGTCGAAATCGCGAGGACATAGCCGATTGCAAATTCAAGTCGCAGTAATCCATCCCTCCTTCGTTAGTTCGAACCAATCCCGATCAGAAACCGACTCTTTGGACGAGGCCGTATCCTTGGCGCAGGCCCTGGATTTCGAAGTCGTTTTCAAGGAGATCGTACGGATTCGCGCTACGCACGGAGCAACCTTTTTCGGGTCGGGCCGGTGCGAGAGCCTAATGCGCGACATCGCCGAGAGCGAAGCGGAGACTGTCGTTATCGACGGTACCATCACGCCCGTTCAGCAACGGAATCTAGAACGGCTCTGGAATGTCAAGATTCTTGACAGGACCGGCCTGATTCTGGAAATTTTCGCGAGCCGGGCGAGAACAAGCGAAGGCGTCCTCCAGGTTGAGCTGGCGCAGCTCAACTATCAGAAGTCCCGGCTCGTTCGACGATGGACCCATTTGGAACGGCAGCGCGGCGCGCTCGGCTTCGTGGGCGGCGCGGGCGAAACCCAGATCGAGGCGGACCGGCGGGCGATCGACGAGCAAATTCTAAGAATCAAGAAAAAGCTCGACACCGTCGTGCGGACCCGGGGACTTCATCGCGAAGCCCGGAAAGCCGTGCCCTACCCGATCGTGGCGCTTGTCGGCTACACCAATGCAGGCAAGTCGACTTTGTTCAACCGCTTGACAGGCGCCGGCGTTCAGGCGACCGACCTGCTGTTCGCGACCCTCGACCCCACCATGCGGGCCGTGCGGCTGCCGTCGGGGCGCCAAGCGGTTTTTTCGGATACCGTCGGCTTTATATCCGACCTGCCGCATCAGCTCGTCGCCGCATTCCGGGCGACGCTTGAAGAAGTCGTCAATGCCGATCTAGTTCTGCATGTCAGGGATACGTCGCACCCCAATGCCGATCATCATGCGGAAAGCGTCGCCGACATTCTGGATAAACTGAACGTAGGCGCATCCGAGTCCCAGACTCTCGTTCAGGTCTGGAACAAGATCGACTTGCTTTCGGACCGCGAGCGAGATGAATTGCCGACAATCCCGGGCGGGAACGGCGCAATTTTTCCGGTGTCGGCCAAGTCGGGCGAAGGCGTCCGGGCATTGCTTGGGCATATCGACGGGCAGCTGCGCAGGAACGACCGCGTGGAAACTTTGAATCTGTCGTATTCCGACGGTCGAAAGCGAGCCTGGCTATTCGACGAGAATGTCGTCCAAAGCGAGTCGCATTGCGAATCGGGCTACGAACTGAATGTGTGCTGGTCGCGGGCGCAGTCGAAGCGATTCAGGCACCTATTCCCCGAAGACGACAAGAAAGCGGACGACCCGGAAATTGCTATTCCGTCGGCGAATTCGCAGCTAGCCTCCTGAAATCATTCGCTCGCCGAATACCGAATACCCGAATCCGGCCAAGCCGACTCGAGGCTCCGCCTTCCGAGATTATATAACCTCGCCGCGCTGCGCGCGCTAAAGCAATATATTGAATTCCTCGCGTATTCGCCGGTCGTTCTCCTTGCGCAGGAACTTCGGATGATGGCACGACAAGATGTTCCGGGCTTTCTCCCTGGCGGCTTGAATTATTTCGGGCGCGCCCTTTTCGCCCCATATGTCTGGTGTTTCTCGGTCCGCGAGCTCGGGATAGACGTAGTCGCGCTGCATCGACCGCATCGTCTGGCCGGCGCCGAGAAAGTGGCCATCGCCGAGAACCGCGCTGCAGATGTCGTCGTATCCGAGAGTATCGCTGTCGACTTCTATACCTCTGATCGCCCGATAGACTCCGGACAGCATTTCATTGTCCAGCACGAATGCCTCGAAGGAAGCGCCTAGGAGCGCGGACGACATGCCGCTGCTCTCGTAAACCACGTTGCCGCCGGCAAGGCCCGCCGCCAGCGCCGCAATGCCTTTTTCCGCGCCCATTTGGTAGTCGACCGCTTTGGAGTCGGACATTGAGCTAGCGATGCCCGACGGAAGTCCCAGCCAGTTCGACAATTGCGCGCTCGCCGCATTCATGACGGCGGTTTCGGCGCCTCCCCCCGTGAAGGCTCCGCTGCGCAAATCGATAACGAACGGCCAATTGGAAAAAATCATCGGGTAGCCCGGCCGGATGCAATTGATCATAAGCAGCGATGCCAGCGTTTCGGCCAAAGACGCCGCCAGAAAGCTTGCCGGCGTCGCCGGGCCCGTTGCGCCGGACTGCGCGCCGGTAATGCAGTTGACGGGAAATTCGCGCCGAATGCACTCGGAAGCGACATCGACCGCGTCCTCGCCGTAGCGGAACGGCGAAATGATCGGGCTAATGTGAGCGACGCACCAGGGATGCCGCTTGAACCTGCCTTCGCCGCCCTCGGCCATGTCGAAAAGGCGAATCACCGGCGCAACATGCTCGGCGAGGGTGAAAGACGTCGCAATTGGCTTCGTAGTGCCTCGAACAAGCGCATACGCCGTGTTCACATCGAGATCGTAGATGTCGGGGATATCGGTAGCGATGCAGCATCTGGTAAACCATGAGATATTTTCGAGGCGATCCTAGAGACGCGTAAAATCGTAAAGATCCTTCAGAGTCGACGGGCGGTAGAGCCCCGTATCCATGTCAAGCGTCCGAACAGCGGCGCCGCCGGTTCCGAAAAACACCCTTTCGCCGCCAATTTCGATGCTCCTGTTCGGATCCCGCCCGTGCAGCGCGATTTTCTTCGGCGCTTCCGCGATTATGTCTTCTACCAGGGAAGCGGGAAAGCGAACGCGGTCGCGCTCGTCGAGGAAGGCGCCTCGAGACAGGCATGCGTCGGCTAGTTTCCTAGGGCATTCGCCCATACCGAGCTCTTCCAGCAATCGAATCGCCGTATCGTAGATCGCGCGAATTCCGGAATCGGTCAGGGGCCTGTAGCTGCCGCCCCTTTGACCTGGCGGAGCGGGATTGAATTCAGCTGATCCAGAGGTGCGTTTGGCGATTCGCGCCGCGCGTCCGCCGCTTCTTGCCGAAGTCCGATTTTTCAACGTAGTTTTCCGGCCAATCGATTCGCCATCCTATCGATTCGCCTATAGACTCGATTTTCGGTTTGCCCAATCGAATTTTTCGAAATCAGCTCTTGCGCCCTCGCCTTCATGCGGCGGTTATTGACGACTGGCGGCTACGCGAGGCAAAGGGCGGCGAATTCGGCTTTGGCCCGGCTTGCGGGAGCAGCGATTTGGAAAAGAATGCAAGAGTCGTAGTGATTGGCGGCGGAATCGCGGGCTGCTCGACCCTATACCATTTGACGCGTGAAGGCTGGAACGATGTCGTATTGCTGGAAAGAGACGAATTGACATCGGGAACGACCTGGCATTCGGCGGCCCAGGTCACGAATTTCGGAACCAATCAAACCATGATCGGCCTCAAGTCCCATTCCATTCGGCTTTACAGGGAGCTTGCCGAAGACGCGGACTACCCCGTCGGCTACAACTATGCCGACGGCGGGATCCGATTGGCCGGAAGCCGGGACCATATGGACGGCTATGCGCACTTCGCGTCGGTCGCCAAAGCCGTAGGGGTCGAATTTGAACTTATCGACGCGGCCGAATGCGAGCGGCGCCATCCGCTGCTAAGCGCCGAGGGCCTCGCCGGCGGGCTCTGGGACCCGCATGACGGCCATATCGACCCCGCGCAGCTCTGCCAGGCTCTCGCAAGGCGAGCTCGTCTCGCCGGCGCGCGGATCTATCGGAAGACTCCCGTCGTGGCGCTGGAGCAATGCCGGGGCGGAGACTGGGTCGCGCATGCGCCCGATGCGAAATTCAGATGCGAATCCGTAGTCCTGGCTTGCGGGTACAGGATCAATGAAGTCGCGAATATGATGAGCGCGGAACTGCCCGTGGTGTCTATGGAGCACCAGTATTTCGTGACGGAGGAAATCGATGAAATCGCCGGGGCCGAGCGACGGATGCCATTGATTCGCTGCCCGGTTTCGGACTTCTACAGCCGGCAGGAAAAAAACGGCTTGCTGGTCGGATTCTACGAGCAGGGCTGCAAGACGTGGGGAATGGCCGGCATCGACCCGGGATTCAGCAACGCGCTTTGCCCCGACGATCTTGAACGCGTGTCGAGCGTAATTGACGGCGCTCTGGACCGGATCCCGCGCTTGCGGGACGCAGGCATCCGGGCGGTCGTCAACGGCCCGATCACCTATACGGCCGACGGGCTTCCGCTCGTGGGCGAAATACCGGGACGGCGAAACGCCTATTGCATTGCCGGCCTGCGGGCCGGAATCGGCGAAGGCGGCGGGCACGGATGGCTTCTGGCCCAGATCATTGCCCATGGCGAAGCGCATTACGATACGTGGTGCCTCGATCCGAGTCGCTTCGGTTCCTATGCGACCCGGGACTACAGCGCGGCCAAAGCCTGCGAAGACTACCGCAACGAATTCCGATTTCACATGCCCAACGAGCGCCGCCCGGCGGGCAGGCCGGCGCGCGCGACGGCGCTAACCAAGCGACTGGCCGGCGAAGGCGCCGAATTCGCGGAGCTCAACGGATGGGAGCGAGCGGCCTATTTCAAGCCGAGCCGGGATTTCAAAGAACTGCCGTCCTTCCGTTTTTCGAACGCGTATTCCGTCATTCGCGACGAAATTCTCAATGTTCGCGACAACGCGGGGATCATGGAAGTCAGCGGCTTCAACATCTACGAGATATCGGGGCGAGGCGTTCACGGCTGGCTGGACCGAATTTCATGCTCGAGGATTCCTCCCGAGGACGGCCGCATCTCTCTTTGCTACTTCTTGAACCGGCAGGGCAGCGTCAAATGCGAGGCAACCGTCGCGAACCTCGGCGGCAGCGTCTGGTACGGCTCGGCGGCCGCCGCGGAAAACCACGATTTCAAGTGGCTCGCGAGCCACCTGCCCAAGGACGGGTCCATCCGATTGCGGAAGCTGACATCGGAAATGCAAACGATCGTCGTTGCCGGGCCGAATGCGAAAGACGTCCTCCTGCTGGCCGCCGGCGGCGACGCGACGCAAGCCGCATTCCCGTGGCTTCGGGCGAAGCCGGCGCGATTCGGGACCATTCCGGCGACGGTGTTTTCGCTTAGCTACTCGGGCGAACTCGCCTTCGAGATCCATGCCCCCGCCGCTGGACTCGAGGATATCTGGCGAATTCTGATCAAGGCGGGCGAGCGCTGCGGCATTCGGCCTTTCGGCGCCTGCGCTGCGGAAAGCATGCGCATCGAGAAGAGCCACCGGCACTGGAAGGCGGACCTGACAACCGAGTACAATCCGCTCGAGTCCAAGCTCGGCCGCTTTGTCGATCTCGGCAAGGACTTCCTTGGACGAGCCGCCCTGGAAAAAATGATCGAAGCCGGCCCCCGGCGAGTTTTCGCAATGCTCGAAATCGATTGCGCCGATGCGCCCGCGCAAAGCGGCGGCTGCATGGAGAGCGGCGGCAGGGCGGTCGGCGCGGTGACCTCGGCCGGATTCGGGTTCCGCACCGGAAAGAATCTCGCCATGGGATTCGTCGATCCGGAATTCGGCGCGACCGGCTCGTCGCTCGAGATTCCGATTCTTGGACAGCCGCGGCCGGCTCGAATTATCCCGTTCAGCCCCTACGACCCCGAAAACGCCCGACTGCGCTATTGAAAGCTATTTGGAGTCCTGTTCGTCAGCCGGCTGCGGACAGGCGGCAGTAGCAGGATGCCTTTACGGGCACGTCGGTTCGACCTAGCGCGATATTCAGCCTTTGCTTGATTATTGTCGCTTCGCTGTCCCGACCCTGCCGCACCAGGCACTCGTGGTATCCGCTCAGGCTCCAGACATTGTCGGGATGCTGGCAAGCGCGGCTCAATGCCGAATCGAAGCCCAGATCTTCCTTGTAGACCGTCGAAGCCTCCTCAATAAAGTCCTGATCGATAAGCAAGGCGCCGAGAGCGTGCCTCGACGGCTGCATCCATCCCCAAGGCTCGTCGTAGGGCAGATTGTCCTCAAGCCTGACCGCTTTGCGCAGCCTGGCGTACGCCGAAAAAAATTTGCCCTGTCTGTACTCGATTTCGCCGAGCATCATCTCCCTGGCGACGGCCAGGATGTCCTGGCAGCTGTTGTTGAAGAGATAGCGGCTGTCCGGAACCCGCGCTACCGCGTCTTCGAACGCGACGGCCTCCCTTTCGGCGGCCTCGACATCTTCCTTCGACGCATATGCGACGGCCCTCGCGTAGCGCATGACCGCCGCGGTCGAACAGTAGAGATCGGCATCTTCCGGCAATTCCTGGGAGAGAATCTCGTTCCATTTGCCAAATCGAACGTAGACATGCTGCTTTATCGGTATGAATGCCTCTAGCCAGTCGGCCATCGGCGGCGATTCCACCCTAAGCAGCTCTTCGGGAATCGTGGAAATCATTTCCTCCGCCGTTTCGATCGCCACCGCGTACTGTCCCAGAAACATCGCGCCGTAAATCTTGAAATGGTAGTTGTGCGATCGGTACAGCGAATAGAAGTTCAAAGGCCCTTCCTTCGCGAGATACTTGCGGTCGGCCACCATCGCGGCGTGATTGGATGCGACGACCTCGGCGTAGTCCCCGCACATGACGTCGATGTGCGTCGCCATATGGTTCAAGTGGCCTGAATCCGGCACCAGCCCCCTGAGCTGGTCGCAAGCCGTAAGAGCCTTTTCGGGAAACGGCGACATTTCCATCAGGTGAATGTACATATGAAGCAGGCCGGCGTGGGGAGGTCGACCCTCCTCGGCCAGTCGCGCCATGGCGGATTCGATCACTTCCCTGGCTTCCGCAGTGTCCGCCCCTTTGGCAACCTCGCCGGTTTTCAGATTCCAAAGCGCCCAGGGCGTGCGATTCATCAGGGCTTCGGCGAACAGGGATGCAATGTCGGCGTCCGTATCGTGCCGCGAATATACATTGCGCATCGCCGCAGCGTAGTCGTCGTTCCAGGAATTCATTTCGTGGTCGGGATAGCCGGACTGATAGCGGGACAGCAGCGCGCCGATAAGAGAAATCTCGGCATCGGCCGCGCCCTCGGTCAAAGCCTCGGCGCGAATCGCCGCTAAGCGCGCGGTCTTGAGCGACGAGGCCAATTCGTCTTCGTCGAACGCTTCCCAGGGCTTGTTGTAGTTCGGCCCGATCGCATAGGCGATTCCCCACCACGCCATGGCGCAGCACGGATCGGCTTCCGCCGCGTTTCGGAAGCACGCGACCGCCTCCTCGTGGTTGAAGCCGTACGTCCAGGCCAGTCCCCTGTCGAACCATTTCTGCGCCGTCTCGGAAGCCGTCGAAATTCTCCGGCTATGGCATCCCAGATCATATCCGTATTCCATCCAATCCTTCTCCTAGCAATGACTTTCGCCCCGTCCCTCAAGCGGACCCTCAACGGCCGAAATACGCGGCGCGCAGCTGGGGGTCGTTGCGCAATTCCCCAGCCGCCCCGCTCAGCCTAATCTCCCCGGTTTCCAGTATATGGATGTCATTCGCCAGATGCATGGCGAAGTTCACGTTCTGCTCCGTCAGCAGAATCGTCATCCCTAGCTCCCGGTTCATTCTTTGCAGCGCGGAGGCTATATCATCGCAAATTTTCGGCGCAAGTCCTATCGTAGGCTCGTCGACGATAAGCAGGCGCGGACTCGACATGAGAGCCCGTCCCAGCGAAACCATTTGCCTTTCGCCCCCGCTCTGCGTACCGGTTTCCTGCTTCTCGCGGGATCTGAGAGCCGGAAACAGGCTGTACACCGTTTCCAGATTCTTCTCCGCCTCGTCGGGAACGGTGTGGGCTCCCACGAGCAGGTTGTCCCGCACGCCCATGAACGGAAAGAGGTGCCCGCGCTCCGGCGCATAGCCGATTCCCATCCCGACGATCTGCGTCGGATTCAGCCCCGCGAGGCTCTTTTTGTCGAAGCGGATTTCCCCCTTCGTTCTCGTCAGGCCGAGAATCGAATCCAGCAGCGTCGATTTCCCGGCTCCGTTCGGGCCGATTATTCCGACGATCGTGCCGGCCTCGACCGCGAGATCGATTCCGTGAAGCGAGCGCGCGCGCCCGTAGAACGCTTCTAGATTTTCTATTTCAAGCAGTGCCATCGACGACGCCGCGCTCTTCGGTTCGGGCATGCCCGAGATAGGCTTCGCGAACCGCCTCGTCGGCCATGACCGCGTCGAATTCCCCTTCCGCGATCAGTGAGCCGAACGACATTACGATGACGCGGTCCACGAGCGGCCTTAGCGACCGCAGGTCGTGGCTGACGATCATGTAGGTCATGCCCTGACGCTTCCTCTCCAGCAGAAGTTGCGTCAGCTGGGCGATTTCGCCGACCGTCAATCCCGCGAAAACCTCGTCGAGCAGAAGAATTTCCGGGTTCGTCGCGAGCGTTCTCGCAAGTTCCAGCTTCCTCAATTCCCCCATGGACAGCTGGCCGGGCAGCATCCTGGCCTCGCGCTCGCCGAAGCCGACGCTTTCCATGATCTCCCATTCGGCGTGCTCCGGCTCCCTTTCTGCGATCAGTCTCCAAATGCTGTCGGGCATCGAGCCGACGCGGACATTCTCAAATACGTCCATGCCCCCGAATGGCTTCGGGATCTGGTGCGTGCGGGCGATTCCGAGCTGGACGCGCCGATGAGTCGGGACGTTCGTTATCGGCCTTCCGCGGAACTCCACCGAGCCGGAATCCGGCCTGTGCTCGCCCATCAGAATGCTGAACGTAGTCGTCTTGCCGGCTCCGTTCGGTCCGATCAAGCCGAGAGACTCGCCTTTTTCGACACCGAAGGAGACATCGTTCACCGCCACCAGGCCTCCGAATTTCTTCGACGCGCCGCTGAGCTTCAGAAGCGCGGTCATTTCGCCAATCCTCTCGCGACTATCGGCGACAGCTTGCCATAGGCCCTTTCGAGTATGCTGTGGAGGCCCCTGGGTTCGAGCACGTAAACGACGAGAGTGATCGCGCCGTAGATAAAGTATCTCTCGGCCCCCGGCAGATACGGGCGCAGGTACTCCAGCAGGAACGTCAGGAAGTACGCTCCCAGAATCGGGCCTGCGATCGTTCCCGACCCGCCGAGCAGCGCGGCCACGAGAATCGTAAATAGAAAATTGATGTCGAACAGCGCCCTCGGCGCGATCGAGCCGATGTAGTGCACGTAGAGGGCGCCGCCGATTCCGGCGACGGCCGCGCTCGCGCCGAATGCGAATAGCTTTAGCTTCAACGTGCTCAGCCCGAGCGCCGTAACCGCCTCCTCGTCCATGCGTATGGCGGCCAGCGCCGTTCCGATGCGCGTTCGAGTAATCAGCCAGAGGCAGAACGCAATGGCGAACATGACGCAGAAGGTCAGATAGTAGTTCGGAACGGCTCCGAGAATAATTGTCTTCAGGCCGGAAAGCCCGCGCGTTCCGCCGGTGATCTTCGGCGCGATCACTTGCGTGAGTTGATACATCAATTCCATGAACGCGAGCGTGACAAGCGCGAAGTAAGTCCCTCTTATGCGCAGCGCCGGAAGGAAAAACAGCGTTCCGCCGACCAGCGTGGCAAGAACGGCGAGAGGTATGCTGACGAATAGCGGCGCGTCGAGATGCCGGGTAAGGATAGCCGTCGTGTATCCCGCGATCCCGATCAGAAAGGGGTGCCCGAAGCTGATGTAGCCGGTTCGCCCGGAAATTATGTCCCAGCTCATCGCGAATATCGCAAGGAAATTCGCGAATATAAGCAAGCGAACCACGCCCGTCGAGGCGACTAGCGGGATCAGGCACATGAACGCGCCGAACGCGAGCCAGTAGAGCAGGGATCGATGGAACCGGCTTTTCGGCACGCTAAAGCTCTCCGCGACCGAACAGGCCCTTCGGCGCGACGACTAGCACCACGATAATCAAGACCATCGTGAAGACTCCGCGCAGTTCGGCCGCGATCATCGCGGTCGTGAAGGTCTCCATGAAACCGATGATATGGGCGACGATCAGGCTGCCGACTATGCTGCCTATCCCCCCGACGACGACGACGGCGACGGCGACGATGAGCGGCCCGACCCACATGCTTGGGTTGAGCTGGGTATAGGTGGCGAAGAAAACGCCGGCGAGAGCGCCGAGAGCGCCGGAAATCGCCCAGGTCAAAAGATTCATTCGACGCGGATCGATACCCGAGATGATCGCGCCCTTCCTATCCATGGAGACCGCTTGAATTGCGCGCCCGTAGCGAGTGTAGCGAACAAAAATCAAGAGTCCCGCCAGGGCGACCCAGCTGACGACCATGGCTACGAGCAAATTGTAGGTTACAAACACGCCCTCGTAGCGGAACACGCCCTGAACGACCGGCCACATGCTTTTGGAAACGGGCCGGTAGATGAGGATAATAAGAGACTGCATGACGACTGCGAGAATCAATGTCGCGATTTCGACCGCGACGGGATTGCCTTCCAGGCGCCGGACCAGAATGCTGTAGGTTAGGACCGCGAAGGCGATTCCCGCTGCGATCGCGAACAGGAAACCTCCGATCTTGGGAAGTCCCATAACCTGGACGGCCGTATAGTACATATAGCCGCCGAGCATGATATACACGCCGTAGGCCAGATTCAGCACCCGGCCTACGCTGAAGATCATCGTGAAGCCTACCGCGAGTAGCGCGTAGAGGCCGCTCAGAGCCAGGCCCTGGATCAATATGTTGACCAAATCCGCTTCTCCGAGCTACGGCGAATTACGATGCGTGCCGGAGGCGCGGCCCCCGGCAACGTGCTCGCTCTATTAGTTCAGCCAGGGCGGAAGCTCGAATTCGCCGTTGGCGTACTTCGGCGGATAGATAATCCTCTGCTGACCGTCCTGATACCATTGCACGATAACCATAGGCGGAACTCCGTCGTCGTAGGGCTCCGTAATGTCGAACTTCAGGTTGTGCGTGTACTCCCGGTTGGTTCTCGGCTCGATTTCGCCCGGCTTCCAGTAGGCGAAGCGATGCCAGAGCTGCCCGTCCTTCTCGAGCACGACGTCGGTGTTCTCCATTTCGGTCACCCAGGCGTCGAGCGGCGCGAATCCGCCCGCTCTTTCGGCCGCCGCAATCGCGTTCTTTATGCCGAAATAAGCGTTGAATCCGTTGAAATGGGGATAGATCGGGCGCGAATCGTAGCGTTCCATGTAGGTGTCGACGAATTGCTGGGAAACCGGATCGTGATCCATTCCGGAGGCCGGAAGCGGACTGAACGAGGATGCGCCGCCGCCTGTGCCGCCCGTATCGTCCCAGAAGTCGCGGCCCATGGCCGCTACGTTGACGCCCGTCATGGGAACGGGAACCTGCAGCTTGACGTATTGCGACGAAGGAACCTGGCTGTTGACCGACGAAATCAGATAGAGGAAGTCGGGATTCAGCGAGGCGGCCTTGTTGTAGATTGGCGCGAAATCGACCGCGTTGATGTCGTAGACGATCGTTTCGATTATCTCGATGCCCGCCTGCGCGTTCAGCTCGGCGGTAAGGAATTCACCCATGCCGCTGCCGAAGGCCGTGTCCTCCTGGAGGATCACGGTGGATTTCCAGCCCATTTCGCCGGCGAGCATGTCCTTGCCGAAATCGATCAGGCTCGTCGCCAGCGCGTAGTCGGTGCCGATGTTCATGAAATACATCTTGTATTTTTCATAGTCGGCGACGACCATGTCGATGATGCCGATATAGGACGTCCATGTATCCAAGGTCGGCGTGCGGTACTCCGCCATGCGCTCGAACCATCCCAGCGATACGTCGTCGATGGATCCGGAAACGATGAAATCGACGTTTTCCACGTCGTTGAGGTACTCGTACGCCTTGATCCCTTCGGTCACGTCTTCGAAAGTGTCGGCCGTTACCAGCTTAATCTGGCGCCCTCCAAGCACGCCCCCGGCGGCATTGAGTTCGTCAACGGCGATTTCGGCGCCGCGCAGAGTGCTTAGCCCCACGTCGGACGACATCGAGCCGATAAACCCGATAACTACAGGATCGTCCTGCGCGTTCGCCGCCAGCGCCGCCGCGCCAAGAAGCGCGCCCGCGCCCGCAAATCGGCGGAATCCTTTAATTGCATCCATTATTTTTCTCCCAAGCGTTGCGTGTTCACGTCGTAGGCCGGTTCAAGGACCCGCGCCCGCTCCTTCCAACTAATATGCAAGCCCGCCGGACTGCAAGCGCTAATACCTCCGACCGTTCGCGGCGAGGACCGCCGTCATTCATTCGGAGAACGGCGCACAAGGATGCTATCGATCGAAGCCGAGAGGAAAAATTGCGGCAAATTGCCGGCCTCTGTCCTAAACTATCCGCCGATTGAGGCCGAATGGAAACTCGCGGCGCGGCGCGCGCCGGGCTCTCCCGGCATGCAGTCCCCGCGGCCGATTGCTCGGCGCGGTTTCGGCTTTGAAGAATGCCGCGTTCACATACGGCGCGACCGCGCCATTCGCCGGGACGCCATGGCTGAATTCGCGGATTGACCGGCTCGGCGGACTAGAATTTTCCAGCCGACATTGAATCCTGCGTTCATCGGGTTCGAAACTGAGCTGCCGCCGTTCATCCCGCGCGCCGCTACGGACGTCTTCCGGCGCGCGGCAAGCAAGACCTATTCCGGCGGCCGCAAATGCAAAAGCGCTTCGGCGCCGAGAGCTCCGGCAACCGCCCAATGGGCTGCGGGCGCCCGTTATCGCTTGAACAGGCCGAGGCGCGTTCCGGGCCAAATCCGATTTTACCCGCTCCCGACTTAACGGTGCCAACCGGGTCCGTCCAGAATTAGAACGTCGACGGAGTACCGGTAAAGCCGACGACAAAGCCGTCTTGCGGGGTATTCATAGACAGCCGGCGGGGACGCTTCGGAATAGCGGCGGATAGTAGGCGAAGAGAGGAATTACGTCGCCCAAATCGTGATCGGGGACTTTTCCGCTCTTATTTCTTGGCGATAGATTGTCTCTTCCCATTTTCGAGCGTAGGGATGGCCGAAGAGTACGAGGTGGCCGGATTCCGCTCCGGTTCGGCCCATATGGCGGTGCAACATAGCGATTTTGCTGGCGTCCGCGGCTTTAGTCTTGCTACGCTCCATGCATTCCACGATGAAAATCTGTTCACCATTCGCGAGCGGCCAGCGTATCAGAAAATCGGGGCGCTTGCTGCCGTAGTCCCAATCCAACGTGCCGCCACCATCGATCACTCGCTGCAAATACACGTGCAGCAGCAATTGCCAACTGGCGGCGGTGCAGTGGAAGGCATCGGACCATAAGCTGGCGTTTTCACGATAGAACTGCTGAAAGTCGCTAAGCAATCTCGAAATTTCTAGCTTGCCCGACTTGTCGACATAGGGCGGCCGTTCCAACATAAGCCCCTCCTGACCGTCATCGGCAAGAGCCCGTGAAAAAACCTCGGAATAAATCGGATTGGCGATGCGAAGCGGCGCGTTTCTAGCCACGAGTCCCAGATCCCTGGCATAATTGAGATCTTCCGACGAGAAATCACTCCCGGAACTGCCTGTTAGGAGCGGTTCGACAACTCCGCGAACGCGGTCCTCCGCGAGCTTGGCGGCAAGCTGGCTCAAATGGTGGTCGTGTCGATGGATCAACGCTTTGCAGGCATCTAAAACGATTCCCGAGGTTATAGTTTCTACGCTGCTCCGAGCTGAACCGCTTTCCAAGCAGATTTCCGATGCAAGCGCGTTTACGAGCCAGGGCTGGCCCCGAGTTCGACCCCAAATCGCGTCCATCGCGCTATCGGTGAATGCTTGCCTCGACTCTGCAGCATGCTGATGCAGCAGCGCATACGTTTCAGCCTCGGAAAAGTCGTCAAGACGAAGCGATTCGGCCTCGATGTCAAATACGTCTCCGACGACAATGTCCGCCTCTTCCGAAGGGGAGCGGATGATGTTGTCGCGTACATCGCGCTGGCCGCACAATATCACGCTTTGCGGAAAATCGTCGGGGCGCCATTGGAAACCTTCTCGAAGCTGCCACAGCACGGAAATGAGGGAATCGCCAGAAAGGGCGTCGATGTCGTCCAAAATTAGTACGAGCGGCCTCCGCTCAATGGAGGCCCAATAGGATAAGAAATCAAACAGCGCACTATCGGCCCCCGATTTTTTCAGCATTTCAAGCCAAGTGTAGCCTATTAGGACTAATGGTAGCTCGGATCGAATCCGCAATGCTCCGAGCATCGCGCGCACGGCGCCGTAAACGTCCGCCCGACCTGCCTGGGAGATTTCGACATTAACGTAAACGCAATTGTATGAGCCTGTCGCGTTCAATCGATCTCGGAGCGAAAGTAAAAAGGTCGTTTTTCCAGACTGCGGAGGCGCATGGAGCACGAAGTATTGCGAATCGTCGATACGACGTAGAATTGCTGGCAGATCAACCCTGAACAGCGGCGGAACATGATAGTGCCGGGCCGGGATAATCGGTCCATTCGTATTAAAGTAGCGCATACAGTGTTATAGGCAGATCAAGTCAGTTTTCAAAGGGGCTTGTTGCTTCGAGTAATTTTCTTGGCGGCTGAATTTGATACCTGACAGGAATCCTGAAGCGTCTGAATGGACAAAGCGCGACTCGTTGAACCATAACTCCATATTGCCCGCTTGTTTGGCGATTTCTATTGGAAACGGATTTCGAGGGTCATCTCAAGTCGCTATCCGGTAAGCTAGGATTCGCTTGCCTGGCGCCTTTCATTCGCTTGTCTTCAAGTTTCCCATTTGGACCGAAGGAAAACCGGGTCAGCCGCAGCCGAACAGGGCCATGCATATTCAGTTCTTCGAAAAGTCAGCATGGTTTCGTTCGACGCTTCATATTCTACAGGGCGCAAGGGCATTCAACTTAGAAACGGATTCGTTTGCAAGCGGTCAAACGTTACCGCACGGACAGGTTAAGGTCATCTTGGTTCTGACGAACACTCAGATATTGGCCGAAACAGTCAAAGAGCCACGCTGAATTGCCATGCCGTTCCGGCGCACCGAAGTTAAAGGCACTAGTAGGCGAAATTTTTGCCAACGATGTTTGACCTCAAACGAATCCTTGAAGTCGCAACGGACCGTTTCAATTACATCCAATACCCACAACGAAAACTTCTGCACGATTACGATGAGCCGATAACATGCGCCCGCAAAAATTAAGTTTTTCCTTACACAAAAGGGTGGCTCGGATAGTGATTCAAAGCCGATTTCCCGAAAAAACGGTTGGCAAAGCGGCTAAATTGCCTATTCCTTCACCATCCCTATCCATGAATGCGCCATTCGCAAACAAAATGAATCGGTGCAGCAATTCAAAAAATCGGATGAGTTCTTTTATCGCGCATTTCGATTTTCCGGCTATTTTTGAATTGGCAAGCATGAAGCAATGAATCTCTTTCCTATTGACGATTAAACAAAACTTGCATAAATTGTACCTATACTAAAAATTTGACATCGCCACGCTATGAAATCCCAGTTCTCGGTCAAATCCAATATCCACAGGAATTTGGAACCCTTGGGTTCGAGATTGAGGGAGCACAGGCGCGCGCTAGGCTATACGCTGCAGGAGGTTGCGGACGCGACAAATCTTTCAGTCGGTTTTATTTCTCAGCTTGAACGAGACCTGACTTCGCCGTCGCTCGCTTCGCTTGCCGCAATCTCGCAATTTCTCCAGACCCACGTCTCGGAATTTCTTGTAATGCCCGGGGCAAGTTCGTCAGTTTCCCGTCCTAAAGACAGGGAACTTCATTCGTTCACAAAGGGCGGTCAGATATTCGAGCGAATTTCCGCGACGTTTCCCGGCCATTTGCTTAACGCCGTTATCATCCAAAAGGCCCCCGGCTATCGGAGCGAACTCAGTCGACACGAAGGCGAGGAGCTCTACTACGTGATTGAAGGATCAATCACGATCGAACTCGATAACAGGCAAATCATCCTGCATGCCGGCGATTCCATGCATTTTGAATCGGGGAGAAGCCATTCGACTTGGAATCATACTACGAACACTACCCGAATTCTCGTCGTTTGCACAATGGATGTATTCGGCGACAACGAGCGAATGCCGGACGACGGCCCCCGAGAGTTATATGGCCCGAATGCCCGGATTCACATGGCGAACCAAAAGACAGAGAAAGGAAACTTATGATGACAAGCATATTGAAAGCTTCGATGGCAGGCATGGCGCTAGCGGCGCTGGCGACCGCCGCGAGCGCGGGCGGAACCTTGCGCCTCGACGAAGTCGCAGTAGGCGAACCGGATCCGGCCAAGGCCGCGGACTACTCCGATTCCAGTCTGATATTAAATGTCTACGACACGCTGATCCTGCCTAGGCAGGGCGGACCGGGACATGTTCCGCATCTTGCGGAGAGCTGGGAAGGGGAAGGAACGAGCTTTACCTTCAACCTTCGACCCGATGTCAGCTTTCATAGCGGCAACCCGCTTACCGCCGACGATGTCGTGTTTTCTTTCGAGCGAACGGTCGGCCTCGGGCAAGGCTTGTCCTACCTGTTCGGCCTTGTCGACAGCGTCGAAGCCATCGATGCCGACACCGTGCGTTTCAACCTGGCGCAGCCCAACGCGCCGTTCGTCGCTTCGCTGGTGCGTCTGCCTATCGTGGATAAAAAGCTCGTCATGGAAAATCTGGGGGACGGCGAAGGTGACATGAAGGACTGGGGACAGGCATTCCTTTCCGCCAACGGCGCCGGCACCGGAGCCTACATCGTAAAGTCGCACAACCCGCAAGAAGAAACGGTCATGCTGCGCAACGACAACTACTTCCTCGGCGTTCCCGAAAAAGCGCCGGATACGGTCCGCTTGCGATACGGGCTGGAAGCCGCCACAGTACGAACGCTAATCGCCCAGGGCGAGCACGACATCTCGTCCCAGTGGCTGCCGCCCGAAGTCAAGAAAGCGCTTGCCGACGACGGCATGCAGCTCCTGACCGAGAGCGGAACCGGAGCCTTCTATTTCAAAATGAACACTACGCGCGCGCCCCTCGACGATGTCCACTGCCGGATGGCGCTTTCGAACGTATTCGACTACGGCTCCGTGCTCAAGCTGATCGCAATTACGGACACGGTATCCGGAGGCTCGCCCTCGACAGGCGCAATTCCAGTCGGCATGTTCGGAGCAAATCCCGCGGATGAAGTGCTGGTGCGCGATATCGAGGCTGCGAAGGCCCACCTCGCCGCATGCCGATACGATCCGGCGGAGTTCACGGTTGAGATTTCCTGGATCGCCGAGGTGCCGCTCGAAGAACGCCTCGCGCTGCTTATGCAGGCGAATCTCGCCGAGATCGGCGTTAATTCCACGATTCAGAAAGTTCCATGGGCGCTTTTTACCGAAATGGTGTCGAAGCCGGAAAACACGCCGAATCTTTCGCAGATATTCGTAACGGCGGTGACCGGAGACCCGGATACGCTCCTTTACGGAATGTACCATTCCACTTCCGCCGGCACCTGGCAGTCGCCCGAGTATCTGAATGACGCCGAGGTCGATTCCCTTCTCGACGCGGGACGAACCGGCGCAAGCGAAAGCGACCGGCAGGAGGCCTATGCGGCATTGAACGCTCGCCTCATGGACCTGACGGCTTCGATCTACGGATTCGATCGCCAGTCGGTTTTCGCGGCCAGCCCGCGCGTCAGCGTTCCGGCGCTTTCGGATCCGGCGATGGCGTTTGGCCTCGACGGGATGGGATTTGCCTTCCGCCTCATGGAAATCGAATAGCCTTCGATAGCTCCGGCGCCTACTCGCAGGGCGCCGGCAGCGAAAAGGTGAGGTAAATGCGCTCCGTGTGCAAGCTGCTGGCGGGAAGGGTGGCGATATCGCTTCTTGTTCTCGCCGGCGTATCGGTCCTCGTCTTCGCGATCGCCAGGATCATACCCGGCGATCCCGCTCGAATAGCGCTGGGGCCGAACGCGACCGCGGAGCAGGTTCGAAAGCTCCGCGAACAGCTTCATCTCGACGAGCCCGTCTGGATTCAATACGGCTTTTTCGTTCGCGACCTAGCCAAGGGCGACCTCGGCGTTTCGCTCTACACCAATCGACCGGTTACGACCGATATCGCGCAATTCCTGCCGGCGACGCTCGAGCTGATCCTGGTTGCGGGAATCTTCATGATCGGGATCGGGCTGCCGCTCGGCATACTCTCGGCGCGCTACCGCGGGCGAGCGGTCGATCACGTCATCCGCATCGCGTCCCTTCTCGGCGTTTCGGCTCCGAGCTTCGTCTGGGCGGTCATTCTGATGCTGCTCTTCGCCTTCTTCCTGCCGCTGTTCCCGATCGCGGGCCGCATATCCACGGATTACGAAATTGCCAGGGCGACCGGGTTCCTGCTCGTCGACAGCCTCCTCGCCGCCAATTTCGCAGCGTTCGGCAATGCCCTGTGGCACATCGTCCTGCCCGCCTTCGCGCTCGCGCTCTCGGGAATCGGCCAGGCCGCGCGATTAACTCGCGCGAATATGATCGAGACCTATGAAAAGCCGTTTATCGAAATGGCGCGATCCTACGGATTCCCGGAGAAGAGAATCGCGAGGCGCTACGCCTTCAGACCGTCTCTCATTCCTTCGCTCACGATTCTGGGACTCGACTTCGCGGCGATGCTCGGAAACGCGTTTCTCGTCGAAGCCATCTTCGCATGGCCCGGCCTTTCCCGGTACGGCGTAACCGTCATTCTTCGCAAGGATCTCAACGCGATTGTGGGAACCGTGCTGATCATCTCCGCTGCTTTTCTAATCGCGAACCTGGTTGTGGACCTTCTGATCGCGTTTCTCAACCCGCGCATCCGCTACGGTCAGGAGTCGAAATGAGACGATCCCTGGCCATTATCTCCGCCAACCCCATGTCGCTGACCGGAGTCATTCTTATCGCGCTCGTCGTAGTCTCGGCAGCCCTTGCGGACTTCATCGCGCCCTTTCCCGCCCATCGCGGCGCGGTCGTGGATTTCGCGAACTTCAACCAGCCGCCGAAATGGCCCAACATCATGGGCACCGACCTGGTCGGGCGCGATCTCTTCAGCCGCATACTTTACGCCTACAGGATATCGCTCATTCTGGGCGTCGTCGTACTCGCGCTCGCGGTGCCCGTCGGCATCGTCGCGGGACTCGCGGCCGGCTACATCGGCGGACGAACGCAATTCGTTCTCATGCGCACCACCGACGTTTTTCTTTCTATCCCGCCGCTGGTTCTCGCCATGTCGATCATGGGAGTCCTCGAGCCGACGCTGGCCAACGGCATGATGGCGGTCACGGCGATGTGGTGGCCATGGTACTCGCGCCTCGTCTTCAACATTACGCTTGCGGAAAAGGAAGAAGGCTATGTCCTCGCCGCCGAGCTAATCGGAGCGTCGCGCCTTCACATCATGTTCCGGGAAATCCTGCCGAACTGCCTTCCGGCGATTATTACGAAAATGACTCTCGATCTCGGTTTCGTCATTCTCATAGCCTCGTCGCTGTCTTTTCTCGGCCTAGGCGTCCAGCCGCCGACGCCCGATCTAGGATCCATGGTCGCCCAGGGCGCCAGCTATCTTCCCGATTCCTGGTGGCTAACCGTGTTTCCGGGGCTCGCCATTCTGGTCGCGGTATTCGGATTCAATCTTCTGGGGGATGCGCTCCGCGACATCCTCGGCGCCGACCGATGAACGCCCCGACGCTGGATATCCGCGACCTTCGCCTTTCGTTCGCGGGCTACAGCGGCACGGTCGACGTTCTTCACGGGATATCGCTAACTGTCCGCAGGGAGGAGCGAGTCGCGCTGGTAGGCGAATCGGGATCGGGGAAATCAGTAACTGCGCGATCCGTCCTGGGACTGATGCAGTCTCTGCAAGAAACGCGGATATCGGGCGACATCCTGTTCGAAGGCACCGATCTTGGATCTATGAAGGAATCCGAGAGGCGGCGGCTTCGCGGCACCCGCATGTCCATGATCTTCCAGGATCCGGTATCTTCGCTGAATCCCGTATTCAGGATCGGCGTCCTGTTCCGAGAGGTGCTGGCGCGCTCGAATCCGGGAATTAGCGCACGCGAAGCGCGCGAAAGGGCTACCGCCGTACTTTCCGAAGTCTCCATTCGCGAGCCCGACCGCGTGCTCGATTCCTATCCGTTCCAGCTTTCCGGAGGCATGAACCAGCGCGTCATGATCGCGATGGCGCTCGTCAACGAACCGGCGCTTCTTGTCGCGGACGAGCCGGGCACGGCGCTTGACGTTACGGTCCAGGACCAGACCCTAAGGCTGATGCACCGGCTAGTGCTCGAGCATCGCACGTCGGTTCTCTTTATTTCGCACAATCTCGGCATCGTGCGAGAATTCACCGACCGCCTATACGTCATCTACCGGGGCCGAATCGTCGAGGAAGGCCCCACCCAGGCCGTGTTTCAATCGCCCGGACACCCCTACACGCGCGCCCTTCTGGCTGCGGTTCCGCGCATTACCCGCAACGGCATTCCCGAATTCGATGCGGATCCCGCGCTGTTCGACGCGCCGAGAATCGTCCACGAACCGACGGGCGACCGTCCATGACGAGCATCCACCTCGCGCTTAGGAGCGTCTCGAAATCTTTTCGGGTCGGCGCCCGCTCCGTTCGAGCGGTTGAAGGCATATCGGTCGAGGTGGCCGAAGGCGAGTGCCTAGCGATAGTCGGCGAGTCGGGGTCCGGCAAGAGCACGCTCGCCAACCTAGTTCTCGGCGTCTACGCGCCCGACGCGGGATCGATCATGCTCGACGGCGCGACTCTCCCGGCGCGGCGCAGTCTCGCGAACCGACGGATGGTTCAGCTCGTCCAGCAAAACCCGCTCTCGTCCCTCAATCCGAAACGAACCGTGGGAGCTTCGATTCGACTGTCTCTCGACGTTCACGGAATCGGCAAGCCGAGCAGCCGGGCGAGCCGAATCGGCTGGCTTCTCGAAGAGGTCGGGCTTCCGGCCGAATTTGCCGAACGCTCGCCCGCAGCGCTTTCCGGCGGGCAGCGCCAGAGAGTGGCGATAGCGCGGGCGCTCGCCTGCGAGTCCCGCCTCGTCGTGCTGGACGAGCCGACTTCCTCGCTGGATGTAATCGTGCAAGCTCGCATACTTAGGCTGCTAAAGGACCTGCGAGCCGCGAGAGGCCTTACCTATGTCTTCATCACCCACGATCTCGCGGTCGTGAGAAACGTCGCCGACCGCGTTATGGTCCTCAAGGAAGGCGCGCGAGTCGAGATCGGAGAAACCGCCCGGATTTTTACTTGCCCCGAGCATGCCTATACTCGCGGTCTCATCGCGGCATCTCCCGTCATCGCTCAGGAGGAGCAGGATTTGCGGGACAGGCTCAGGCAAGGAATAGGCTGACTCATGGCAGACATGTACCAGGAATTCGCAACCGCCGTAGGAGAAGCCCGCGTTCAGCCCGCCGCTGCGTTCGCGGCCCTCGAAAAGCTCGCCGCGGGAACGGTCGGAGCGAAGCTCTTCACGCTGATGGAGTTCGAATTCGCGACCGGACTGGGCCGCCGAATCTATTCGAATATGCCGGACGCCTACCCCGTATCCGGCCGGAAGCCGCTGCCGCCGGGACGCTGGTCGAACGAAGTCATCGAAAAGAAGCGGAATTTCGTGGCCAACGACATCGAGGGGATCGCCGAAGTTTTCCCGGATCACGAGATCATACGCTCGCTCGGCTGCGAATCCGTCGTCAACATACCGATAGCCGTAGGCGGCGAGATCGTCGGCACGATCAACTGCCTTGACGTCGCGGGAGCCTATACGCGCGAGCGGCTGGCTTTCGCGGATTCGCTGGTTCTTCCGGGCATAGCCTGCTTTCTTCTGTCCGCCCTGCGAACGCGGACCGGCAAGTGACGCCCTCATGATCGCCGCGAACTTTTCTACCGGTCGCCCGGAAGGCCCGGCCCGCTTCTTCGCGCAGCGCGGAAACGAAGAGTTCAACCTTCGGCCGGATCGCCGGCCGCCCGATTGATCAGTCGCGGTCGCCGCGACCGAAGATATGGAATGCATTGCCGCAAGCCGAAAAGGAGACAGCCGGAATGACAAGAATGCCGTTGAAGATCATGTACCTAAACCCGCTCGGATGCGATAGCGACGACCCCATATTCGCCGACATGGCGAGAGAGCAGAAGCTGCCCGGCACCGAAGTCCACGTAACATCCCTGAAAAAGGACGACGGCGCCTTCACGCATATAGAGTTCAGATCCTACGAAGCGCTCGTTACCGCCGGAATCGTCCGCGCGGCGCGCGCGGCGGCGCGGGAGAATTTCGATGCCTTCGCGATCGGATGCTTCTACGACACTGCGCTTCACGACGCCCGCGAAGTTTCGGGAGACATGGTGGCAACCGCGCCCTGTTTCGCCTCGCTTGAAATCGCATCGAGCCTCGCGAATCGATTCGGAATTATCGTCGGGCGCCGCAAATGGGTTAACCAAATGAATGCGAACGTCCGCGAAAACGGAATGGCGGAACGGCTAAGCGGCTTCTACCACGTGGAACTCGGCGTTAACGATTTCCAAGTCGACCACGCCCGCACGAATCGCTTGCTGATCGAAGCGGGCCGTCGGGCGATCGAAGAGGATTTCGCCGAAGCGCTTATACTAGGCTGCACGCTGGAAATCGGATTTTTCCGAGAACTTTCCCGGATTCTCGGCGTTCCCGTAATCGATCCGGCGATCGCGGCGCTGAAGCGCGCGGAATATTCCGCCATGCTGAAGAGAAGCTGCGGCTGGATTCCGAGCAGAAAATGGTCCTGCGAATCTCCGTCCGAAGACGAAATCGAGAAATTCGGAATATTCCGCGACGACGATGTCTTCGGCAACAGGATCGTGGTCGAGGCCGAATAGAGAGCTATCGCCTGTCCGCCTCGTCCGAGCGCCCGGCGCGACAGGCGAGAATTCGAAAAGAAGCCCGAGGAATGACGACGACGAGTCACGATCCGATTACGCTGGCAGTAATTCAGTCCAGCCTCGCGGCCGCCGCGGAGGAGATGTTCCTGCTGCTTCGGAAAACAGCGATGAGTCCGATAATCCACGAAGTGCTGGATGTCGGCACCGGCGTTACGGACGGCGAGGGAAACATCGTATGCTCGGGAGCGGGAATCCCGTCGTTCGTCGGCGTGCTCGACAAGGCGGTCAGGCGCATTATCGAAATTCACGGGCCGGACGGCATTCACGAGGGCGACCTGTTCGCCACCAACGATCCCAGCTTCGGCGGCGTCACCCACTTGAGCGACGTCGTGATCGCCCAGCCCGTATTCTACCAAGGCGACCGCATCGCCTGGACCGCCTCGATCGCCCACTGGAGCGACATCGGCGGCATGACCCCAGGTTCAATGTCGACCAGGGCGCGCGAAATCTACCAGGAGGGTCTTCGCCTGCCGGCGATCCGACTGTTCGAACGGGGAAAGGAGATCCGCCCGGTCTTCGAAATAATCGCGGTAAACTCCCGGCTTCCCGATTTCGCTCTCGGCGACCTCTGGTCGCAAATAGCTGCGAGCCGCCGCGCCGGCGGCAGGATTCGCAGGCTCGTATCGGCCTACGGCATCGATTCCTACGGCGCCGCGCTGGCGGCCCTCTTTCTGGAAGGCGAAAAGCGCGCCCTGGCCGGGCTCGCCGCGCTGCCGCAGGGGGAATTCCATATCGAAGACGAAAAGGACAGCGGCATCGTTTGGCGGGCTACGATCCGAATTTCGGAATCTGAATTCCTCGTGGACCTTCGCGACAATCCCGACCAGAGCGACGGTCCCTGGAATACGAGCCGGGACGGCTCGGTAATCTCGGCGCAAATGCTGTTCAAGGCGCTGACCGACCCGGAATTCCCTGCAAATGAAGGGTCGTTCAAGCCGCTCGCCGTGCTTACCAGGGACGGCTCGATTTTCGACGCGGCCGCCCCCGCGCCTCACGGCTACTACTTTGAAACTCGCATCGGCCTCTACGACATGCTTTGGCGATGCATCGCCGCGACCATGCCTGATCGCATGCCGGCCGGGCACTTCGCGTCGATCTGCGGCACGGTAATCGCCGGAACGCATCCCGATACGGGCCGGAGGTTTACGATGGTGGAGCCGCAAATGGGGGGATGGGGAGCAACCGCGGATAGGGACGGCGAAAGCTGCATGTATTCGACAAGCCACGGCGAGACGTTCAACTGCCCGGTCGAAATTTGCGAATCGCGGTACGGGCTCGAGGTCGGCTGGAAGCGCATGAGCGACGACTCTTCTGGAAACGGCCTCCACAAGGGCGGCAAGGGAATGTCGCTTTGCTACAGGCCGCGGGCGTCTGCGATCGTCGCGGCGGGATTCAGCAGATATCGAAAAAATGTCTGGGGCCTTTGCGGCGGCGAACCGGGCGGAACCAACCGGATACGGCTGGTTCGCTCGAACGGAACCGAGGAAAGTCACGCCTTCGTAAGCGATCTCGAAGTCGGACCCGGCGACGAGCTGATCGTCGAAACGGCTAACGGCGGGGGATGGGGCAAGCCGAAAGAGGAATGAGCAAGGGTTCGGACCGCCCGGCGACTTCGCGTCGATGCCGCTGATTTCCCAATGGCATCGGCGAGGATTCTGCGAAACGTCGATAGAAGGGCGACGAAGCCTCCAGGGGACGAGCGGACATGCCGGTCGGCTTCGCGAATGCGCCTCCGACGGCGCGGCAGCGAAAATCCGGGCATCCTCGCCTGTTGCCGGCATTCATTCCCGGCGCCTTGGCGCATACGGAAATTCCGCCGTTCTGAATGCGCAGCTTCCGGATTTGCAGGCAGGGCAATATTCGCTCGCTGCTCAAAATCACCGGCATTGCGAAAAAGGCGGGTCGAATCGACGAAATCCCGCGCTTCCACACTGCTGTCGATGGCATTCTTGCTCCGAGGATGAATAGGTTCGAATCCATAGGAATTCCGTCGCGAGCCGAATTATTTAGCGAATACCCTTCCGCTGGGCAGCGGTATCCGGCCGTCTGCGCCCGGATCAATTCGGAACGGCAACTCCGCGCTTGGCGACCTCCGGCGGCCGACGAAAATCAGGCGGCGACTCGGACTCCGGCGGCGCGACGGGATAAGCGTCCATATTGAATTTGCGCCCGATTCTGCGCACCGATCTCCAGAGTAACGTCCAGAAGAAGGTCCGGGCCGCTATTGCAAGAGATCAAGTATTCGCGGAACTCGGTCCGACAAGCTCGAGCCGGGAGTTAAGCCCTGCAAGCCGGCACCGACAGAATACGCGCATTCCGCGAACGCGGATAAATCCATTTGCGGCAATCGTCCGCTTCATGGCCGCCGCGCGAACCGCCGATTGGGAATCGGGCCTGCGGGTTTCGAATCATCCATGAACAGCGCATGCGATATCAGCGGCTTTCCGCTCATCAGTAGAGAATTTTTCCGTCTTCGCCGTGGATAATGGCATCGACCTCGATTTCAATCATCATTCCCGGAGTCGTCAGCCCCGCCTCCACGGCGGACGTAACCGGTCGAATGCCCGCGAAAAGCTCGCCATGCGCCCTCGCGAATTCGCCCGCCTTGCGCATATCGGTCAAGAACGCCCGGGTCCTTACGACATGGCGCATCTCCGCGCCGACATCCTTGAGAGCCTGCTCGATCCTGCCGAACGCGTAGACGGTCTGCGCGTATGTATCGCCCGGCGCATGCAAGCGGCCGGACGGTTCAATGGCGGTGGTTCCGGCAACGGCTACGAACGGCCCTACCCTCTTGGCGCGCGAGTAGGAACCGACCTCCTCGAACCTTCCGCCGCCGAATGCAAGGCGAACGACCATCCGTCCCCGGCCCCTGTTCAATTTCCGATTCTGGCGCGAACTGCCTCGGCGGCATTTAGCAGCTTGGCACGTTCCGACGCGTCGATCGACAGTTCCGCGATTTCAATCAGCCCATTGGGACCGAGCAGGCACGGGACGCCGAGAGGCACGCCCTCGATTCCGTACTCGCCGGCTAGCCGCACGGTCGCGGGTACGGGTCCGACGCGCGCGCCGCGCATATGCTCGAGCAATTCAAGTATAGCGTGCGCCGGAGCGATGGATGCCGAAGCGGTTCTTCGAAGCGCAACGACTCGCGCGCCCGCCGAAACCGTTCTTTCAACGCAGCCGGCAATTTCGCCGCCGTCAAGGAAACGGTCCGCCGGCAGCCCCCGAATCCTTGCAAGCGAAATCAAGGGAGTCATTTCTTCGCCGTGGCTGCCGACGACCATGGCTTCCACCTCGTCGATGCCGACTCGCGCGGCGCGCGCCAGTTCCGTTCGGAATCTCGCGGAATCCAGGGTTCCGGCCATGCCCATGACGCGCTCGCGGGGAAACTCGGTCGACCAGAGCATCTCCGCGGTCATTTCATCAAGGGGATTGGATACGACGATAACCACCGCGTTCGGCGAGGCCGCGCGGATTTTCTCGCCGAGAGCGCGAATCGTCCTCCGGTTGACGGCGAGAAGGTCGGCGCGGCTCATGCCCGGCGACCGCGCTCTGCCCGCCGTCACGACGACGACATCCGCATCCGCGGCCGCCGACGCGTCGACGCTTCCCGAAACCAGGCATTTGGAACGCGTCGCGCCGGCCGAATGGTTCAAGTCAAGCGCCATCGAGTCCGCGAGACCGGGAACGACATCGACGATTACGATTTCCCCGGACATATCCCTTGCCGCGGCAAGCTGGGCTAGATTGCCGCCGACCCCGCCCGCGCCGATTACAGCGAGGCGCCTGAAGCGCGTCGGGCTGCGCCCGGCCGGAGGCTTCGGCGGCATCCACTTCGGGCTGCGCCTGTAGAGCACTCGATAGAGGGCCGCCGCTCCGTCGGCCGCGGGAGTCTGAGGGCGGTCGAGCGGGCCGTCGCGCAGCGCGATGTCCATTCGCGCCGCGGTTTCCCTGGCCTGAACCGTTACGATGCCGCCCGGCGGAACCTCGATAAATCTTCTGCCTCCGCGGCTCGCCCTGACGACCTGCTCGGATCCGATGACGCGCCGCGACACGCTCATCCGGCCCGCCGTCCTTCGGTTTCTTCGATCGCGGCCACGCTCGCCGCTATCGCGGTCTCGACCGACGCCTCGCTGCCCGCGAAAAATAGCCGCCCGTAGCGCCCCACGGCCCGCACTTCGACAATGTCGATTTCGGCGGATTTTTCCGCCTCGTTGGCGGCAAGGGCGATATAGGCGGCGGGAGCGCACTCAACGATGCCCAGGCTTCGTCCCGGGATGACCAGCGATCCTTTCGACCATTTGTTCAGAAGCTGCGCCTGGTAGGGCTCGACCGACGTAATGATCTGCGTCGATTCGAGCGTCGGCTTGATTCGATCGAGCAGATCCGTTCCCAGCGAACCGAGAATCGCGTCCCGGGCGGCGGATATCTCGGCATTGCTCGGAGACCGAAGTATGAAGAACCCGAATTCGCGCTCGACGATCTGGCTCGTCGCTTCGGCGCGGCTGGCCTTCAGCGCGGCGTCCACGATGCTGAACACGGCGTTGCCCGGCGAAAACTCGCCGATCAGAACGGTATCGCCGGCCAGGGGAATCGAGCCTTGCACCGTTGCGCCGTTGTAGGCCGCGAACTTGGGCTGAAGCCTGTCGATCTGCATCAGAGCCCGAATCCTGGCGGCCGCGGCCATCAGTCCGGCTCCCCGTAGAGCTCGTAGAGGTCGCGCCACGGCCGCGATTCGTATGCGACGCGCTTGATATTGATCAGATGAAGCGCGGTGACGTTGTCGCTTACGATGGAGCCGGACGACGTCCCGGTTCCGAGCATGAAGCTCGGCTCGACCGCGGTCGAAAACCCCATGCCGCCCGCGAGCGCGGGCGTATTCACCAGCACCCTGCCGGCGGGAAGGCGGCTATAGGCGGTTGCCGCGTCCGGATCGCTCGCATGCAGTACGCAGGTATGGCCCCAGCCGCCGTAGCGAAGCACGGCTTCGGCCGCGGCAATTCCGCCGGCCTGGTCCCGAGCCTCGTAGAATCCGAGGACCGGATTGAGCTTTTCGGCGGACATTTGAACGCCGCGCCCGACCGCTGCCAATTCGGCGACGAGCACTCTCGCGCGGGACGGGACGTCGAATCCCGCCAGACTCGCCAGGCGCGACGGCGACTGCCCGACATTCGGAATGACGAAGCCGCCGCTGCGTTCGAAAATCACGCCCTCCAGCCGCTCGGCTTCCTGACGCGTGCAGAAATAGGCGCCTCGAAGCTTCATTTCGTGGCGAAGCTCGCGCGCGACCGGGCGGTCCGCGACGACGGTCTGCTCGGCGACGCAGGCGGTGCCGTAGTCGAAGCTCTTGGACACAATGATTTGCTCGGCGACCTCGCCGATCCTGTCCGCCGCCGACCTGTGAACGTAGACGGGAACGTTGCCCGGCCCCACCGCGAGAGCCGGCTTGCCCGCCGAATACGCGGAGCGCACCATGTCGCTTCCGCCCGTGGCCAAAATAACCGAGCTGCGACGGTGGCGCATAAGCTCCAGGGTTCCCTGAAGGGTGACTTCGTCGAGGCAGGAGATCAGGCCGGGCGGCGCGCCCGCCTGCTCCGCGGCCCGAACGAGAACCTCGGTGGTCGCGACCCCGCATTTGACGCCGCGGGGGTGCGGAGCGCAAACGATGGCGTTGCCGGCCTTCACCGCCGACAGCGCCTTGAATATTACCGTCGATGTCGGATTGGTTACGGGTATCAGCGCGGCGACCACGCCCATCGGCTCGCCGATTGCGGCGATCTTCTGCGCTTCGTCTCGCCAAAGGACGCCCAGCGCGCGCACGTTGCGGAGCCATTCCGCAATTCCGAGCGAATTGAACAGATTCTTGATTCGCTTGTCCGGAACGTTCCCGTGGCCGGTTTCGTCCACGGCGAGCTGCGCCAGCCTTCTCGCCTCCGGCTCGATCGCGCGAGCCATTGCCTCCACGATCGAATCGATTTCCGAAGTCGGCGCGGATCGGAACGCGAGATGAGCCTCCCAGGCTCGCTCGGCGGCGCGACGCGCGGCCGCTATTGAGCGAAGATCGGCATCCATCAGCTCGATCCCTCGGCTATCGCGTCCAATGCCCGCCTGGCGTCGTCGATGTCGCAAACATCCATGCCGAGCGATTCCAGCCGCCTCCCGGCCGCCGCCAATCCTCCGCCCAGCGCCGCTTCGGCGAGCGCGGCGACGGATTGGGTTACCGGAGTCTTGACCCCGGCGATCCGAGCGGCCGACATTAGAGGCATCAGCGAGCCCGAGACCGCGCATCGGACAAGGTTATCGGCGTCTTCCTCGACGGGAATCGGCCTCGAGTAATCGCCGGCGGCGTCGCCGGCGCAGGCATTCAGCCACGCATCCACGCCGGGAAGATCTCGAACGCCCCACCGCGCGGCCACGCGGCGCCTCTCCGCGGTCATGGCCGATGCAATCGCGACGTGGCGACTTCCGAGCAAGGCGCGGAAGGTATTCCTTTCGGGAAGCGGCTCGGCTCCCGCGGGAAGCCGTAGCGACCCCGACGGCGCGGCGGGGCCGCCAATCAGCAAAGCGGGCAAGTCCGCGAGCGCGCTGCCGTCCGCGAAACTGCTCATCGATACGTTCTGGACCGGAACAAGCTCCGGCAGGAACCGCATCAGGCCCTTGAGCGCATCCGCGCGGCTCGCGGGAAGCACCGACGCCGGCGCCGGGCGCGCTCTGCTGAGATGCAGCGCGCTCCCTTTCTCGGCAATCCAGTAGGGCAGCCCCTGCGTTTCTATCAGCGCGATTTCGCGCGCGCAGCCGCCGGATCGTATCATCCAGGCGATTTCCAGCGCGCCGAAGGTTCTTCCCGGGACGATCGCCAGAACCTGGCCGTCTTCAAGAAACGGAATCAACGCGAAAGCGGACGCGCGCTGCCGAAGAACCGGACCGGCGACCACGATCAGGCTCGCGCCCGCGATGGCGGTGTCGATTTCGCTCGACAGCCTGATGGAAGGACCTGAATCGCGGTCGATCTGGAACGTGCCGACCGGACCCGCTCCGCGCAAGGTTATGCCGCCCGCCCGTCGAATGGACTCGAGTTCCGAAGCGTAGGGCGAATACAGAACGACTTCGGCGCCTTCGGCAAGGAACAGGCAGGCCAGCAGCCGTCCCTCGGGACCGGCTCCGAGCAAAGTCACGCGCTCGAAGGCGGCTGGCGCAGGCTCGGGCGCGCTCGCGCTTGCCTCAAGCGAATCCGCGAACGCTTTGAATTCGTCCGAATCCATCTAAATCACCATGATCGCTTCTTGAGCGCGGCGCTCGATATCGCTGTCAAGCGAGGCTATCGAGCAATTCGCCCAAGTCGTCGTGCGGCCGCGGAATTACGTGCACGGCCAGAACTTCCCCCACCTTGTCGGCGGCGACGCCGCCCGCATCCGTAGCCGCCTTTACGGCCCCGACTTCGCCGGTGACGATCGTCGCGACCAGTCCGCCGCCCGATTTGCTTTGCGCGAGCAATCGAACGTTGGCGGCCTTTACCATGGAATCGGCGGCCTCGATCGCCGCTACCAGCCCCCGGGTTTCGATCATGCCAATGGCCGACCGGCCTATCGCAGCCTTCTCGTTCATCTGCCGTTTCCTTTCTATTGCTTGGATAAGAGTTTCAAATCGACATCCTCCGAGCCTACCGAAAGATGATCGATAAACGCTACTGCGGATGCATCGGTGGGTATTCCCGCCGCCGCCGCCGGGATCCGGGCCGCCGAGCCGGTCGCAACCAGAACCAGATCGCCTGGACCGGCGTCGCAGGCGTCGACGACGACTATGGAGCGATCGAGGACTTTTCCCGACGTATCGATGACATCGGCTGTCAGCATTCTCTTGCCGGCCAGCCCTTCTGACTTGAAGGACGAGGACACCCGACCGGTAATGCGAGCGATTCGCATTAGAAATTCCTTAGATAGCGGTCGATTTCGACTTGCGTGACCTGGTCAAGCACGAAATCGCGCTCTCGCTCCGCCTGCCCGACCAGAATCTCGAGCCTGTCGGCTCCCAGCAGGCTCTTCATGAATTCCGATCCTCGGGCGCGACTTATAGCGTCGTCGAGATCGACCGGCAGCGGTTCGGCGCCTTCGAGATCGTATCCGTTGCCTTCCGCAAAGTGGTCCGGCGCGAGCCTCTGCTCGATTCCGTCCAGCCCGGCGGCGATTTCGCAGGCGATCAAATAGTAGGGATTGCAGTCGGCCGAGCCGTCGCGCTTCTCGATTCGCGTCGACGAGGCGGAGCCTTCCAGAACCCGGAGCGCGACGGTTCGGTTGTCGTAGCCCCAGCAATTGTTGGTCGGGCAGAACGTGTACGGCCTTCGGCGCCGGTAGGCGTTGGGAGTCGTGGACGCGGAAAGAGCCGTCTCCGGCATGCGAAGCTGCATTCCCGCGAGATAGGTTCGACCAAGCTCCGACAGCCCGCCTTCGCCTGCGAACGCGTTGGCTCCGTCCTTCCAAAGGGAATGATGAGTATGGAAGCCGCTCCCCGATTCAAGTGCGAAAGGCTTCGCCATGAATGTCGCCAGATATCCGTGCGAAGCGGCGATTTCCTTGACAAGAGCGCGAAACGCCACCACGTTGTCTGCAGCTTGCAGAGCTTCGCAGTAGCGCATATTCACTTCGACCTGCCCGGCGGCGTATTCCGGGTTGGATTGCTCGATCGGAATGCCGACCGCGCTCAAATGTCTGCGAATGGGTCCCAGAACCGGCTCCAATTCGGACGCTCGCAATAGCCCGTAGAACTGGTTTCCCACGTCCCTGGGAAGGCAGGTTTCCGGGTCGAGAAGGTAGAATTCCAGCTCGGCGCCGATCCGCACCTCGTATCCCATGCGTCTCGCCCTGTCCACCTGCGCGACGAGCACGCCGCGCGGGTCGATCGGCACGGGCTTGTGGTCCGTTCCAAGAGCCTTGCCGAAACAGAAAGCGCATCCGTCCTCCCACGGCGAGGAGCGGGCCGGCGAATTCGGGAACAGGTGCATGTCCGGGTAGCCGTTGTCCATATTGACGTAGGGCGTATCCCATATATCGCTGGTCATATCCGTGGCGAACATCGCGATCGAAAGCGCGACGCCGGATTCGCAGACGCTCGGCCATTGCTCCGCAGTTATTCGCTTTCCGCGCATGATTCCGTTCAGGTCGCCGATGCCTAGCGCGACTGTCCGCGTGCCCTCGGGCAGCGCGAATTCCAAATTTGCCATTTCGTACCTCAATGATTCGCCGGCTCCGCCGCGGCGCGAATTCGCCCAATCTTGCGCCGGACAGCAACAGTATGCAAGATAGCCGACGTTGCAAGCAAGAATTTACTTGCTGCGCCTAGGCGGAGGCGGTTCACATGGGCGATCGACCTGAAGTCGTTGTGGCAGGCGCGGGGATCGCGGGGGTTATGACGGCCCTTCACCTGCTTCGCAAGGGCTGCAAGGTTACTCTTGTCGACCGTTGGGAGGTCGGGCACAGCCGAGCGAGCTCGTCGGACTATACCAGGATCATTCGCATGATCCACGGTCGGGACGAGCTCTACACTCAATGGGTTCGCGAGGCGCGCCTAAGGTGGCTCGAACTTCAGGCGGAAATGAACTGCACGCTGTTCGTGGAGTGCGGCGCACTGATTTTGGCGGGCGCGGGCCACACGGCCTGGGAAGACGAAACGCTCAAGACCTTCGAAAAGATGGGCGTCCCGCATTTTCGAATGGACCCCGGCGAAATCCGCATGCGGTTTCCGCAATTCAGATGCGCCGATGTCGCCTACGGCATCTACGAGCCGGAATCGGGATTGCTCATGGCGCGGCGCGCCATCGTCCAGGCGGCGAGCCTGTTCAGGCGCGAAGGCGGCATTCTCCTCAGGGGCCGCGTTACGGCCGACGAGAGCGAACGTCCTTGCCTCGACGGCAAGCCCATCGAAGCCGACTTGATCGTCATGGCGGCCGGGCCGTGGCTCGGCGAAATCTTCCGCCGGACGATCAGGCCGATTCTGAAAGTCATACGCCAGGACATCATCTACACGTCGACGCCGGAATGCGACATCTCCTACGATGCCGAGCGAATGCCGAGCTGGGTCGACCACGGATACGGAGCCTACGGCACCCCGTCGGTGGAGGGATCCGGCATCAAGGCGGCGATAGCATGGACTTCGACGGTAATCGACCTGGACGGCGACGAAAGAGTTGTCGACGACGCGGCGTTCCATCGAACCCGCCAGTACTTAAGGCACAGGTTCCCCGGCTTGGCCGGCCAGCGCGCCGTCGATCAGAAGGCTTGCCAGATTGCGAACACGCCCGACACGCACTTCCTTCTCGACTTCCATCCGGAGCACGACAACGTTCTAATCGCAGGAGGCTGCTCGGGCCATCTGTTCAAGCACGGCCCCGTTTTCGGCGAGTTCGCCGCCGGGGTCGGCCTGCGCGAATGGGGGACGCCGGACAGATTCAAGATTTCCAACCGAATGAATCTTTCAACCGCGGAATCGCCGTCAGGCCGCTAGCCTCCGCGCCGGAACGATTTTTTGCAGTGGAACGAGGATCCTAGAGAAGGCAGGGACGGTGCGCGATTAGAGGCATTTGCATGCCGACGGATCGTCGGGAGGACGTTTTCGCGGAATTCAAAATCTACGAGAAAATGCAAGATGCGTCGCCAATCCGAGCGCAACCGGCCGCGCACCTATATCTGCTCCGCCCGATGCCGAGAGCGTCAGGCGCGGATTTACAATAGAGTCAACGAGAACCGATTCAAGCTTTCGGTCGGGAAAAGCAGCTTGGCCGAAACTCCCCGGGCGTCTATGCTAGAAAACCCAATCACTTGGTCCGGAAAGAATCCTACCCTCGACTCAATTCATAGCTGAGCATCCAGTTGATGCCGAATCGGTCCGTGCAGTTGCCGAAATAATCGCCCCAGAACATCTCCTGCATGGGCATCTTGACTTTTCCGCCTTCCGAGAGCTTGGCAAATAGGTCGTCACACTGGGCCTTGCTCTCACCGGTCATCGATATGGCGAAGTTGTCGCCTGCAACCGGTGGATCCCCGAACGCTGAACTGCTGTCGCTGCCCATCAGCATTGCCGACCCGATCACAAGGGAGACATGCATAATTCGATCTTTGTCGGATTCCGGTATGTTCATGTCGGGCGGACCATCCCCGAATGTCATGATTGACTGGAACTCGCCGCCAAATACGGACCGGTAGAATTCGAATGCTTCGCGGCAGTTGCCATCGAAGAATAGATAGGTAGTCAGCGCCATAGGATCTCTCCAAATCAAGATATTGCCATCGCTAGCGACCCGTAGATGCCGCGTCAAGTCGGCGACGCAGTTCATTTAGGCTTGCAATTGAGGAAGCATCCGCTCCAATCGCACAGCCATTAGCCCCGGAGACGCCTTTCCGCAAGATGGTAATTCCAGACGAACGAAAGGCGTTCATTGCGGATTTTCTCAGGGAGATTTAACCCGAGCAGTTACCTCGATTTCCACTCGCATTTCTTCTGCGACCAAATCGCAGATGATCGTTGTGTTCGCTGGGCGCGCCGAGTCGCAATATGCCTTGATGATAGGCTTGATGCGGTCGAACTCCGCCCGGGTAGCCACATATACGCGAATTCGAATCATGTTTTCGAGCGATGTTCCCGCTTCGGCCAAGGCTTCACGAACGGTCGCAAAGGCAGTCTCGGCCTGCTCCTCGACGTTCGGCGCGAATCCCTTCCTGTCGTGATCGTAGCCGGTCGTTCCCGACACATGCACGAGGCCGCCTTCGACGACGGCCCGGGCATAGCCCGCCATCGACTCGAAAGGTGAACCGGAGTAGATTCTGCGGCCGATCATCTTTAGCCTCCGTCTAGAAAACACCTGCATCTCGCATCCGCCCGGGCATCCGGTCGATGCCGAAAGGGCACGTTCCCGATCAATCGGATATCTGGAATACTTACAAGAAGCCGGTACTGTCGGCAATTGGCGGTTGCGATCGGGTCATTGGCTTTTCGAAGGCAGTCCCGCATCAGCAATTATACAATTTTTGCAAAGTACTCTCCGATTCCGCCTCTATCGTCGTTCCCGACATGCATAGCAAATTCCAGTTTTCCCGAGCGATTCGATCAAGGAGCGACAACTATGTTGCCCACATGTTTCTTGGCAATGAATTCCTCCCGCGCGCACATTTGCGTTTCTGAAGGCGCCAATCGACTTGGCTTGCCTTTCTCGACGAATTCGTACGAATCCGACCCGCGTCGGCCGCTTTAACCCGAGGTGCAAGGAAAGCGCGATGTTCGGGCATGCGGGAATAGTCTCGCTCCTGGATGCAGCACGCGATAAGACGCGAGCCATTTGAGCGTAAATGCGGCCTGTTCGCATTATTATGAGAAAGATTGCAGCTTACCGGCTAGCGTTCCGAACTGACGCGCATTGTTCGCTGCGAAGGCTATTGCGCGTGCTTTGGCGGAGGTTGCCCGGTGAAATGCAACCGATGTCGAGATATCGATAGCTGAGGTCGCCGACAATGGCCCGAATCTTATTGGAATCCTGCAATGCCTGCGAGAGTCATCTTATCGCTTGCGTACGGATGTCCGTCGCCAGTTGATTCCGAAACCGCGCAACCTAGGAAGAAACCCGGCGAATTATTCGCAGCGGAGCGTATCTGCCTACGGTAGTCGGAAAACTTTTCTTAGTGACCGCCTTCGAACGGATATGCTTCTCTTTCCTCGGTTCCTGCTTTCGGAATTTATCATGAGGCAACCCAAAACCTATGTTCGCTTCGGATTGCCTCATTTCCTCCACCATCAGTAGTATCTATTATATTATTATAATATCGCCTCTGAGTCCAATGGTAAGATTGCTTGGAGCGCGGGGCGAATTTGTTCTTGAGACATATTGCGCGGTGATTCCCCAAGCGCCGTAGTGCTGCAAGGCAAGAACACAATAATTTTGCGTGTTGACGGCTGTGCGGAAGCGCGGGATTTTGGCGATTCCCCGCGCTCTTGCAGGATTGTCTGTTTTATCCCTATTGCTTGACTCTTATGGTCGCCGCCGGCCGCTTCGGCCTTCAACTTCTCAAGCCCGGCGCGTCGATGCGGACGGTCACAATGTCGAGTCCGTGGTACTGCTGGTGGCTGACGCTGGATGCGAGATGCCTCAGCAGGCGAAGGGAGACTTCGCGCTCCACCGGTGCGCCTGCCGTCGGCTCGCCGAGCACGGCGATTCGGTCCTGAAGGTTTTCTTCGTTTGCCGACGCGATGAATTCGAGGACCGCGCCGCCGTCCTCCTTTCGCGCGATAACTTGAAAGTGGCGAGCATCACGTTCGGAGCGGACGCCGTCCTCTCCCAGAAGCGTCAGCAACGTTTCCTCCCCGACCGCATCGATGCGGTTTCCCGTTTCCCGGCCCCAGCCGTGGCGGGCCGAGAACTTGTCCAGAAACGCTCGGATTTCGGGCAGAGCGGTGATATCGAATTCCGTCCGAAGACGGCGCGGGCGAGGTTCGGTCAGTTCCACGGCGAGCGTGAGCGCGATGGCGACGAGACCGCCGGACGTCATGCCATTCTGCAGCAGGACGCCGATGAACCCGGAGAAGTACTGCGGGAAAATCACTCCGCTCTGAAAGCCGACGCCGATCCAGAATGCAACCGCTGCTATCAGACTCTTGCGGTGGTCGATGCCGTCCTGGACGACAATCTTAAGCCCGACCATAAATAGCATCGCTAGCAAAATGATAGCGTAGGCGGCCACGACCGGGTCCGGAACAGCTAGGACTAGCGCGAGCGCCTTCGGCAAAAAAGCCAGCGCAATGAATATCGCGCCGATGACGACCCCGATGCTGCGCGCCGCAACTCCCGTCAGCTCGGTTACCGCAATGCTGGTCGAATAGGTCGTGTTCGGCACCGTGCCGGCGAGGCCGGACAGGAGATTGCCCGTGCCATCCGCGGCGACGGCACCCTGTACTGACCGGTAATCAACCGCGCGTGGATGTCGCCACGACACCCGTTGGATGGCAACGGAATCGCCGACGGTCTCTATGGCTCCAATGAGGGTGACGAACACGAAGGCTGGCAGAAGGATCCAGAACATCGGCCCGAAGCTGAGGTCCAAGCCGGGCCAACTCCCGCTCGGAAGGCCAATCCAGGCGGCTCTGGCTATGCGATCGACATCATATAGGCCATAGTAGCCCGCGACCATTGAGCCAGCGGCGACACCTATGACCGGTGCCCACAGACGAAGGCTTCCCCTTGCTCGCAGAGCTATCGCGAGGATGACGAAAATGGTGACAAGCGCGGAAACCGGAGCGGCCTGCGCAGAAGCTCCATCCTGGGACTTACTCAGCATTTCGAAAACGAAGGGCATCACTGTCACCGGTATCAGCATGAGAACGGTTCCGGCGACGGTCGGCGTAAGGATGCGACGAAAAAGCGAGAGCCGCCCGGCAAGCGCGAACTGAAATAGCGACGAGGCGACGACAAGCGTCGCCAGCATCGCGGGGCCGCCCTTGGCTAGCGCCGTTACGCAGACGGCGATGAAGGCCCCGGACGTTCCCATGAGCAGCACGTAGCCTGCACCGATGCGGCCGATGCGAACCGCCTGCAGAATAGTGGTTGCGCCGCTGATGGCCACCGCTGCGAATACCGCCCAGGATAAGTACGCCTCGCCTCCGCCGGCAGCCCGGACCACGATCGCCGGCGTCAGCACGACCCCCGCTATGCAGATAATGGCAAGCTGAAGCCCAATTGCAAATGCTAGCGCGGCGGGCGGCTTCTCGTCCGCCTGATAGCGAAGATGGTGCCTTGCTGTAGGATTGTCGGTCATGAAGATTTACTCCTAGTTGGGTGCCGATCAGCCGTTGCTGGAAGAGGTTGATCACCGGCTACCATCCTCCGGGCTCGAGCCGCGCCTCGGATGGTCAAATGCACTTCCGGGCACTCGCACGGCACCGCGACCCGCGAAGCCTCGCGCGGCGACGCGACGTCTACAGGCTACCGCCCGAAGCCAACAAGGACTAGAACATCCTGCTCCGAGTCGGCCGAAGCTCTTGTCCGCGTCAAGCGCTGACCGCAGTAAAAATCGGTTTTCCGCGAAAACCAAGAGCATCCCGCGGAAAATGCCCGCGTCCAAGCAACCTATCGCATATTGTGAATTAACGCCATCAAAGGGCGTTCGCGCTCTCGTCCGACGCCGGCTCCTGCGGTTCGCACTCCTGCGAAACTCGTCAGTCGCCGCCAAGCGCCTCGGGAGTCAGGCCGTCCTAGCGGCCCGCAGCGGCATCGGCAGCAGGCAGCATCTCATCATGCGGCATGCGGTCATTTCGTTCGAGCGCCGCTTTTTATTCGTGGACTGCCGCAGTGAACGGCAAAACGGGACCTCGCGGTCGCCTACGACAGCTCCTGGCTGCTTCGCCTTTGCGTCCAAAGCACCGACGCTACTAAACCGCAACTTGGCATCGCCAATGCGCTATCCAACATCCAAGTTTCCGGGTCGGCTTCGACAATCTCCCTTGCCGCCGTTTCCGCAGCATAGTTCGAATCGGGCTATCGAGCCGTTCGAGGGCGACTGTCCGCTTGGCAAAGGCGCACATCAGCTGCAGGATGCTTCCATTCGACCCAACTCGAATTACGGGGCGCGACGTGAGCCGTGCTGGAATCGAGGCACGGCGGGCGGGTACCGGGGGATATCCGGAGGAGCACAACCCTATTAGGACAGTACCCAAAATGCGTTTTGCTTACGCAATGCGAATGTTTTCGCCAGTGGGAAGCCGATGCGGTCGCTCCGGGAATGGAAAGCGTTGTGATCGTCGGCCTCTCGGACCAGTAGACCGAAGCGTTCTACGGGGGTTGCCGGATTGCGGTATTCTCCGGGTTCGCGCGGACGGCCTCGCGCAAGCTCGACCAGCTCGACGCGGCCACGGAGCCCGGACGATCTGGCGAGGCCCGGCAACCGTCTGGAGGTGCACAAGGGCCGGCGCAAGGGGCAGCGGAGCATTCGCATCAACGTCCAATGGCGGATCTGATTCAAGTGGCCCGAGGGAAGTTAAAATCGTGGAATACCATTGATTCGAGGAGGCAAGTCATGCGCAAACCCATTCATCCAGGCGAGACCCTGAGCGAGGATCTAGAAGCTCTCGGCACGAGCGCAGCGGTGTTGGCGCGGCGGATCGAGGTGCCGGTGAACCGCTTTACCGAGATACTCAACGGCCGGTGCTCGATCACCTGCGACACGGCATTGTGCTTAGGGCACTTCTTCGGCGCCTCGGGAAGTTCTGGCTCAACCCTCAGAAACTCTACGAGCTGCGGCTCGCGGCGCGGAAGAACTGCCCGGCTGCCGACACTGGATGCGGACGGCGGCCTGCGCGCCACGATGAACACCGTTCGGACGCAGGATGCTACGCAAATGCAACTCGACCGACGGGAGTCCAAGGTTTGGCGGCGGTGCAGGTCGGCCCTGACCTTGCTGGACGGCCAAGCGCGTGCGCCATCCGCAATGGGAGCCGCGACGAGTTCGAGAAGGGGCGCTGAAGGTGCTATGCCCGGACAAGGCGAAGCGAGAGACGCAATTGCAGGAGATCAAGTCCTTGCCGAAGGCCGGAGGCGTCGCCTCGATCATCGGCGAACTCGAGCCGCATCGCGACGAGGCGAAGCCGTGGCGATGCGCATCGACTATTTCAAAGGGAACCGGGAGCGCGTGCGCTAAGAAAGCTACCGGAAGCGCGGCATGCAAATCGGCTCCCGAGTGGTAGAAAGCTCGTGCCGGCACATCGTCGGGCTGCGCCTCAAGCGCCCCGGAAGCCGCTGGACGCTCAAGGGGGCGAACGCCGTGCCGGCAATCGAATTCGCGCTCGCGAACATCCGCCGGGCGGGCTTCATGGACTGGAAAGTCGGAATGTCGCAGGCGGCCTAATCAAGCTATTTGACCTACGCCCAAAATCGGAAGTAGGCTTGACTATGGAGCAGCCGTTCAGGCTCGCCCGAAATCTAGTCCCGGCTCCGCGTCCCAATCCATACGGCACTCAGCGGTTTGACCGTTGCTACAGGAGGAAGTATTCCGCCTCAACCCGTCACGCGCTTGGCGGCCGCGAGTCGCGAATCCATCGGCCGATGCGCCCGCGCCGAACGCGTTGCTAATGGCATCCCGTATATTCTTCGCCTCGCTGGCCGTTTGGAATTCTCCGCATTCGGCTTGCTAAAATGTCCTGGAAGCGCATTCCAGGCGGATGAGAACTATTCAGCGCAAACTAAGCTCGGGCGCCGGGCTCGTCGCCGAATCGCTCTTGGAACGACCGCCTCTGCGAACGCGCAAGCGACTATCTACCATGTGAACGGCCGGTCTATTCCGGCTAGGGAAACTCCGGTGAACGCCGAGGCTTCGAGCGACAACGCTCGCAAATCTTCCACTTCCAGATTGTGAACGGACGATTTTCCGCATGACTTGGCAAGCAGCGTTATCTCCATCGTCATCGCGGTCAGGAACCGAGCGACGCGTTCGGCGGCTCCCGCCACGTCAAGCCTTTCTTCAAGTTCCGGCTCCTGAGTGGTTATGCCGACGGGGCACCGGCCCGTATGGCAATGGTGGCAGCGACCGGGCGATGTTCCCAGCGCCTCGTAATCCTCGAAGTAGCGCGGGGAATTGCATCCCAGAGCCATCAATGCGGCGGTTCCGATCATAATCGCGTCGGCGCCAAGCGCCAGGGCCTTGGCCGCGTCGACGCCGGAACGAATGCCGCCCGCGATCACCAGCGAAACTTCGCCCGACTTGCCGCATTCGTCCAAGGCTTCCCGGGCCGCGCGCACCGCGGACATCGTCGGGATCCCCGTGTGATCCAGAAGCATTTCCGGCGAGGCGCCGGTGCCGCCCTCCGTTCCGTCCACGACAACGACATCCGCGCCCGCCTTCGCGGCGATTGCCACGTCGTAGCGCGGACGCGTCGCGCCGATCTTCGCGAATATCGGAATCTTGTAGCCGGTAGCTTCCCGCAGCTCTTCAATCTTGACCTGCAAATCGTCCGCGCCGAGGAAATCGGGATGCCTGACCGTCGAGCGCTGATCCACGCCCAGCGGGAGGGAGCGCATGCGGGCGACCCGTTCCGAAACCTTCATTCCAAGAAGGACGCCCCCAGTGCCCGGCTTCGCCCCCTGCCCCATGACCAGCTCGATGCCGTCGGCCATGCGGAGGTGCTCAAGGTCAAGCATATAGCGGGACGGCGTGATCTGGTAGACGAGCAGATTGGAGGCTTCGCGCTCGTCTTCAAGCATTCCGCCTTCTCCCGTGCAGGTCATTGTGCCGGCTTTCGACGCGCCGTATCCGAGCGCGGCCTTCGCGTTGGCGGACAGCGCCCCGAAGGACATCGACGCGACATAGATCGGGATCGCCAGCCTGATCGGATTGGAAACCAAGCCCGGGCGGTCGCCGAGCACGGTCTCCGTCTCGCAGCTCTCGCGATAGCCTTCCAGGGGAAGCCGGGTCATCGACGCCGGAACGAATACTAAATCGTCGAAAGTCGGCATTCTCGTGCTGAAGGTATTGAATCCTCGAAGCTGGTATCGACCCAGTTGCGACATCGCGTGAACGTCGGCGATAGCCTTGGGCGACCATCGGGCGGATTTGCCTTGGTCGTAGGATTCGGGAACGCCCGCGGGGCGATTCGCCGCCGCCCCGTCCCGCATCGCGATCGAGTCCTCCGTTGCCGGAGGAAATGGAAACTCGTACTCCGTCAAATCATCAGCCATGCCTGTGCGTCCCTGCTTTGAAAGTGCCACAATCGCTGGGCCGACACAATCTTGCGCCAGTCCACTTCCGGCCTTCGCAAACCCCTGCTTTCTAGAAGCGCTTCCACCGAGGATACTTCGTCTGCGCTCGGTTCTATTTCGCGCGTATCGACGCCTAGGGACTTCGGCGAGGCCCCGAGCCATACTTCGCCGCCCCACAGAGAATCCGCGCATGCGTCGCCGGCGCCGCCAAGCGCCACGATGCGCCCGGCATGCGCCATGAAGCCGGACAAGTAGCCGATTTTCCCTTCGACGATTATATCGCCGCCTTTCATCGCGACGCCGCATCTCGGACCGGCATCGCCCCGAATGTGAAGCAATCCCCCTAGCATCGACGTGCCCGCCGACATTCCGGCGTAGCCGTTCACGACGATTTCGCCGTCCGACATCGCTTCGCCCACCGCCCAGCCCGCGTTTCTCTGGATTTCGACCCTGGCGCCGCAGTTGAGGCCGCCGCAGTAATAGCCGACGCTGCCTTCCAAGCGCACGCGCGCGCCGGCCCCGAGACCGATCGCCAGGTTGTGCCGCGACCGCGTATCCTTCACGACAACATCGTCGCCCCTGGCGACCGCGGAACGGATGGCTTCGTTGACTTCGCGGATCGGTCGGGCGCCCGCAAGGATTTCGACCTCGCTCATGCGGCTTCCCTCGCGTCCAAAATCGGCCATGTATGCGTGATCGCGGGCCCGTCGAAATTCACGACATCGCCTTCTTCCAGATAAATTCGACGCACCGCCTGCTCCTCGGTAGCTACAGCGATTTCGCGCTCGTCGCCCATTACCACTAGCGGCTTGATGGCCCATTTGTCCTTTGCGAATCCGATCGAATCCCGGTCGGCTATCAGATACGTGAATACGCCGTCGATTTCGTCGATCGACTTGCGCAGGGCTTCGGGCTTCCCCTGACCTTGCCGCATCCGGTCGGATATCCATACCGCGATCAATTCGCTGTCGTTCGCGGTCATAAATCGGTATCCTTGGCGCTCCAGTCGATTCCTGAGGAGGAAGTAGTTGGTTATCTGCCCGTTGTGAACGATCGCGACGTCCGGGAATGGTCGCGCCCAAAACGGATGGCTCGCCGTCGGCACGACCGAAGACTCGGTTGCCAGACGAGCGTGGCCGAGGCCGTGCGTCCCGCAATAATCGCGGACGCCGTGCTTGTCGGCGACATCGGCGGCTGTGCCGACATCCTTGATGATTTCCAGAGATCTGCCGACGGATTGAACTTCGATGCGACTGGAGATTTCGTCGACGGCCCTGGTCCACTTCGGCAAATCCGAAATCTCGCTGACAACCATCCGGACCGAGACATGCCGGCTTTCGGCATCGTCGGCGACCGGATCCACGGCGAAATCGCAGCCCTGGCTCCTTATTATCGACTTGAAGTCCTCTAGATCGCTGTCGAGGCGGCTGCGTTCGAATCCGACGGCCCTAACGATGTATCCGCTTTCCAGCGGACTCCCGTAAAGCGCGAATCCCGTTGAGTCCGCTCCGCGATGGACTTGCGCGTCCATAAGCTCAACTAGATCCCGGCCGATTGGGCCTGATTCTTCAAGTATTCGACCGGCTATTCCGCACATGTTCGTTTTCCTTGCCGCTTTCGGCGGACGCTAATCAAATTGCATCGAATAGACAACAGGGAGATGCGCGCGACAGCTATGCCCGATAAAGGAATTTCGGGGAAGCGGCGAGTTCGCGGAACTGCGTCGAAGGTTGCGTAAAAGCGCTATATTCCGGCGACTCCCCGCGCTTTTGCAGAATTGTTCCCTTTCTGCGCATCCGCGGGACGGGCCTTAGGTACGAGGCGGGGCTCGATGCCGTCGGTCGGGACAGCTTCAAGTCGGGCGCGATGGAACAATAAAACTTCCTGATTACTATTCTGAGGAAATTGAATTTTGGCCGCGCCGCTCGCCAGCGCACTGAACTCGCGGGTCTCGACAAGGGGGCTTCCCTGCCCGCGTGGGCGCGCATTATATGCAGCCGATTGGCGCTAGGCGGCACCGGGGGCTTCCCTGCCCGCGTGGGCGCGCACGGTCGCCGCGACCTGCATCTTGTGGGCATCGAGACCCGCGGCGGTGGCATGTCGGACTTCCATGTCATCATGTTTTGGTGTATCGCTCATGATCCAACTCCTGTTGAATTGCGGTTGACAGGAGACGGGTGGCGGCAAGCACGCCTGTGGGGTTAACAATTGGCGTGCACGCGGCCGGAGGCCGCCTGCAGCGTCTCGATTTTCTCCACGTTCTCGACAGGCGTCATGTCTGCCGAAAACAATCCGGGGCGCGAACCCCACGACGAATGGACAGTTTTAGAACGGGCTTCAGGGTCTCAAAAAATAAACGTCTTGTTCTGCCGCCACCCGATCCATGGGCCACTGGATACTCTGGTCCCGACAACAGCGCCGCTACGCGACATCGTCCCGGAAACGTCAGCCACACGCGAGTTTCATGCTCCGGGGTAAGTAAACGCAGAAAACCATGAAGGTTTTAGTGTCAAGACGTTATTGGAAATTGTGGTTCGCCGATGCATATACTATTCATACGTGTAAGCGTGAAAATACGAAAAGGAGAGAAAGCAGATGAATCGCTCAAGCGATATTGATAAGGTTTATCGCTTCCAAGTAGTGGTCGAAAAAGACGGATCGGGGAATTACGCTCATTGCCCCGGTATCGGAGCCATTCACGTTTATGGGGAGAACATTGAGGAGGTTAAAGCGGGCGTGAACGAGTCGCTGTTGGCGTATCTAGAAATGAGCATTAAGCATGGCGATCCAATACCGCAGCCTGAAAATGTTGTAGAGCCGCGAAAATTTACGATGACGAATTGGACTCCCGCTATGACAAGCAAGCGTAAAAAAGAATTCTCTGCGGCTGCTTGCCTCGCTTAATCATTATGACTGCGTATTCAAAAAATGTTTGGAATCAGCTTAGGGGTAAAACGATTGAGGACATTGAAAGAGCTTTGCGCAAAGATGGATGGAAGGCCGAGGCAAGGAGCTGAGCAACAAGAGGGTTTCGTAATCCTAAACGCGATAAAGGGTACAACAGGGTTGTTTTACATTATCACAATAAAGGGCAAAAGGGCGCAAAACTCTTAAAAGGCTTGCTTGATCAAATCGGCTGGACCGAGGATGATTTAAGGCAGCTTAAATTGATCAAATAGCACACGCAATCAACAAGACACCTGCGCGATAGCGCAGGTGTTTCTTGCTTTAATTTCGAAATTAGCCTTTCTCACCGAACGTCTCGAAAATCGAGCATTTCTTGAACATTCCAACGACTTCGGCGTGATCAGACCCGAAGTAATTCCATAGAATGCCGTTCGCGCGAACCCTGTCGCGAATCCGTTGCCCGCCATTTGTGCATCTGAACTTCGTATGTCGGCGACGCGCGCGCAATTCGATGCGTATTCGATGTCGGTTAATGCCGCGTCGATCGTATTGTCGCTAAAATCGGCTTTCAATTCGGCCTCCCGTTCGCGAATAATCCTCGCGGAATTCCGCGTCATGAGGCTGTTCGCTACATGCGGAACAAGCTCTAAAGGCCTCGATTCTGGTCGTATTAACCGAAGGACGACCTCAAATGGGCGTGCAGCAGTTCGGCAAGCGTATTCGGATCTTTCTCTGCGCCCTTGAGTACGACTTCCGGATCCTCTGGCGCCTCGTAGGGCGAATCGATGCCCGTGAAGTTGGCCAATTCGCCTGCTCGCGCCTTCCTGTAAAGGCCTTTGGGGTCCCGTTCTTCGCACACGCCGATCGGCGTGTCGACAAACACCTCCACGAACTCCCCGTCTTCCATGAGGTCGCGGGCCATTCGGCGCTCGGCCCTGAATGGAGAGATCAGAGAGACAATCACGATTAGGCCGGCATCCGCCATCAGTTTGGCGACCTCGGCGACACGACGGACATTCTCCACGCGGTCGGCGTCGGTGAAGCCCAGGTCGCGATTCAGGCCGTGCCGGAGATTGTCCCCATCAAGCAGATAGGTATGGGATCCAAAGGCGTGCAACTTCTGTTCAAGACGATCCGCGATGGTGGATTTGCCCGCACCGGAAAGACCGGTGAGCCAGACCACGCATGGACGTTGGCCCTTGTCCGCCGCCCGTGCGGCCTTGTCGATGGCCATAGGCCGCCAGACGGTGTTGGCAGCGCGACGCAGCGGAAACTCGATCATCCCGGCGCCAGCTGTCGCGTTGCTATACCTGTCGATCAGCACGAATGCGCCGGTCCGGCGATTTTCGGAATAGGGATCGAAAGCGACTTTATGGTCGAGCGCGATCTTGCAGTAGCCGATCTGATTGAGTTCAAGCTTTTTGGCAAACAGTGGCTGGAGCGTATCCATGTCTACCCGATGGACCAAATCGGTAACCCGAGCGGTAGACGATGCCGTGGCAAAGCGTACGGCGTAGGTTCGCTCCGGCAGCATGGGAGAATCGTCCAACCAAATCAGATTCGCCGCGAACTGGTCGGCAACGGCCGGCTCGCAGTCCGGGGAGGCAACGATATCGCCGCGTCCGACATCAATGTCGTCAGTCAGAACGAGCGTAATTGCCTGACCGGCTACCGCGCTTCTCACGCTCCCGGAAGGAGCGATGATTCGTTCTACGGCGGAGCGATAGCCGGACGGATGCACCGAAACCGCCATGCCGCATTCCACGCTTCCCGATACGATCGTGCCGCTGATGCCTCGGAATTCGGGACTCGGCCGGACCGCGCTTTGCACCGGCAATCGGAAACTGCCGACGGCTTTGCGACACCCCGGTTCAGCGGCGTCTAGCGCCTCCAGAAGCGTCGGCCCGTCGTACCAGGGCATGGCGTCGCTCCTGATTCCGAAGACGTTATCGCCCGTCAGTGCCGAGAGCGGCACGGCGACAACCTTGCTGACACCGATCTTGCGCGCGAACGCCGAAAAACCCTCTGCGACCGCATCGAAGATCGGCTGCGAAAAATCCACGATATCCATCTTGTTGACGGCGAGAACGACCTGCCGCACCCCCATAAGAGACGCAATGTAGCTGTGAAGCCGAGTCTGGGGCACTATGCCCTTGCTAGCGTCCACTAGGATCACCGCAAGGTCTGCCGTCGAGGCGCCGGTCGCCATGTTGCGCGTATACTGTTCATGCCCCGGCGCGTCCGCCACGACGAATCTACGCCGTTCCGACTCGAATATCCGCCAAGCCAAGTCGATTGTGATTCCCTGCTCGCGCTCCGAGAGAAGACTGTCCACTAACAGCGCCGGATCCAGATCGTCGCCCTGGGTGCCGTATCTGCGGCTATCCGTCTCGGCGACGACCAGATGGTCGGCGCAAACCGTCCGAGACTCGCAGAGCAGCCGCCCGAGAAGGGTCGACTTGCCATCGTCGACGGAGCCGCAGATTACGAATCGAAGCAGGTCCTTGCCCTGCAGGCCGGCGAGAAGTTCGTCTAGGCCGTCCGACGGAGCCCGCACCGTCAAAAGTACCCGTCCCGTTTCCTGTATTCCATGGAACCCGTCCGGTCGCGGTCAATCGCGCGGCCCGCGCGCTCCGATAGACGGCATTCCAGGAGTTCCCGAACGATGTCCGGAACCGAAATCGCCGCAGACTCGACCGCGCCCGTCAGAGGCCAGCAACCCAGCGTCCGAAACCGGGTCAAAATTTCCTCCGGCTTTTCGCCGGGCTCCAGCGGCAGCCGATCATCGTCCAGGACGATCAAGGCTCCGTCCCGACGAACGACTGGGCGCAGGGCTGCGAAGTACAGCGGAACAACGGGAATCCGTTCCCGGTGGATGTACAGCCAGATGTCGAGCTCCGTCCAGTCGGATAGCGGAAAAACGCGTACGCTCTCGCCGGGAGCTAGGCAGGCATTGCAGAAGTTCCAGGGCTCCGGCCTCTGGCTCCTCGGATCCCATCGATGCGCCTTGCCGCGAAACGAATATACTCGCTCCTTCGACCTAGTCGCGTCCTCGTCCCTTCTAGCACCGCCGAGGGCCGCATCGAAGCCGAATTTGTCGAGTGCCTGCTTAAGCGCTTCCGTTTTCATAATGTCGGTGTGGACCCGGGCTCCGTGGCTTGCCGGTCCGATCCCCTCGGCGGCGCCCGCCGAGTTCGTGTGGACTATCAGGTCGATGCCTAGGCGGGCGGCGATCTCGTCGCGGAAATGAATAGTCTCCCTGAACTTCCAGCCGGTGTCGATGTGCAGCACTGGAAAAGGTGGCTTTCCTGGAGCGAACGCCTTAATCGCTAGCTTAAGCATCACCGACGAATCCTTGCCGCCGGAATAGAGCATTACCGGGTTGCGGAACTCGGCCACAGCCTCGCGAAAGATGTGGATGCTTTCAGATTCGAGGCGGTCAAGGCAACTTAGTGGTAGGCCGTTACTCGTGTACTTCGTGTCGCCGGCGCTCATCCACTACGCTCCCGGTTGGCGACGTTGCCGGAAGAGATGCAAATAAGGGCAATGATTTGCCCGAATCCAAAGCGAAGCAAAATCCCTCAGCGGTCTGTTCCATTCGCATACCCTCAAGAGAAAGGCGACGCACGCGGACGGCGAGAACAGCTCGCGAAAATTCTTTGTCCGCAGCCCTTGATCCATGTCGGTCGAGGCCCGAGAATTCGGATGGCGCACTGGAACGACCGGACGGCGCACCGCATCATACTCTCCCGCAGCGGATGATTTTCATGCTCGGCGACCTATGTTGCAGCTCTTGCGATCGCCCTGCCGATCGCCTTTCGCCGCCTCGCCCGGGATCTATCATTGGTGGTTCCGCATATTTAGCCTCAAAGATGCTTCAGCCCTAGCCGCAACCGAACAAATTTTCTGCGCCGGCACTGCCTTAGTATCGGCAGGACCACCGAATCGCGACCGAAAATTGTCTGGAATGCTCCCGTGAAGCTCCGCAGTACTGCCCGTTTTCCAAGGGAGCTTCAAGACTCGCGCGAATGAGTCGGTTCTTCTTTCCCGCATAACTCGATCATCAGAGAAAACGGAGCAAGCCGCGCTCGGGCAATGCGGAGCGCTCCCTGCGGCGAACCTCTTGCGAGGATTCCTGAAATCTACGCCGTTCCATTGAACAAACTCCTGCCCCCTGCGAAAGCAAACATGAAAGCGCATTGGATTGAACCAAACGCCAGCAGTTTAAACTACTCGCGCCCGCCCTCCGAAATAATGACCATCGCGGGCATAGCAAACAGGACAAACAACGCCGACATCGCGAGTCCGCCAACCATACTGGCGGCGAACGGAGCTAAAAACAGCATGGCATCGCTACGTTCACATAGCGATGGCGAACGGCCTGGGACGGTTGCCGGGCTAGTCGGGAACGCCGTCCGGAATCCTGAACGCGTCGCGGCGGCCGCGGCTGCTATGGCCGGACGAAGCGGTTTCTCCCTTCGAATAATGCCGCAGCGGTCCAGCGGCGCCAAACCGTCATTAACGGCCGCTCCCGAAGTGGCTGCGATACCGAATATCGACATGAAACCGAAATTCCAGCCGAGAATCCAGCGAATCCTAGCTGCGCCGACAAATGCCGCCGGAATGCCCGCTCATACATTCAGCGGCTTCCAGTAGCTGCGAAGAAACGACGCAATAACCGCGCAGATGGCTACCAGCGCCAGCGGCAGCAAGATTCTCAGAGTTTCTATTGTCTCCGATTCATCGCGGCCAGCGCCTTCTCTCTCGATGACGATGCCGGGATGCTTTGACCGAAGTTCTTGAATGATGCCTTTCTCGACCTGCCTCCGGTCCCGATTCGGCGCAATTATTGCATCATGCGCCTTAGCCTCGACGAAAACCGTCGGCATGCCGTCTATGCGCGTCAATTCGGCTAGTTCCTGCCTTTCAAAGAGAAAAGCCGCGTCGGAAAGCTGAACTTGTCCGCGACTTGGCCGGTCCGGGCGAATTCGTGCCAATTCGCTCGGGCTCCGGCGCTTCTCCGGCGGATGATTCGCGGCAACCTTTAGTTCGTCCCGGCCCCTTTGGATGCGCTGCGCCTCATTCGCGCGCAGCCGAGTCCGTAATTGCGCGCCTAATGCCGCCGTCGACAGTCCGGCAGCCTTTCCAGCCGGCGTTGACTCTATCTCCAATTGCCGTTTGCCCGGCGAGAGGTTGCCCACGATGCCGTAAACCCCGTGTGGCGACGACAAGTCCGATTTAAGCGCCCTTGCCGCGTTCTGCAGAACCTTTCGGTCGGGGCGCCTAATCGAATACGCCAAATTGGGTTCGAATTTTGCCCGTCCAATAATGAAATCGATATGTTCAACAACCGGGATGTCTCCGACATGCTTCCGCCAAGCCCGCTCTATCTCCCGCCGCTCCGCGGTTCTTTTTTGGGCTTGCCGAAGAGATGCGCAACGATAGTGGCCAGATTTTCGCCGTATGCATCCTTGTCATCGGGCCGGGTCGACAAAATCGATCCGACTACAATGCCGATCGCCTCTATTGACGCTCCTTCAAGATCTTCATTGACGTGCCGTGCCGCTTGACGAAATCGCTCGGCAACGGAATAAGTCGTTTCGAATGGCGACCCGGCGAAGCGCGTTCTGCAGCTGTACAAGATCAAGCGGAAGATTTCCGGCTGCTGCCGAAGCGTGGCCGGCGCGGGGCGGCCCAGGCGAACCCGATGACGATGCCGGAGACGGCGCGCATGCAGGGCTGGAACGTATTGGAGACGCTGGAGGCCGGCCCGGCGGCGGCTTCGACCATGCTGAAGACGTCGTAGCCGGGCGCATCCGAATTCGGCCCAGAAGATGCCGGGCGGTCCCGCGACGGTCGAATCTCGACTTGAAAATCCAAGTTACGAGGGAAAAGATGGAAATTGGAACGTGACTAGTTACAGGGGAAAAAGCATGAATCATTCGGGCGACAATCAACGACAGAGGCAGTGGGCCACAGTGTTGCTGATTGTTATGGGGCTAGTGTTCGTCGGAACCCATTTCTTCGACTCATCGTCCTTTTGGCTCCGGCTGGTACGTTCGGGTGCCGAAGCCGGCGTAATCGGCGGTTTAGTCGATTGGTTTGCAATAGTCGCTTTGTTCCGGCACCCGCTTGGCATACCGATTCCGCATACAGCCGTTGTGCGCAACAGCAAGGAGCGAATTGCCAACGGCATCGGCATGTTTATCAACACAAACCTGAACGAGCCGAAAAAAATTGCGGACATGATCAAGAAGGAAAGATTGAGCCGTCGCGTGGCGGACTGGTTGAATCAACCAGCCAATACCGAGGCTGCAGCTGCAATCATAGCGAATATGATTCCAAAACTGATCGAACCTCAATACGATGTGAAAATTCGTGTCTTTCTGCTCGATGAAATTACAAGGAGATTAAAGGAGGGTAGAGCGGCGCCGCCACTCGGTCGCTTGCTAAATGTGCTGTATCAGAAAAAACATCTTCAACTTATTCTCAAAGAACTTGTAGGATTTTTGGAGGATTTCCTGAATAAAAATCCGCGTTTTATCGAAGAAGCGATTTCAAGGAAATCGTGGTTTCTGATCAAAATCCTGGAGCCAAGGATCGCTCGTAGAGTCGACAAGTTTATCCGTGAATTTTTGAAGGATGTTTCGCGTGAAGACCACCCCTTGCAACGTGAACTAAACAAAAAAATAGAGGAGATTATCGACGACTTGCAGCAAGGCAAGGGAATAGCGATAACACTTGAGAGGCGAAAGGTCGAACTCTTGGACAGCCCCCAAATTCGCAATCAAATCGGAGATATGCTGGATGACATTCGCAAGGAGTTTTTAGGTCAGGGAGAGCTCGATGCGCCAAAGTTGAAACTCATGCTCTCAAGCGCATTCCAACAATTCGCAGCCTCGCTTGCCCAAAACAAGAAATTGCAAGACGAAATCGATGCGAGATTGTCGGAGGCCGCGAGAGAAGTCGGCCCGGACGCGGTAAAATGGGCAGGCGACTACGCAATTGGCGTGCTGAATGATTGGTCGTCGGACAAACTCGCCGAAAAACTTGAGGACGCGGTTGGCAAGGATCTGCAATATATCCGAATAAACGGGACGATTCTGGGGTTCATCCTCGGCGCGGTTATTTTCCTGGCAACGGACCTAATCGCCTGGCACTGAAGCAGGGCTCATTGCACGGCGGCTCACTAGGACGGAAATTGGAGACCGCGTGGACGACGTGGCATGAGATTGGGGCTGGATGCACTCCATGCCTTGGTCCGATTGCCGCCGCCTGATCCGGCGATTTGCCGCGGGACGTGCGAATTTTCACCATTGCGGCGCCCGAATTTTGTCTGGCGCGGCCGGACAGTTTCACTCCAAGTCGCCATTCCTAATCGCTATTGCGGACAGTCGGAGCGAAGCGGCGGGCTGTTATAGGCGCGCGTTAGATCTAGAAGGCGCGCCGCGCCGCGAATGATTTTTCTCATGCGCTCGTATCGCATGCGGCCCGCCGCAGCATTCCGCGCATCGAGTTCCCTCCGGGCACGAGCTGCCACTTCGGCTCCATGCCTTTGTAACCGCAGCCCGAAACCAGCTTCGGGAGGCGGCATGCGATTCCTCGTTTGCAGCGATGTGAAAAAGTCGGAAAATGCGATATGGCGGGACTCAGGCGCTCGAGCGAATTGAACCGCCGCGGAATAGTCTTCAAGGGCCGCCGAATATCAATATGTCGCCTCATCATTCGCTGCCGCATATGGCGCGCAGCAACCCGATCATGAACGTCTTGCAGAGTTCGTGACACGTTTCACTGCTGCGCCGAGGGGCCTCATCCCCTTCAAAAAGCTGCCGAAATTCCTGCATTGCATCATCTCGAAATTCATTCCTATAATGTAAAATCTAACATTCTCGAGTATTGGCGGACGGGGATTTTCAAATGCGATTTACCTGTGTAGCATCGACAGGGAGTAAAAATGGCGGCAGCGCGCCGGAATGATGCAGTTGCCCGCCTTAAGCAGTGAATTGCAGCATGGATAGGGAGTAAAAGATGGCAGTTGCGCGGGACCGCGACCAGCTAGATGAAATCCTGAAGGAGATTCGGGAATATCTCGTCGATTCGGACTCTAGGAATTCGTTAATAAATTCAAAGACGAAACAGGACGCGTCGCCAACTTTGGAAATCGTCAACGAACTGACCGACAATGTCTTCCTTTCCTTGCGAAAGAAAAATGAGAGTATGACGATCCAAGCCCTCGGTACTGCGGCAGGTGATAGCGAAGTTAATTCGCAACAAGACAGCAGCACGGAATTTGACGCAAAGTCAACCGATTTAGCGCTCTCCACGAATCAGAAACCGGGAGAGCTGTACGAATTGCTGCTGAAAATTGCCCGCACCGCCAGAACCAACGAAGATGAAATGGGAGTTAACACCCTGTTTCTTGCGATGGGCACGCTGCATTGGTCGGACCCATCCGACGAAAAATTTTCTTCTCCGCTTATTCTATTGCCCGTGCGACTCATTCCGGATCGAAGAAAAAAAATCTTTACGCTCAAAGGTCGAACAGAAGACGAATTATTCAATAATTTGCCGCTTCAAAAGCGATTGAGGCAGGATTTCGGGATACTCTTGGACAACATCGATTTGGTCGAGGCCGATGAGAATTGGTTGCCGTCAACGTATTTTTCGGCCGTTTCCGAAGAAATTTCCGAATACGGCCATTGGACGATCCAACCCGACACCATGTGCATCGGGTTCTATTCTTTGGTCAAGGACTTAATGTTTCGCGATCTCATTCCCGAAAACTGGCCAAAGGACGATCTCAGAAAGCATCCCCAGATCAAACGGCTCTTATTGCCTACGCTAAGGGCTGAAGGCGACAAGGGTCCGCGCTCGGAAGCGCCTATCGTCGTAGACGCGGATTCCTCCCAGCTTCGGGTGATCCAAAATGTTCTTAATAATCAGAGCATTGTGATTCAGGGCCCCCCTGGAACCGGCAAATCCCAAACAATCACGAATATCATTGCCTCCGCGCTGCATGACGGGAAAAATGTCCTGTTCATTTCGGAGAAGATGGCAGCGCTGTCCGTAGTCCACGACCGTTTGAAAAAAGCGGGACTAGGCAGCCTTTGCTTGGAGCTTCATTCGAAGAAAAGCGATCCTGCGATTGTAATGAACGAATTTCAAAAAACGCTAGACGCGTCAGATGCGGATTCAACCGGGGAGGAACAAGTCCGCAGCTATTCGAACAGACTCTCTGAAATCAGAAACTTGCTTCATCGTCCCTTCCCGAAAATCGACAGCACGCCATACAGCACATTGGAAGAGATAATTTGGTTCGAGGATCTCGGTGTTTCCAGCCCTATGATCCGGCTCGATGGCCTGGCCCGCTTATCCAACTCGAAACGACAGGAGCTTGCAGAGCTGATCGACGATTACTGCAAGAAACTCAAGGCAGCGGGCCCCCTGCGCGAGCACCCGTTTTTTGGCGCCGAAAGAATAGATCCGGATCGCCGTGGGCTGAAGGACGATTTAGAAAGCGCCGTGCAAACGTGCCAACAGTATCTTAGGTACATCGAATCAGAATTAACATCCGTCCAGAAGGAAATTCCAGTCAGCCCCGCAGTTTTGACCTGGATGGAGAAGTCAATTGGTGATTTGGCTCCATATAAGCTCGGCTATCTGGAATTGGCCGCCAAGCTCGACGACGAACTTCTCAAAACTTACGAACGGGGCGTTTTTCTCCCGGGGGCTTGGACTGGGAGTGTCAAGGAATTAGAAATCCTTTTGGAATATCTACGTCGCCGTATTATCATTCGTTGGCCAAGGGAATTGTTCGACATCCTAAACGACTTCAAACAACTTAAGAAATCGGACATGGTCGATCGATTGAAGAAGTTAATTGAAATTCGAAAAATCGTGGAAGAGGCGGCATCGGGCATAGGCATTAAAACTGTCGACTACGCCAGCCTATCAACACTTTTGAAACTATTGAACGATCTCGACAGGTGCAGACCTCGTGGCCTTACGGAAATTTCCTCTAGGGACACCATCAAGATCAAGATCAAATGGAATAACAATCAAATGCCATTTGCCAAGTCAATTCAGGCATTGAACCAATCGCTTGAAAAATATTTTTCCCGCATTGATTACAAGTTCACGAAAACGGGATTGTCTTGGCGTGAAGATGTCGGGTTCACGAATTTCTCTAAAATCCTGTCAAGAATGTGGAAGGAAGTGGATCGTTACCCAGAGTGGAATCAACTTGCATCCCGTAAAGCGGAACTTGTCGAATCTGGGCTCGAACCGCTCGCGGAGGCATTGGACTCAGACAGAAACCGGCTATGCGACGGGGTTAACGAATTCTGCCTTTCGACAGCGAAGGCTCGCTGGTCGCATATGGCCAAAGAGGAACCAGAGTTTGCCAAGCTGGAGCTGTTTGAAAACGACCGAGATCGGTTGACTAAACAGTTTCGCGATCACGAGCACTGGCAATTCCTCACGAACAAGCAGACAATTTTATCGAATCACCGGAAGAATCTTCCGGACAAGAATTGTAAAGAAGCAGCCTGGATCAGAGCTCATTTGGATAAGAAGGGACGTCCGCCACCCGTTCGCGAAATCTTTAAGAATATTGCAACCAACCGATTCCCTCAAAGGGTAAAACCGGTGATGATGATGAGTCCAACATCCGTTGCTCAGTTTCTTCCTCCCGGACAGGTCAAGTTCGATTTGCTTTTAATGGACGAAGCCAGCCAGATACGCGTGGAGGATGCACTTGGAGCTATTGCCAGAGCGGAAAAGTTTGCTGTAGTCGGCGATGAACAGCAGATGCCGCCGACATCGTTCTTCACGAAAATGTCAGGGATCGACCCTGACGAAGTGATTGAAGACTCAGCGAAAATTCCTAAGCCAATCGACTACGAAAGCATTTTAACGCTGTGTAGAGCCAAAATGGTTCCAACTCATGAGCTTCAAATGCATTATCGCTCTCAGGTATCTTCCCTAATCAACAAATCGAACGAAATCTTCTATCGGGGCAATCTCGTGGTGCCGCCTTCAACACTGGAACGGGATCAGGATTTCGGCTTCAGGCTCGTCCGGGTGCCGGGAGTCTATGCCTCAGGTACAAATCCCGTCGAAGCCAGGCGAATTGTGGATGCAATTGCTAATCATGCTGGCCAAACGACAGAAATGTCGATTGGCGTGGTTACGTTTTCGTCAGCGCAGATGGACAAAATCGAATCCCTTCTGGACGACGAGCGGCGAAAGAACGAAACTCTTGACCAATACTTGAATGCCGATTGGCCAGAGCCGGTGTTTGTGAAGAACATTGAGAATGTTCAGGGAGATGAACGCGACATCATACTTATCAGCGTTGGCTACGGTCCGGACGAACCGGATGGACGCTTGTCCAGCCAGAACTTCGGTCCCGTCAACATGCTTGACGGAGAAAAGAGGCTGAACGTTCTGTTTTCCCGGGCAAGGTACCGCTGCGACGTGTTCGTGTCTTTCGACCCCCGCGACATTCGCACTGCTTCCTCCTCGAACCGCGGCCCCGCCATCTTGCAACAATTTCTGCTGCATGCCAGCCGCAAGAGCGGTGAGGAGGGCCTTGCCTCAAATCTACCAGGTGAGACTGAAGGAAAACGAGTGGATGACGTGACCAAAGGTTGGCAGCAAATATTCGCCCCGTATCCGCGGAATCTATTTGACCAAGTCATTGCAAAGCATATCAAGGAATCGGGATACTTGGTCGAACATCAGCAGGGTCCAAAAGGGTTCCGGATTGACTTGGTGGCTTGCCAAGCGGACCAACCAAAGGCCGGGATGCTTGCGGTGGTCCACGACGGGGAAAATTATCGCGCGATGAACAGCGAAAGCGAACGTGACAGGCTGTTCAAGGACGTGCTCGAGAGCCGCCGCTGGAATGTTCACCGGATCTGGATTACAGATTGGTTTAATGATCCGTTGAAGGAACGGAATCGCCTGGCCGATGCCTTGAATGCGGTATTTAGTTCATCAGCAACACCCAATTGAGCTCGTCAAGCGAGACGAGTTGCAACTCAGGACGAGTTCTCGATTTGGGCGGCTCCAGGCTTCCATGCGAACGAATACGAAACCCAAGTTGGCGCTTTTCGATTTGGCATTGGCCGATCAGAGCAATTATTTTTTTTGACTTAAGCACACAATATGTTGATTTTTTGACTCCAAAGCCAGCATGTTGCGGATTGCTTGCCGATATCCTGTTTGCAGGGACAAAAAGTGCGTCGATTCGGCAAGATTCCAATCCCGGTGCGGAGTAGGACCAGATATCGCGGGCCGCCGGCGTAGAACCCGGACTTCGCTGCTTCAGATGCGTTCCGGCCGCTTAGTACCGCCGATCTGGAATCAACAGAATCTTCAAAAAGTAGGGACAGGGTTAAATTCGCCTCGATATCAATGACTATTTCTCAACAGATTGCGGAAAGTCATTTTTGAAAATTGCAAACTTGGGCTAAATAGCCGAGCGATTGAAACAGTTCGGCACGATAGCCTAACAGTCAACCTAGACAAAAGTGCTAGCCCGGAGTTATCTTTCGCAAGCATGAATCTTGGCCTAGCGAACGATGTCGAGGTTACGCTAAGCTCTGAATCCTGCAGGACTAAATTGCAAATTGAAGAGGGCTGCAGCATTTCGCGCGCTGCAAGATGGCGAAAGTCGCCTGTTTACCTGCCCGGCAATACATCGACTCGGAGACGAGCCCGAGGCTCTCGTCCTCGGCGGAATTGAATACGTTTATTCCACCCGCATTGGCTGTGGCGAGTGCTCGACGCGCCGGCTCGCCGGCGACGAGGTCCGGGAATTCCATTCGATGCTCTCGGCGGTGGCTGAAGCGGGTCGGCCACCCGGATGGAGCAATACCGGGCGGTCCCGAACGCCGGCGGCTGCTTCCCGAACGCCTGCAAGCCGGGCTCGCACGGCACGCCATATGAATGGATTCGAGGGACTGATGTCGACGAACTGCGCACGGGGAGGGCAAGTGCAAGCAAATGCGCAAGTGCACATGCCCGCGGATGAAGGAGATTCCCGTCCGCGACGGAAAGGACGCGCTCAAAGTCAACCGGTTCGAGGCGGACATCACCTCTATGGCCGGCGGGCGAACCAACAGCAGCACCTTCGCCGCCGACATGGAAGTCGGCGGTGACAATCAAAGTCAAGCAATAGGGAAAAAATTGGCAATCCCGCAAGAGCGCGGGGAATCGCGTATATCCCGCGCTTCCGCACAGCCATCGACACATAATTATCGACAGGGGCGAATTCGCTTGGGTGGGCACGCCCGAGGAAGTCTTTCATCGTCCGAACTCGTCGTTCGTCGCCGACTTCGCGGGAGCCGAAAACAAGTTTCCCGTAAAGGCATCCTTTCGGAAGGGCGAAGTTCGACTTGCCGCCCGCAGGCTGGAGCATACCGCCAAGCTGCCGCTGCCCGGCGCCGGCGGCAAGGAAGGAGTCAATGCGCCAATTCCGGTCGAAGGCGCGGTCGACGCGCACTGCAACTATTCCCGGATTCATCGGCTGCAGGGCAATTCCTTCGTTCAGCGAACCGCGCCTGCCGCCTTCTCGTAGCCTGCCGCCTCCTCGCGGGGGGCTGTGAGATATGTTTGCGAGAGCACGTCGAGATACGTCCCCTTGAGCACGAGATCCCCCTCGATCTGCGACAGCTCCAGACGGACGGTTTGGTAGATGCTCGGAAGAAGGGACGCCTTGACGTATTTCGCGATTGCGCCGCGGAACGGCGGGCCGAAGGCGGTGTATTCGTCGCCGATAACTACAATGTCCGGGTTCGCGAAATTTACGCAGTTCGTTATTCCCTGAGCGAGATAGCGCGCGACGCGATCGACTTCCGCCACCGCAAGCATGTCGCCGGCGTGATAGGCTTCCACGACATCGGCAAAGCGCGACTCGGAGGTCAGCGCGGTATCCGGATTTCCGTCGGCATATTCGCGTACGTTGCGAAGGAGCGCGATCCGCGAAGAAAAGAGTTCCAGACAGCCGTGATTTCCGCACTTGCACCGCGGTCCGTTGACATCGATCGACGTATGGCCGAGCTCGCCGGCAAGTCCGAGACTCCCGCGATAGACCTCGCCGTTGGTAACCAGCGCCGAACCGATGCCCTGCCCCGCGGAAACGTAGAGCAGCACCTTCGCGCCGGACGGCTTCGCCTGCGTCCGCCAGACCGTGAGCGCGGCGGCCTTGGCATCGTGGATCGAGTAGACCGGAATCGAGCTGTAGCGCTCGCGGAGCGAGCGCACGAGATCGAAGGCCTGCCAATCGGGGCTCTCGGTCATTAGGATCACGCGCTCGTCGCGCTCCAGGAACGGCCCCGGAACCGCGACTCCCATGCCGTCGATTTTCGGATTCAAGGCCGCGAGCCGGTCGACGCGGGCCGCGATCCTATCGAATGTCGCCGCAGGCGGCTGCCCCGTTGTGATTCGCCCCTCGCTCTCTTCAAGAGTTTCTCCGGCCAGACTGTAGAGCCCGACCGAGAAACTGCGCCGCTGCAGGCGTACGCATACAATGAAACGACCGCTGCATGCGAAACTCAGCCTTATCGAGCGGCGCCCGCGGCCGCCCTTGACGAAGCCGATTTCCTCAACGATGCCGTCCTCGATTAAAAGGCTAATGGCGCGGGTAACCGTAGCCTGGTCGAGTCCCGAGGCCACGCTGATGTCCTTGCGAGAACAAGGTCCGAATTCCTGCATCGCCGAAAGGATGACCCGACGATTGAATTCCTGCACGTTGCCAATGGACAAGCCTTTCCGTCCCAGGTTCATCAGGCGCTCCTAGATTTTTTTTGCCGAGAGACAGGTTAGTGGGATTCTTGCGGACTGCAAGCAAATTGCAATTTCGAAAGAAGGAACTGCCCGCCGTCGATATAGCCTCCGGGGACCGCTTCGGACTATTCGCCCTTCTTCCCAGCTCAGCGCCTTTGCCCCTGACCGGGCCGATCGAGCAAAGTCGCCGACAATGCCGCGCAGTATCTGAGCGTGGCCGCCGCCGCCCGAAGAAGCCAAGCATTCATGAACTCAAGCCATCGAGAGCCCGTGGCGCGCGGGGGCAAGCCACTGGCGCATGCCGACATTCCCGATAGCTGCCGATTGCGGCCCGCGGCGAGGAGAATGTCAAGCGCGGCATGCCGGCGTTCGAGCAATTGCGCGCCGGTCGAAGCCCGGAAGAGCCTGGACGGGGAAAATGTCGCGGAATCATTGGGGCGAAGGGAATGTACTTCAGAGCTTTTTCCGCTCCGCCTGCATCGCCGTTCAGAAAACTTGATTTTGCATGGCATCAGCTCGTCGCGATTGAAAAATTGAATTTCAGCCTTGGGAAAAGTCCGGGTCGGAGCGGCGAAGCGCTCGTTGGCCAATTATGCGGCAGGCAGCCTGTCCGAGAGCCGATTGGCTACAAGTGGTCGAGGAACGGTTGCGCGGCAAATGTTCCGTGTCGCGAGTAATTCAGTCGCTATGGCCGCTCATTAGCGATTCATATGGCTTCGCGTACCCGACGAGGCGCAGGAAAGCGCAGCGAATCGGTTCGCGCTTTCGAGCGCAGGGACGAATTCCGAGTTCTCCGAGTATGCGTGGCAGAAGGCTCCGTGAAAAATGTCGCCGGCGCCAAGCGAGTCGACAACCGGAACCTCCAGGGCCGGAATCTCGCCCCTCCGGCGGCCGTCCTGCCAAATCACGCCGCGCGGACCGCGTGTCATCGCCCAGCGCTCGATGCCGAGCGCGGCGCATTCGGCCGCGAAGGCATCGGCCCCTCCGGCAAAGAACTCTTCCGATACGATTGGGATATCGGCCAGTCGCAGATATTCCCGCGAACAGTTTTTCCAACCGCCGCAATCGAGGATGACGGGGCCTTTGAAATCCCGAATCGCCTCGCGATGACGCTGTACGAATGGCCGCTCGTATTGATCCAGCTGGATCAAGTCGTACTCGCTATCGAACAAGTCGGGCAGATCTCGCACATGCGCGCATTCTTCGCTGGCGGAGTTGATAATCATCCGGTCTCCGCTGCTTCGCGTCGAAACGACAGTGGATACGGGGATGCGGAAGTTCGGGTCGGCGCATAGATTCACGGGCTTTACGCCAAACTTGCGAAGGTCGTCGTAGAGAAGCGCTTGAAAGGGCCCGCCGGAGCCAAAGGAAGAGGCCAGGTGCGCCTCGCCGCCCAAATAGCCGAAGGCGACCGCGGCGTTCAGCGCCGAGCCGCCCGGAATAATGTCGTTTGCAAGCGCTCTAACCTTTGAGTCCGCTTGCGGATACTCATCGACGAGATTGGTCAGGTCGATTACGGAGCGCCCTATGAAAAGTGCCTTGCTCACCTTGGCGCGACACGCGGTCCCCGCGAGCCTTCGTCAACGCATCCTGTTGCCGCCCTGTGCATTCCGGTCTCGGAATCGCAGGGCGGCCTAAGGCGAATGCGCACCGTGTCCGAGCGCGAATTCAGCAGGCTTTTGCATGGGGGTTTCTCGAATGGCACGCGTAAACATTCCTCGGAAGCCGAATTCGCCGGCTGCTTAATTTCGGCCAAAAGCATTCGGGGCCATTTAGACCGGTCAGCGGCGAAACGCGAGATCGCGGAATCGGGCTACGCCCTCCTGCAGGAACAATCCCCATGCGGCTCCCGAGCTTTCGCAGACGCGATAGCTCGCTACGACTTGCTCCGCGACGTAGCACTCCACCGCCGAGCCCTTGCGCAACAGCTGAACGCGATATCGCCCGTCCGCGGGCGCGAAGGCCAGCGGGCGCTCTACAAGAGGAGCTTCGATTTCGGGGGCGACATTTATGCCGTGGCGCTCGTTCAGAACGAGACTGTCCCACAGCGGATCCATGGCGCTCGGCCAGCGGTCGAACAGGACCCTGCCCTTCATCGGCTCGATCGACAGCATGTAGCCGCTTTCCAGATTTTCGCCGCCCTTCGCCTCGATCAGAACGCCCACCGCCTCGGTATTCGCTTCGGGCTCTATCACCATGTCCAAAAGAACGTCGTCGCGCTCCGGCCCGTTAAGGAAGGCATAGGCGAATTCGCCCTGCGCAAAGCAGGTAATCCCGTCGTCCGCCTGCCAGTCTCCCAGTTCCGGGCTGAATTCATAGGCGATCTCGTCCGAATAGCTCGCCGCGACCTCCGGCAGCAGCCGGCAGGTCAGCGTGCCGTCCCGATGCGAAACCAGTTCCCGCGGCGAGCCGAGCTCGCCGCCCCAGACCCAGTGCTGATCGGGGTCGTGATGCTTGCGGAACGGTATCCATGCGAAGCTCACGCGCCGCCTGCCGTCGCCGGCGGACTTCGCAGCGTAGAAGCGGCGGCCGTCGAGGCTGTCGAGCTTCCGACTTTCCCAGGGGCCTTCCGGCGAGCGCGCCACGCGATATACCGTCTGCATTCGTTCGGAATACCGGCTCTCCACCAAATACCACCAGTCGCCCAGCCGGAATAATTCGGGGCATTCGGGGCAATGCGTGAGCATCGACGACGCGAGAGGCGGTCCGACCTCCCATCGGTCCAGGTCCTGCGAGGTCGCGACTGCAACGCACCCGCGACGGAACAGGGGGCCTGTCTTCAGGCGCGCCGAAATCAGCATTTTGTATAAGCCGGATTCCGCGTCTCGGTAGACGAACGGGTCGCGCCAGTCGACGGTTTCGTACCAGCGCGGGTCGGGAGATATCAGCGGGTTGTCCGCGACTTTTTCCCAGTTGAGCAGATCGGTCGAAACGGCCTTGCAGATCGTCTGCGGCGACGAAGACTGCCGATTGTAGCCGGTGTAGAAAAAATGAAAGGCGCCGTCGCGCTCGATTACCGAGCCGGTCCAGATACCGTCGCCGTCGCATTCCCCCTGTTCGCCCGGGCCAAAGGCGTCCGGCATCGATTCCCAGCTTACGAGATCGTCGGATCGGAGATAGGCCGTCGAGACTCTCGCCCGCTCGACATATTCCCAGGCTCCGACGGGCGGCTGCGAAAAAAACAGGTGCCACTTGCCGCCGTGGTAGAAGGGCATCGTGTCGCCTGCCGCTGCGCCGCGCTCGGGAGAGTAGCCGAAGAGCCTCATCGGAATTCCTTTCCTTATCCGGGCGCCGGCGATCATGCCGCCGACGCCGAGAGCGTCGAAGGGCCTACTAGCCTACTGGACGAATTCTTCCCAGTTCTTGGAGAAGTTGTCGATGAAGCCCGGAAGATCCGCGTCGGGATTGTGCACGCGGCTCAGGCTGCGGATGTCCTCGTCGGACAAAATGCATCCCTGAAGAAGACCGCTGGCATAGGTGTCCACGTTCGCGGCCGTAACCGGAATCAGGCTGAATAGCGGCTGCGTGTTTTCCACGGGGTGTCCGTGCAGGTAGTCGTAGAGCTGGACCAGGCCGAATCCGCCGACCATCCAGTGTCCGCCAATCGAGAAGTCAAGCTTGCCGTCCTTGATGAACTGCGCGACCTGCTCGTCGATGTCCGTAGTCACGATGCCGATGTCGTCGCGACCGGCTTGATCCACGGCGAACTGGCTGCCGAGTCCCGCGACCGCGCCTAGCACGATGATGCCGTCGATTTCGCCCGGCGCGAAGCGAGCGATAAACTGTTCGGCGTACTTCTGGCCGTTCTCGCGATTAAGCCGGTCCCAGGCTTCTGCGATTAGCTCGACATCGTCATGCTGGTCGAGCACGCTCTTGACGCCGTCCCAAATCTCCTCGGCTGAAGTAACTCCTTTCTGGTTCCAGATCATCGCCACTTTCTTAAGTCCGAGCTCGACGGTGGTTTCGCCGATAGCCTCGCCCCAGGTCGTATTGTTCTGGGTAACCTGCGCGATAAAGTGCTCGCCTTCGTAATCGGTATCGTAGTTCGACACGACCAGACGACCGACGGCCACGCCCGGAATGTCGTTGTCTTCCAGAAGCCGAGCGACCTGAATGCCTGCCGGCGAAGTAAGCGGGTTGAAAATCAGCCCGTCCGGCTGGCTGGCGATTATCGATTCCGCCTGCGAAACGTGCTGCTCTTCCGAATTCTGGTCATCGAACTCCTTCAATTCGACGCCGAGGGCATCCGCGACGCAGCGTTCGAATCGATGCCTGTTGATGACCCATGGGTTGGTCTCGGGCTGACCGAGGTCGGCGATAACCAAATCTGTTCGCGCATGGCCGTCGGCAAGGGCCGGGGCTGCGAGCGGCAGCATGGCAGCCGTCGCGATAAGTGTCTTGAGAATCTTGGTAGTCACTTTAACCTCCCTGATTGGTTTTGGCGCGCGACGCGCCTTCGAAATTTCCGGACTAATCTCCGTACTCCTTTCTGGATGCCACATTAAATTGCGCTTTGCAATTAATTTTTTCCCGCGCCCGCGCAGGCAGTCTTGGGATGCCTTTCGAGGGCGGCGAAGCTCTCCTCCGGTTCGGCGCAGGCAAGCGTCGCGAGCGCAAATTAAATCTTGCAACGATGCTTTGGCATGCCTGCGGGCATCGCGCTTTCCGGTGCCGGTCGCCGCATCTTGACTGCCTCGGTGCGCCGGAGCTTCCCTCTAGCGGACGTGCCGCTAGAGCTGAACGGAATCCTCGATGCGCTTCCAAGAGGAGAGGGCGTTCGCGAAAATCTCCGGCACGGAGCGAAATCATAAGGCTCTCGAATTTTCGCCATGCCAAGGAGAAACAAGGCTCCAAGCGGCGCGAACCAATTCGATTCGCGGTGATAACTACGAATAACAGCATGAAATTCGGTCGGCTTGTCGGCGGGAAAGATTCGCGCACGGCCGAATGAAGTAATGAAGGGGTGCAATCCGATTTTGTTGGTTTATGCTGTGGCGGCCAGTCAAACTTTCCAGTCAAGGAGTCTACCCTGCGCATGTATTTGATGCAGCACTTGGCGGCCAGAATGGCGTTGGCCCCTTTCACAGT
>MKWU01000232.1_pt1 | contig 105397 bp, 93 predicted proteins | sample 809101 | NCBI WGS metagenome assembly MKWU01 (sample SAMN05860141, study PRJNA318959) | sponge metagenome | host: Aplysina aerophoba | place: Slovenia: Piran, Adriatic Sea, Gulf of Piran | collected 2013-05-07
TTGCCGGGTCTCCCGAACCGGTCCTCGAACAGGTAGTGGGACTGCAGCTCGGTGAAGGAACGGGTACGTTGTCTTCGGCCGTCCCCCAGGCTCTTGTGTAATATCCGGGCCACCGCCAGTTTTGTGTGGTCGTACAGAATGCTCTGGGGAATCCCGCCCAGAAAGGCAAAGGCCGATACGTGACCGTCCAGAAAGGCCTCGGTGGTCTCCGACGGATAGGCCTTCATGAAGCAGCCGTCGCTGTGGGGCAGGTCCAGCACCAGGTAGTGCGCCTTCCGCTCCACTCCGGCGATGACCGCCACTGCCTCGCCGAAGTCGCACTGGGCGTGGCCCGGTGCGTGGGACAAGGGCACGAACATCTCCTGAGTCCGCCGCCGGTGCTCCCTGACGTAGTCCTTGACCGTGGCGTATCCCCCGGTGAACCCGTGCTCGTCCCGCAGCCGCTCAAAGATCCGTTTGACCGTGTGGCGCTGCTTCCTGGGAACCTGGCGGTCAGCTTCCAGGATGGCGTCAATCACCCCGGTGAAGGGCTCATCCTGAGCTTGTCGAAGGATTGGGACGCCGGGGTGGGTCCTGGCGCCGGTAACCTGGTGGTGCCGAGTAGGCCAGCATTTTGCGTACCGTGTCCCGGTGCAGGCCGAAAACACGGGAGGCCTCCCGAACGCTCATCCCCTCCACCATGCAGGCCCGGCGAACCCGCGCGTAAAGCTCCACGTTGTACATCCATAACACCTTCCAAAGACTGATACTCAGCCTTACGGAAGGCGGTGGACGGTACGATTTCCCGCCGCCATAAATCAGCCAGCAGACCCGCCCTTGTGGTCCACTTTACCTCCGCCTTTTACACCAGGGCAGATATGCTGACGGTATGAAGTTCGGTGGCAGTGTTGGCGGGCAGAAGAGCGACCGGTGTTGAGGCTTCGGCGCTTCCTACTCCGTTGCCCTCGCCGCCAGACCCGCCGACTCGCATGATGTAGCAGCGTCCACCACCATTATTGAAGTAACCATATACCGAGTGGGCCAAATAGGAACCCTCGGTGAATTCACCGAACTGATCCACAAACTGGGTCCAGTTGGTAACCAGGGTAAGCTCGTTGAACGGTCACTTTTCCGCGAAACCGACGAATGCAGCTACCGCAGTCCCAACTCCGGCAATCGGTTTACTGCCTCCGTCAACCTCCTCGACGTAAACTCCCAGGGAAAGATATGTGGGCATGCTTTACCTCCAATAAATTGATTGCTGTTGCCTTCGAGGGCGTACAACTGCGTCTCTCAAAAGTGGTTTACCTTCGTAGAGTTTGGTTAGATTGCGATATCGTAATTCTGTCCTGGCACCTGAAGGGTCGTCCGGATTTCTTCGTAAATGTCCGGGGATTGAACGCTCACCGTGTAAGTACCAGCCGGAACTCCCGAGAAGATAAACCGGCCCAAACTATCGGTAGTGGTATCGAGGCCTCGTTCAACAAGGGTCAGGCGGGCCGAGGCTATCCCCGCGTCCGGGTCTCCAGTCCGATGCAGCTTTCCACCAATGCGCAGCGGGGAAACCTCCACATGTCCGGTTGCGGTCGGTCCCTCCACTTGCCGTGAGATCAAACGGGACGTCAGGGCAAGACCCACCTCAATCTCCTGGCTCAAGTCGATCCTTGTGGTGACGCGGTAGTCCAGGGAAGGCCGAGCATCGTTGCTCATGGCCCCCCAATATTCGGCCAGCCCCTGGTTTGGACTGGTGGAAGCCACCTCGGTGGGTATCTCCTCACCGGCTAACGAGCTGTGCATTACTTCGTCAGGAATCAGGGGGTTCTTGAGAAAGGTGACCAGTGCTCGGGCAAGGAGCCGGTGTTCGTCTTCAACTGTATTGGCGAATGCGGTCACCTTGTAGGTGAGGTCCATACGGACTTCCGCCCTGCTTTTAATTGCCGTATTGTCAGGTCCTCGACGGACGACCCACAGGTTCGGGTTTCTTAGTTCGGTATTCTCTCGTATCTCGAACAGATAAAGATTGATAGTAGGGCGGGAAATACCGGCAGCCCATTGCCTGGTGGGCATCTGGAAGGCAATATCAACCTCACCGGAGTCAATATTGCTCCGTTGTATCAACAACTGCCTGATTGTTTCGTCCAATTCCGCAAACATTTTCCAGCCCGCAATTACAGGTGAGTGTCAGGCCATGGCCATTTCAAAATAGGGGCCAAACTCCTGCTCCGTCAGCAGCTTTCCCATCTTCTGGTATTCGCGCCGGGTTGCCCGGGTGAGATGTTTCACTTCGATGCTGTTCCCGTCGTAAGCAGCGAGGAATGCGGCAGCCAGGGCGATATTCTTTATGTTTCCTCCGGCCAGCCGGAACTGCCTGGCCATAAATGCCAGGTCAATATCGGACTGGAGCGGGGCCTCGGCGGGAAATACGCGGCGCCAGATTAGCAGCCGCTGTTCCTCATCGGGAAAAGGGAACTCCACAACGAAGTGAAGCCGGCGAAGGAAGGCATCATCCAGGTTGTTGCGAAGGTTGGTATTCAATATGGCAATTCCCTGGTACTCCTCCATTTTTTGCAGCAAGTAGCTGACTTCAAGGTTCGCATAACGGTCATGGGAATCCCGAATCTCGGCGCGCTTGCCGAAGAGGGCGTCGGCCTCGTCAAAGAGCAGGATTCTGTTGGCCTCCTGGGCCCGCCGAAAAATTGCTTCCAGGTTCTTTTCGGTTTCACCTACATACTTGCTGACAATGTTGGAGAGGTCGATTCGATGCAGGTCAAGATCCAGTGAACAAGCGATTAATTCCGCGGCCATGGTCTTTCCGGTGCCCGACGAACCAACAAAGAGCAGGTTCAGGCCTTTTCCCCCGGAACTGTCGGGATCAAATCCCCACTGCCCGTAGACGAGGGATGTGTTTCGGAAGCAGGCGCAGATTTCCAGGAGTTGACGCTTGCGGTCATCGGGCAAGATAAGGTCGTCCCAGGAACGCCGGGCGCGGGAATCGCTTGCCGTTTTACCCTGCCCACGGGACGAGGCGTAGCGGAAAGATTCAACAAGGTCGTCGAACGTTACTTCTGCATTGTCGGGCCCACGCCACCTGGCCATGGATGAGGCAAAATCGGTAGACTCCCTAATCTGTCCGCCGCTGCAGCCGTAATTGCCAACCAGAAGGTCAAGTTCCTCATCGGAAATGGCGGAGCTTTCGTACGGCAGATGCTGTTCCCACAGGAGCTTACCCTCAGGGTAGCCCGGCGCCGGAATCTCTAGAATCAGTCACGCCAGATCCGGGGCCGTCCCAAAGGGAATCCACGGAGTATGACCACTCATGATGGTGACTTCGCGTCGTTCCGACATCAGGACTTCCATGGCCTGGGCCAGCATTCGCTCTTGAGGACCGTGCCCAGAGAGATGATGACTGTTTCGGAAGAATATTATGGCTTCCTGGAGCAACGCTTCTCGATGAGCACGGTGGAGGAGATTCGAAATATCCTGGCCGCAGGTTAAGAGTACGTCCAGGTCTATCGTCAGCATTCTTCGGTTCAGGGCATGACAGACAGCCCGGGATGCCGTCTGCTTGCCGCAACCTGCAGGACCAAAGAACTGAAGCAGGACAGTCCGGTCTGATTCGGTGAGCCGCTCTATATGAACTGGCAATTCCTGAAATCTGCTCTTTGTTTCAGCGGGTAGCACGACATCGCTCCAGGACTGCTCCCCCTCCCAGATACTGGCGAATTGACCCAACTGATCGTCCAGGAAGTCGACCCCGAGCAAGTAACCCAGCACTCGTGGATCCAGGTTGAGAGATTTGGAGAGACTCCCTGGTGACTGGCAATACGGGTCCGTAGTCATTTGTACGAGATCGTATTTCAGCAGGGGGGCGCCAGGACTAAATGACTGCCTGCACCGGATTCTGTCCTCCAGGCTGTCGGCGAGGATCTGCAGTGCCAATTGGCCGGTGGGACGACTCTTGCCGACGTCATCCTGGAGAAGGGCGTAAAGGAGTTCATAGGTCTTGTCGAGTTCGGGAGCGAGGCACAGGACGATCACGCCCACGTCAAAGTCGCTGAGCTTCAACGCTTGCCTCAACCTCTTCAAGCGGACTCCCTCGCAACCACTCAGATCCAATGCCCCTGGCGAATCTGGACCGGCTTTCGAAGAGGTATCTTTGATTTGGAATGACGGTGATGCTGCCGCAGGACTGCTGTCATCGGATTGATAGCATTCCAAAGTGGACTCGATCTGAGTATCCGAAAGAAAAAGCCCTTCCATACCCTCTACCACATCTTGGTCAACGGCTGAGTATCGAAGCTAATGCTCGCGAATTTCCCGACAGAGCCGCGAGTTCAACAGTCCGAGGTCTGCCACAAAGCCGGCCGGTATGGTGTTATTCGAACTGACAGTGTTTTTTTCCATTACGGCACCTTGAACTGGTAGAGGCAGCGCGAGTGAAACGGGGAATATGAGGGCACGCCTCCTGTTGCAGACATGCAACTACGAAGCATGTAGTCGCTACTTCCTCAATATCTGATCCCTTCCCTTCCAAAGGGAACGAAATAGCTCTTTGAGGGGATGAACTGATGGGTCACCCAGGGCTTCCTTTATGATTCCAGCCTCGTACTTGAGAGCGTTCCTGCCATCTTCAGATACGGCAACTACCTTAATGTGAGGGTATTCGTCTAGAAGGTGTCCGGTCAGGCCTGGGTCCTGCCCTGACTCTGGAAGGTCGACGACCACTACGGTGGCCTCTGTGCTGCCCGCCTTCAAGAGGGCATCGATGGTCCCATCGGCAGCCTCAACCAGCTCGATGTCGGTGTCACGTGCAAGTGTGTCGACCCAGTCTCGCTGTCTGCCATTCGGGGACAGGCCAGGAGTATTCTCAATCGAGGCATACTTGCTCCCAATAACTGCAATTGGGACCCATACATGACAATCAGAACATGGAAATTGCACCAATGGGAGAGAACCAAAGGACTCAAAGAGTACTGGAGCAGGTACCGGTAACTCTGGGTTGTTGGGCACGGTTCCGCAGATACTGGTTTCCCGGGAGGGAAACTGAAGATATCCAAGTTCCGAGTTGGTTCTGCCGCGACCAATGCATGTCCGTCGGCAACAAAGGGTGCGGAATAAAGGGGGTTAGTGTTACTTGGAGACACTTTGTAGGGTGTAGTAAGAGGTTGTATAGATTGCCGGGTAGAGAGGTTTTCTAGTTTCGACCGGAGCCAGCTTCTACCAGGCCTACACTCAGCGCGTAGGCTGCGGCAGCTCTCCTGTTTTGTACCCGGAGTTTCTCCAAGATGTTATGCACGTAGTTTTTGACAGTTTGGAGTTCCAGATCAAGGCGAGAAGCTATTTCCTTGTTACTTAATCCGTCAGCCAACAGTTGAAGGATTTGGGATTCCCGTCGGGTAAATTGCTCCTGCTTGCCTTCCTGCTTGACACCCAATTCCCGCCTGACTGTGGCCAGTCGTTCAAACAAATAGCTGGAAATTTCAGGAGGACAAACAACTCCGCCCCGATGCGCGCTGCGCATAGTATCTGCCAGTTCACCCGGGGAAACATCGGACAGCGTGTATGCCGACGCGCCTGCCTCAATACAGACGAGTATGTCGTTCCTGGAGTTAGTTACCCCAAATGCGACGACTTTAGCGCCGTGATAGCGCCTTTTAACGCCCTGGATTCGGGCTTCGAAAGCTTCAAATTCAGGAGTGGCTTCAATTAGTACTATGTCCGCCTCTATAGGCATGTGCCCCTGCGGTGTAGATCGTGACTCTGATGCAACATCTACGACGAAAATGCCGGGTTCCCCTAGCAGTGACCAGGCAAGAGCCTCCCGTACAACCCGAAATGGGTGAACAATTCCAATCCTGATGTCTGCTGATACAGCGGCTTCGTCCACGTTACCTGCCATGATCCCCAACTTCTGCCCTCACAATCCTGTCGCAGGGTACCCAATCTTCGCTCGTTGACTTGCAAGAGCTTACTGTCCCGACTTTTCTGTTTACCGAATACCTCGGCATACAATATAAGGTGGAATTTCTGTTGGCAAGTAAACCACAAAAGTATCGCTAATGAATGCTACACAAGGTCTATAACAGTACCTTGTACGGTACTGAAAAAGTACCTGACTGGAGACGGGTTCATACCAGCCTCTAACCATGAGCGAACAAGCGGCGGGTGCAAGTGGCGGAGGCAAAGTGGGCCGCTCGGGCGGGCGCTGCCGGCAGATCCATGGCGGCGGTAAGCGGGGCAACTGCAGCGAATGTTGGAAGAGTCTAAAGTGGAACAGACATCGAAGGCAGGTCAGTCTGGATACGATTGAGGGCAGCGCAGCGACGCTCCTCAGCGCCACATGCATCGTGGAGAAGCGCCCGAGCATGGGCGCGAAGGCGGTCGTGAGCGGACCTACAGATTTATAGCAGGCTCCACGTAGTCCTTGACCTTGTTGTAAATTTGGAGCCGGTGATGGTACGACTCCAGGACTATGATCCGGTCGGCGGCGTCAACATTGACGGCCACCGGACGCCGGAACCGCCATTCAGGTTCGAGGTCTGTTCGACGCCTGGCTTTGATGATATCCGGATTGGCATCGATGTAAGTTTGGGCCCACGGCGAGGGCTCCTGGGCGTCGCCGACCAGCGCTGTAATGTATTGGCCGTCGGCAGCATAGATCTGGACACGGTGGTTCCCCCAGTCAGTTACGTAAACATCCCCATCCGAGTCCACTGCTACCCCGGAAGGACCCTTTAGAGACCCCACCCCTGCGCTGGAGCCTTCGAACTTAAGGAGCAACTCCCCGGTAGGGGCGAATTTCTGCACCCGGTTATTTCCCCAGTCCGCCACGTAAATGTTGTCGTAGCGGTCGAGGCAGATGCCCCATGGCATTTCCAGTTCTCCGTCACCACTGCCGCGCTTCCCGAAGCGAGACCGAAACTCACCGATCTGGCTGAAACTTTGCACCCGGTGATTCAGGCTGTCCACCACCCAGATGGTTCCCCATGAATCGAAAGCGATTCCTGACGGTCCGTTCAACTGCCCGTCTTCGCTGCCGGACCTGCCCCAGTGGTACCGGTAAGCGCCCTCGTCATCGTAAACGGTGATCCGGTTGAGATGCTCGTCCGAAACGAACACTCGTCCGTCACGGTCCAAATCGATTGACCGGGGCCAGACAAAGCGCCCATCCTCTGCACCGACAGAGCCGAACTGGCCTTGAAACTCGTGGTCCAGGGTAACCTTACTGACACGCTGGCCCAACTGCTCCACGCCGCGGCTTAACACAAACATTCGACCGTTTGGCCCCAGGACAAAATCCTGGGGAGCCCAAAATCCCCGGCCCGACTGGCTGTACATGCCAATGCAGTAACTATAGTCATATACCCGGCCAGCGGCGACTGTGGTCAGCATATCCCTTCTCCCGTGAACGAATTCGGGGGCCTGAAGCTACACGAAAGACATTTGCTCAAAGTGTCCACCGACGATGGGCACCGGATCGAGTCCCAGCCACCTCTCCGCCAAAGTGGAGTAGAAGCCGCGGAAATCGTAGCTTGGCGCCAGGTCTCCCTCGGTCAGGTCCTCAAGCTTCAACGACGGATAAGTCCCGTACATTCCACCATTCACCCGATCACCGATGGCAAAGGCCACCCCGGCAGCACCGTGGTCGGTACCAGTGCCGTTATCGCGGACGCGGCGCCCAAACTCGCTGAACAACATAACAACCACTTCGTCTGAGGCATCGTGCTCCCGCAGGTCAGCGAAGAAGTCGCGTATGGCGGCGGATACGTCCATCCAAAGCTTGGTATGGGAGCCCATCTGGTCATAGTGGGTGTCGAAGGACCCGTAGGCCGTGTAAAAGACCTGGGTACCCAGATCCGCCAGGTGTACCTGGGCCACGTCTCTGAGGCGCCTAGCGATGGGATTGTTGGCATACTCCACGTTTGAAGAATAGATTTCGGGAGCAACCCTGATGATGTCTGCTCCCTTCAAGGCATCCCGTCCCGCCTGTCCCAGGTATTCCATGGTCGGCCCGGCGCCGATGGCGGGAGCGTACATCCTGGCAAAGCTCTCCAATAACTGGTCCCTGTCCTGCTCGGACGTGATCCCCGGATTTGATGAGAGCACACCGTAGGTGGGAAGATGATTGACGGAAGTAACGGGAACGCCCTTCATGGCCAGCGCGCGAGGCAAACCCTGGCCCAGGCTCACTCCCTTAAGGACGTTCTCGCCGGCAGGATCCAGGTCCCGAATCACCTTGGCCAGCCAGCCGTCAGTCCCGATAGAATTTGGTTCGCAGGTATGCCAGATGTCCATGGCGCGGAAGTGGGAACGGGGCGAGTTTTCGAACCCGATGCCGTGGATGATTGCCATGTTGCCCTGGTCGTAGATATCTTTCAACGGCTCCGTGTCAGACCGGAATGCCAGTTGGTCATCTATGGGCAGAACCTGGTCTTCAGAGATATGAACCTTGGGCCGGTTGTCCCAGTAAAGAGGGTTGCTATAGGGCACGATGGTATTGAGGTAATCGTTGGCCCCGGTTAGCTCCATTACCACCAATACGGGGTCTTTATGGGTTGATGCCATATTCATATCCCTCTACATCAACTGTATGCACTTGGCTAGGCAAACTGATACTCTCGCGAGGAGACTATCAAGGTCAATATCCTGCTTACGCTCTGCAGTGACGCAATCAGCTCGTCGGTAGTGTTCCAGGCCAGGTCGCCACATTTCTCAGCGTGGGCCATCAATTCAGAGTAGGTCGCCTCACCCACTTCCAGCGGTCCCATGGCATCAAGACAAGCGGCCACTATCGCCTTGGGGGAATTGTCCCCATGCACCGTAACCATAACCTGCTTGAAGATTGCCTGAACGCCAGGCAGTGAAATGTCCCCGAATATCCTGGCGGCAAAATTCACCCGGCGCATCAAGACGCCGGGGTCGATCCATTCGGAGCCCATGTGCCAGCCCTCCACGCTGGGAGGATTGAGAAGCTCCTGTCCCTGCCAGCCGCACTCCAGGGCCAGGTTGTTGAATCCCGGCTTGAAGCCGTTATAGTTGCCGGCCATACGCACAGTTCCAACGACCAGCTCAGCCGGGCATTTCACCCGGGCAAACCGGGCATTCTTGAAGAACTCCGAGTTGAACAACGCTCGCAAAATGGACCGTATGTCGCCGCGGGATTCATTGTAGGCATCTACCAGGAAGTCGATGGCTTCAGGGTCAACGGGTGGCGTAATGTTCCAACTGGCGACATGGGGCTCGTCGGCGACGAAGAACCTGTACAGGTGGCGGGCCAGGAACCGGGCCGTAGCCGGCTGGTCCACAATAATGTCCACGATGTCTTCGCCATTGAAGTTGCCGGTATGCCCCAAGAAAGTCTTTTCCCGACCGTCGTGATCCTCGGGCTTGTACTCGAACTCCCAGTGGAAACGGCCGTAAGGGTTGCGGGGAATCTTCGGGGCAATAGTCCATCCGGTAAAGGCCCTGGCCGCTTCCTTGATATCATCCTCTGAGTAGTTGCCGACTCCGAGGGAGAATAGCTCCAACAGCTCCCGCCCCCAGTTTTCATTGATGGCGCCGTCGCGATTTCCGTGGTTGTCCAGCCAGAAGATCATGGCTGGCGACTTGGCAACCTCCACCAGCAGGTCGCGGAAAGCGCCCAGCCCGTATTCGCGGAAGATAGCTATCTGGCGAGTCATCTCCGGTGGATTGTCCACCTTGGAGTTGCCGGTGGCGAACAACTGATGCCAGAAGAGGGCCATCTTCTCTTCCAGGGGCCGCCTGGTATTGATCATCCGGAAAACCCAGTTGGCCTGGTTTATTGGAGGCGCACCGGCGCCCTCATATCCCGGGAAGTAACGGTACAGCAGTTCCTCGTCTATGGCCGGCTGCCGCTCCGGATGCAACAGTTCTTCGACCACAGCGTCGTAGCCCCTGGAGACACGCTCCTCCAGTTCCTCGCGGGCATCGCCGAAGCCCGCGCGTCTCATCAAGTGGGCCATCAATCGAATGTCTTCCTGGTGGGACATTACCACCTCTCCGTTTTTCGAGCCTGAAACACCAGGGGAGGAGCCTGTTCACAACATATTAGGTTTGGCCAAATCGGATGTCAACGAAGGATACAAGGTCCCTTTGACGATTGCGACAACACGGCACGGTTATTGCGCGGATGCGGAAAACTCGACCCCATCTTCCCTGCCCGGGCATGCCTGGTTGGCCTGGGAGCCCCTGAAGACGAAAAGGCAAAGCGGAAGGCAGACTTCCCCTTAAGCCGTGGGGCAATTGTCAGCCTTAAGACCTGTCAGGGGCTTTAACCCCGGTGGCAACCCACGGCTTGCCAGTCATGTGGATGCTTCGGACGCAAATCCAGACCCAGTCAGAGGCAAAGAACTATGGTGGCGGCGGCCTTGTCATCCTTAACGCGTCCAATATGGGGCATTTCGCTGGAGGGTCTGGCAAGACTTGACCGAGTTACAACTACAACCTGGAAGGCGCCTGGTTCTGCCTGCCAGTGACAGCGTACCAGTTAGCGGCTGCTTACCCAGAAGTCGTTTGACTTCTTGTCAAACTTTCCATTTCCCACCAGGTCGTCCAGCCAAATCCAGGTCTTGTTCAACCATATCCACCGGAAGTTCCTGATAAAGAAACGCGGGATGGCATACTTCCTGCTGGGTGGCTTGGTCCAGGCGCACCGGCGCACGCAGGTGCTGCACGTGCTTCCCACACGGTTCTGGAAAGTCATGCACTTCTTTGCGTCCAGTTTCCAGGTAAGCACCCCGGTCGCATTGCTTTCGTCAATGGCATCGAAGCTTCGTCCGCCTGTAGTAATTGCTTTTGTGCCGCACTTCGGTACGCACTTCAGGCATGCGTTGCAGAATTCGGTGATGCCGGAATCCACAGCCCCGGCGGGCTCCAGCGGAAGGTCGGTGAAAATCTTGGATATGCGGCAGCGTGCCCCAACCTTGGGGTTGATCAACATTCCGTGTCTCCCCACCTGGCCAAGTCCTGCATCAATAGCCAGCGGAATGCTGAGGCCGGTGTCATTGGCTGCCGGAATGGCGTTGTAGCCCAGCCCCCTTATGAATTCAGCCACCATCCAAAGGGTAGGGGCCATGCGGGCGTACGCCAGCGTGCTGAGTCCCTCGGCAAGCAGGGTCGGCGCATGCTCCGTGCCGTCCAGGTCCTTGCCCCACTCGTGGAGCATCACCACCACGTACTTCATCTCCTTGGGAATGACCCGGGTGCCGTCGTCAAGGCGAACCGGCCGGTCGTGCTGCTCGTACCCGGGTTCATCAGAAAACTTGATGGGGAAAGCTTCTTTAGTCTCAGCGTCAAAGTAATGGGAATACACCCAGCGACGGTCAAGTTCGGCAAAGCCTACCTGGTCCGCCCCCAGGAGTTCAGCAGCTTTTCGCACGATCTGGGAGGCTTCTTTGGGGGAAGTTTCCGGACGGCCCACCGGCGAGGGCTCCAATTCCGATTGCCATGCGGTAGCCTTCGCGTCTGGCTGGCTCTTGGAGAAGTCCATCAGCGAGAGCAAAGAATCCGCGGCGGAGTCCAGCCCCCAGGCTGTGGACTCATATCCGACGCGTCCCTTCTCCATTAGCAGGCGCTGTTTGTCCTTAAGTTTGTCTCTTTCAGCCTTGTAATAGGCATCCCAGACCATCTGCGAGCCCATATGGTCTTTCTGATTAAACCGGACGTATGAGTCCTGCACCTGGTACATTTCGGCGGCCGTAACGCGACCGTCCTTGGTCGGATTCTCTTCCGATCGGGATTTAGAATGCCGCCGCGTTCCCAGTTTCATGCTGCGATACCTCCTGCCGGCATAAGACCACTACATACTGCGTTACGTCCGGCAATTTTGCAAACGCGCCGCATCCACCATGTCCGGAAGCCCGAATCCAAGCCGATTCAGTGGATAACCGGCGATAAACAATCGCTTTACAGGATCACGGCTCGTTTCGCCCAGCTTTAGAGATTGGGGCTCCGGCCCTGATTACCGGTTATTCAAGCGTCAATTCTCCTGTCAGTACTCGCACCCTCCAGGCGCATTTCCGTGGCGCAATTCAGGCAAAGGTCAGAACGCTTCTGTTGCTCCCATCTGGCCTCGAACTCTTCGATCCAAAGGGCCGATTTTGAATCTTCCGGCAAGTGCTGGCCGCAAGAAGTGATGAAGAAGGCAGCGTCGTAATCATCCCTGGCTTTGGTCAGGTATGAATGCCTGGTGGCTCTCCGCATCCAGCCTCCTTCCGGTTCCGCGATGAACCGCAATCGTCCCAGGCGCCACCCACTGTTCTTAAGAGTGGCATCAGTTCTGTCGCCATTGCCAGCCAGAGGGGCTCCAGGCGTCCGGTTTGACGACCTTGAATTATCTTGCCACTTCAGCAGGGGTGGGGCCAGTTCACTTACCCGCTCCTGTGGTGAATAAGTCCCTCTGTGACACCGGCAGTTGCCATGAAGAGACGGAACAATTGTAGCGCGAAAAGGGCGGGTGTATGATGGGGCGAACGCTGGCGAAGGTACGCTGCAAGGAGATTTGAGATGGCCGACAAGCAAATTTTGTGCGCCTTTGGGGTTGACCTGGATGCCGTTGGCGGCTGGCTGGGTTCCTACGGCGGGGAGGACTCGCCTGACGATATTTCACGCGGCATCTTCGCTGGAGAAGTGGGAACGCCCCGGCTGCTGAAACTCTTTGAACGACTGGACATCAAGACAAGCTGGTTCATCCCCGGCCACTCCATCGAGACCTTTCCCGACGAGTGCCGGATGATCGTGGAGCAGGGGCATGAAGTTGGAATGCACGGCTACTCCCACGAGAATCCCATCTCCATGTCGCCGGAACAGGAAGAAACGGTGCTGCTGCGCTGCATCGACCTGATTACCGAGGTTTCGGGAAAACGCCCACGGGGCTACGTCGCGCCGTGGTGGGAGTTCAGCCACGTCACCAACGAACTGCTGCTGAAGCATGGCATCATGTACGACCACAGCCTGATGCACCGCGACTTCGAGTGCTACTACGTCCGCGTGGGAGACCGCTGGACCAAGATTGACTATGGCATGCCGGCGGACCACTGGATGCACGCCCTGGAGCGCGGCGAGGAGACCGACCTGGTAGAAATACCGGCCAACTGGTACCTGGACGACCTGCCGCCCATGATGTTCATCAAGGCGTCGCCCAACAGCCACGGCTTCGTGAATCCCAGGGACATCGAATCCATGTGGAGGGACCAGTTCGACTGGGTTTACCGCGAATACGACGAGGCGGTGTTCCCCATAACAATCCACCCCGACGTCAGCGGCCGGCCCCAGGTACTGCTGATGCTGGAGCGGATAGCAGAATACATCCGCTCCCACGAAGGCGTCCGCTTCGTAACCATGGAAGAGATAGCGGACGATTTCCTGGCCAAGCACCCCAGGTAGCGGGGTAGGGCAGGGACTAGTTGGCGGGTCGGGCCACCTGATCGGCGACGTGGAAGTTGACGTTATCGGCTCGGCCATCAGCATTTCCATAGCTATGGGCATTAACGGCGGCGAGGGTTTCTGATGCCTGTGGTGCCGCAGGTGAAGCGTCCTGCTTCCCAGAGTTAGAGAATTCGCATCAGCTCTATGTCTTAATGTCGAGATATAACGAAATGGAAGTTGGTGTCCACTATTTTGGTACTATCTTCTTCCTTTCAGCTTCCGCCCGAGAGAGGCGCTATTCTCGACAATGGAGTCGATGGTAGAGCTGTCGACTCCGATCAGCTTTAAGAGTTGCAACTGAAACAAGCCCTCCAATCTTCCATGCAGCTCGAATAGCTCATCAGTAGTCTTGGCCCTAGATTCCGTCGTACTTTCATCGTAATGAGTCAGATAGTTTCTGGTGTCGTAGGCTTGGTTTACAAATTTACGTCTTTCCCTTTGTGTTCCGAAGTAAGCCTTAAAGGGATCAACGAGTCTCCTAATTCGCTTCCTGAGGGTGGGGCGATTATTCAGTACATTGAGGAGCCATGTTTTTGTAGTTTCGTCTAAGTCGCTTTGATTTATTTGGTTTAGCCGATCTTGGAATTGACCGACAGGTAGTTCAGTTTCAGACGAGCACCGGCTGTGAAACGTTTCCAAGGCTTGAGCTAACCAAAGAATTTTGGCTTCCAAGAAAACGGAATCTTGGGTCCTGGAGGCGAAATACAAGCCGAGGGCAGGACCGAATTTGTCATAGCTATCGAACCAATGGGGTATCACTTTCTCTATTTGTTCGGCTACCGCAGGATAGCGGAATAGCGCTCGACCCCGCCGAAAGTCTGGGGCCTTATCTGTCCAAGGAGCAAACATGCCATATATTCGAATGGCCTGCCTGTATTCTCGTCCCTCAGGGGTCCCGAGCTTCGAATAGCCGGTCAGCGATTGAATACTTACGTTTTCGTCCAGCGCCAAAGAAAGAAAATTGCAAAATTTGTTTGCGAGAGCCGCAAAATAACTGAGTGGCTTAGGTTCTACACATTGTATGTGGACCCAGGCTGTCTGCTTTACTGTCATCTCGGTTACAAGTGGCGAGCTGGTTGGCGCGGGAAAGCCGAATCTGAACTTGAACTCGTCACCATTAGAAAGTGTCAAGCTTATATCTTCAGGTTGGCGAAGCCGCACTGAGCCTCTGATATTTCCTGCATCTACGTCTCTTGATACTTCTACACTTATGCCTGTTGTCCACAGCCAGGTGATTAGACCCTCCAATTCAAAACTTAACTCTGTAAACTCGATTGCTTCATCTGACCCGTATTCTTCACCGACAAACGTATAGCGTGGATGAATCATCGAAGTAGATAATCCATCCCCCGTAAGGCTTTGCACCCAGTAGTCACACACATCCAGGGTTAACAAACCACCATCGAGCACTCTTCCGGAAATCCTACTCGATCTTGGATTTTCGTCTTCTCCTAAAGGAGGTTCTACTGTAAAACCAATATTCTGGAACGCCGCACGTTCGTCGCCGAAGTGTCCAGATAACTCAACTGTCACCCTGCCAGTCTCGCTTATCCTCAATAGGCCGGGCAATTCTTCTTCTGGTTTGTTCGGAATCCAAAAGAATCCCCTAGTTTCTATAGGTTCAGCGATTCGCACAATTGCCTTCCTAAGTTAATGGCCACAATTTGTAATCTGCAGAGTTAAATCAGACCACGTTGGGGAATAATGCTGAGCATCGGCGACCAATTGCTGTGCTGCCGCCACCGTTACGTCCCTCCACGGGGTGTGGGACTCGGAATACGGGACGGGGTATTCCCACCGTCCCCAAAGCCTGCCTAACCGTCAGCCCCCCGCATCTCCGGTATCAATCCCCCACTGGTGGACCATCTCCAGCATGGTGCGGGCGGTTTCCTCGTGGGCTATGTCCACCATGTCTCCGGCGTAGGTTACCACCGCGCTGCCGGCCTGCCTCTGCTCCTCCATGGCCTTCAGCAGACCCTTCCAGTGGGCGACCTGCTCGGCGCTGGGGGTGAATACTTCGTTGACTACGGGAACGTGGGACGGGTGAATGAGGTTCATACCGGTATATCCCAGCTGTTTCAACTGGTTGGCCAGGTCGCGCAGGCCGTCCAGGTCGTGGATATCGAACCAACCGCCGCTGATGGGAAATTCGATTCCGGCCGAGCGGGAATCCACCAGCACCTTGGACTTGATGAACAGGGTCTCCATTCCTTCCGGCGTCCACTGGAATCCGATGGACCGCGCCGTGTCCCCGCCCTTTCCGCCGCTGCCGCCCATGTGGGCCACCCGGTCCGAGGCCATGGCAATATCGTAAGCCTGCCGGATTCCGTCGGCAGTTTCCAGGCCCGGGTCAATGCAGATCGACCCAATGGCCATCCCCGCCTTGCGTTCGAAGAATCTCAGGAGCGTGTCCGCCTCAACCACGTCCTCGGGTCGCTCCACCTTGGGAAGCAGAATGCCGTAAAGATGGGGGCTGGTCACCGCTTCCAGGTCGAAACCGGTCAGCCCGGTTTCCAGGCGGTTGACACGGACGAAAAGGGTCTGTCCGGCCGACCCCAGTTCTTCGACCATTCCGGCCACCATGGCGCGGGCCTTCTCTTTTTCGGCCTCCGGCACCGAGTCTTCCAGGTCCAGGATCAGGGCATCCGATCCGTACTGGTGGGCCTTGCGCATCCAGTCTTCCCGGTTCCCGGGAACGAACATCACCGACCGCAGGGGTTTGGCTTTGAACCTCATGTGTTCCTCGCAGATTGGTTGGTTGGACGGGTTGCCGTCGTATTTCCGTCCTGGCTTTGGATTAGATCACCCCGCCGGACTGTAATCCCTCCAGGTCGGCCTCCTCCAGCCCCAGAAGCTTCCCGTAAATCTCTCCGTTGTGCATCCCCAGCGTTGGCGCGCCGGGCAGGGTTGGCACTGGCTCGCCCGAGAACACCACCGGAAATCCCGACGCTATCCCGCCGGGCACTGGGGCATCCATGCCCCCATGGCGCATGGGCTGCAGCGTTCCCCTCTTGTAGAAATGGGGGTCGTCCATGATGTCGGGCACGGTTCTGACCGGGCCGCAGGGGACGTCGGATTCCTCCAGCCGCGCCAGGATTTCGGTCTGCGTCATATTGCCGACACGTCTCTGGACTTCGGCCCGGGCGTCGCGGACATTGATGGACCGTGAGGTGTAGTCGGTGAAGCGCTGGTCATCCAGGAGTTCCGGGGCGGACAGGGCTTCGCAAAGCCGCCGCCACTGGTCGTCGCTGGCGGCAGTAATTATCAGGTCGGCGTCGGAGGCGTGGTACAGGCCGGTGGGCCCGCCCCGGCTGGTGTTTCCGGTGCGCAGGGGGTTGCCCAGTTGCACATCCTCCTCCAGGTTTTCCATGAACATCAGGGCCGCCAGGGTATCCATCATGGAAACGTCCAGATGCTGCCCATTGCCAGTCTTCTCCTTCTCCCGCAACGCCCCCATGATGGAGTAGGCGGCGAACAGGGGCGTTACCAGGTCGCCGATGTAGAATCCCACCTTGGTGGGGGGCCCGTCGGCGTCGCCGTTAATGTCCATCAAACCACTCATGCCCTGGATCTGCGGGTCGTGAGCCGGGAGGTCGGAATAGGGGCCGGTCTGGCCGTAACCGGCGATGGAGCAGTAGATGATGCCCGGGTTGACCGTGGCTACGTCGTCATAGCCCAGCCCCAGCCGGCGCATGGACCCGGGAGCCAGGTTTTCCAGGACAATGTCGGACTGGCGGGCCATGTCGAGGAACATCTCCCGTCCCCGGGGGTCCCTCAGGTTCAGGGTGACGCTCTTGACCCCCTGGCTGCGCTTGAGGAACCGGGTGGAGATATCCAGGTCGGTCTGGGGGGTGTTGTGGACGCCCTCCGGCCCCGCAAAGGGCCCATTGCCCCGAACAGGGTCTCCGCGCCCCGGAATCTCCACCTTGATAACCTCGGCCCCCAGGCGCGCCAGGTTCATGCTCAGGTACGGGCCAGCCAGGAATACCGTTACGGCCAGCACTCGGATATCGCTCAGTGGCTGCATTGCAAATACCACGCTTTGTCAGGAGTTGGTGACTTTGAGGCCAGTATAGCGCGACTGTGGCGGGGGTGCATTCAGATCCGGAAATGGGAGGCGCAAGTGGTGTTGTGACGCCGGATTGGGACTGTCCGCCGCTTGGGAGCAGGTCTGAGGCGCAAGTCGCAATTCCCCACCAGCAGCAGGCGCCCAGTTCGTATCCTGTACGTGGCTGGTTTCGGCAAATATAGTTTTATCCAACACAAACCATAACGTGGCGGGCGACTCCACCATGCGGGATTCTGGTATCCAGGCCCTTCACCCTGCGTTCAGTATCCTCAAGAAATCATTAGACAGCAGAGAAACCATGGGCGGACACACGATGGCTCAAGGCAAGCTCATCGCTTCAGAATGTTTATGTAGGCCTCTTCCAGGGTTGGATCTCGGGACACCATGCTCTCAATGTTGTCCGCGCCGACGGTCTCTGCGATTCTGCCACGCAGATCGACACCATAGCTGACCGATATTGTCAGCTTCTGGAAAGGACCCTCACCGGATGATTCCACTCGTTCAACAGCCTCAAGCTCGGAGGTTCTCGCCACCAGATCTTCCCTCGGTCGATTCACAGTTACTTCAACGATTCCGATCTGGCTGAACTGGCGCTTGATTTCTCCGGGGGTGCCTGAAGCCGCCAGTTCCCCCCGGTCGATTATGGCGATGGTATCGCACAGCATGTCCGCCTCGGCCATGTAGTGGGTAGTCAGCAAGATGGTCTTGCCCTCGCTGGCCAGTTCAGGCACGTAGTTTCTTAGCTCCTGCGCCCCGATGGGGTCGATGCCGATAGTTGGCTCATCCATGAACAGTACCGGCGGGTCGGTCAAGAGGCCCCGGGCAATGTGCAGCCTCTGCTTCATGCCCCGGGAGTAGTTCTCCACTGGCGTCCTGGCATGCTCGCTAAGACCGACCCGGTCCAGGAGTTGCTCCGTCCGGCGCCTGGCCTCGTTGGGATTGATGTGATTCAGGGCGGCGAAGAATCTCATATTCTGCTCACCGGTGATACGCCCGTAAAGGCCTCGCTCTCCACCCAGGATGAAGCCCGTGTTCCTCCGCACCTGTTTGGACTGGGACACCACGTCGTACCCCAGGACTCTCGCGGTTCCCGAAGTGGGGGTAAGCAGGGTAGATAGAATTCGCACCGTGGTTGTCTTGCCAGCCCCGTTGGGCCCCAGCAGGCCAAAGACGGCGCCCGTGGGTATCTCAAGACTGAGGTCCCTCAACGCGGTAAAATCCCGCCGCCTGCCCACGACGTTTCGGGAGCTATAAACGCGGTTCAAATTTATGCACTCAACGGCATTAGAAATCGCAGCAACCATTTAGTCCCCCGTGTACCAGGGCTTTAAAGTATGGACGTTTCGTAGGCTCCGGTTCGTTTGGCGTCCGCCTCTACGACCAGGAACAACAGGTACCCCAACAGACCGTAGCAGATGCTAACCGCCAACTCCCACGCAAGGTGAGTTCCCACAGAGGCCAGGTCAGCGCCGTCAAAGGCTTCGCGGAAGGCCGCGACACCGTGCGTCAGAGGGAGGACATCGCCAACGTAAGGGAGGAATAAGGGCAGTTCGTCCACCGGAATAACTACCCCCGTGAAGACAATTAACAGGCCCGATCCCGCGGCGCTGATGACCAGCCAGTCGCGAACGACAATGGCGAGAACCCCGATGCACAGCGCGAAGGCCATGGAGGAGAAGCCGATTAGCAGTATCGAGGTAACCAGGGTTAACCAGTTGGTACTGGAAAAGTCCAGGCCGATAAACACACCGGCGAAGGTCAGGCTGGTCGCCAGCGTTAACATTCCGTTTGGGAAATGCATCGTGCCCCGGCTCCAATAGATCAGCCACCGGTTTCCCGAGCACCCCAGGACGTGCCCCAGGGTGCCAATTACCCGCTCGTAATAGTTGCACTGGGTAATTCCCCAGATCAGGATGAAGGGAGTGGAGTAGGCTGCCATTCCCTTGATGTAATAATCCGAATCCAGGGGGCTGTTGGCGAACCTGCCAGTCAGCATCAGCATGGTGATATACAGCACCGGCACCAGGAATACGTTCCCGGTGTAAGCCGGCCAGTTCAACCAGAAGAACAGGGCACGATAGGTTAAATAGGACTGAATGAAGAAGTTTCTCACCGGGCCTTCCTAGAATGCTCTCATGTTCCCTTCGACTCGAACACGATGCTCAACCTTTATCAGCAACACATAGGCCAGGAACAGATACGCCAGTGAAATTGCCAGGGCTATGGCGAGGTCCCTTGCGCCTTGCAAAGCGTTACCTTCTGGTTCCAGGGCAATGATAACCGCGTCCATGGCCCAGGCCGCGGGAAGGATACGGGCCACGACCTCTACTCCAGGGGCGAGGAACGCCACCGGGTAGAAGAAGCCACCCAGGACCACGCCTATCGGCCTGATCACGTTGAAAAAGCCCTCGCGGCCACGTACCAGCAGGAAGAGGGGCGCAAAGATAATTGATACGGACAACACGCTGAACGCCCCTGCCCCAACGCCGAAGGCCAGCAGCAGAGGTTCGTGAACCTGGATAAATTGCCCTGAAATCCAGACGATTGCCAGAACCGGCAAAAACCCGGACAGGATGCCCAGCACGCTGATGGCCAGCGCCCTGGTAAATACTACTACCGCAAGGGGTGTGCGAGCGGTGGCGATGTAATCGTACGTGCCCACCAGTATGTCACCAGTGATGGTCCACCCCAGCCTGATGGACACCCGGTTCCAGATGGACATCAGCAGTACGCCCACGAGCAGATAATCTATGGGGACTGTGCTGGAACCTTTGCTGACGACCCATGCCAGCACCACGGCCAGGGGGATATTGACCACCAGGAAAAACAGGACCTCTCCCAGTTGCATATCGTTCTTGATCTGTTCAAAGAATGCGCTTCTGAACGCGTACACATAGCCCATTTTCAGTTCCAACCCTCTTTCAGGGTTTCCCGGATAGTTCGTCGTAGATTAGCTTGCGCGATAGAAACACAAGCGGGTCATCACGCCGGGCCGGGCGACGGTTTAGAAACCCTGCTACCCACCGGCAAGTCAGCCCACCAAAAAAATCGGCGGGAAGCTCTGGTCCTGAAATAGAGCTTCCCGCCGTGGCCAACAACTAAAACTTGAGAAATCTCTAATTCAGAAATAAGCTCCCCCGCCAATGTATTCGTACAAAAAAGACAGCCAAATTCCAGCCGGCGCCCAGGTCATGGGACCGCGAAAGGGAATTATTAATGTACTGGGCAACTCTCATAACGATATATCCAGGAATTGGGTGCGAGCTAAACTACCACCGGAATTGGAAGACTGTCAATGTAGCGCTGTAACTTTCAGGGCCAGCGCCTTTTAAGTCGTAACGACACACTCCCACATGTTCGGGCCATTTCGGCTGTCCGAAAACCCTCGAATCACCATTGAGGGTGCGCTGGGAGCGTCGGTTGATGCTAAACCGAAGGACGGGAACGCCCGATTTGGGGCAAACTGCACCACCTTCGGCCCCTGTTATCCGGTCATTCAAGCTCTTTGTCCCGCAATCGGCAAAGCGCCTTTGCCCTGCAGACCAGGCCCTTTCACGGAGACTGGCCCGTTGCAGTTGTGCAGACAGTTAAGGGAGTGAATAAACTATGCCTTGCCGGCCGCTCCGGAATTCTCCATTCGGCTCAGCATCTCCACCCATAGCTATGAATTGGTAGCGGAGAAAAGTGTCAAACCGACCCCACTGCTGACCGGCATGGGCACTTGCCCAGATACAAAATGAGCGCAAATGAGGCGAAATTACAGGGAAAATCATTTTTTGCTCTCCACGATGCATTTGGCCCAACCTGCGCTGCTTCGACACTCTCTCACGGCATCCACCTGTATTCTCTGCCGATCAAAGGCGGTAATCGAAAGTGTGAACGTCAAGAACAGTTGCGGAAAGCCGACAGCAGGTTCTCTTACCTGCTCCACTTCCTGGTAAAGGTGACCAGGAACATGGCCGTGATGAACAGGCCAATGAAGGACTCGATCCCGCCAATACCCCGGGCCCAGGGACTGGGGTGATCAACCCAGCCTCCGTAACCCAGGGTGGTGAAGGAGACCAGGGAAAAGTAGAAGCAGCCCCACAGCCTCGAGAGAACATTTTCGGACCACAAACCAGTAGGGTCTGGGCAGAAAAAGTAAAAGACGGCGAAGGCCAGGATTACCCCACCCGCCGCAAAGCATATTCGGAAGGGCCGCTCTCCATATCCGAAAAGGGATTCGAAGCTCACAAGGAACAGGAAATGAAGCAGACCATTCCAGTTCTCGGGTTTCAGCAATAGCCAGGGCTTCCACCAGTTCAGGCCTCGAGAAGCCTTGGCCCATGCCGCCTTGCGCCGGCAGACCCACTCCCGGTAAAGGAATTCCCCGGCCAGATCGGAATATCCGCTGTTCCTGTGCCAGACATGCAGCTGCCTATAGGTGGACTGCGCATTGTCATACAGGCCCATGCGTTCCCATTCGCTGATATAACCCTTTCCCCAGTGGACTGCGCCCAGTTCAGTCTGGGCATTGATGCGCACCGCCAGCAGGAAGGCCCCCTCCAGATTGGCTCGCATCAGAAATGCCCCCTGGAGGTCGGCCCGGAACAGGTCCGACTCCCGGAGATCCGCCCCAAACAAGTCGCAGTCGTGGAGATCCGCATGGCCCAGGTCGGCGCCGCGCAGCACCGCCCCCCTGAGTCTCAGTCCCGACAAGTCCGCAGAGTTCAGGTTGCGAAAGGACAGGTCCAGGCCCTCACCCGTGCCGCCGTTGGCACAAATGAGCCCTTCCACGTCCTCTCGGCACAACGGCTCCGATCCGGCAATAACGCTGGTCCGACCCTGCTCCGTAAGCCACTGGTCCACCAGAGCCCCAGAATGAGCCAGGGGAAAATCCACCAAGGGTCAACCTCCACCAGGGTGTTTGGAAAAGTTAGTTCAGGTTAACGCGGCCAGCGCAATTTAGTTCTGTTCCGCTAACCGACACGAAACTTTGGGGCGATATGGGGCGTGTCAAAGTCCGGTCTATCTAAGAATTTCTCAGCTGACAAAGTTGTCAGGGCACGAATCAAATCCCGCGAACCGGGAAAAACGGGGTTCCGCGTCAACCAATAATAATGATATGCGAACTCAAGGGGAATACCCCGAACGGGATTCCGGGGCCATTTACCTCGATTCCCAAGGTAAATTAATGCTTCCCCCGGTTTTTGGAGTCGGCAGGGGACTTTCCCTGGGATACTCTTTTCCCCGGCGGCGGTGACTGAATGGGCAATGGGCTACCGAGCAGTGACGGCGAGCGAGGCGTTTAGGCATTTCTGCATTGGGGAAGGCACGAGGATTTTCCCAATTGCCCAGGCCACCCGGCGTGTTGCCGCACTTGTAACCCCCTGGGAAGCGCTTGAAATACCGGGCATCAGCGGGTTCCGGCGGGGAGCATGGTACGTGGGGCCAGCAGGGTAGTCAAAGACCGGAATTAGTGACGAATAGCTGTCAGGAAGGAACCACCATGCCGTATCCGACGTTCTTGACTGTGCGAAAGTATCGTTCGCCGTGGACTTCCAACTTACTCCGCAGCTTGCGGATGTGAACGTCCACAGTGCGGGTGCCGCCGAGGCTGTCGAACCCCCAGACGTTGGAAAGCAAAACGCCCCGCGTGAAGACCCGGCCCACGTTCTCCATGAGGAACTTCAGCAACTGGAACTCCATCCATGCCAATGGCACCACGCGGCCGGCAAGACGCACCTGGTAGGCGTCCTGGTCAAGCGTAATCCTGCCCACCTCAATGATGGAGCCCGACGGCCCCGTGGAACTCTTGCGAACCAGGCGCCGCAGACGCCAGGCCAGTTCGGCTACGGAACAGGGAACGACGAGAAAGTCCGCGAATTCTTCGCCCTGAGACAGCGCGGCCCCATCTTCCAGTTCATCCGCAGTAACGCAGACGAGCACCGGGGGCATGTCGGCCGGATCTCCCGACTCGTAATCCGGCCGCGGAAGGGCGCGGGCGGAGTCGCAACCCGGGCCAACCATTATTACAGTCGGATCCACCAGGGACACGATCTCCGGAGTACCGTGGTCCGAGGGACCGACAAAAGTTAGTTCGCCCTGTCCTGCCAGGGATTTGAGGTTGGCGCTTAGTGAATCCCACTGGCTGCCAATCAGCAGCACCCTCTCGGCGACGGTGGGCGTCCCGAATCCTGAAACTGTCACGACGTCCCTTCGACAGCAAGAATAACCAAAAATTGCCCGGACCCTTCTCGGGGCAGCGCCGGGCGGTCGGGTGTTGAGGTACTATTCCAGTCTGGTGCGGGTATGTTTCCGCAAAATTACACATTGGTTAACTCTATGTAACAAAGGCGCTGGTGCCGGAGCTTCAGGCACGACCCTCATTTCCATTATGAGAATCCAGGCCAACCGCCCTTTCAGACACCATTGCCAATGGCCTGCGAAGAAAATTGATTTCTCCAGTCATATCCTGTTATTTCCTGTCTTCTTGTATCTGGGGCTCTCTCCCAGTTGACAGGAAAATGCAGCCGGATGAAGGGATTATCCGCCATGACTCCTGCAGCGCCTGTTGCCAGGAAGCTTTGACCAAAAGCGGCAGACAGAGATTCGCGGAATTATCTTTCAGCACTCTTTTAGGTTAGGCACAGGCTACCCAACCATGAAAGGGGGAAGTGTCAGCCAGTCATAACCAGAGGGGGAGGCAGAGGGTGTTGGCGTGGAAGATACGATCGCTTTGCCGAATTTTCTCGCCAGTTGACTCTCCGGGGGCAACCTGCCGATAATCTACCTTCCTGCGCCCGGGGTCTTGCGGGAATTGCTCGAGTAATTGGGGCGGTTACCGAAGGGCTTCATCAAACCAGGGGACGCTGTTATCGCGCGCAACAAGTCGAGCCATTTGGCTGGCATGTGGAGGGGAGGGGAGTTGACGGGGACAAGAAGGCTCTTGTCATTCCTGGCTCTGGCGCTCCTGCTCCTGTGGCCTGCTGTCAGCCTGGCCTGCGACCAGGAAGGTCAGTCATCCGCGCCTGCAGATTCCGCAGCGCCGGGGACGGCAAACCTGCCGGCGCCGCCGAACGCAATTGTGCCTCAGCCCCCTTCGCCTTTGAACGCAGAACCCAATCCACCTGGGGCGCCCCCAGGCGCAGGTATTGCCCATACTCCGACACCCAGACCGGTTATCCGGCCCACCACTACACCGACGCCGACGCCGACGCCGACGCCTACGCCCACGCCTACGCCCACGCCTACCCCTACATCCACACCGACTCCGACTCCGACACCGACTCCGACGCCAACGCCTACGCCTACGGTGACTCCTACTCCTACTCCAATACCGGCCGTCGTAGCCAACGCGCTGTTTGCAGAAACGGTACCCTGGTGGAGAAACCGGCCAGACCACTTCCATTACAGCGCTGCCGATGAACTGGTGGCGTTATGGGTTCTGGACCCGGACCTGGGTGAAACAATGGCCGCCAAGGACTGGGTTCAAGACGGGATTGTCGGGGAAGAGCTTCATATTCTGGGAAACCTGGAAGCAATCGCCAACCGAGATGCAAGACTGGCCCGGAAGATATCCCGGTTGGACTGGTTCGATGGGCCAATAACCAGAAGCTCCGCTTACCAGATTGGACACCTGGAGCGAATATCCGCCTACGACCTGGAGGCACTGGAGGCACTGGAGGCGCTGATACAGTTGCCGTGGGCAGGGCAGCAATTTGAGAGAGAGGCAACTCTCAGTTCTGCGCTGCGGGCTTTCCGTTATTACGTGGAAGACCACCCGGAGAAAGTGGCGGCCCTGCTTCAAACGACCTGGTTTTACCTCGGGCCTGAATATGCCGGACAAGACCATTTCTCGCGGGCGGTGGGGCTGCTGACCCACCACCGGCCAGAAGGACGCTTCCTGGGGTCGTTGACCTGGATTACCAATGTTAATAAGGACTATATGGTTGACGATGCCCTGGACGCGCTCACTAACATCATGGAACAAGATGCCATACTGGCGGAAAACTTATCGAGGACGTGGTGGGTTATTGACGGGATTAACCCGCTGGAAAGCCGGGCGCTGCAGGAAATTGAACGCAAGGCCGAGACGGACCTGACCACCGCCAGAGCAATGGCTGAATCGGTGTATGACGGGGTTAACCGGGAAGACCTGCGTCGCTTGTCTGAGCAATAACCTCAAGAGGCATTACCCACGACTTTCGCCCCAGATACAGCGGCTGCCATCTGCTGATCAGGGTGTTGGCTTGGCTCCATCGGGAATGGGCCCGTCGTTCACGGTTAGTGTGTATTTCCCGGTTTCCCCCCTGGGATTCCAGACTATCACGTAGTAATTTCCGCCATACCTTGCGTGCCAGGTCAGGTACTTGCCGCCCTCGCGCTCCCCGTCCCTGTGCCAAGCATAGGATGTGTAACCCCTGGCGTCATAGAACGATAGCAATGTCTCGTCCAGAGCGCTGGGGGCGTATTCGACCAGGATTTCGTATCGCCTGCCGCCTGTGGCATTCAGCTCGAAAAAGTCGAAGTCATCTGCATGGTCCAGGCTGCCCCCGAGAGGTACGCCTACTTCAAGATCCGTTGCAGTTGACTGAATATTGCCGTGGTCGTCTCTGCCTCGGACACCAGGAATGATCTTTAGCTCGTACTTCCCAAGGTCGCCGTCGGGGCTGTGCATAACCACGAAGTAATCGTCCGTTTTGGGAGCCACCCAGGACAGGATTGACCCGTAACTCTCCAGCCCGAAGGGTCTGGTAGGACCCAGAGGGGTTTCACCATCAGTATCGAGCAGTTTCAGTGGTTGATCGAACAAATCCAGGTAATTCACCTTGAAGTGATAAGTTTCTCCCGCAATAGCGGAAAACCGGAAGTAGTCCTGGTCCGTGTCTTCGTTTAATTGCCCCTTCACCCATTGGCCAACCTCCAGGGGAGTAGCCCAGGATGGTTTGTCGTCGTGCGGGTCTCTGCTGGGTATTTGTTGCTCCACAACCAGCCTGTATTCGCCGGTATCCCCCTGTGGGGAAAAAACCTTGACGAAATACGTGCCATCACCGGCGGAGCGAAAGGATATTTCAGACCCCTTTAGTCCCCATTGCCAGTGGATCGGTTCAACGAATTCCCCGTCTGAATCGTAACTCTCCACCTTGGAAAGGTTCAATGTTACGTTTTCTACAACGGCCGCGTAACCCCACCTTGCTATTGTTTCCAGCTTGAAATAATCAACATCGCCGGCAGAGTTCAATGCGCCGGCTATTTCTTTACCGTACTCAACGGGCGTGGCTTCCTGGGGATAATCGCCGTGCTGGTCATCCTTGACAAACCCCATGTAGAGAGAATAGGGCCCGGAGTATCCATAAAGGCTGTCCACGGCTAAGTAGTAGGCGCCGGACTCGGGCGCTATCCAATAGGTTTCTATATCCCCCAAATGCTTTGGTCCAGCCCTCAGGAGGTATCTGATTAGATTGCCATCATCATCCAATATACGTACCCTGAGGTAGGAGTAGAGGGCGCGATTTCGTACCTGATGGTTTATGGTCACCCGGTACGCCTTGCCACCATCGGCCAGCGTCCGGAAATGATCCGTATCCCAGGCGTGGTCCAGGACTCCGTGGCGCGTCACGCCGGCGGGCAGACCCGAGGCTCGGGACTGCTCATCTGAGTGGTCGTCAGGTCCGGAGGGAATGGGTACCGTAATCGGTCCGCCATGCAACCTTCGGAACAGGTTCTCAAGTTCATCCCGCTGACCAGGCTTAACATTCTGGCGGAAGAAATGGAGAATCAGCTTGTCCGTAAGCCGCCCTCCATCCCGGCTGTAGGTGTAGGTTAGGATGTCCTTCAGGGATGCGGACGTCACTTCTTCACCCAGAGAGAAATACAGGGCGGACAAGATCAGATTCCCCAATCCCTGTATGCAACCGCCGTATAGCTGAGGCCGGTCGGAAAGGACGGGCTCGGCCATCTTGCTCAAGTCTCCTGCACCGGCCTGGCAACGCTCGCCGATGCGATCCTCGACGGAGCTTCTCCACTGGCTCCTCGAACCATAATTTCCGTTGGCCGATATGTAACTGGCGGCAAATTCCTCGGCGCCTTCAATAGACCAGGTGGGCAATCCTTGAAAATAGTAGCGGGACAGTTGGAGGAAAAGAGTCTCCCTGAACACCGGTTCACTTCCGAATCTTGGTATCCGAATAAAGGCTCCCAAATGGTCTCCATTCGGCCAGTCCGTGCTGAGGTTGGACTTGGACAGTTCGAATTCCGATCGGGAGTTTACCCGGGTTATGGACACTATCACCTCCTGGGTGGGCAAGCCCAGGCCGGTGAGTTTCTCCAGCTGTAGGAGAGCCATCTCAATGTCGAAAAAGAGGGCCTCAGCCTCAGCCAGCGGGCCATTATTGACCAAACGGATTTCGACCCTGCCGCTTAGAGGAAGGTCAACAGAACGGGGTTCAACATACGGATTCCCATGCATTTCGTAGAATTGGTCGGGAGCGTTAATCAGGATGTCCGGAGCAACCACGAGGAACGCCTCTTCGTCAGCGTCAACACCATCCCAGTACCACTCCTGCAGCTTGGTTTCCTCCCAGGCTTCCTTGTGACTTCGAAACATGGCCCTGAGGCTGGCTATCCGCTGTTGTTGATCCGTCCTCGAACCTGCCACCAGGGAAGCGGCCACTCTCCGGGCCATGGGCAGGTTCTCACTGGCCACAAAGACCAGATCGTCAATGGGGTCCCAGTGGTTGTGTGATGGAGTCGTTTCCTCAGAGATCCAGGGATGAGAAAGGACAGTCAATGCCAGGTCGAAGTCTGCGCCCACCAGCCTGTTCAAAGAATAGGCCAACCCGGCGTCATCCTGGTTGATTCCATCTACAAACCAGGGCATGTCAAGAAAAAGGCCAGCGACATCGGGCCCTCTCAGGAAAAATGGCCGCAGGTCTCTGAAACCCTCTGCTTCCGCATTGGTGAGTCCGTCGGCAAACCAGGGAAGCGTCACCAACTGGAGAGAGATTTCTGGAGACTCAATAGCCATCTCCGTAATGGCGGCGGCTCCCCAAGTCTCCCTCACAGTTAACCCGTCCCTCACCCAGTAATAGTCCAGGAGGACATGGCTGGAAGGCCTATCTCGGCTCATATTTCCGAAGACGTACTGCATTGAGTCAACCTCATCCAGGTCCACCCCGTCAGCAACCCAGTCCAGACCCACTATTCGAGATGCCAGGTCAGCATCAAAGAAGGCCAGGTTGGAGATAATCTCCAGGGCTAAGCTCTCATTCAAGCTCATTCCATCTACAACCCACGGGAACCCGGCGACCGCTCTTCCCAGGTTCGCGTCGGCTACCCGGATTGTCAGCAGCACATTTGCGGCTCTTCTGTGAATGCCCCCCTGGGGGTCGGCAAACCACGGCACCATCTCGGTCAGTTCGGCCGTAGATGCGGCCTGAACGTTGATGGGAGTGGACGTTGGCTCCGGAAAAACGGGGGCTCTTTCGGTCAGAGAAACCTGCAGTTCCTCGGCAGAGGGAGTCGCGGTGGGGGAAACAACCCGCGCTTCTTCCGGTGCCGGAGTCACTGTCGGCGCCAGGGTGGGTGTGGCAGTGGCGGCAGGAGCTGGTGTTGGTGTTTGTGTGGCAGTTGGCGCCGGTGTGGGTGTTGGCGAAGGCAAAGACAAAGGCAAGGGCCCGGTTTCAGGTAAAACCGGCTGCCGGGGAATGGTCACGTTACGAGTCAGGGGAACGGGTGTCGGGACATAGGCGGGAATGGGCGGCGCCAAAGTTGGGGCTGGTGACGGAAACGGCGCAACAGCAGGGACCTGGGCACCCGGTTGCGGTGCGGAACTGGACGAAGAGCCTGGTTCCTGATCGTCTTGCTGGCAAGCCAGAAGGGAAACGGCTACCAGGGCAGCCAAGGCCACCAGGATATACCCTCGGGCAAAGGGCCCCACAGAACGGCTGCCAAATTGCCAGACTCCCAGCATACTTCCCCTCCTCCACACATCGCCTGCCAGGACTTTCCCCGGAAATTATCAGTGGCTACAGCACCGTCCCTGGTTACCCACAGCATTTTAGCGACAGAAGCAGCGGCTGGCAAAGTTTCGTGAACGTGGAAGCTGACTATCCCTCATCGTGAGCTGGGGTTATCCCTGTGCCGAAGGCGCGATCGCCGGGGGTGATCTGTCGTTTCGGGGGTAATGGAAAGCCGGGTCAGACACGGTTGAAGGAACCATGCCAACAGCTTGACGTTGCCGAAGCCTGCAACTATGCTCAAGTTAAAAGAGGCGCCCCGCGATGCCCACGAGGCGATGGCGGCAAAAGCCCTTTAATCACCCCGACTTGCGAAGGAATACGGTATGAAAGTGCAGATAATGTCCCCCGCAGCCGACCGCGTGGATTTCAAGGTGCCCCCTGCCCCCAGACTTGCGTCCTTTGAGGGCAAGACCATTGGCCTGTACAACAACGTGACCGGCGGGGCGGACGTTGCCGTCGAACGCTTCGCCGAGCAGTTGCGGACCCGGTATCCCAGCGTCAAATTCGAGCGCTATGGCGGAGACCTGCGCGAGGGGCGTCCGGTACTAAGCCGGGGCGTCCATATCGACGACGAGGAGGCTGCCCGCATTGCCACCGAGGTTGACGCCATGGTGGGGGCTACGGCCCATTGAGGAGGCTGCACGTCGTGGCTTAGCCATGACATGGTTGCCATGGAAAAGGCGGGGATTCCCACCGTGGCCATCGCGGCCCAGAGCTTTGCGCGGGCGTGGCAGTCCTGCGTGGACGGCTGGGGACAGCCCACATCCGCTTATGTCATCATTCCCCACGCCACTACGGGGCAGCAACCCGACTTTATTCGCAGCATGGTGGACGAGCAGGTTGACGCCATAATCCAGGGCCTCACCACCGTGCAGACTTCTCGCGGGCCGATCACCGCCCAGAAGACCGGCGGGGCCACCGAGGTTTTCACGGTGGAGATGGACGCCTCCCCCGAGGGCATTGACGCGGTAAACCGTTTCCTGGCCGAACGGGATTGGAGCGATGGCATTCCGGTGGTGCCTCCCACTCCCGAACTGGTGGAACGTATGCTGGCTGGCACCAGCCGAAGTCCACAGGACGTGCTGATGGTTATGGAGCCCGGGTTTGGGGTAGCCACCGTCGAGAAGGTGGCGATCAACGCCGTGATGGCCGGGTGCCGCCCCGAACAGTTCCCGATCCTGCTGGCGGCCATTGACTGCCTGGCCCAGCCGGAAATGAACCACAGGGATATGCAGGTGTCCGGCCACACCGAGGCCCCGTTGATCCTGGTCAATGGGCCCATTGCCCAGCGGGCCGGCATTAACTGCGGCACGTCGGCAATGGGTCCCGGCGTGGTAAACAGCGCCAACACCGCTATCGGGCGGGCGCTGCGGCTGTGCCTCATCAATATCGGCTACTGCAAGGCAGGGACGGGGGACCCCAACTTCATTGGTTTGCCCACGAAGTTTGGCATGTGTATCGCTGAGAACGAGGAACTCAGCCCCTGGCAGCCGTACCACGTGGACCAGGGCTTTCAGCCCCACGAAAGCGCGGTGACGGTGGTAACCGTTACGGGCCCTGGCGACATCCTGGACTCGGGTTCCAGGAGCCACAAGGACACGTTGAACAACATCGCCCAGCTGATGTACTACCCAGGCTCGGGCAACGGCAGCTGGATTCGCGGCTGGCAATCGGCGCAGGTAGGGCACACCAACCAGCGGGTGTCATATCCCGGTCCCTACCACCCGGTAATGCTCAGTCCTTCCCGGGCAGTAATTCTTGCGCAGGCCGGGTTCAGCAAGCGGGACGCCCAGGAATGGCTGCACGAGCGTTGCCGGGTGTCATTGAAAGAGGCTATCGGCAGCAGAGGCGTTCCCAAGGATGAAAACGGCAAGTGGCTGCATCACCCGGAATTGCAGGCTCTGGAAAATGATCCGGACGCCACCATCCCCATGCTGGAGAATCCGGAGCAGTACCTGCTGTTCGTCACGGGCGGCACCACCCACTACGCCAACTTTTTCTACGGGACGTATGGCATCGCCACCCGACCGGTGGAGGAGTTCTAGCCAACAGCGGTCACATGCTGTGGCTGTGGCAAGGGAAACAAGAGCGGGGTGAAGATGCATCTTCACCCCGCTACCTTAGTCCCGGTATAACACTCCCGTAGTTAGCACCGGTGTTGCCTTTCAATTGGTCGCGCTGCAAGCACGGGCGGTTCACTAAGCGCCGCTGCCTTTGGCATGGACTGTTGTTTGGACATTAGAGTAGCCGCACCTGGACTTTTCTGATGCCCTAGCGGGTAGGCCTAACCCAGGGATTTGGGGTTTATGGGGGTAGGCATGGCCTGTACTTCCGGAAGCACTTTCTCGGCGAACAGCTTAAGGCTCTTCTCGGCCTTGTCCCTGGGCATTCCACCGTAGAAGACGTGGACCACCAGCTTTTCACAGCTGATGGTAGCCTGCATCGCCCTGATCTTCTCAATGATCTCATCCGGAGTGCCAATGGGCTGGGTTGAGCGCCGGGCGGCAAAACCGGCCTCCGCGGTACCTACATCGGCGCGCTGGCGCAGCAGGTACTCTTCGTAGCCGGCAATCCCTTCATAGCCAGGGTTGTTCCATTCGAAGTAATGGCGCTGGGCGGCGGTAAGCTGGTTGAAAAAGTAGGTCCAGCCCTCTTCGGCTTCTTCCGAGGTTTCAGCACAGTACATCCAGAGCAGGGTTGTGGGCTGGTCTGGGGGAAGACCCAGTTCCCTGCGGATGGCGTTGAACCTCCGTACCTTGTCGGTCATCTCGTCCACGTTGTCGCCAGCGACGAACATTTGCCCGAGCCCATTCTCCGCGGCCATTCTTGCCGACGCCTCGGTGGTAAAAGCTACCTTGATATCCCTGGTCAATTCACCCTTGTGGCGTGCCTGGGGTCGGATTGTGGTCGGCGGGATGTCGTAAACGTCGCCCTTAAACTCGAACCGCTCGGCGCCGTCGGAGGCCTTTAGGACGTTGATCACGTCGTAGAAGTACTTGTGGGACTGGTCGATGGGATAGCCCAGCGAAGCATACTCATGGGGCGCGATACCCCGGCCGATTCCCAGGTGAAGGCGCCGGCCTTTCAAAAGGATGTCCAGCATGGAGATTTCGGAGGCCAGCCGTACCGGATTCCACCAGGGGGCGACAATGACGGCGGTACCCACATCCACACGACTGGTGCGGCCCGCCCAGTACGCCAGGTACTGGAGTGGATTCGGCTGCATCGAGTAGGCGGAACCGTAGTGCTCGGTTGCCCAGATGGAGTCAAACCCCAGGGGTTCTACCAGTTCACCCATGTAGAGGGTGTCATCCATATTCTGGGCGTCGGGAATTGCCGGCGGGCGGCCATAATCGCCTTTCATCAGGCGGGGCCAGTCACCCTGGTTATAGCCGGTGACCATCACTCCACAGTGCATTGACGTGTTCCTCCTTCAGGCTCTCGGGGCCGGCCGGGCAGCATTAGGAAACGCCCAGGCCAAGGAAATCCCGCACCCTCTCTTTGAAGGGTTCCTTGTCGTAGTTGGTGTATAAAGCCAGCGCGTTACGCACCGGATTGCCGCCGAACATGCGCTCGTACAACACCTGGCGGCCGCTGAAGGAACTGCAGGAAGCGTCCCACGCCAGGTGGAACAGTTTCGAGCGGTCCCAGGCGTTGGTAGTGTCGGTAGCCATGTACTGGCCAACCTCGGCGGCGATGTCCGTGTCGAAATCTGCCTCGGCGGGCAGAGCCATCAAGCTGCTGGTGCCGAGCATCTGGATGATCTCCACCATTCGCGGATACATGGACCGGCCGAAGAGGGTGCGGCCCGCCCTTAGAGGTGGAAGCGCCGGACTCATTACGCCCCATCGGTTAGGGGCAGCGTCCGCTTCCGAAGCCCTCAGACAGGCCCACAACGTGTCGCGCTGGATTATCAGTTCTGCCACCTGTTCCTGGACGTGGGGGATTGTACCCGAACCCAGGGTATCGACAATCAGGTCCGCCAGTCCCAGCATGAACTCGGCCTTGACCAGGCAGCGGGTCAGCACCTGGTGGCCGGTATGGGCGTCGGAACTGGTGCCCTGGGCGTAGCCGTTGCACAATTCCACGTTTCGCAACAGGAACACCCGCTCCCACGGCACAAATACATTATCGAAGAAGACCACCGAGTCCATCTCCTCAAAGCGAGAGCCCAGCGGATGGTTGAAGTGGGAGCGGCCCAGGTCGAAACTCTCCCGGCACAGAAACTTTACGCCGGGCGTGTCGCAGGGTATGGAAAAGGAGAAGGACTGCCGGCCGTCGTCGTCGGCAAGGCGGTGGGACGCCACCGGATAGATGGCTATCTCGTCGGAGATGGGGCCGAGGGTGGCCAGTACACGGCTGCCTCTTACCACGATTCCGGCGTCCGTTTCATTGACCAGGGTCAAAGCCACCTCTTCGCTCAAGGTGTCGGCGGGGTTGGAGGTGCGGCGACGCTGCAGGTTGACCAGGGCATGGGTCAGGGCCACGTCGTTCTCCCGAAGAAACTCGTGGTAGTCCTCGACATTGCGCTGGAACTCCGGTCGGTCCTGGGCGAAATAGCCGGAGGCGCCGGCCCATGCCGAGAAGATCGTATTAAGAAAGTCGGGCGAACGGCCCATCATGCCGCAGGAAGCCCAGGCCCACCTGGTCATCATCTGCCGCCGCCGGACCAGGTCTTCCGCCGAATTGGGAACCAGGTAAGACAGCCCCACTGGCGTTCCGGTGGAAGGTGAGGCGAAGGTCATTTCTTCCCGCAGGTCCGGGTCGTGCTGCATGTCGTACAGGGCAGCCACCGACTTGACGCCATTCTTCAGGGCCGGGTGAGTGGTCACATCCTTCACCCGTTCCCCGTCGATCCATACTTCCCGTGGGCGGTCGTGGAGTCCCTTAATGTATTCGGCGCCGGTTCGCGCTGGCATACTGTTTCACCTCAAGATGAGGATTGCCTGGCAGGATGGGCTGACGCTGCGTCCCACTGTTACTCTCAGGTCTCAATGCAGGTGTCCTTTTGCCGACAGTATAGAGGGGTCAGGCAAGGTTAGCCACGACCCGATTCGGTTTTCCAACAGTTCAAGCGCCAGTTCGCGAAAAGGCGCCGTATCCGGAAAGACTAATACGTGACTGGTTTACACTGGGTACATCAAGAGAGGTTGACCCCTTCTTTGGTGGCCTGCATACTCAGATTCGCCAGGCTGAACAGGGAATCCATACTTCGAAGACGTGAGGTGAATCGTGGCAGGACCATGTACCGGCCTTACTGTGCTGGATTTCTCGCAGGGTATGCCGGGCGCCATCTGCACCCTGGTGCTGGCCGACTACGGCGCCGAAGTCATTAAGGTTGAACCTCCCGGCGGCGACCCCTTCCGTTTCCAGCCAGGCTGGATTTCCTGGAATCGAGGCAAAAAGGGCATAGTCCTGGACCTGGATAGCGAGGAGGGCCGGCTCGCAGCCGTCCGCCTGGCCGGCAAGGCCGATGTGCTGGTGGAGTCCTCCCGCCCCGGAGACATGGAAGAATGGGGCTTGTCGTTTGACCACCTCTCGGAGCTTTACCCTGGCTTGGTCTATTGCTCCATTACCGGCTTTGGGCAAAAGGGGCCATTGAACCGGGTAAGGGGTTACGAAGGCGTAGTTGCTGCCAAGGCTGGCCGGATGCTGAACATGCAGGGCCAGCCCGACCGTGACGGACCGGTTTACTCGGCAGTCAATACCGGAAGCTGGCACGCCAGCCAGGCCGCGGTCCGGGGAATCCTGGCGGCGCTTCGGGTCCGGGACCTGTCGGGACGCGGACAGTGGGTCCAGACCAGCATTGTCCAGGCCCTGGCATCTCCCCATGACAACAACGCCGGCGCCGGGGGCCTGGTGAATCTGCAGCTCGCTCGGAAGGACCCGGAGCGGTACCCCGTGCGGGCCGCCAGCCGGGGTCTCTCCACCATAGGCTACATTCCCGTGCGTACCAAGGACGGCGCCTGGCTCCAGCACGCCAACCAGAGAGTCCCCCACATTCAGGGTCATCTCAAGGCTATTGGCCTGGAGCATCTGCTGGAGGACGAACGATTCGCCAGGGTACCCGCCATTGACGTGGAAAACCGGGAGTTGCTCCGGCGGGAGATCCTGAAGCAACAGTCGGAACAGACAGCCGAAGAGTGGATGAACCTCTATCTGGAGGACGGCAATATTGCCGCTGAACCCTATCGGAGCAGTGTTCAGGCCATGGACCATCCGGCGGTGGTCTCCAACGGTACGGTAGTGACAATCAACGACCCGGGCGTGGGAGTTATGCGCACCCTGGCCCCACTTGTGGATTTGAAGGACACCCCGGGGGAACCCAGCGGCCCGGCCGCGGCTGCCGGTCAGCACAACGATGAAGTTCTGGGTGACTTGGGCGGTCCGGAAAAGGCGGCGGAAGACTCTCTATCCACGGGAAATGTCGGCAATCTTCCACCGCATCCCCTGTCAGGAATTACGGTGCTGGACCTGGCGACCATCCAGGCCGGACCCTACGGCGCCTCTCTTTTGGCGGACCTGGGGGCGCGGGTTATAAAGGTTGACGCTACGGACCGTCGGCTGGACGAAGGGCGACGGTCCACCGCCCAGTCAATAGCCGAACCACGCACCTACGCCGGCAAGGAAGGCATCCAGATAGACCTCCAGACCCCGGAGGGCAAGGAGATCATCCACAAGCTCATCGCCAGGGCGGATGTTCTGTCACACAACTTTCGCCTGGGCGTTCCGGAACGCCTGGGAATAGACTGGGAGACCTGCCAGAAGATTAATCCCCGCCTGGTCCATGTCTGGATGGGAACGTATGGCGAGCACGGGGAGCACTCCGGCCGGCCTGGCGCCCACCCCATACCTGGCGCAATTATGGGCGGCGCATTGCGGCAGATGGGTCGGGGAATGCCGCCTCCTCCGGAACAGGTTCTGGATGTTGAGGAAACAGTGGAAGCAACCCGCTGGATTATGAAGTCCAATTGGGGTCCTGATCAGAATACCTCCCCCGCGCTGGCCACGGGAGTTATGCTGGCTCTCCGAGCCAGGGACATTACCGGCAAGGGCCAACCCCTCCACGTCACCATGCTCAACGCCAACGCCTGGACCAACGCCGATGAGTATTTCGATTACGCTGGACGTCCGCCCATTGTTCGTCCGGACGAAGACATTCACGGCCTCGATGCCCTATATCGTCTCTACCGCTGCCGCGAAGGGTGGGTGTTTCTTGGGTGTCTGTTTCAGGAAGAGTGGGAGGCTTTTTGCCGCGCCGTAGGTCGGGAAGACCTTTTGGCGGACCATCATTACTCCACCCGGGAGGCAAGGCTGGACAACGACGAGGCCTTGATTGCCGAAATTTCGGCAATTTTCGCGGGGCGTACCGCCGCCGAGTGGGAAGAGTTGCTCATCGAGGCAGAAGTGGGGTGCGTTCAGGCCGACGAAGCCCTGGAGGGCGATTTCTATGCCGACCACCCCCATGCCAGGGCCAACGAACTGAGCGTTGAGGTTGAACATCCGTACATCGGCAAATATTTGCGTTACGGCGGGCTCGTTGAATTTTCCCTGACCCCGGGTCTGTACCGTACATCAATTCAGGTTGGCCAGCACACCAGGCCCCTGCTGCGGGAGTTGGGTTACAGCGACGATGACATCGAAGCCCTGGGCGGGCAGGGCATTGTGCAGTGGCCGGACCTTTCGGCCGGCGGCGAGCCATAGGCCGTCGTGGCGGAAGCGGGGCAGGCAATTCTGGCAACCGTCGCACCTATAATCAGTCCAGTCAGCAAAGAGAGGTAATTCTTGGCAACTCTGGTCAGTTTCGATATTGACGGAACCCTGGAAGCCGGAGACCCACCAGGGCCGGTCACTTTCAGTATGGTCAGGAAGGCGCAGGCTCACGGGTGCATCATCGGCAGCGCATCCGACCGCCCCCTCCCAGTGCAGCAGTCCATTTGGGACAGGTACAGCATTGAAGTAAGCTTTATCTCATCGAAGCAGGGGCTTCCCGAGGTTAAGGCCCGCTTTCCGGCCGACGAGTATTACCACATCGGTGACACGGAAATGGACCAGCAATTGGCGGAGGCCGCCGGGTTCCTGTTCGTTTGGATGGTTGACGGACACACTGAACCATGGATTAACGGCGCGGCGAGCCAGAGCTAGGCACAATTTGCTTATCCACGATTCACGCGGGACAAGGAATGCAGGGGAGCACGGCCGTGCGCCCCCACGCCCCTGCATTCCAACCGCCTTTCTCATCAAGGAAATCAACAACCTGGAAATGGAGATAACGAAGTAATAATGCCTAACTGGATAGAAGAACTCCCGGATGGGACACGAAGATTGCACGTAACGAGGGACTCCCTGGAAGCGGCCTCGATGCTGGACTACGAGGGGGCGCCGGAGCTTACGGACGAACAGTTTGCCGAGCTTGCCGAGGCCATGCGCGAGGTGGACCAGGAATCGGAAGGGGAAGAGGATCCGGAGGGCGCCTGACCGGCGCCGCAAAAGGATACGGCCAGGCTCTCGACGACCTGACCGTATCCGTATTGAGGGCGGCTCAAAGATGATCCTGCCTATCACCGAATATCTCAGTTTCAGACCACCATGGACCATCCAGGAAAGAGGCTTTGACCAACCGAGGCGCTCTACCTATAATCCTCACCAGAACGTACCTTTAGCGACAACACGCTTTAACAGGGGTTCCGCAGGAGGGAATTAACATGTCCACTATTCCAGGATTGGAGAGGCCGGCGCCGGTCCCCAATGAACTGACCCAACCCTTCTGGGACGCCTGTAACGAGCGTCGACTTGTCCTGCAGAATTGCACCTCCTGCGAGAGACTGCACTATCCACCCACCCAACGGTGCAACCGGTGTGGCTCGGGAGACAACCTGCAGTGGCAAGAGGTGGAAGGCAAGGGCCACATTGACGTGTACATGGTGATTCGCGACTCTCGTATCCGAGGGTTCCGGTCAGCGCAGCCCATTAACTTTGCCGTAATAACCCTGGATGAGGACCCGGGCATCAACTTCCTGTCCAACCTTCCGGGTACACCGCCCGGGGAAGTGCCGGTGGGGGCCCCGGTGGAACTGATTTTTGAAGAAACCAGCAACGGCCAGTTGGTTCACGAGTGGCAGGTAGTCGCCTAGTACGTCCGGGGGCTACGAGACCCATCATTGGCGCAGAGGACCTGAGGGAGCAGAGATGGTTAGCAATACGGGATGGATGAGAAACCGGGAAGGCATGGGAGTCTGGGAACACCGGGGCAAGGTTGCCTTAGTTGGCTGGGGCCAGTCTCACATGGACCGCCGCTGGGACGGCGTGGCCCTGGACAGAAGTTGTGGCGGCTTGACCAAGGAGGCGTGCCTGAAGGCCATTGCCGACGCTGGCCTTTCACTGGATGATATAGACGGGCTGATCACCAGCCCCGAGACTCGCGCCGAACAGACGTGGGCCCCTCGCCCCTATTTTGACCCGCCCTACGACACTGAGGACGGGCTGACCAAGACGTCGGCAGAATGGATACAGCGGGAACTGGGCTTGAAGAACGTCAAGTACTTCAACTCGGACGCCCCCTACATCGGACCGATGATGGGGCTGGCGGCCCAGGCGGTGGGCGACGGTCTTTGCGAAACAGCCCTGGTATGGTATCCAATGGTTAACCTGGAGGGCCGATACGGGCACAACAATCCGCAAAACAACAACCAGGAGGCTCCCGGGGCCTCCGCCTTTACTCTTCCGTGGGGTTACCAGAATGGCGCCATGTTCAATAACCTGGTGGTCTTCCAGCAGTACTGCCAGAAGTACGGCAAGAGCCACGACGGTCTGGCCCCGCTTTGCCTGAACCTGCGGAGGAATGGCCTGATGACTCCCTGGGGCTACTACGCCCTTTACGAGCCCTACCAGCTTACCCGGGAGGACTACCTGAACGGGCGGGTTATCGAGGAACCCCTGGTAATTTACGATTGCGACCGTCCGGTTAATACCTGCGCGGCCTTCATATTCACTACGGCAGAGAGGGCAAAGGACCTGAGGCAGAAGCCGGTTTATGTACTTAACCATGCCCAGAACAACGGGACAGGCCGCAGCACCATGGCAACCCTGGAGGAGCATCAGGAAGCGGTGGCCAGCCTGGCGCGAAAGATGTGGGAGGGATCCGGCCTGGGCCCCGACGATGTTGATATCTTCAACCCCTACGACGGTTACCTGACCTTCACCCAGCAGTTCCTTGAAGGTTTCCAGTGGCACGGCGTCAAGTGGGGCGAGGCCCACGACTTTTATGCTGAAGACATCAGGGTGGAGGGTCCCCACCCCTTCCTTTCCAGTGGTGGAAACAATGGGACGGGACGCAACCGCGCTGTCCTGTTCTCGGACAGCATTGAGCAGCTTCGGGGCACGGCAGGGCCGCGCCAGGTAACTGTGCGGGCCGAAACGGCCCTGGCCGGCTGTAACACCCCCGACAGTTGCGGTTTCCTGATGATGAGCAAGCACCCGAGTTAGGGTTCAGTGCGTCGGCAGCCTGAATTCCGGCAAGACGGGCCCGTTCTTGAAAATTGAGGGTGCATGCCACGATGTCAGAACCGGCAGGGGCGCACGGCCGTGCGCCGCTACAGGTACCAAATCCCTCTTTTATCGTCCATTATGATACGCTGGGTCTCGCCTTGGGGCGGCGAAGGCATTTGCACCGCAAGGGGATCCGCTTTTTGTGAGGTTGCGGGGCATGCGTACCTTGTGCCCGACTTACATGCCAGTCTTGTAGGGGCGCACGGCCGTGCGCCCCTACCTGTGCCAGTCGCGCCTTTGCCTAGGGCGAGACCCGATTCGCAGGTCACCCTTCCTGCTCGCCGAACCCCATAAGCCCAACCTCAAGCACCATTCCTTTTGACTGGGCAAGCACCCTGATTGCGCCATAATCCTCCGGGTCCACCAGTGACATCATGGCTATTCGGTTCAGTTCCTTTCGGGCGGCGGACAGTTCCAGCTTATCCAATTCCCTAAAGTATGAAGAGATTCCGAGATTCTCCAGGAAGCGGCTTTGCTGTATGCAGCCCACGGGATTCAGCCCATGCTGCTCGCCCAAACGCATGAGCGACGTGAAATCCACATGGCAGGTAATATCCTGCTGCCCGGGCAACCGATACGGGTCTGTCTCGACGATATGCCGTCCAATGCAATAAAGGGTTTCCCCTGAATTCTGCGATGAGTAAAGGCCAGCCGCCAGATCGCCATAATCGATGGTGAGGACAAACCCGCGTTCCAAAGCCATGGAAAGCTGGGCCGCCCAGTCCTCCATGGCCAGGTTCACCTCGCCGCGGTGCCCTTCCGGCAGGGACACGTCAAGGCTCGTAAGCCTCTCTTCAATTCGTGGAGTGGATGGCTCAGCCAGGACTTCGGTGAAGTTTTCCCCTTCCAGGGTGACATAGACTTCCCTTATCCTGCCGTCCTGGATGACGAACCGGTGGACTGGGAAGTTGTCGATTAATTCGTTGCACAGGATGCAGCCGGAGACATTACGGATTGCTCCCAGTCCCTCACCTCTGACGATCTGGACTCCCGAGTCCGGAGTCGCCTTGCCGGCGGAGTTCCAATCCTCACGCGACTGGGGCCAGTCAAAGATGTGGTCTGGGGAGCGGGACAGGGCGGGGACATAGTCCACGGCAACGTACTGCAGGGCATCCGCAAACCGTGGAGTCATACGCCGGCAGTAACCAACAATGGACTGAGCCAGGACGCCATCGCCGGATCCAACCTCGACCGCATGGAAAACGGCAGGCTCCCCCAGAAGACGCCACATCTGCTCCAACTGGCGCGCTATGAGGGCGCCAAATACCGGGTGACTGGAGGGAGAGGTTCCGAAGTGGGCGTTAATCCAGTCCTTGCGACGGGAATAAAAGCCGCCAACGGGCGAGTACAGGCAAATCTGCATGAACTGGGCGAAAGTAATTCGCCCATACTGCCGAATCAGGCCCCTGATTTCCTGCTCTACGGCTGAAGGCACTGTCACGCCCTGGATAACCGGGACCTCCGGTCCTTACTTGCCATGCTTGATGAATTCCGCGATACGTTCGCCAATCATCAGAACAGTGACATTAATGTTGGCACGAACGCACTCGGGCATTATGGAAGCGTCCACCACCCGCAGACCGTCGGCTCCATACACTTTGCCATATTGGTCCACCACGGCCATGGGATCTGAGCCCGGGCCCATTTTGGCGGTGCAGGAAACGTGATGACCCGTACCCACCCACCGCTTCATCCATCGGTCCAGAGCCTCGTCCGTTTCCAGGTCAGAATCTTCGGGATAGACTCTCTTCTCGATAATCTCGGCCATAGCCGGATGGTCCTCCAAGTCCACAATCATGCGGACGCCGTGCCGGTACCGGCGCAGGTCTTCCTCGTGGTCCAGCATGTTGTAGTCCAGGTAGGGGTAGTCGCGGTAGTCACCGGAGCGAAGCCTGATTTGTCCCTTGGACAGGGCCAAGTTCAGCCCCAGGCTGGCGCCCAGACCCACTACTGCGCCCATGCCCTCTGCCCCACCCCGCATTCCGCCCCGGTTGCGCGCCATTCCCGCGGCCCCGTTCAGGTAAACGATCATGTCGTTTTCCAAGGGCGAACCCTCGGCGGTGTACCTTGCCAACAATTGAGCGCTGGGAAGGAAGGGGGTCAAGTCCAATCCGGGTTTCGTGGCCCACAGAAGGTTAATCAGGGGATGGTCGGCCAGGTTCTGGCCCACCCCCGGCGAGGCGATGACCGTCGCTATGCCGTGCTCAGAAAGGTGGTCAGAGGGGCCAACCCCGGAAAGCATCAGTATTTGCGGCGACCCGATGGCCCCGGCGCTTAGGATGACTTCTCCAGCCTCCACTACGAAGGACTCGTCTCCCGAGACTGCCTCTACGCCCGTGGCCCTGGGTCGGCTCCCGGATGTGTCGAACAGAATCCGCTTCACCGTCACGCCGGGTCTTATGGTCAGGTTCAGACGGTGGCGGGACAGCCCCAGGTAGCCAATGGCCGTGGACCAGCGGATGCCCTCGGGATTGTTCAGGGTAATGGGCCCCACGCCGGTGGTGCCCGGCAGGTTGTGGTCTTCGCAGAAGGGATGGCCACTGTCCCGCCAGGCCGCAAACCAGGCCTTATTCCCTTCCCGCCACTGGTCTTCGGGGAACCGGTGGCAGATAATGGGTCCACTATTGCCGTGGAAGTCCCCGGGGTCGTCCTGGTAGGTGGTGTCTGTCTCCACCATGTTGAAGTAGGGCACCAGTTTCCCGAAGTTCCATTCGTCGTTGCCCCACTCGGCCCAGTTGTCGTAGTCCTTGGGTATGCCACGGATGAAGATCTGGCCGTTGATGGCGCTGGAACCGCCGGTTACCTTCCCCCGGGGAATTTCAATCTCCGCCTCGTCGGTGGCCCGGGCCCGGTACTGCCAGTTGTGGTCGCTGTCCCACACGCTCTTGGTGGACATGTAGCCGTACTTGACCTCTTCGGGGAGGCTGTCAATGTCCTGAAAGTCCTGGCCCGCCTCCAGCAACAGCACCGAGGTATCGGGGTCTTCCGAGAGCCTGGTGGCGACGATTGCCCCCGCTGAACCTGCGCCAATGACAATGTAGTCGTACTTCACAGCCTGCCTCCTGGATGTGGCGTTTTAGTGGTTGCCTTAACCGTTGCTGCGATAGTAGGTTCTGGAGCCGGGGCCGTCAATCGCCCACGGCCTCGGCCAGGTCATTCGGTTACTGTCGGGCAGTTCCTGGAAACCTTTGGCGTTGAACCTGACAGCAGGCTTGGGACAGCTCGTCGAACCATCCCCGACTCTTTTTGTACCTTCTCATGGCAAACGGAGGAAGGGATTTCCCCGAATAGGTAAATGACCTGGTGCCGTAGTCCAAAGCCAGGGGCGGTTCGCGAACCGGCCCTGCGGGCGCCCTGACCACCAGCAAGGGAACGCTGCATTACCTCTCCCTTTGCTAGCTATCCCTCCAACGCTGGGCTATACTTATTTGGCTGTCCCAAAGTCCCCCATAGCGTCCGCCGGCGGATGCTTCGGAGGCGCCGGTCTGACTCCCCCACTCTAACGGAAGTTGGGCCCCGACAGGGGTGGCAAGGGACTGATTCACGAGCAACTCGGAGGCCCCATCACGCAGAGCAATTCCGGTTCCCAGCACCCGTCGCAAGCGTCGGCAGATCCGACAGACGGGCCTCCCTCAAATCCCTCAGCCGCAACCGACCCTCAAGCCCCCGATTCTACAGCGCAGGATTCAGGCAGGGCGGCGACTTCACGTTCGCGACGCCCGGGTTCACCACTGAATTTCCGCCACACCTTCAGTTCACTGTCCAACCGCAGTTTCCGGATGCTCTGGTTTGCCATGCTGCTGCTCATGGGAGCCATGCAGATGCAGATGATAGCCCGGGGCTATCTCACCTATGACCTGACGGAATCTCCCGCACTGCTGGGCATAGTCTCTGCAGGTTTTGCCCTTCCCATGCTGATGCTGGCCCTGTTCGGCGGCGCTTTTGCCGACCGACTGGAGCGCCGCCGCATTGTGCAGTTAGGGCAGGCTGGCGCCGGGCTGATTGCCATCTTTGTGGCGGTGTCCATCACCACCGACACCGTTACCTGGTACCACCTGCTGGCCGCCTCAATGATGCAGGGGGCAGTCTTCTCATTCCTGATGCCCGCCCGCCAGGCCATGATTCCCCAACTGGTGGGGCAGGGACAGTTGACCAATGCCATGGCCCTGGACGCTATGGCCATGAGCGCAACCACCCTGCTGGCGCCGGCGGTTGCCGGGTTCCTGTACAACGTTATTCAACCCGACGGGGTATATTACTTAGTGGCAGCCATGTGCGTTGGCGCCATCATCCTCACGGGCATGGTGCCCAAGCTCCCGGAAAGCACCGGTACCGGACGCGCCGGAGTGCTCAACGACATTCGCGCCGGCCTTTCCTATATTCGCGGCAATTCCCTGGTAATGGCGTTGCTGGTCATTGGCCTCACCTCCACGGTGCTGGCCATGCCCTTCCGCTTCCTGATGCCCATTTTCATCGTGGACATTTATGAACGGGGACCGGAAGCAATGGGGCTGATGACCAGCATGATGGGACTGGGCACCCTGGGGGGCTCTTTCTTCATAGCGGGGCTGGGAAGCTGGCAGCGGGGAAAGCTGCTTATATTCAGTTCCTTTGTAAGCGGCATCGCGCTGCTGCTGGTGGCTCTGCTGCCCTTCTACCTGGTAGCCCTGTGGCTGATGGTCCTGCTGGGGCTGGGAGACGCCGGCCGCCGCACCCTGAACCAGTCGCTCCTGATGGAGGTAAGCGACGATCAGTACCGGGCCAGGGTCATGAGCCTGTTTATGATTAATTTCGCCCTGATACCCCTGGGTGTCCTGCCGGCCGGGCTGGCCGCCGAATTCCTGGGAGGGCAGATGTCGATAGGCATCCTGGCGGGCCTGCTTATCGCTTTGACCGCGATAATCCTCGTAACCCAGCGAGGACTGCGAAACTTAAGGTAAAATTACCTCAAAATCAGAAACCACCACAATTCACGGAGAGGAAGCAATGGAATACCGAAAACTGGGCAACCTGGACGTTTCAGCCATTGGCCTGGGAACCTTACGAACTTTCGACGTAACTGACAACGACGAGATAGCCGTTCGCCGGCAGATTGTGGACAACTGCCTTGGCAACGACGTCAACCTAATTGATACCGCCGCCTGGTACGGTCAGGCCGAGGCGGTAGTGGGCGAGATTACCGAAAACCGGCGTGACCAGTTCTATATCGCCACAAAGGTCCGCACCGAGGGAAAAGAGGCCGGCGAGGCGCAGATAGCCCAGTCCTTTGAGTACCTCAAGACCGACTACATTGACCTCTTCCAGGTCCACAATATGACCGACTGGCAGACCCAGCTACCCACCCTGCAACAGTTGAAGGACGAGGGCAAAGTCGGGATGGTGGGCGTATCGGCGATGGTGCGCGATGCCTACCCCACCATCATGGACCTGATGCGGCAGGGCCGGGTGGACGCCGTCCAGATTCCATATAACGTACTGAACCGGGGCGTAGAGGATGAACTCTTGCCTCTGGCCGAAGAACTGGGCACCGGAGTGCTGGTTATGGAACCATTGCAGAAGGGCCGCTACGTCCTGGAACTCAAGCAGCAGCCCGACCTGACTCCCTTGCGGGACTACGGTATCAACACCTGGGCCCAGGCCCTGCTGGCGTGGGTCATTTCCGACCCCCGGGTAACTTCGGCAATACCTACCACATCCCGACCGGAGCGCATCCAGGAAAACGCGCAGGCAGCCGAAGGGGCGCGACTGCCCCAGTCTTTCCGGGACTACATCCAGAAAGAGGCGGAGCGGTGTTTGTAGGGAATAGTTGAGGGCGTGTTAGAATCATCCCAGCCGATGGTCCTTGCGGATGAATGAGTCTACTACAAGCCCGCCTTGCCCTTTATTGGGCAACAACTGCAGCTATTCTGGGGCTGGCGGTTATATCTTGCTCGTCAGGTACGCCGCCAACCCCCACACTAACCCCTGCTGCTATGGTTGAGTCGGCGCCGCAACCGGCCGCTACTGCAGGGCTCACCGCCCCGCCAACTCCTGAAACTACGCCGATAAGGCGTCCCATAGCAACGCCAACGCCGTCGCCAACTCCCGAACCTACTTCAACTCCTGCTCCCCCGCCAACGTCACCTTCCGTAGTTGCTCCAACGTTCACACCGACGCCCGCGCCAACTCCAACGCCCAGCCTGGCGGACATTATAGAAGTGGCAGGTAAGGGAGTAGTTCGGATCGAGACGGACTGGGGCCAGGCGACAGGATTCATTGTCGGAATTACCGAGGGTGGAGGGGCGTACGTCCTGACCAACTATCACATTGTCGAAGACGCGAAAGAAGTAGAGGTGGAAGGGGAAGAGGCTTCCACATACACGGCTACCCGCCTGGGCTACGACGCCTACAAGGACCTGGCGGTGCTGCAAATCTGCTGCGGAACCTTCTTTGCGTTAACCTTGCAGGGCTCGGATACAATCGCGGTGGGAACAGAGGTGATTGCAATCGGCTATCCCCTTGGGATAGCAGGTTCACCCACTGTCACCCGGGGGATAGTTTCCGCGTACCGTTATGACGATGACTACCGTTCCTGGGTTATCCAAACCGACGCTTCGATTAACCCGGGCAGCAGCGGAAGCCCCCTGCTCTTGGCAAACGGTGAGGTGGCGGGAATAAACACCTTCTACATCCGCGACCGCAACGGTACCTCCATCGAGGGAGTGAACTTTGCCATATCCAGTCAGAGTATTCGAGAAAGCCTCCCCAGGTTGAAAGAGGGAGATCAAATTACTCTCCCCACGCAGGCGGCACCGGAGTGGCATGAATATAGTCACTCCCACTCCGGATTGGCCCTGGAAGTTCCGACCGACTGGACTATCGACGGCCAGGAAGAAGGACGACTAGACCTGGTCAGTCCCGATGGAACCGCGGCGGTTCACGTGTTCCTGTATGACTCCCCGGCCGCCTCTTTGGAAGCCTGGGTGCAGGAAACGATCGTGAGCCTTCGCGAATATCATGCAGACCTGTTCGAAATTATTGACCAGTTCATCGAAATAGACGAAGACGGGAACGGGGCCGCAGCCATTTTATATCGGGCCAGGACTTCCCCCGAATTTTGCACCACGCTGCGCTCCCACTTGTTTGTGACTGCGGTGCAGGTCAGCCTTATAGTTGAAACGAGAGTTTGCGAAGAATTTGAGGAAGAGCTCATGCCCGCGCTCGAGCGTATTGTCAAGAGTATGCTTCTGGAATAGATGGGACTCGGGCTGAATTATACTTAACCAACAGCCCGTTTACGTTTAAACTGGACTTGGCCCGCTCTGGCCAAAAGAAAAGGCGAGTTTCTTTAACGCGGTCTTAAACATGACCAGTCCACTCACACCAATACTCGCTGCGCTGGCCACGCTATTGCTCCTTACCCTCGCCTGTGTTCCCCAATTCTCTGAGGACCCGGCGCCGCCAACCCCTGTGCACGTGGCATCCCCCAACCTTGAGGCTACGGTGGAAGCCCTGGTTGCCATGCGGGTAAGGGAAGAACTGGCGGCAATTCCCACCGTTACCCCGGCCCCAACCGCCACACCCATTCCCACCGCCACTCCACAGGTGGCGCATGCCGGACTTCCCCTGCCTTCATCACCGCAGCAAACACTGGGTTTTTCTCCCGAAGCGACCTCCCCACCGCCTTCTGGACCAGCCCAATCCGCAACTGCCCCCGGCCTGGCAGAGATGGTGGAACAGGTGAAATCAGGGGTAGTGCGCATCAACACCCCCGGGGGCGTGGGAAGCGGCATCATCATCAGGAATATTGAAACGGAGAAGGGTCTGGTACTGACAAACTACCACGTGGTGGCCGATTCCTACCGCATCGATGTTCTGGTGGACGACAGCCGCACATTTCGGGCCCGCGTGGTGGGGTTTGACCAGCAAAGGGACCTGGCCGTGCTGGAGATTTGCTGCGCCGATTTTTCTACCCTGGAATTCAGCAGCAGCGCGGACATCAGCGCCGGCAGCGAGGTGATAGCCATTGGGTACGCCCTGGGCCTGACCGGCAACGCCACGGTTACCAGGGGCATTGTTTCGGCAGTGCGTTACCACCCTGGAATGAAGGCCTGGGTAATTCAAACCGACGCTTCCATCAACCCGGGCAACAGCGGGGGCCCCCTGCTTTTGCCGACGGGAGAGGTGGTGGGTGTTACCACCTTCCTCCAAAACCAGGATAACCGGGGTAACCGTACGGCCGGGCTGGGATTCGCCATCTCGGAACGTTCAATTCGGGAATTGTTGCCCGACATGATGAACGGGTCAAGGAAGATTGTACCGGGACTTGGGCCTGGCGCCGCCGATGCCCCATCCCCCTCATCACAGCGGTGGCAGACCTACACCAGCAGAAGTCACGGGTACTCAGTTGAAATACCAGACGGATGGAGCATTGACGACGGCGACCGCCAGCGTACCCATTTCGACAGCGCCGACGGATTTGCCGGCCTGAGCATCACAGTTCACCAAGAGACGGGAGACTCGGTGAAGGAATGGGTTGATGGAGTCGTTCAGGAGCACCTGAACTTCTACGGAGGCCGCTTTCAACTCATCGAGCGTGAAGATGACGCCGGGGAAAAACAAGACCGGGTAGCTCATATAGTGTACCGGGCACGGATTACCGACCGCTACTGCGTGTTGAGGGTTACGGAACTGTTCATGAGGTCCTCGAAAGAAGACCTGGTAGCATCTTTTCATATTTGCGAACACTCTTACTCACGGTACGCCGTCCTGCAGCAGGCGGTGCTGTCCAGCATTCAGGCGCAATGAGGCCGGGGTCCACCGCCACAACCTGTGCCGCCAGACATGCCCCCTTCAATCGGCTCCACAGGCACACCGATTCAGCTGGTCTCGCAAAAGGGATAAGAGAGGTACAGGGTCTGCCCAGCAGAAGCTCTAATCATGGCAGTACAAGTCCTTTAAAGCTCAGGGGCTCCCCGTTACCTTGCCGCCCTTGAATTAACCGGTGGACCGGTTTACTGAACCCTTTCCGCCCCAACTGTCCAGAGAAGTTGTAGAATTCTTTATAGTTTCTTGAAAGTCAGCCTCTATATTCCTTAATGCGACAGTCGATGGCCGGGGTAAGAAGCCTCGGCCGCTCCCAGGGAGAACAGCAGAGTGGAGGTGTAGATTTGAGGTTTTTGCGCAACAAGGTTTTTCTTCTTCTGGTAGTAGGGGCGGCGGCGCTTGGCATAGCCGGGGGCATCGCCTTTGCCACAACCGCCGCCAGCGCCCTTGCCCACGGCGGCTACGGCGGGGGCGGAAGCAACGACGGAACCAGCTTTGCCGCCAAAGTAGCTGAAAAGCTTAACGCGGCCCTGAGTCTGGACGATGACATTACAGAGGCGCAGGTGCAGACTGCCTTTAACGGTGTCGTTTCCGACCGGCAGGATGATGTTCTGGAAGCGAAGCTGGACGAACTGGAAGCTGACGACGACACCAAGACCGAGATAACGGACTGGTTCGACGACTATCCTTATTCGGATCTGATCCGTCTTCGCACCATTGGCCTGGCCTCTTCCGACACGGTCACCAGCCACCTAGAGCGACTGGTGGAGAAGGAACGAATTACCCAGGCCCAGTCCGACGGCATCCAGTCATGGTACGACGATCGGCCTGATCTGCCCGAGGGACTGGAACGCTCGGGTCTAGGCCATCACCGCGGCGACGGCGACGGCGCCAACACTCGCTTCCGTGGTCGTCACGGGCACGGCGGTGGTGACAACGGCGCAGGGTCCTTCTTCCGCGGCCGCTTTGGGCGCGGCGGCGGGGGTGGCTCTGCAGGTAGTTCGATGTAATTCCGGGCAAGACTCGGGCCGGGATGGGGCGCAAAGGCTCCATCCCGGCTATGAACTTCTTCGTCAGTCAATTTCAACAGGACGAAGTAAGCCGCCGATTTGATTAATTACGGACAGTAGTGGAAGGTAGAGAAATCGACAGCCATAACCACCCGCGGAGAGCCGAAGGAATGTCAGGCGGCAACTCTTGGCAGAAGGGCGCATGCTTGCCGGCCTGACCGCCGGCGCTGCCGCCGCTGTCGTTGCCGTTTTGGTGTCGCTGCCGTTGCGATCGCCCAGCGATACCTTGCTGAACAGCGCCTCCGTAGCCCTGGCCGGTCTGCTGGCCGGGGCGCTGGCCGGTCTGCTTTGGCTGGCATTAAGAGGCTCGGGGCGACCGGCGCTCTGGTTCCTGGCAGCCTGGTCGGCCATTGTCCTACCAGCATCGGCAATCGTATTGGTTCTCGGTCAATCCCAGTTGGATGGCTTCGTTTCCTTTGCCCTTCCCCTGGCCATCATCGTTTACCTGGTAACCGGGCTGTTGACCGTTGCCATTGCCAGGAAGTTGCCAGACTTTCGCTGGTGGTACGCGATGGCTGCCATAGGCATCGCGCTGGCGGCAGGCTTCGGGCTGGTAACCCAGTCGGACCAGGAGAGCGGCAGGCTGGAACTTCCCCCACCGGGTTCCCATAGTCTTCCGGCTGAAGCCTCCAGGGACTTTGGGGCCTGACGGCGAAGTTATTCCAATCCTTCCGAATCAAAAACTGAGGCGGTAGTGAAGTAATGCGAGCAGAACCTGGTAATGCGTTGAACGCCAGGAAGCATAACAACGCGACAGTTGGTCCGGCGGCGTTTGCCCTTTTGATGCTTCTGGTCATTGGCCTAACAGCATGCGGGGGAGATTCGCAGCCCGCAACCCAACCGGCAGAGCCACAAGCGCCCGCGCAGGCGACTCAGCCGGCTGCTGCTCCGACGTCTTCGGGTGCGCCACCTAGCCAGCCAGCAGCTACTGAGACTGAAGCAGCCCCGGCCCCTCAGGCCACAGCCACTACCGCCCGACCGGCTGAACCCGACCAGGGAGCCCCGGCGGAAACTGCCCCAACGGCCACTCCGGAGCCGTTGGCTACGTCTGAGCCAGAAAGCCCTGCCACCGAACCGCTTGATTCGCCCACGGCAGGTCCGGAGGCCGCTGGCGGCACGGGCTTTTCCATAGGTGAGGGATCAGAGGCTACTTTTACCGTCAATGAGAAACTGGAGTGGCTCGACCTGCCCAATGACGCGGTTATGCGCACTTCGGGCTTGTCGGGCGCCATTTATCTAGACGGACAGCCCTCGGTGATCGAATTGGACCTCCACTCGATGACCAGCGACTCCGACCGGAGGGACGGCTACGTCCGCAACCGCATGTTCCCCAACGACCAAACTGCCACATTCACCGTGAGCGACCTGGGAGACCTGCCCGACCCTCTTCCGGAGGGTGAGGTAATAAGCCAGGAAGTGATGGGCGAACTAACCATTCAGGGTGTTACGAAGCCCGTAACCTTCCAGGTGGAGGCACGCAGGGATCCAGACAAGCTGTTCGTACTTGGCCGGACCATCTTTACCTGGCAAGACCTGGAAATCCCGCCTCCCAACATTCCGGGGCGGATCCAGGTGAAGGATGAAGTGCAGGTAGAGGTACTGCTGTCGGCGGCGCCCAACAACCCGTAACCGGTTTCGGCGAGGACAAGTCAATTGCCCAACACAGTGCTAATAATTGAAGACGACCCCCACACCACTGAACTGGTGCGCCTGTATCTGGCCAACGACGGGCACGAGGTACTGTCGGCGGCAACCGGTCCCGCAGGCCTGGCCCTGGCCAGGGCAATTGATCCGGACCTGGTGCTGCTGGGCCTGGACGGGCGGGAAGTCTGCCGGGAAATCCGCGCCGAGTCCGATGTGCCCATAGTAATGCTGACCGCCAGGGTGGAGGAGGACAACCTGCTGACCGGCCTTGGCCTGGGGGCCGACGACTACGTCACCAAGCCCTTCCGGCCCCGGGAACTGGCCGCCCGCGTCAAGGCGGTGCTTCGCCGGAGTGGCAGGGATGAGTCGGAAGGCGGTGAAGAACTGGCTTTCGGCCCCATTCGGGTAAACCTGCGCGACCGGAAGGCAATGGCAGGGGATGTTTCCCTTTCCCTGACCCCAACCGAATTCCGCCTGCTGGTGCTCCTGCTGCGTGAGCCGGGGCGCGTGTTTTCCAGGGAACAAATCATCGACCGAGCCCTGGGACAGGACTTTGACGGCTTTGACCGCACGGTCGATACCCACATCTACAGCCTGCGCCGAAAACTGGAGAAGCCCCTGGAAGGCGTCAGATATATTCACACCATATACGGAATGGGGTACAGACTTGGCAATGCCTAGCTGGTTTAAGAGCCTCCAGTTCCGGCTAATTGTGGCCTTTACCCTAACTTTGACCCTGACTCTGGGCTCAGTAGGCGCGCTGGTAAGCCTTCAAGCCGCAGAAGAATCCAAACGTTTCGAAACCAGCAGCCAGGAATTCCGTGTTGGTCGGGTCCACCGCATGATAGCCAGCCACTACGAGGAGAACCGGGAATGGGATGGCATCCAGCCTTCTCTTGAACAAGCCGGCTCATTCTTTGGTCGCCGCTTCGTCGTTACAAATTCGGAGGGAACCGTGGTTGCCGACTCTCATAAACGAGGGGGCAAAGGACGTTGGGGATTGGGCCGCCACTCCCGATCCAGTTCCATGGCTATCGAAGTGGAGGGACATCCTGTCGGGTTCCTGGTTTCTGGCCCGGGCAGGTTCGATACTCCGGGCGACGGTGACCAAGCAACCGAACTCCCCGTGTCATTGCCACCGCCGCTGGAGGAGGCAAATGAACCTCCGATTTCCCGGATAACGGGGGCTGTCAACAAGTCCCTTCTTTGGACGGGCCTGATTGGCGCTGTCGGTGGAATCCTGGTTATGTCCTTTGTCTCCCGACGCATTCTGGCTCCGGTGCATGCCCTTAGCGGGGCTGCCCGCCGGTTGGGCCAGGGCGACCTCGCCCAGCGGGTTCCGTCGTCAGGGCCCGCAGAGCTTCGCAACCTGAGCGACACCTTCAACACCATGGCCGAAAACCTGGAGACGGCCGAACAGCAGCGCCGGAGCCTGACCGCCGACGTGGCCCACGAACTGCGTACACCCTTGTCTAATATTCAGGGATACCTGGACGCGGTCAATGATGGCCTGCTTGAGGCCGACGAGGCCACCATAAATACCCTGCGTCAGCAGGCGGCCCACCTGGTAGCCCTGGTGGAAGACCTGCGGCTGCTGGCCCTGGCCGAGGCCGGTTCCCTGGCGCTTCACCTCCAGCTCGAATCATTGCGGGACTTGCTGCAAGAGTCCGTCGAAGCCTTTCGCCCCCGGGCTGATGCGGAGGGCATTAGTCTGACGCTGTCGGCGTCCGATGACTTGCCCAGCGCGGAACTGGACCGCACCCGCATTTCACAGGTAGTGGGAAACCTGCTGGAAAACGCCATTGTGAACACACCGGAAGGCGGCGTGGTGGCCATTAGCGCCTTTCAGGAAGACGAGAAGATAGCCGTGTCCATCGCTGACACGGGGACCGGTATCGCGCCGGAAGACCTGGACCGGATCTTCGACCGCCTGTACCGCGTGGACGCATCCCGTGCCCGGACCACCGGCGGCGCCGGCCTTGGCCTGACCATTGCTCGCCACCTGGTCCTGGCCCACGGCGGAACCATAACCGTAGAAAGTATTGCAGGGCAGGGCAGCACATTTACCTTCACGCTCCCGCTGAATCGGAGCGGAGGTTGACGTAACCCCTTCCCTGCGAGGACACACAGATGGAAGCACTTTGGAACGCCCTGAAGACCCTGTCAGTCTGGCAGATAATTGTCCTGGTGGCAGTAATGTTTGGTTCGGCGGCTGCCGTCTATTTTCTTTATACCAACGCAACGCAACCCGATACCACCGAACTTGCCGAAAACCAGCAGTTGATTCCCGTCCAATACGGCGACATTGTCAACCAGGTATCCACCAACGGCAGCGTAACCTTCCCTGAGCGGGAAACCCTGAGGTTTGGGATAGAGGGGACCATCGGGGAGCTTCTGGTAGAAAAGGGGCAGTCAGTCAGCACAGGGCAAGAACTGGCTCGGCTGGACGCGCCAACCATCGCAACCCTGGAGGAGGCGGTGGCCCAGGCCATGGTAGATGTGCTTGATGCCCAGGAAGACCTGGACGTTCTACGAGAGCCTTCTTCCGAGGCAACCAGAAACCTGGAGCTGGCTACGGCGGAGGAAGCAGTGGCATCCGCCAGGTTCGAAGTACAGCAGGCACGGGAAGCCCTGGAAGAATTGCTGGACCCGGAGTTGCCTGGCCCCCTGGAAATTGAGGCGAAGAAAGAGGAGATTGCCGCAGCAGAGTTCTTGATTCAGCAGCGCCAGGAAGAAATGGAAGACCTTCTCAACCCCGAGCTTCCATCCAACCAGGAACTCAAGGCCCAGGAGGAATTGATTGCCGACGCCCGGGTCAAGCTGCAGGAAGCAAGGGACAGCCGGGATGAACTGGTCAGCCGGAACCTGCAGCCCGATTATGCAATGAAACTGGCCGAAGCCCTGCAGCAACGGGCCGATGCGGAAAAGGAACTGGCTGAAATTCAACAGTCTCTGGACGAACTGGAACCCTCGGAGAGGGAACTGGCCCAGGCCAGGCAAGACCTGCTGAAGGCCCAGATCGCACTGGACGAGGCCAACCAATCCCTGGAAGACTTTCTTGACACTCACGGCTCCAACCTGACCAACCGCCGCCACGAAAAGACAGACCTGGAGGCAGACCTGGCTTCAGCCCGGGAAACCCTGGGTTCTCTCCAGGAAGCCTATGATCAGGGGAGACTCGGGCTATCCAGCAACATTACCCGCTGGGAAATCTATGCGGTGAACCTGGAGGAGGAACTGGAACAGGTCCGGTTCGGCATCGTCTCGGAAGTAGAAGAACTGGAGACTGACGTGGTCCTGGCCCAGGTTGCCCTGGCGGAAGCAGAAGAGCTTTTGGCAGAGGTGGAGCAGGGACCCGACGCGCTGGAGCGAGCCGCGCTGGAAGCCCGGGTCGAAGCTGTCACCGCTAACCAGGAGGTGGTGGAGCGGGATCTGGCCGAACTGGAGCAACCGGAGGTTGACCCACAGGAACTGGCCCTGAGGGACGCGCGCATTGTGCTGGCCGAAGCCAACCTGGCCCAGGCCATTGAAGACCTGGAGGAACTCAAGGAGGATCTGGGAGTGACGCCGGACACGCTGGAACTGGCGTTGAATTCCCAGCAACTGGAACTGGCCGTGGCTGCGCTGGCCGAACGAAGGGAAGAGTACGCTCAACTGCTGGAAGACATGGAATTCAAGCCGGACCCGTTCGAGGTGGCGCTGGGACAGCAGCGGATTGTGCTGGCCGAGGCCACCCTGGCGCGGGCTGAGGAAAACCTGTCCGAACTGGTACTGGAGCACGCCGGCCCTCCGGACACACTGGATGTAGCCCTGGCAGAAAAGAAGATCGTTGCGGCCAATGTGCGGCTTGCCACTGCGGAAGAAGAACTGAGGGCCGCCATTGTTACTTCGCCCCTTACCGGATACGTGGCCGAGGTAAGTGTTGAGCAGGGAGACAACATAGAGGCGCGCGCGGCCATTATGGAAGTCGTCGATCCCACTATTGTTGAGATTGACGGCATAGTGGACGAAATCGACGTGCTTCTGGTGCAGACGGGAACGGCCGCCGAGGTTCAACTTGATGCTCTTCCGGGGATGGTCCTGGAGGGCCTAGTTACCGAGATTGCGGAAATTGCCAATAACGAACAGGGGGTAGTCAGTTTCCCCATTCGCATCCGGATGGAGGTACCCGAGGGAGTGCGCCCGCGGGAGGGCCTGAGCGCAGTGGCCAATATAGTGCTGCAAGAGGAACTAAATGTATTGCTGGTGCCGCAGCAGGCGCTGTACGGTTCCTTTGACCGGCCATTGGTCAGAATCCTGACCGACGGGGGCGTGTCGGAGCAACAGGTGGACCTGGGCAACAGGGATGACTTCTGGGTAGCAGTCAAGGCGGGTCTTTCTGAAGGAGACCAGATTATTTTCGAGTCCGCAGATGTTGGCGCCAGCGAATTCAGCTTCCGCAACCTTCGTCGCGCCACCGGAGGCAGCCTAGGGGGAGGCGGAGGCGGACGCCGCTAAAGGGGCTTCGGCAATAATGGTCAAGGACGAGAGCGTGAATCCGGCAACAATTGAACTCCGGAATGTTACCAAGACCTACCGAATCGGCGACATTGAGGTGGGCGCCCTCCGGGGTGTTTCCGTGTCGATACAGGCAGGTGAGATGGTGGCAATTATGGGGGCATCCGGTTCCGGCAAATCCACCATGATGAATATTCTGGGGTGCCTGGACGTGCCCACGGCCGGCGAGTATTACCTGGAGGGGGAAAACGTGGGCCGGCTCAGCGACGACCGCCTGGCCGACATCCGCAACCGCAAAATCGGTTTCGTTTTCCAGACCTACAATCTGCTGCCCCGGCTGACGGCTCTGGCCAACGTGGAGTTACCCCTGCTTTACGGCAACGGTCATAACCGGCGGCGACGTTCACTCCAGGCTTTGAACCGGGTGGGGCTGGCCGAAAGGGTGGGACACCGGCCCGTAGAACTTTCCGGCGGTCAGCAGCAGCGGGTGGGAATCGCCAGGGCCCTGGTGAAGGAGCCCAGCATTCTCCTTGCCGACGAGCCCACCGGAAATCTGGACAGCCAGTCCAGTGAGGAAGTGGTCGCCATACTCCAGGACCTGAACCGGAGGGAAGGCCTCACGGTCATAATCGTAACCCACGAACCCGACATCGCCGCCGCCACCCGCCGGACGATTACCATGCTGGACGGTCTGGTGACCGACGATAGGGAAATCGCATGAATCCCCTGGCGACTTTTCGGATAGCGCTGGCCTCCCTGGGCGCCAACAAGCTGCGTTCGGGCCTGACCCTGCTGGGAATCGTCATCGGCGTTTCCGCAGTTATCTCCCTGATGGCCATTGGCCAGGGGGTGCAGCAGGCTATTACTTCCAACATCGAGTCCCTGGGAACCAACCTCCTTTTCGTACAACCCGGCGATTCGTTCCAGGGAGGTGTTGGCGGGGGGGCTGGCAGCGCGGGGACCCTGACCCTGGAAGATGCTTACGCTCTTGAAGATGCCGTATTTGCTCCGCTGGTCAAGTCAGTAGCTCCTGAAATCCGGGCCTCAGCCCAGGTGTCGGCGGGGCGCAACAACACCTTCGTACAGATTATTGGAGTTACTCCGGAGTACGAGGATGTACGCAACTCTCCCGTGGAGGATGGGCAATTTGTGACGGCGGGACAACTGGCCAACAACTCCCAGGTGGCCGTTCTGGGAGCGACCATCAACGAGACCCTGTTCGGAAACAGGGACCCGCTGGGCCAGCCTATCCGGATCAACGGGCGACAGTTTGAGGTAATTGGCACTCTGAAGAGCAAAGGGGGCGGCTTTTTCGGCAGCCTGGACAGCCAGATCCTGGTCCCCATAACCACCGCCTACTACCGCATAAATTCCCAGCGCACCACCCACGGGGAAATCAGCGTCGATTCCATTAACGTGCAGATGCCGGACATTGCATCAATGGACTCGGGCATGCGCCAGGTCGCCACGGTACTGCGCCTGCGCCACCACATCACCGGCGATGACGACTTTGTCATTACCAACCAACAGCAGACCATTGAGACCCTGGAGGAGACCACCAGCACCTTCGTGATATTCCTCGGAGCCATCGCGGGCATATCGCTGCTGGTGGGCGGCATTGGAATTATGAACATCATGCTGGTTTCGGTTACTGAACGTACCCGGGAAATTGGCATCCGCAAGGCAATGGGCGCCAAGCGTCGGGACATTCTGCTGCAGTTCATGTCGGAAGCCACCCTGCTCAGCCTCGGGGGAGGAGCGGCAGGTGTCATGGCGGGGGCCAGTGTCGCCGGCCTGTTGAACGGCCGCCCCCTGCTGGGCAACAACCCCATGCAGACGGCCTTTAGCTGGGACATTGCCCTCCTTGCCCTGGGGGTGTCGGCTGCAATAGGTCTATTCTTCGGCATCTACCCGGCCATGCGGGCGGCCAGCCTGCATCCAATAGATGCGCTTCGCTACGAGTAAGGGAGGCAAAATGAACCGGTCATTCATCATGCTGCTGGTCCTGGTCCTCTTCCTGGGCGCAGGTTTTGGCGGCTCGTTTATCGGTGGCGTCATTTACGGTCAAACCCTGGAGGACGAAACCAGCGAGCTATCGCCAAGGCTGGGAGCAGCAGGCCAGTTTCCGGGCGGCGACGCCGGAGCGGCGGCGGGCCAGCGCGGACTGGGCAGGCAGGGGCAAGGAGGCGGCTTTGCCGGTGGGCAGGCAGCGGGAGAGCAGCAGCAGGCCCTTCAACCCGCCGGACCAGGCAATGCTTCCGGAAGACAGGGCCGGGGCGGCCAGGCCGGAGCGGCCACCGAGCAACTGGGCGGTGGAGAAGGCAACCAGACTGAAGGACAACCTGCCCAAGTGCAGCCTGTAAGCGAACCGGAAGGACGGCAGCGAGACGGGACAGGTCAATCCGTTGACAGCCAGGCTGCGAACGAAGCGGCCGCCCCGGAATCGGCGGCGGCAGGAAACCCCGCTACGCAGACAACTCCATCCATGGAGGATGAAGCCAGTGCAGGAGGCAGCAGCGAGGCATCTGGACGAAGCAGTCTGGTGGGAACAGTCAGTTCGCTGGAGGGAGATACCCTGACCGTGATTTCGGCGAGAGGCGAGACGGCGGCAATGCTTTCAGATTCCACTTCCGTGTTCCAGATAGCTGAATCCTCGCGGGATTCCCTCACCAGCGAAACCCTGGTCCGGGTCATTGGCAGCAGAAGCCAGGAGGGTGGTCTGGCAGCGCAGTCAGTAATCATCATGCCCGCGGGAACTGAAGACCTGTTTGGAGCAGCAGGCGGACCAGGTGGACGCCGCCGGGGAGTAGGTCCGTAACCATATCCTGGTCATAACCTACTCTTACACCAACTACACGGACGTAGAAAACCCGAGAACAAAAGGGGTGGCGTGGAAGCCACCCCTTCATGCATATCTGATCCTGGGGAGGGCTACTTCGCCCCGCCCTCAATCATGGTGGTCATTTCTTCGACACTCTTGTCGCCAAAATCGGGCTCTCCACCGTTGATACGGTAGGTGGGGGTGCCGAACACTCCCAGGTCCTTGGCCTCCTGGTGCTCGTCCAGGACATACTGCCGGTACTGCCCCGAATCCAGGGCGTCAGACAACTCCTGCCGGTCCAGGCCACATTCGGCTCCCAGATCCAGCAGCACTTCCTTATTGCCCAGGTCAACCCCATCTTCCCAGTAGGCCCTGGCCGCAGCGTGGTGGAACTCGCCATCCACACCCTTGGCTTTGGCAAAGGCCGTGGCTTCATGGGCCATGTTTGTGTTGGGGCTCAACGACGGCCGGCGCATTTCGATGCCTGCTTCCTGAGCCCTTTCCTTCCAGGCGTCATTCAGCTCCGTTTCCGTCTCACCTTCCCGCAGAGGCCGGGGTTCACCCTCAATGGGACGCTCGGGGGCCAGGAGATATGGCCGCCGGTCTATGGCGGCTCCCGTGGCTTCCGCTGCCTTGTCCAGCCTGACCAGGCCGACATAGCACCAGGGTCAAGTATAGTCGTACCAGACGACTACGTTAGTTGCATTACTGGATGTCATAACGGGCCCTCCTTAGTACTGTCCAGAAATTTGGCGTATTGTACCACGGCAGTAGAGCGCTCACGCCGGAGCCCCTCTTTAGAAAACGGCAAGAGGGAGTGGCTGGCTGACCTGCCCTGTTTGGTTCGCCAAACTACTTTCAAGAAGGTCCGAACAATCCGGTATAATGGGGCCGGCTCCAACTGTGTATCTCACACCATCCTGCCGATAATGAAGGAGGCCACTATGCCATTCGGAGGCAATGACTGGCTGGCTTTAACCCAGGAAGAGACACTTGAACCCGAGATTCCCATAATTGACCCCCATCACCACTTCTGGGACAAGCGAGCGGAGCGCATACCTTACCAGCGATACCTGCTGCAGGAACTGGCAGACGACGTACATGCCGGACACAACATGGTTTCCACTGTCTTTATTGAAGCGAGGGCAATGTACCGGGCCGACGGTCCAGACGAGATGCGGCCCATAGGGGAGGTGGAGTTTGTCCAGGGACAGGGCGCGGCCAGCGCCAGCGGGCTGTACGGTCCCTGCCGGGCCGCTGCCGCCATCATCGGCCACGCAAACCTGAACCTGGGCGCCGAGGTGGAAGGGGTGCTGGACGCCCTGCACGATGCCAGCCCCTACCATTTCAGGGGCATCCGCCACTCGGTGACCTGGGACCCGCACCCCGAAGTGGAAAACACCGCCGCCCACAACATGCCAGGCCAACTGGCCAGCGATAAGTTCCGCGAGGGGGCCAGAGTTCTTGCCTCCAAGGGCCTTACCCTGGAAGGCTGGCTATACTTTCCCCAGTTGCAGGAGATGGCCGACTTCGCCAAAGGGGTTCCCGACCTGACCATCATCCTGAACCACATCGGCGGACTGCTGCGGGTGGGTCCCTACGCCAACGGGGGCGAGGAGCTAATGGACACCTGGCGCAAGGGCATTGCCGCCGTGGCCGAATGCCCCAACGTGGTTTGCAAGCTGGGCGGCATTGGCATGCCCCGCACCGGCTTCGACTGGCACCTGCGCGACAAGCCCATCGGGTCAGAGGAACTGGCCAGTGACATGGCGCCCATTATCAACTACTGTATCGAGCAGTTCGGGCCAAGCCGCTGCATGTTTGAGAGCAACTTCCCGGTGGACAAGGTTTCCTACTCGCACCACATTCTGTACAACGCCTTCAAGCGGCTGTCGGCGAGCTACTCCGCCAGCGAACGGGCCGACATGTTCCACGATGTGGCGGCGAGGGTTTACCACGTCTAGCGGGCAACAAGGCGCAGTACGGGGCTCCCTGTTTTCTCGAGCGAAGTAACAGGATCTGTCCCTGGAAAGCTTGTAATCAACGACACAGGGGCGGGTCTTATCCCGCCCCTGACTTTTTGAGTTGCTGTTCCAGGTTTCGCCACGTACGCCTTGAGGACAGCGGCTAGATTGGTGGCTTCATTTCGTGCCAGCCAGCATGCTGCTGGTAGGTGTAAGCCGCCTGGATGACGCCGGGCTCGTCGAAAGGCTTGCCGGCGATCTGCATTCCGATGGGGAGACCATCCTCGGTGAAACCGCAGGGCACTGAGATGGCGGGCAGGCCGGTAACATTGAAGGGAGCGGTGAAACTCTTTCCCCGGACCGTTGCGGTTGGGTCATATCCTTCGAAGGCGGCTGCCGGCTGGGTCATGGTGGGGGTCACCAGGAAGTCCACTGTTTTCATCACCTGGGCAAAGTCGCGCCGCGCCCAGGTTCGCACTCGCTGGGCCTGGAGGTAGTCGGAGGCGTTCAACATTCCACCAATGCGGAAGCGCCCCCGAACAATCTCACCAAATTCTTGCGGCCTGGTCTTGAGATTCGGTTCATGGTAGGCGAAGGCCTCGCTGACCATGATTACCGAGTTGGCGGCACGCACGTAGTCCAGGCTGGGCAGGGTCACTTCCTCAATGTGGGCGCCCAACCCCTCCAGCACGGTTACGGCCTGTTCCACTCTGGTTACCACCTCGCGGTTCACTCCGGGGTCGTCGGCAAAGAAGTAATGCCGAGGCAACCCGATTCTGACTCCCCGAATATCCTCCCGCAAGGAACGGGAATAGTCCGGCACCGGAGCCTTGCTGGAAGTCGGGTCACGGGGGTCGTGACCGGCAATGGCCTGCAGCATGATGGCGGTATCTTCCACGGTACGGGTCATGGGGCCAGCGTGGTCCTGGGACCAGCTCAGCGTCACCACGCCAAAGCGACTGACGCGGCCGTAGGTGGCCTTAAGCCCGACAATACCGCACAGGGAGGCTGGGCCACGAATGGACCCTCCGGTGCAGGAACCCAGGGCGCCGGCGCACTGCCCGGACGCCACTGCCGAGCCTGAGCCGCTGCTGGAGCCTCCGGTTATGTGGGCCAGGTTCCACGGGTTGCAGGCCGGCTCGAAGGGTGTGGTCCAGTCAGGACCGCCCAGGGCGAATTCATGCATAGCCAGCTTGCCCAGCAGGACTCCACCGGCCTCCTTGAGCCTGGCAGTTGTGGTGGCGTCCTCGGTAGGAACCCGGTCAATGTCCACCTGGGAACCGGAGGTAGTCCGGATACCGGCGGTATCGTACAGGTCCTTCAGGGCAAAGGGTATGCCGTGCATCGGCCCCTTGTAGGCCCCACGAAGGATATCTGCCTCAGCGGTACGCGCCTGGGCCAGCGCATCGTCTGCCAGCAGCATTATAAAAGAATGGAGGCGCTCGTCGGTGGCTTCGATACGGTCCAGGCAGGCGCGGGTCAGTTCTACCGGAGACAGTTCTCCCTTTCGAATCAGTTCGCCGGCTTGCCGAATGGTCAGGTAATGGAGTTGAGCGTCGGAAGTTGACATTGTTGCAGTCCTCCTTGAATTGGCTGGTTAGACCTGTGAACCCTTGTCAGGCCTCCGGCCAGTCAGGGTGGAACTCGACGACCATTTCCTCAGCGCCGAAGCTCAGAGTGTGCAGTTCACGGGCATAGGCGGCGTAAAGCTCATAAACAGGTTTGAGCGCGTCAAGCTCCTCCTGGCTCATGCCCAACCCGGCCCGGTCGGCCATCAGTTTGAACTCTTCCATGGAAACTTCTCCCGATTCAGGCATTGCGCAACCTCCCTTTTCCGTATTGGTTGGGGTATCCAACTGTGGACTCGAAGGAATGAGGGGATTATACATCCCTGGCTTGCCTTTGGAGTATCGGCGCCCGCGGCAACCGTCGAGACCAACCACGTCGGCCCTCTTCCATGGGAGAACAAGCTTTTGACGAAGGTATCGGGATACTGTTCTTAAAGAAAGCTTCAGATACTGCCATAATTATTAACGATTCAATCACTTCTGTTAAGAATATTTCGCCAATATGTACTGCATTGCCATTGTATTTCCGAAAACTGCTTGCGACTCTTGATGAGCCACCTTAAGATGTACCCAAATACCCGGCGCGACAAAGCAGAATCTCGCAAGGAGGCAGCCATGACCGAACAACTGGCACGCCCCAAGGACAAGGCGGAAATCTACTGGTTTTCGGAGCAACCCTACGGCCACGTCACCAGCCAGGACCTGGAACAATACGACTCGGGGCGGTTAGGGTTTCCCAAATCCTACTTTGATCCGGAAAAGGCTCACGTCCTTTACAACCAGTACCACGAACAATATGCCCTGGCCGATGAGGTTGGGTTTGACGGCATTATGAGCAACGAGCACCACGCCTCCTACTGGTGTATGAAGCCCTCGGTCAATCTGGACGCGGCGGTAATCAGCAAGCTCACCAAGAACGTCAAGATAGCCATCCTGGGCAATGTCATAGCCGTCAACGACCCCATTCGCATGGCCGAAGAAATCGCCATGCTGGACTGCTACTCCGGCGGCCGGATAATTTCCGGCTTTGTGAGGGGTACCGCGGTGGAGACGCTGCAGGCGGGCATAGCCCCGCCGGAGAACCGGGAACGCTTTGAAGAAGCCCATGACCTGATTATCAAGTGCTGGACCACGCCGGGGCCCTTCCGGTACGAGGGAAAGCATTACAAGTATCGCGTGGTGAATCCCTGGGTGCTGCCGGTGCAGAAGCCCCATCCCGACATCTGGTTCCCCGGGACGGGCAGCCCGGAGAGCGTGGTCTGGGCGGCCAAACACCGGCATCCCTACATGAACCTGGGCGCCCTGGTGGACACCACCGAGTGGCTGCGGCAGGTGTATATCGACACGGCGAAAGATGAAGGCTATCAGGCCGGTCCGGAACACTTTGGATACCTGCTGCGGTGCCTGGTGGCCGATACCGACGAGAAGGCCATCGAAATCGGCCGGGAGTTTATGTGGACCATCGAGCATCGGCAGAGGGGCCCCATGGAGCACAACGACCCGCCAGGCTACCAGTCGCGGGCAGCGGTAGAGGTGAAGGCTCAGCGTCCCACCGGCAACGTGGCGGGGGCCGGCGGACTGGGAGTGGGCCTTAGCTACCAGCAACTCCAGGACGTGAACAACATCATCGTCGGCAGTCCGGAAACGGTGACCCGCAAACTTACGGAGGTAATCGAGAGGCTGAGCCCCGGATACCTGCACATCTACGGAAACGAGGGGCACATGAACCACAAGGACGTGATGTGCTCCGTAGAACTGCTGGGCAAGGAGGTCATTCCGGCCCTGCACGAGGTCAAACTGCAACCTTACGAGTAATTACCGGGCCTGACTGAGAGCAGTCAGTATTGGAACCATCAGGGGCAGCCGTAGTGGCTGCCCCTTTTTCAGTCAGGTCTTCACGACGCCGACGCCGCAGGAGTGAGCCCGGATATTGGTACTACCTCAGCCAATTGGGTCAGGGTGGGCCTTCGGGAGACTCTCAAGCAAATTTTCCCTGATAGCACCCACTTTTAACAGGCCGGGGTCTATTCCTCCCTGGGTCGGCCGCGCAGCGCCGATATTCCCATTGCCACCACCATCAGGCAGGTCATGCCCAGGTAGGTATAGCGCAAGCCGCTAGTGAAGGCGTGCCCTACCCCATCGGAAGCGTCCTGCGTCACCGCGGAGAGGCTGGGTTCGAAACCCATTGACCCCATGGTGGCCGTAACGATCGCCGTAGCCACCGCAATGCTGACCACATTGCCCGCGTTGCGAACCAGGTTCAGAAAAGCTGAAATGACACCGTAGCTTTCCCGGCTCACCGAACTCAGGACTGAACTGGCGTTGGGAGAGAAGAACAGCCCCATACCGCAGCTTTGCAGAATCAGCGCGGGCAGGATGAGTGCAAGGGAAGAGTCCACGGTCAGGCGGGAAAGGATGAACAGACTGACCGAAGTAAAAGCCAGGCCGCTGACGGTCAACGCCCGCCAGCCATAACGATCGGACAGGCGGCCGCTTACCGGACCCAGGAACAGCATGCATACCGCTCCTGGCACCAGGGTAAGGCCGGTCTGGGTGGGACTGTAGCCCAGGACGCCCTGCAGGTAGAAGGGAGTAAGGAAGAATATGGAAATACCGCCCATAAAAGTCAGGAAGGCGGCAGACACCCCGCAGGAGAAGACCGGCATTCTGAAGTAGCGAAGCTCCAGCATGGGGTTGGGAGTGCGCAGTTCCCACCAGATGAAGCAGGCCAGCAGAATTACAAAACCAACCAGTCCGGCCATGATGGGGGCAGAAGTCCAGCCGAAGCGGTGGGCGTAGGTGATGGTCAACAAGAATATGAGGAGCATGCCAGTGGACAGCGTCGCTCCCTGCCAGTCGAATCCTGACCTCTTTTGCCCGGAGCTGGAAGGACCAGCCGAGTTCTGGTCGGACAGCACCGCCAGGGACAGGGCAACGCAGAGGACTATCAGCGGCACATTAACCAGGAATACGGCCCGCCAGCCAAACAGGTCCAGGAGGAAACCTCCCAGGGCCGGACCGACAATAGCCCCACTGCTGACTACCCCCATAACCAGGCCTATGGCCTTCCCACGCTCACTGGCAGGGAACGAGGCGGCGACGATGGCCATTCCCGTCCCCTGGGTCATTGCGGCCCCAGCCCCCTGAATGACGCGGGAGCCGATTAGCAGGCCCAGATTATCGGACACAGCGGCGCCGATACCGAAGAGGGCGAATACCACCGAGCCAATGATGTAAACCTTCTTCAGCCCGACGATGTCGGACAGGCGGCCCATGGGCAATAGCAGGGCACTGATGGTGAGGGTGTAGCTGATCACCACCCACTGGACAGTGGGAATATCGCTGTTGAAGTGGCCCGCAATGGGGTGCAGGGCCACATTGACGCCAACCTGGTCTGCCACCGACGCGAAAGTGCCGATGGCCACCGCGAAAAAGGCCCACCACTTGTAGTGTGTACTTTGCCGGACGGCTACAATCATGAATCTATTTCTTGCATGAATCTATTTCCTGCAAATCGGCAAGCCGGGCAAACGCCGGAAACCAGGGAAGGGAATCGTCCGGCCCGAACACGGCATCACCATATGCGTATCCTTTCTTCAAAACCGGTCCAGTTACTCCAGCTGCCTGGTGCTCTGGAAGAACACGGCCTGCACTATCGCTAAAAAGAGCGCAGCCGACGCCATTATCGTAAATACCCAGGCGGGGTCCCAAAGTGCGATGAAAAGGCCGATCAGGAAGGTTGCCAAGGGAGTAATGCCGTGGTCGAGCATGTAAATGCTCATAACCCGGCTGCGAAATTCGTCAGGGACTACAGTCTGAATCAGCGTTCCGTTGGCCACACGAAATACATACTGGCTGAAGCCCATGCCTGCCAGCATGGCGAAGGAGAGCCACAGCCAGTCGGACAGAGAAAACAGCAGTATAAAGGCGCAACCACCGATCAGGCCAAGGAAGACGGCCACCCCTTTGCGCATCAGGTAGCCGATACCGGCAATAAATACCGCCGCGGCTACTCCTCCGATACCCACAGCCGCAGCCAGGGCTCCCCCTGCGCCGATTTCCCTTCCCAGCACATCCACGGTGAACACGGGCAGGAAGAAAATTACCGGCTGGAAAAGCAGGTTGGGTATCAGGGACATCACGATAAGCTGCATAATCCGCTTTTCGTTCTTGACGTAGCGCAGGCCGGAAACGAGGCTGGAAAAAGCAGAGCCATGTGCCCCGCCACGTTGTTCGGTGCGATAAGGCAGCTTGACGGGAATCAGCAACAGGACGATGACAATATAGAGGACCGCTTCGATAAGGAAGTTCCACTTGAAGCCCAGGGCAGCCACCAAGAGGGCGCCGATGGCAGGCGAGATGATACGAGTGCTGGGGTAAACCATGCCGTTGAGGGACAGGGCGCTGGCCAGGGCGTTGCGGGGCACCGTGTTGGCTACCATGGCCTGGCGCACCGGCTGAATTATGGTGTGGGCAATACCGGCAATGGTCATATAGACGAAGGGATGCCACCACTGGAGAGGTCCGGTTATTTCATCGGCGTCCAGGTCGGTAAGAATGACCAGCACTGCAAAGCCGGTGGCCGCAACTGCCATTACAGACTGGGTCACCATAACCAGTTTGCGCCGATCCACGCGGTCACCCAGAACACCGGCCCAGGGGCCTATGATCAATACGGGCAACGTGCGAATACCCACGACCGTTCCGGTAAGCAGAGCATTGCCGTCGGTGAGGTGGTGGACCAGCCAGCCAATGGTGAAAAGCTGAAGCCACTGAGCGCCAATGGCAACAAAGTTTCCTGCCCAGATGTACCGGAAGTCCTTGTAGAGTTTGGCGGTGGAAATGGCGTCGAGTCCGGCGACTCTTCTGCGGGGGGGCGATTCAACCGGGGCTGCCTGCCGCGGGGAATTACTGGCCATGAACCTTGATGTCAACCAAGCGGATCAAACCTTCTTCAGGATATAGACACAACTTAACGATACTAGCACAAACCGGGCCGCTTTTCATTTAAATCCGCTCAGACGGCAGGGTAATCACGTTATAACTTGCTCGTAAATTACACAGGAAGCCGCGGCAATAAATGTGTGTCACCCTGAGCACAGCCGAAGGGTCTGGAATTCTTTCCACATGCTCACTTTGCCATCCGAAATCAGGCCGGTGGGAGGGAGTCCAGATTCTTTGGCTCCGCTCAGAGTAGCATTGAACCAGGACGCGATCGCCCCTGTTTGGGAGGACCGGGGACGGCATATTCAGGCTGACCCGTGGCACCCACCCAGGAAAAATGTGAATTCTGCGTGATTTGTAGCCATTTGTGTCCATTTTGTATCTGAGCATGGGCATTTGCCGATCAGCAGTGGACATGGTTTGACACTTTTCCCTGCTCCAATTCAAAGCTATGTGCGGAGATGCTGAGCCAAAATGGATAATTCTGGCGCGACCGGCAAGCCATTGTTTATTCGCTCCCTTAACTGTCTGCTCAACTGCAACGGGCCAGCCTCTGTAACTGCCCACTCTCATAGTAGGCAATGGTTACGCAGTCGGTACAGGGGGAGAGTGTCAGTAAGTCGGAAGGCTGGAAAGGGGTCCACAGGGCAATTGCGCATCGGGGAAATTGTTGTAGAGCAAGGGTTAGAAAATTCAGACACCATTCGGCAAGCCGGATTTTGGACCCGTAGCCAGACAGTCAGGAAGGATTTGAGGCCCTTCGGCTTCGCTCACGGCGACATTGGCTTATCGCTGGCAGGGGCTGCCGCATCCCACGCAGAGCAGATTTCGGACCCGTAGCCAGACAGTCAGGAAGGATTTGAGGCCCTTCGGCTTCGCTCACGGCGACATTGGCTTATGGCTGCCGGGGGCTGCCGCATCCCACGCAGAGCAGCTTTCGGACCCGTAGCCAGACAGTCAGGAAGGATTTGAGGCCCTTCGGCTGCGCTCAGGGCGACATGGGCTTATGGCTGGCGGAAGTCTGCCACCTATAGTCTGATCTAAGACTCGGTGGCCTCGGCAAGTTCCAGCAGCTTTAGTACCGTCCGCCAGTTTCGGGTGGTGCTTGTTGCCGAAAGCCTGGTGTCGAAATAGCTGTTGGTGAGCCTGGTGCGGGCGTACCCGTCGGGACAGTTGAGGTAGATTTCGCGCCCAAGCACCGCAAACTCGTCCCCGGGCGACCGGTTCGGGTCCAGGGATTCGGCCAGGGCAGGGTCGGGCTGACTTGCCAGGAAAACGACGTGCAGATGATCTCCGTCGGGATTGGCGATGGCGAAGGGGTTAGCCCGCACTACCTCGCCAAACTCTGCGGCCGTGCGGGTAATTATGGGAACCTGGTAACCAAAGCTGTCCTGGATGGCCTTGCTGATGAGGGACGGGATGGATTCAGTCAGAGGCTGCTCACTCCGGAAAAGAACGTTGCCACTCTGAATGTAAGACCGAACCTCCTCACAGCCGGCCTCTACGAACATCGCGACAAGGTCTTTCATCGGAAGCCGGTTCCTGCCGCCTACGTTAATGCCGCGGAGCAGGGCGATGTTAACGTCGTTCACGCTGCCTTCCTCACCCGGGGTAATCTCCGGTCATATCGCCTGCCGTTTTCATGGCTTGTCCCTTCACATTTCGGAACGCTCTTCCCGCTTCCGGCGCCGTCCGGTGATCATGGGAGCCTTGACGTGGGCAATTGCGAGAACAATTAAAGCGCGCCAACCTAAATTCCCAACAACCTTTCCAGGTTCTTCCACAGGATAGCCTCTTTCTCTTCCTGGGTGAGGCTGGGCAGGCCCATTACCCAGGAAACCGGCCAGTCAATGCGCATGTTGGCCGGCCAATCGGTGCCCAGCACCACCCTGTCAGCGCCCACTGTGTCTATCAGCATACGGAGGGCCGGCTCGGAATGGGTAAGACAGTCGTAGTGAAAGCGGCGCAAGTATGCGCTGGGCGGCTGCTTGATATTCGAGCGTACGTCGGAGCGAACCTGCCATCCCCGGTCCATGCGGCCAATGCCAAAACAGGTATAGCCGCCGCCATGCGCCAGGCAGATTTTGAGGTCAGGGCACTTATCCATTACGCCGCCAAAGACGAGGGAGCCGAAGGTAAGGGCCCGGTCGGTAAGGTTGCCAACGGTGTTGGAAAGATGCCAGCTTTCGGTGCGGGCATCTACCACTGTGGGGTCGTTCTGGTGAACGAAGAGCAGGGCGCCCATCTGCTCGGCGGCCTTCCAGAAGGGAAGAAACTGGGGGTGATCGTAGGTGACGTTGTTGACCTTGTCGTCAATCATGGCGCCCACCATGCCCAGTTGATTTACCGCCCGGTCCAGTTCGGCTATCGCCGAGGGGATGTCCTGCATGGGCAGGGTGGCGAACCCCTTGAACCGGTCCGGGTGGTCTATGGTCAGCTGGTGGACCCCGTCGTTGCACTCCCGGGCCATAGCCAGGGTGGCGGCGGGTTCACGGTCGTACATATAGAAGGCGGCGCTGGTGGAAACCACCTGTACGTCCACGCCCAGAGAGTCCATGTCGGCGATGCGCTGCTCGGGCGTCCATTCCTCCATGGGGTCAATGTCGGCCTCGTCGCTGTCGGCGGTCAGGCCGTGCCAGCTATTGCCGGCGGCGAGGGCCCGTTGAAAGCTGAGGGGTTCCTGGTGAGCGTGAATGTCGATAGCGCGCAATGAGGCCTCCTGAATTAGCTGAATGCAATTACAGAATTCTGTCAGGGGAGTGTGCAGCATGCAACCGCAATGCCGCAACCAGGCAAGTACACCTGAGGAATGAAATGCCGAGGATTCAGGCTGCGTCCCACCCCAGCCACTGGCTGGTTAAGGTAAACAGCCGTTCCGCATCCACCTCGTCTGCCAGGGCCGCCGGGCCGCCGCCAGCCGTGACTTTGGAGACCCCGGCCTCGGGTCCCTCCACCTCAATGTCCAGCGAAACCTGGCGGGTGGTCATTACGTCGGGACAAATGGTTGCGGCCATGGCGATCTGGTCGTAGAACAGCATGTTTTCCCGCTGTTCGTCGACTTTGAACCAGTTCTGGATAATCTGCAAAGCGAGCCGCCCCAAGGGGGTGCGGGATTTGAGACTAAAGGCCATTTCGCGGCTCATGGCAACCTGGCGGCAGGCCGCCAAATCTACCAGGGTCACCGGAAGACCAACCGCCATCACCTCGTGGGCTGCCAGGGGATCGCAGTAGAAGTTGAACTCGGCCTGGGGCATTATGTTGCCAGAGGAGTCAACTGCGCCTCCCATGATTACCAGGGACGCCGCACGGGCAAGCGAACCCGGATATTGCCGCTCCAGCCTCGCCAGATTGGTCAGGGGACCGATGGCAACCAGGGTTGTTTCGCCGGGATTCTCCGAGAGTTGGCCGGCGAGAAAGTCCACCGCGCCTTGGGACGGAAGTTTTACGGAAGGTTCGGGCAGACGGCGAGTGAGACCACTGCCACTGTGGAAGTTACGGGCGCTGGCGAATTTGCCGTGAAGGGGCCGGCTGCTTCCCCGATGGACCGGGATTTCCGGCCTTCCCACGAATTCCAACAGGGCGCGGGCATTGCGGAGGGCACGGGCGTGGGAGACGTTGCCACCCACTACGGTACAACCGACGACTTCCACAGAGGGGGCGGCCAGGGCCATCAGAATGGCTATGGCATCGTCCACGCCGGGGTCCGTGTCAATTATGATACGGGGCATAATTTACATGGATACACAGGATGGACAGGATGAATTGGTTGACTGCCGATAAGGTCTTGGAGCGACCCACAGAATCCCGTCTATCCTGTCCATCGATGTTCAACGAGTCTAGACCTCGGTGAGGTTAACCGGGGCCTCTTGGAGGTCGAAATTGCACTCCCAGAGTTCGTCCAGGAGGGCCTGCTCACTGTCAGTAACGTCGGGCACGTCCACGGCGTCAGTGTAAACCTGAAGCTCTTCCAGGTTGGTGAAGTTGGGCAGCACCGAGACTATAGCCGGCTGATAAAGAGCGAACTTGATGGCGGCCTGGGACAGGGTCCTGCCCGTCTCCTCGCCGGCCAGGAACTTGACCTGCTCCACCTTTTGCAAGGCCTCCCGGAGCCACTCAACGCGGCGGTGGGAGCGGTGATCGCTTTCGTCGAAGGTGGGCACCTCGGTGTAGCGTCCGGTCAAGGCCTCGGAGGCGTGGGGGACGCGAGACAGCAGGCCTACCTCGCAATCCCTGGCTATGGGGAAGAAGTCCTTGGCCGGGTCCTGCTCCAGGATACTGTAGATAATCTGCAGGCTGTGGACGTCCCGTTCCTTCATGGACGCCTCGCCCTCTTCGAACCAGCCAATGTCGGGGCCCAGGGCAACGCCGTAGAAGCGGATCTTCCCCTCGGTTTTAAGCTGCTCAAGCACCTCAAAGAGATCGTCCTTCTCCAGGGCATCTATACGGGGATTGTGGATCTGGTAGATGTCAATGTAGTCGGAATTGAGGCGGCGGAGGCTTTGTTCGCAGGCGAAGCGGACAAACTCCTGGTCAAACTTCTGGGGCCGCTCCTGATGCCCCTCGCGGGGGGTCACCTTGTCGTAGAAGTCGTACCCGAACTTGGTAGCGATGACCAGGTCGTGGCGGCGGTGGCCCAGCACCTTGGCCAGGATTTCCTCGCCATAGCCCTCGCCGTAAGTATCGGCGGTGTCGAAGAAGTTGACGCCCAGTTCAACGGCGTTTTCCAGCAGGGCGGCACGCTGCTCCTCGGGTATTTTGCCCCACCAGGTGGTGGCCACGGTCCAAACGCCGAAGCCCACCTCGGAGAGTTCCAGGTCAGTGCGGGGAAGGGGACGGTATTTCATGGTTGGCTGTTCCTTTTGAATTGCTCTTATCCCAAATGCTTTCGGGGTAGCTTCAAAGTCCTTTGATTGAAGGCTTCAGGTCAAAGCCTGGACTCCTGAATACAACTGCGTTGAGGCGGGCCCAAGCTTTGCACTCCATTATAGGCCGTAGCAATCTTGCCCGCCACCACAAGAGATGGACCAATAGTCGGTCCCGCAGGACGACTAGACGAGCAGAGAGCTTAACCAACCAGGCGCGTGGCAGGCGGCCCTACCCCCTTACCCTTCTTCCGAAGCTGTAAACCAGGCCTATTACCGGTATGACTGAGAAGATGAGGGGCAGCCACCAGTCGCCCTTGGTAGCGCCAGTGTAAATCAGGACGGCCAGGACTACATCGGCGATGATGTTAATGGCAAGGAGGGCCCGCACAATTTGCAGGCCGGTGGGTTTCAGGCGAGGGACGAAGGCCATTACCAGCAGGCCTATGGCCGCCAGCGGGTGTATGCCCATCAGGACGACGCGCTCCCAGATTTCTCCCCCGTCGGCAAAGCCGCCTACCGCGCTGGTGAAACCGGCGAGAAGGAACTGCAGGATCGCAAGGACTATTATGAGGATACGCATAAGGGGCACTCCTGCGGGAGAAACAATGGCGGCGGCCAACCCGGGGTTAACCGGCCCCCTTCGTTTAGTTGACAGCGCTGAACTTACTTTGCCAGGTTGGCTGCGGTCCTTTTGCGGCTGGAAATGCAGTTATAAATCCCAGCGCCGCGGATGGCAATGATTGTCAGTATCAGGCCGGGAATTGCCGTTATGCCGCCTACAAGGGCAACTGCCCAAGACTGTACGCTGCCCAAGGGCCTTTCGGCCGGGCGAACAACGATGACAAAGGCCAAGAAACACAGCCTCGCAATTCATAGATTCGGGGAAATGCGCGGCGTACTGCGATAAGACACGGTCACTCCCTCCAGTGTTGAGTAAGGTTGAAACCTAAAGAGGGAGGGAGAGTTTCCTGCCAGGATGCCTAGCCCGCAGCCACCGTCAGTCCCAGGCTGCCCTTGATGGCGTCCACCTGGCGCTGGAATTCGGCGTCGTCCAGCACCGGCTGAAGCTGACCCAGATCTATTCGGGGCAATATATCTACCCAGGAGGTGCAGCCACCGTATTCCTTTATGTAGGGAACGGTTACCGGCTGTTCCATGCGATAAACCCGCAGGAGGAGAATTGACAGGGGCAGCATGGGCTTCCAGCGCAGGCGAGACTGGGCATACTCGTCGGTCCAGATGTGGTATGGCGCCAAGTCGTCCACCCGGTCCTGGGCTTCTACTTCGATGATTTCTTCGGCCCTGGCCCAGTGACTGAAGGTGATTGACTCTGACCTCGGAGTGGCCAACAGCAACTGCTCCAGGGCCGGCCGGCTGGCCGGCTTGAGCAAATCCTCACGCTGGTGTTCGTAAGTGGAATACAGCAGAAACTCAGGGTGAATTACCCTGAAGTCCTTGCCGGATTCGTGGATGCCTCCCTTGCGCAGAAGCAGGATTTGCTCTCCCTGTGCCAAAGCCTCGACGGTAATGGCCCACTCCTTCAGGGCTATCTGGCAACGGTCTGGCAGCATGACTTTCTCTCCCAAATCAATTATATCAAAGTGCCGCTTGATAAATGATACTAATGTAAGCGTCTCAAGGTGATTTTGCGGGAAGTCTGGATATCACTACTATTCTACCTGAAGAGCGAGGAAAAGCTAAAGCTATTCGATCCAGAAGAAGGGGTTCCAGGCGATTTCCCACAGGTAGCCATCCGGGTCGGAAAAATAACCGGAGTAGCCGCCCCAAAAGGTGTCCTGAGCCGGCTTGACCAGGGTAGCCCCGGCCCCAACCGCCACGTCCAGCAATTCATCCACTTCCTCTTTGGACCGAAGGTTATGGGCCAGGGTGACGCCCGAGAAGCCACCCCCATCGGTTGAGATACCTACGTCGGCGGCCAGGGCATCCCGGGGGTACAGGGCCAGCCAGGTCCCCTTATTCTGGAAGAAGGCGATTGATTCGGTATTTTCGTCGTAGAGGGTCAGCCCAAGGCCGTCCCGGTAAAACTCAACGGAGCGGGCCAGGTTGGAAACTCCCAGGGTGACTATGCTGATGCGTGGTTCCATACGGTTTTGAATCCAGGTTACAGTTGAATTTGGTAGCTGAAAAGGGCCGGCCAGTAATATCTCGCGCCCCGCCAAAGGGAAGAGGGGTTCGAGCGAATCGTTCCAGGACTGGCAGGCGAAGGTTACGGGTCCCTCTTACGCCAAGGGACTGGGCCGCTCCGCCTGCAGGTATTCCAGGAAGGCCTGCTTGCTGGGTGAAAGCTGGCGATCTTTCGGATATATCAATGTCAGGGGCCGGCGGCAGTCCCAGTCCACTACAGGCAAGGTAACCAGCATACCCGCCCGGGTTTCGGCAGTTACACCCATGCGGGATATGACCGCTACGCCGCCGCCGGCCATGGCCGCCTGCTTGAGAGCCTGATTGCTGCCCAGGCTCAGGGCCGCCGTGGGAGTAATTCCCAACTGCACGAAGTATGCCTCCGCAGTGTTGCGAGTGGCCGAACCGGGTTCCCTCAAAATCAGGCCGGCCTCCACCACATCGGCCGCGGTGACCCTCTTTTGCTGAGCCAAGGGGTGGGTTGGCGCGGCCACCAAGACGATTTCGTCCTCCATATAGTCGATTATCCCCAGTTCGTCCTGGCCAACGGTGGGATGACTTCCCACCATTCCCAGGTCCAGTTCCTGGTTCAGGATGCGCTGGGTAATGGTACGGGTATTGGCTATGTACAGATCAACGCTGATTCCCGGATAAAGCTGGCGGAACCGGCCCACGGCCATGGGCAAAAGGTACTCGCCCGGCGTGGTGCTGGCGCCAAGGGACAGCCGTCCTGTTTGCAGGTTATGAATCTCCTCCAGGGTTTCCAGCAGCTTGCCGGAGAGGGAGAAAATCTGCTGGGCGTAGGCGAAGACCGTCTCGCCTACCTCGGTGATGCGAAGGCCGCGCGTACGCCGGTGGAACAGGGCGGCGCCCAGGAATTTTTCCAGTTCCTGTACCTGGATGGAGACAGCCGGCTGGGTAATGCTCAGGGATTCCGCAGCCCTGGAAAAGCTGTGATGGGAAGCTACAGCATAAAAAATATACAACTGGTGGAAATTGAGCGTCCCGCCCCCATTCCCGCCGCCAGATGAAAATTTGAGCTGCGGAAATGTTCCTGTGGCTGGCCCGTTAACCATGTCTCCTCCCGTTCCCAGCGCAGTCTGTGGGATTGCCCAGCATAAACTCGGCGATAGATTGGGATACGCTGTCCGGAGATTCCTCCGCCAGGAAATGGCCGCACTGGGAAAAGATCCGGGTCTCGAAGTTGGTCAACTCGGATTCCCAGACGCCCAGTTCTTGTTGACGAAAGGCAATATCCTTATGTCCCCAAAGGACAAGGGAAGGTTTGTCGATGAAAGAATGTCTCGCGCTCCAAATGGAATCAAGCCAGTGGGAAGCGCCCAGGATGTGGCCCGGAAAGGCGGCGCAGGCACGGCGGGACTCAGGGTTCGGCTGCGCCTGCCGGTAGTGCCGCATAATCTCAGGAGTTAACACGCTGCGATCGCCAACGGCCCGGGGCATTACCTGGTTAACGAAGAAGTTAAACCGCCGGTTGAGAAACCGCCCTACCGGGCTGGACATCATCCTGCTGAACATTATGAAATGGCGATCGGTGTTTACCGGCCAGCACCAGGTGTTGGCGAGAATGAGACGCCGCACCCGGTCCGGGCAGCGCCGCGCGAAGTCCAGGCCAATGGGGCCGCCCCAGTCCGTCAAGTAAAGGGAAATGTCCCGTAGCTGCAAGTGGTCAAGTAATGAGGCAAAGTTATCTGCGTGGGTCTGGTGGGAATAGTCCCTGGGCGACTGGCTGCGTTCGGAAAGGCCGAAGCCGATGTGGTCCGCCGCGACACACCGGAATCGGGCACGCAGACGGTCGATCACCCCTCGAAACTCGAAAGACCAGGAGGGGTTGCCGTGAACAAAGGCGATGGGCTCCCCCTCACCTTCGTCAACGTAGTGCATACGGCCGGAAGGAGAGTCAAAGAAGCGACTCTCAAAGGGGAAGAGTCGTTCTGACACCCAGCCCGGACGGATTCCAAACATGCTGCTTGCAGTCATGCTCCCCCCCCGCATCCGTCCTGCTGCAATTTCTTCATTCAGTCCCGGGCCAGCCATTCCTTTATAGGTGTGAGACCCAGCAGATTCGCCAGGTTATGGGTGGTGGTCTGGGCAACCTCTTCCAGGGTAATGCCCTTTATGTCAGCCAGGAACTGGGCCACTTCCCTTACGTGGCGCGGCTCGGTCCAGTTGTGGCGGTATTTCTTGAAGGGTTGAGGGTAGGCGTCGGTTTCCAGAACCATGTTTTCGAGGGGAATGGCACGGGCGGCGTCCTGCAGGTGAGGCAACCGGGTCAGAGGTCGAGCCATAGAGATAAAGAAGCCGCAGTCAATGGCCTCTCGCGCGGTTTCCTCGTCTCCCTGGAAGTAGTGCATCACTCCGCCCACGGAACCGGCGTCTTCCTCCCGCAGGGTGCGGAAAACATCGGGGTGGGACTCGCGGGAGTGGAAGATTATGGGCAGCTTGAGGCTTTTGGCCAGCCTTATCTGGGACCGGAATACCTGGTCCTGAACCTGGTGGTCGGGAGAGGTGGGCATGTAGTCCAGGCCTATCTCGCTGATGCAGACCACCTTTGCGTTATCGGTGGCCAGGGATTCCAGTTCGGCATAGACCGCGTCATCGACCGGCTGGTGCGCTTCCATGGGGTGAATCCCCACGCCGGCGTAGAAGGCCGAGTGCTCTTCGGTCATGCGGATACAGGCTCGGGTGGATTCGAGGGTGGTGCCGGCGCAAACGATAAACCCAATACCGGCTTCGGAGGCCCGATCCAGGATCCCGGGGATTTCCTCGGGGCCATACTGGTCAAGGTGGGTATGGGCATCACCGAACAGCAGTTGATCCAACCCGTCCAATCCCGCATCCTTCAATGGCTTATGAGCGGCCTCAAGTTTGAGGCCGCTTTAGCCTTGTTTGATTTAAGTGCATATATTACAGACTATAACTAAAACGTCAAGGTTTGTAGGGGTTATAAATGCACATAATCTTGCAGTCCGTTGCAATCGGGTTGCTATGCATTTTGAAGCTGAGCCGGAATCTGGTCAGGTGAAGGAATACCGAAAATAAGAGCAGACTAAAGGCATCTGCCGTGCGGCGGAGAAGGGGAGCCGGCACGCGGCCGGCTTCAGGGGAGCGGCGCTATTGGAGAACAGCCATAAGAATCCGCTGGATTACGGTTAGCAGCAAAATGGCTACCAGAGGGCTGAAGTCTATCATTCCAAAGGTCGGGAGTACCCGGCGAATGGGTGCAAGGATGGGCTCGGTGACCTGGATGAAGACCTGGGTTATGTTGACCAGCATCGGCGGTGGATCGTTGGTCATGAAGGAGAGGACCAGTGTAAGTATGATCCGAGCCAGAATGGACAGGTAGATCAGGGTGAAGAGCAGGTCAACAAGCTGCAAGGGATCGAACATTTAGGCTGCGTCTCCTTATTCTCAGCCCTGTCCCAGCCGGATGGACTTGAGATAGGCGGCGTTGACTGCATCGACAATGGCGGCAGGAACACCGCCTCTTTCCAGGGCCTGCAGACCCTCGGCGGTAGTGCCCCCGGGGGAAACCACCATGTCCTTAAGTTCCCCGGGGTGCTTGCCGGTTTCCATTACCAGCCGGGTACTGCCGTAAACGGTCTGGAGGGCCAGGGTGCGGGCCATGTCCCGGGGGAGGCCCACGTAAACGCCGGCGTCGATGAGGGCTTCGACGAACATGAAGACGTAGGCCGGGCCGCTGGCGCTGAGGGCGGTGGACATGTCCAGGTACTTCTCGTCGCTGACGTAGATCTCCTCTCCCACGGTGCCCAGCATAGACCGGGCCATTTCACGGTGGCTTGCCGAGACGGGTTCCGAGCAGGTCCACAGGGTCATACCGCAGCCAATCTGGGCCGGGGTGTTGGGCATTACACGGATGACAGAGTCGTGCTGGAGGCCCTGGGACAGGGTGGACATTTTCGCGCCGGCGATGATGGAAAGGGCAGCCTGGGATGGGTCCAGCCTGCCACCCAGTTGACCGAAGACGACGGGCAGGTCCTGGGGTTTGATGGCCATAACCACCAGGTCGGCGCCCTCAGCGGTCTTGAGGTTGTCTTGGTGGGTGTGTACGCCATACCGCTCGGACAGGTAGTCGCGACGCTGGGGCACGGGTTCGCCGATGGCCACGTCCGAGGGATCAGCCAGGTCGGCGGCCAGAACTCCGCCCAGAATGGCCTCGGCCATGGTTCCGCCACCGATGAAAGCTAACCGCATAAGGTCTTTACCCCCGAACAGGTTAGGTGCTGCTGGCGCGAAAGGCGTCAACGCCGCCGGGCAACGGCAGACATTATATCATTTGGCGATCGGGCGCCTTCAATATGCTTTGGCCGCTGCTATTCCAGGAATCTTGATGGCCAAGGCACCATTCTGACCCATTTCCAGAAAGGGATAAGGGCTGGATGCCGGCTCTTGCCGGTATGACGGGGATGAGGGTAGTTTTCACCTCCATCCCTGCTTTCCCTCGTCGAGGGGGAAGGGGACACTTGGTGGTCGACTAGAAGTCGGACAGGCCGTTGCCGCGGGCCAGTTCGACGGCCAGGCGGATGGATTCCAGCATGCTGACGTGCTGGGCAATGCCCTGTCCGGCGATGTCGAAGGCGGTGCCGTGGTCCACGGAGGTGCGGACGAAAGGCAGGCCCAGGTTGGCAGTCACACTCTCCTCGAAGCCATAGACCTTGACTGGAATGTGGCCCTGGTCATGGAACATGGCCAGGACGGCGTCGTACCGACCCGAGATGGCCTGGTGAAAGACGCTGTCTGCCGGTATGGGCCCGACGGCGTCGATGCCCCGCTCCCGGGCCGCCTGGACCGCCGGGGCGATTTCGTCGGCCTCCTCGTTGCCCAGCAGTCCGCCGTCGCTATTGTGGGGGTTCAGTCCCGCCGCAGCAATGCGGGGGCTGGGGAAACCCCACTTGACGAAGGAGTCGTGGGTCAACTGAAGGAAGTCGAGAATGCGATCCTTCTTCACGTAGTCACAGGCCACCCGCAGGGAGCGGTGGGTGGTCAGGTGGACGACGCGCAGGTTCTTGGCCATAAGCATGGTGGGAACGATTCTCGCACCGGACAGTTCCTGAAGCAGTTCGGTATGACCGATGGACTCGTAGCCGGCCATGGCGGCGGCTTCCTTGTTCAGGGGCGCGGTGGCGATGCCGTCCACGATACCGGCGAGGGCCAGTTCCCCGGCCTTGGTGACCCATTCCATGGCTGCTTTGCCGCAGGGGACGCTAAGCTGGCCGACGAGGATGTCCTCGGGATTCAGGTTGTGGATGTCCACGACGTCCACCGTATGCGGATCTTCACCGGCCGAGGTGGGGTCATCGGTCTCACGGATGGCAAGGAACAGGCCGGTGGCCTTGACCGCCTGGTTCATAGCGTAGGTGTTGCCGATGACCATGGGGCGGCAGGAATCGTAAACCCGGGGGTCGGCCAGGGCCTTGACCACCACTTCAGGTCCGATGCCACAGGGGTCGCCCATGGTGATGGCGATAGCCGGCTTTTGGGTGTCAACGTCAACCATAACTCTCACCGCTCCAGGTTCAGATAGGCCAAAGATTCGGGGAAATTATAGCATGGGGGAGGGGGTTTACAGTCCAGAGAATTCGGAAAAGGCCAAGGGTAAGGGAGATGGACCTTAAGGAAGTGATGAAAAGAGTGCAGACATTTGACAATGGGCGGCCGTCGGTCGTAAGGCCAGGTATCAGGCAACCTGGTCCGTACTTGTGGTCCGGACAATTCTCAATGACCTAACCGGCATTGACAACCTCGTTTCCCGCCAACCATAGTACGCTATGCCTGCCACCCACCCAAGGAGGACAACCTGCCCATGAACTTCAGCCCCGAGACCCACCTGGCCGCGCTGGAACGGACGGTAGCCTTCCTGGAGAAGGACGGCCAGCCCGCCAGTGCGGTTTCCCTTTACCGCAGTTTCGCCACGACCCTGGAGGACCTGTGGGACGCAGTGACCAACGCCGACCGCATCCCCCGCTGGTTTGCGCCGGTCAGCGGAAACCTGGAACCCGGCGGGCAATACCAGGTGGAGGGCAACGCCGGCGGGACAATCTTCGCCTGCGAGTCCCAGTCCCACTTTGGCTTGACCTGGGAGTTTGCCGGGGACGTAAGCACGGTGGCTGTCCAAGTGTGGGAGGAAGAGGCCGGCCAGGTTGGGCTTGTCCTCATTCACACTGCACTGCTCTCACCCCACTGGGACCAGTTCGGCCCCGGCGCGGTGGGCGTGGGCTGGGAGATGGCCTTCCTGGGCCTGGCCCTGCACCTGGCAGACCCGTCAGCGCCCAAGATTGAGGATGAGGAGTTTGCGTATTCGGAGGAAGGGCGGGCGTTCATCCACGGGAGCAGCGAAGCCTGGGGGCAGGAGGCCATTGTGGCAGGGACGGAGCCGGAGGTGGCGCGGGCTGCTGCGGCAAGGACGGCTGCGTTTTATACAGGGGAGGAGGGGTGACGGGTAGCTTGTGCGCCAAAGGTTGAATATCGGAATGTGTTCTTGGAGGCCAAGTAGCTAGCGTTGAGCACAGTGTTTAGCCTTATGCAGCCGTTACTTCCTGACTGTACAGCAGACGTATAGCAGTGTGGCATTAGCAACTTTTGATCTATCTTAGTAAGATATCTGAGCTTGTCCGCTGGCTCAACCTAAAGGTACGATATGAACAATTTCCGTGGTTTTCTCCACTTTGCAATGGTCTTTATTCCGGTTTTGCTGCTGGCATGCACGACTCCAAGCGTAACTACTATGGTTCCGACTGCCACGCCCTTTCCTACTTACACGCCATATCCGACCCCTACATCCGCTCCGACCGCTACGCCGTACCCTACCTATACTCCTTATCCTACTCCCGTGACACTGCCTACACAAACGCCTTACCCCACTTCTACCGCTTATCCAACCAGCACTCCTTATCCTACTGCAACTCTTCGCCCCACTTACACGCCGTATCCTACCTATACACCGCAGCCGCAACCCACACCAACTGTGACTCTCGCACCGACTGCGACACCGAGACCAACTGCAACGCGTGCTCCAACTGCCACCCCTACCATAGCTCCGACTCCCATTGACTTGGCAGTTGTACAAAGGGCCAACCTATGGATAGCGATATTTCCCTTACAATGGTGTGCACCGTGTGTTGGTGTCAGTGCCGATCCCGCATTTGATGTCGCTGATTTCGGTGATCTGGATGTGACGGTTCGGGCTGGGCGTCGATCGGAAACGTTCTTTAATACTGCTCCAGTCTACGGAGACGATGGTTACATTGAATTGAGTCAAACCCTTGACGGGACGTTGTCCTCAATAAGCGGTGTGTCGGCTCACCATGGGCTTTTGGGGGGCTTACGTTGTGAACGGCATAACGCCTCCACGTCCGCTGAGCTAGTCTACGCTTGCGTGTGGCGTTAACGAGGCATCATTTCAGTATTGTAGTAACCCTAGAAGCAAGAAGGGCGGAGACTTTCGGTCTCCGCCCCCTTTATTGCATAACCAGTCTTACCGCCCCTACTCACACTTATTCCAGCCGCAGGAGACGCACATGAGGCAGCCTTCCTGGTAGATGACCGGGGTGTTGCAGTCGGGGCACTTGCGGGCGGTGGGGACGGTGCCGGCGTAGCCGTTTCCGTTGCCATTGCCACTAGCTCCATTGCCATTTCCGTTGCCGTTGTAGTGCACCGGTTCGGGGACGAACTGCATCTGCACTGACTTGGACTCGGCGTGATCGGTGGTGTCGGCCTCGCCCTCGATGTAGCGCTGCAGGGCCAGGGCCACGGCGTCGGGGCCGGAGCGGACCAGGGTGCCCTCGTCCCAGAAGGGGCAACAGGTGATTCCCCTCAGCTGCTCCACCACGTCCTGAACGCCTACGCCGGAGCGCAGGGCCAGGGACGCCAGGCGGGAAATGGCCTCCAGCTGAGCCGAGTCGCAACCGCCAGCCTTGCCCAGGGTGGTGAAGACCTCGAAGGGCTTGCCCTCTTCCTGGAAGTTAATGGTCACGTACATGTTGCCGTGGCCGGTATGCACCCGCTCGGTGACGCCCTGGATCTGGCGGGGGCGGTGCCGCATTACCCGGACGGTCTCGCTTACGGCGCCGGACTGACCCGATTCCTGGGCTCCGGTGTCGCCGGTGCTGAGGACCTGGCCGGCCTTGCTGCCGTCCCGGTACACGGTAATGCCCTTGCAGCCGGTCTCGTAGGCGAGGCGGTAGGCCTGGGCCACGTCGTCCACGGAGGCGCTGGTAGGGAAGTTGATGGTCTTGGATACGGAGTTGTCGGTGTATTCCTGGAAGGCGGCCTGCATACGCACGTGCCATTCCGGGGTGATGTCGTGGGATGTGCGGAAGACTTCCTTCACCCATTCGGGTACGTCCAGATCGTGGAGGGTGCCCTTCTGGGCCAGTTGCTCCATCAGTTCCTGGGAGTAGAATCCCTCGCTGCGGGCCACCGCCTCGAAGTAGGGGTTGCCCTCCACCAGGCGGGTGTTGTCCATTACGTTGCGAACGTAGGACAGGGCAAAGAGGGGCTCGATGCCGCTGGATGCGCCGGAAATGATGCTGATGGTGCCCGTGGGAGCGATGGTAACTGGAGCGGAATTGCGCATGCGGCGGACGTTGCCGGGCTGGTTGTAAACGCTGCCCTCCCAGGACGGGAAGGTGCCGCGCTTTTCTGACAGTTCCATCGAGGCCTTGTAGGTCTCGTCCTGGATGCGGCGCATGACCTGGCCGCCCAGTTCCAAGGCCTCCTCGGAGTCGTAGCGGATACCCAGTTGCACCAGCAAGTCGGAGAAGCCCATGACGCCCATGCCGATGCGGCGGGTCTTCTTGCTCATCTCCTCGATTTCCTCGAGGGGGTAGTTGTTCATGTCGATGACGTTGTCCAGCATGCGGACGCCGGTGCGGACGGCGCCGGCCAGGCGGTCCCAGTCCATCACCACGTCGTCGTCGATGTACTTAACCATGCGGGCCACGTTCAGGGAGCCCAGGTTGCAGGATTCGAAGGGGAGAAGGGGCTGCTCGCCGCAGGGGTTGGTGCTTTCAATCCTGCCCAGCTGGGGGTTGGGATTGTCGCGATTGATCCGGTCCAGGAATACGATGCCCGGGTCGCCGGTCTGCCAGGCCATCTGCACCATTTCCTGGAAGACTTCCCGTGCATTGAGCTGGCCGGTTACGTCTCCGGTGCGGGGGTTGACCAGGTCGTAGGACTGGCCGTGTTCCACCCGCTGCATGAAGTCTTCGGTGACGGCCACGGAGATGTTGAAGTTGACCAGGTGCTCGCCATCTTCCTTGGAGTGGATGAACCGGAGGATGTCCGGGTGGTCCACGTTGAGGATGCCCATGTTGGCGCCGCGGCGGGTGCCGCCCTGCTTGACCACGTCGGTGGCGGCGTCAAAGGCGTTGATAAAGCTGACCGGACCGGAGGCCACGCCGCCGGTGGAACCCACCACGTCGCCCTCGGGCCGGAGGCGGGAGAAGGAGAACCCGGTGCCGCCGCCGCTCTTGTGAATGAGGGCGGTCTCCTTGACGCGCTCAAAGATGGAGTCAAGGGAGTCACCCACCGGCAGGACGAAGCAAGCGGAAAGCTGCTGCAGTTCCCGGCCGGCGTTCATGAGCGTCGGGGAGTTGGGCATAAACTCCAGCCGGCGCATTACGGTGTAGAACTCGTCCTCTACCCCCTGGCGTTCCTCCTCGGAAACGGGCGGATAGTTCAGTTCCGCCAGGGACAGGTTGTGGGCGACCCGGCGGAACATTCCGTCCGGTTCTTCGAGGACATTGCCCTCCCTGTCCTTGGACAAGTATCGTCGCCGGAGCACAACTTCGGAGTTTTCGGTAAGCTCCGTGGACCGACTGTTAATGGTTTCAGCGATTCCCGAGGCGACCATTGCCACACGGACGCGCCGCCTGATTTCCTCTCCTGAGATCTCTACGTTATTCTGGACCGTCGCCATTTTTCCCTACCCCTTCAAGCCGCTCAATTGCCACTTAACTTCAAAAAATGTATTTCTCTTTAGCCAGCCTAGCTGACGACTGAGGTCTGTTTGACCCTTCCGGCCAGCGCCAAGTCCAGAGTAATACCCCAGTGGAAGTACATCTCAGGGACCCAGCGCGCCGGGCCCGCAATTCTCGTCGCCATTCGCCCCAGCAATCCGGCCAGGAAAGGCCTGGCCACTGATTGGCGCTCCAGCGCGGTGATGACCGACCTGGTGGCTGCCGCCACCGGGCCCAGCACCATCCGGTGTATTACGCCCGACTTGAGTTCCAGCCCTCTACCGGACAGGGAGAGCTGGATGGCATCTGCCAGGTCCTTCAGCGCTCCGGTGGCCAGCCTGTGACCGGATACCAGTTCGATGGTCAGCCAGTCTCGTTCGGTCCAGCACCGTTCCACCGGAAAGGCCTGGGCCAATTCCGCGGTCAACTGGTTTTCATGCCCCTCGGGCATGGGCTGGCACTGAACGTGAACCAGGTATTTGATCTGCTCAGTCATGTATATTCGTTCGGCTCCCGTGTTTAGATGGACTTTGGCTGGGCAGCCCGATGGCCGCCCGTCATGTGCGCTATAACTGTTGTAACCAAAATTAAGCAGCAATGCTCACACCACCCCGAGTAGTTCACCCTTCAGCTCGAAGGGAAAACACGTCCACCCCCATCTTTAACGTCATTGCAGATAGTCGTCCTGACCGGACGATTAAAGCCTACCGTGGCAGGCCGGGGCCAACCCTTGACCCCGTTCTGGAGCGGTTAACCGGAGTTACTGCCGCCGCCACACTGGAGCCGGGCTTCATGAATTTTGCCCGATTCCTCTCACTGTTTTAACACATTTGTTCCAATTTTACACTGGGCAACTGTCAGCAGCACCGTCGGCGGGGCGCTCACTGAGCCGGCTGGCGTACCTGATTGCCGGGTTTGACAGATTATTGATTCCATCTGTTGCCGCATATAGTAAGACCGGATATTACGGTGGACTTGCCTGTCCTGGTGTTCCTGGGCAGGCCGACGGCCTGCCCGACAGCTGCTGCCTGGTTAAACCTGGTTGAAATCGTCCAACTCCATGGGCATGGCGAACCAGCAAGCCACCAGGCTGGCCCGGACCTCTTTGTCGATATCCTGCTGCAGGTCCGCAATGGGGTTGGAGTACTGTTCGTATTCAATATCAAGGGAGTCCTCGTCCTCCAGGACCATGTCCGTGGAAACGGGCAACCGGAGCAACAGGTCCTCCAGTTCGTGGACTCGGGTGTTAAGGGTCAAGAGCCGGGTCAGGGCAGAAACCTGGGCGCTGCTAGGCATTTGAAATGCTCCTTCAGTGTTCCGGACCCGCCGTGATGAAGCGGGCAGGTGAGATGATTACTGTTCTCCCATCGGTCCGGGTCCCTGATCGGTCAGATCTCCCGTTTCTGCGTCGCCCTGGGGCGGTGGTTCCTGCCCCAATCCCAACTCCCCTGCTTCCGGTCCGGAGTCGATGGAAGCGGACTCCCGTTCCTGCCGACTCCTAGACCTGGCCCTGCCACGGCGTTGCCTGCTGGGTCCCGGTTGTATGTGCGGAAGGGTGAGCTGGGTACCGCCCCCCTCGCGCAAGTCCTTGACGACCTCTTCGAAACTTTCGATATCCTGAAAATCCCGGTAAACACTGGCGTACCTGATGTAGGCCACGCGGTCCAGGTTTTTCAGTTGTTCCATTACCACCTCGCCGATCTGGCTGGCGGCCACCTCACCCTGCCCCTGCAGTTCTCCCTCAATCTCCTCTACAAGTTTTTCAATAGCGTGGGCCGAAACGGGCCGCTTGGCACAGGCCTTGCGAATGCCTCCCGCCAGTTTCTCCCGGTCAAATTCCTCGCGGCGGTTATCCCGCTTGGTCACCATTATCGCGGTAGATTGGATGCGCTCGTAGGTAGTAAACCTGCGCAGGCATTCCAGGCACTCCCGGCGGCGCCGAATGCCGTTTTGCACGTTTCTCGAGTCCGTAACCCGGGAATCGGAGAAACCACAGTAGGGGCACCGCATTATCCTTTTCCAATTTCTAAAACTTTTTTAAGACTTGTTCAAAAAATACCTTATCTGGTATTTCTTCATGTCTCAACTACCAATTATGGTATCCGTTCTTAAACATTTTTGGTAGGCAGGATTCTATTCTTACCCCGAATGTCGAGTCAAGGCATTTTGGAGCGGGCAAAACGGATTTTTGCGAGTTTTCATGAACTCTTCAGCACAGGCCGGCGAAGCGAAGATATGGCCTGCCGGAATTGGCGGCACAGGAAAAGCAAAGGAAGCGCCTAGCGGGATTTTGCTGCCGGACAAGGACGTGCGGCCCCGGGCGGCGACCGGTTTCCTGGCGAAAAAACACGCAGCGTTACTGAAGAGTTTTCGGTGGGGGAGGGAGGAAAAGCAGGGATACCGGAGGGGACATGCCCGGCCGGCGGCCGGCACAAAAAAGGAGGCCGACCCGAAATTCGGGTCGGCCTAAAGCAGGTTCTCGGCGCTCAAATGCTCAGCGATACGAATAAAATGTACTACTGCTAGGAGCCTCCGAGAATATTCCTCCGAGTGGAGAATTTGTGAATACCTTACCAGTTGGTTTTAAAGGGCGGCAAGGGGAAAGCTTGCCGGTTTTCCTGGGTTTTATGTTTCCTCTTAAGACTTTCCCCTGTGCCAAATCCTGGACCACACTCTCGGCCGGTGTTCCTGGCGACGGGCTAAACCGTCAAAGTCCCTGGTGTGGCCCGTTGGGTGGCCGGCGGGACTGTCACCGGCCTCCGGGTTATCGAAAAAATCCGCGGCGGCTGCCGCCGGACTGGCGGCGCAGAAAGCTGGGCACGTCCAGGTCATCCATGCTGTCCTGGGGGATGTCCTGCAACAGTTGCTGCAGCTCGGCTTCGCGCTGCCGCTGGCTGTCCTGGAGTACCGGGAAGGCGGCCGCTACCATGGTCATCTTTACTTCGTCTTCCAGGCGCGGGTCGCGGCTGGTGCCGAATATGATGTTGGCCTCGGGGTCAGACATCTCTTCCAGCACGGCGGCGGCTTCCTGCACTTCCTGCAGGGAGAGGTTGGTACCGCCGGTGATGACGAACAGGATTCGCTTGGCCCCGTCCATGGCGATGTCCAGCAGGGGACTGCGGGTGGCCATCTTGGCGGCCTCAACGGCCCTCTTCTCGCCCTTGCCCCGGCCAATGGCCAGCCAGGCGGGACCGGCGTTGCTGAGGATGGTCTTTACGTCGGCGAAGTCAACGTTAATTTCGCCGGGTACGGTCACCACTTCCGCGATGGCCTGGACACCCTGGTGCAACACAGAGTCGGCCATTTTCAGGGCGTCTTCCCAGGTGAAGGTCTGGTCCTTTTCCTGATTCAGGTCAAGCAGGCGGTCGTTGGGGATCACGATGACGGTGTCGGCGTGGTCCTTGAGCCGCTCGATGCCTTCATCGGCGTTCTTGCGGCGGGCGGCAGCCTCAAAGGAGAAGGGGCGGCTGACTACTGCCACGGTGAGGGCTCCGGCTTCCTTGGCGATCTGGCTGACGACAGGGGCTGCGCCGGTGCCGGTGCCGCCACCCATACCGACGGCCACGAAGACCATATCGGCGCCGTCCACTGCCTTTTCAATTTCGGCGCGGCTTTCTTCTGCTGCCTGCCGGCCCAGTTCGGGCTGAGCGCCGGAGCCGAGGCCGCGGGTCAAGCTCTGGCCCAAAGCTATGCGATGGGAAACGTCGCACCGGAAGAGGTGCTGGGCGTCGGTATTCAGAGCGTAGTACTCCACTACCGGGAGCTTGTCCTTATACATGCGGCTGACCGCATTGCTGCCGCCGCCGCCAACGCCCATAACCTTAATCAGGGGCACGCCCCTAGCGATTTCCGGCATGGCATTGTAGCTGTCGTTGTTATCTCTGCCGGGTTCCCAGGATGCTGAGCTTCCAAATACCATAATCACATTCCTCCGAAGTACGATTGGACAAAAGTTCGTGTATTCCGCTTTCCTGATATATCCTGCCCTGACGGGTTACCCGGTGATACCGGGCCGACCCGGTTCGGACGAAACTAGTCTCTTTCAACCGCAACCCTGGGCGCGTCCTTTTCCTTGTTGCGCTTGAAAATGTTGAACAGGGACTTGTAACCCCTGGTCGAGTCCTCGGGGGCGCGATAGGTGCGCCCTTCGCCCTGGTGCTTGATTCCCCAGAGCAGGGTGCCCACCGCGGCGGAGAATCCTGGCTTTCGCAGCTGGGTTGGCAGACCCGTCACCCCCGTGGGGTAGGCAATACGCACGGGTTCTCCCAGCACGCTCTCGGTAAACTCCTGGAGGCCGGCGATTTCAGCGGTACCTCCGGTGAACACCACGCCTCCGTCAGGCAGGCGATTGATCCCGGACTGGGACATGCGCTGCACCACCATCTGCAGAATTTCGTACATCCGTGCGTTCAGCGGTTCGCACAGGTGGTGGCGCTTCACCAGCTTCTGGGGCTGGCCCTGCCCGCCGGACAATAGAACTTCCTCTTCCGGGTCCACCAGTTCAGGCATGACATTGCCCCGCCTGATCTTCGCTTCCTCCGCCACGTGGAAGGGAATTCGCTCGGCAACGGCCAGGTCGCGGGTCAACTGGCTGCCGCCTACCGGCAGCACGGTAGAGAACCAGGGGCTGCCATACTGAAATACCGTGACGTCGGTAGTGCCGCTGCCTATGTCTATGAAGAGCACCCCCATTTCTCGCTCGTCGGCGGTCAGGGTAGCTTCTGCAGATGCCAGGGAATGGAGGACCAAACTGTTCACCGGCATCCGGTTGGTTTCCACGGCATTGACCGTATTCTTGAGAATCGTTGCGTCGCCGACGGCGATGTGGGCCACCAGCTCGACTTGATTGGCGTGCAGACCTATGGGATTGCGAACACCGGAAAGTCCATCCACTGAGTACCCGATAGGAATAATGTGAAGTATTTCTTGCCCTTCCCCCAATGTGGGAAAGGATGACTGGATGAACCGGTGCATGTCGCTGGAAGTAATGCTTCCCAAATCGGTGGGATGATCCATTACGTCTTTGAGGTTGGTGCTGCGAATGTGACCGCCGCTTACCACCACGTAGGCGCTGGGGTTGTAGCCCTTGCCCACGTAGCGCTGGGCCTCCTCGACGGAACAGCGAACCGCCTCCCTGACTTCCTCCATATTGTCGATGCAGCCTTTCTGCATCCCCTGGGACGGTGCGATTCCGGTGCCAAGCACCTTCAACTCGCCTTCGCTGCCCACCCGGGCCACGACGGTGACAACCTTGCTGCTGCCTATATCCACTGCCGTGTAGAAAGTTTCTCTAGCCAAGATGTGCCGTCCTTTGATAACCAGAGTTCCTAAACCAAAGTTCCTGAATGGGTACATCCGCCTGTTCAGCGAAGTGGGGCAGAAGTTCCTTCTTCTAATTCTCCGTACCACCCTGCTCGGCCAGCCGTTGGGCCACCCTTAACCGGGCGCTGCGACTGCGGGGATTGGCTGCCACCTCTTCGGCTCCTGGCCGAATGATCCGCCGGTTTACCAGGCTGAGCCTGGGCCAGTGCTGACATATGCAGACCGGCATCCTCGGCGGGCAGAGGCATTGTGCCGCTTCCCGAGCCAGAAAGTTCTTGACCAGCCGGTCCTCCAGGCTGTGGTAGCTGATGACCGCTACCCTTCCCTGGGGGGCCAGCAATTCCACCGCTGCCTCCAGCCCCGCGCTCAGGGTATTAAGTTCGTCGTTTACCGTTATGCGCAGGGCCTGGAAAGTGCGGGTGGCCGGATGGGTTCTGGCGGGCCTTCTTCCACCACCTCTACCCGAGCCTCTCGCGGCCCGCCAACCCAATACGCCTGCTACCAGGCTTGCCAGTTCTCCCGTGGTCCCAACGGGTCTCTGGCGGACAATGGCCGCTGCGATGGCTGCGGCCCTCGGCTCTTCGCCGTATTCCCGAATGACAGCGGACAGTTCATCCCGAGACCAGTAGTTCACGATGTCCGCCGCTGTGGGAATGTTCGCTTCTGGATCGAACCTCATGTCCAGCGGTTCATCCCGCTGGAAACTGAACCCGAAGCCGGTAGCGTCCACCTGCCGAGAAGATATCCCCAGGTCCAGCAGAACCCCGTCTGCCCGCGCTTCCACACCCCAAATCCCTTGGACCAGGGATACCATTTCGGCGTAGCTGCCCAGTACGGGAGTGAATCTCACTCCAAAGGAAACCAGGCGCTGCTGAGCTCGGACTAAAGAACGAGGGTCCAGGTCGATACCACACACTCTCCCTCGCGGAGAGGACGCCCGGAGGAGAGACAACGCGTGTCCTCCATCCCCCACCGTAGCATCCACAAACACACCGTCCGGACGTACTCCCAACTGACCCAATACCTCCGTCAACAACACGGGAAGGTGAAAAGGAACTGCTGCCCCTTCTGCCTGATCTGTCATAACTGACCTACCGGGCTCCTGGCCGCTGGCGAAAGAGATAAGAGGGAATCGCCGGGCCGGACATTCCTTGCCAATGCGCCGACAGAGAAAACACGATCTTCCTTTGGGACGCCCCGTTCTCTGTCCAGATAACCGGGGAAGTAGAGCGGGATACCGGGGCCGCCTGGCGTAGAAATACCAAGGATTTCGGGAAACGTAAGCGGTAAACCGGCATTTCCTGGTTCACTGGGGCCCGACTCGACCGTACCCGGTCCGACGATTGATCGACTTCTCTCCCAACTCTTGGGAGCTTCGAGAGAGTCTTCAGAGACCGATGCGGGACTCTGCAGCAGCCCCGAACGGTGGTTAAAGTAGAGTGATACGGAGATGTGATCCACCCACAAACCCCTCACCACAATCACTGGCTTGACGTTAACAATTGCCGAAAGACAGTGTCAACGGATGAGATGCCCAGTTTTTGACAATTTTTAGAAAAACTCACTTTTGGTCTATTTATTAGAACTATTTTAGCGTTTGGCTAGATTATGCGGGCGGGAAATCTTCCGGACGTGGCCCAAGTCGGGGTTACTGAAGTCAATTTGACCTCACGGGTCACCCCTCGCGCCGGCAAGGGCAGCCCAGTTATTCCTGAATTTCCTTTGCCGGGGCCCGCCAGGGAGACTCAACGGCTGCCAGCAAACAACCCTGGGCCAGGGCTGCTCGACCTGGCTGGGGGCATGGCCGGAACCTGCAGCTTTGGGTAAAGGGACGTGTATCATTATCAATAACAATCCCAACATTCCGGGAACAAAATCAGGAGGGGCTGCGTCATAAGGGGTGTAACAAACACACCGTCAGGAGGTTTGGTCGAGATGTTTCCCGTACGACGTACCCTGGTAGTTCTTTCAGTAGCCCTCTTTACGCTGGCTGCGGTCGCATGCAGCGAGTCCTCAACACCTGGCGCCACTGTGCCCACAGCGGAACCCCTGAGCGCGGCGGAAGAACCGGCGAACGCTCCCCTCGCACCGACTGCGCCCGCAGTCCAGACAGATGCAACCCGGGCACAAACGGACGAAGGCCCTGTTCCGTCAGAGCAAGAAATGGCGGCCGAGCCTGCTTCAGCCCCGGAAGCGATGATGGAAGCCCCTGCAATGGCCAAGGAAGAAACCGCGCCGCAACCAGCAGCGGTAGAAAGCTACGCATTAAGCCGTCCCACAACTGCCCCAGGAGCCCAGGGCCCGGCGGGACCCAGCGGAACGGCCCAGGTACAAGGGACGGTTGGCTACCCGGCAGCGCCCGAGGCTGCCCCTGAAGCGAGTGCAGCAGCGGAGCCGGGGCCAAACGGGACCCAGGGCCAGTCATCTCTCACGCTCGGTCGCCCGGGACCGACAGAAACGCCCATTACAGCGGCTAGGGGCGGGCCCGTTCCGTCACAGCCCGGAGCTACCACCTTCCAGGACAACTGGAGAATTCCAGCGGTCTCAACCTACGAGGACGCCGTATCCACCTTCAGCCTGGACACCGACCGAACTTCCTACCGGCTGGCATTGAACTGGGCCAGCCAGGGTTACGAGGTGGAGCCGGACTCGGTGCGGGCGGAAGAGTGGATTAACTCCTTCAATTACGGCTATGCTCCACCTTCCCGGGATGACGAATTTGCCATCTACTCCGACGTGTACCGCCATCCCATGGACAGCCGGAAGCACCTTGCCCGGGTAGCCTTTCAGGCTCCGAAGCTGAGGGACGACTCCAGGCCCTTAAACGTCACACTGGTACTGGACGCCTCGGGGTCCATGGCCGACGGAAACCGGGTTGAGATTGCCCGGGCCGCCGCCGAGAGCATCCGGCAAAGTCTGCGCCCCCAGGACAGCATCGCCGTGGTGCAGTTCACTGACACGGTTATCCGGAACCTGACGGTTGAACACACTAACGCCGATGACCGGGACGTTCGCAGGTCGATTGAGCGGCTGGCACCAAACGGCGCCACCAACGTTCAGGCGGGCCTGGATCTGGGGATGAAACTGGCAGACCAGGCCAGGAGGCAGCACGCCAACGCCTACAACTACGTCATCCTCATGTCTGACGGGGTGGCCAACGTGGACGCGACCAATCCCTTTGGAATCCTGGAGTCGGCGGGGGATTACAACCGGAACAATCCCATCCGCCTGGTCACCATCGGCGTGGGAATTGCCAACTATAACGATTACCTGCTGGAACAACTGGCGCAGTATGGCAACGGCTGGTACCGGTACCTGGACAACGTGAACCAGGCGCAGCAGATCTTTTCAAGGGAAAACTGGCTGAGCCTGGCCGTTCCCTTTGCCGACCAGACTCGCGCCCAGATTACCTGGAACCCTGACCTGGTTTACTCGTGGCGGATCGTGGGTTACGAGAACCGGGTGACGCCCGATGAGCACTTTACCCAGAACCGGAAGGAGTTTGCAGAAATACCCTCGGGGGCAGCGACCACCGTCTTCTACGAGCTGGAATTGACCGACCAGGTGGACCGGCGGCAGGCCAGCACCGCCAAGCTGGGCGACATTGAGCTTCGCTGGGTGGAACCGGATACCGGTCAGTCGCGGGAACAGTATGCCAACGTCTTCGGACACTGGCGGCAGAACTTTGACGCAGTGGGCGACCCGCTTCTGAAGCTGGGCACACTGGTTGCCTTGACCGCAGACCGCTACAGCGCGCTGCCCTATCCCGGGTATGGAGACTATGCAACCCTCAACAATGAACTGTGGTCACTGAAGGAAAAAGTGGGGCTCCTGGGACCAGACCTGGGCCACCTGACTGCATTCGACGACTTTACTTTTCTGCTGGACCACATGACTCAATACGTTCCGGTGGAACCGGAGAAGCCCAGGGATTCGGGCTACAGTCCGTAGGAAAGTTGAAGGGAGTTTTACCTGAAGAGCGAAGGGCCCGGGGATTTAATCTCCGGGCCCTATTAAGTGCTTAAACGAAGCTTCCGCCTTCTCGAGGAAGCCAGGCGCCCTTCGGATCAAGCGCCATTTTCGCTGGGCAACAGAGCCAAGAGTCTGTTAACAAAGCGGGGGACTATGTTTCTCGCTCTCATCAGTTCATAGTCCTCCATGAAATCGTGGTAGTAGTTGGCATGGCATTTTTCGGCAACGCCAAAGCCACTCTCGAGAAACTCGTCACCAACCTCTACTGCCAGCCTGTCCACTGCCTGCGCCATGGACCGGTGGCTGCCGAAATTCCAGCCTCTGAGTTGGGCGTTGGCCATTATGGCGTGGGTAGCTGCGCCCCAGAGCTTCTCTGAGCCCTGCAGGATGTCGCCTGCCTCAAATTCGGCTTCTGCTTTCTCAAGGAATTCCTGGGCGGTTTGTACGTGTTCGTGGGTGAGCATGCTTTGCATCCGAGTTGGCTGGAGGGTTGACCCGGCAGGGAAATGGCTTCGGCGATGCTGGCCTGAACCGCTCGTCCTTTAGTATATACTTGATCTGCAGCAAGTCATTACCTTGCGTTACAAGAACCTCGGCAAAGTCTCGGCAAGAGTCAACAGATGGGGCTTTCGGAAGGTTTTCTCGAAAGGAAACACCCACCATGACACGAATTCTGGTTCTCAACGGGCCCAACATCAACGTGCTGGGGCGGCGCAACACCAGCATTTACGGTGTAAAGACTCTTGACGAAATGAATCGCCTTATTTCGGAGAAGGCGGACTCCCTTGGAATAGACGTCTTCTTCTACCAGTCAAACCTGGAAGGGGAATTAATCAACTTCATCCAGGAAAGCTGGGGCAAGATTGACGGAATCGTCATCAACCCCGGGGCGTTGACCCACTACAGTTATTCTCTCAAGGACGCCTTGATTGATGCGGTGGTGCCGGTGATTGAGGTGCACCTGGGTAATATTCACGCCAGGGAGGAGTGGCGGCGGCACTCGGTGGTGGCCGATATCGCTCGCGGCCAAATTGCAGGCTTTGGCTGGAGAAGCTATACTTCAGCTTTGGAAATCATTGCCGGAATCATCGAAGAGGAAAGTTCATTATGAATGAACGCGCTGCCCAAATGGCAGCACAGTTGTCGGAACGGGAACTGGATGCGATCCTTATCTCAACCCCCGAAAACCGACGCTACCTCTCGGGATTCACGGGTTCCAGTGGTTACCTTCTGGTTACTCCCCAGCGACAGATTCTCTTCACCGATTCCAGATACACAGAGCAGGCGGGCAATCAGTCTCCCCATTTTGAAGTCATCCAGATGAAGGCTGGCCTCGGCTGGCTGCTGGATGCCCTGAAGGAAACGGGCGCCAGGCGCGTCGGCTTCGAAAGCGACAACATGACGGTCGCCTCCTACAATAGGGCGCTGGATGCCATCAAGGAAGATGGAGACCTGTCGGGAACTTCTCTCATCGCAACTTCCGGCATCACAGACGAGTTGAGGGTCTTCAAGGACAAAGAGGAACTGGCTCAGTTGCAGAAGGCCATTGACGCGTCTGACCGGGCCATGGAAATGGTCTGTCCCACCATCGAAGCGGGCATGACCGAGAAGGAAGTGGCCTGGCGAATGGAAGTAGCCATGCGCGAGTTTGGCACCGATAATATCAGCTTCGACACTATCGTGGCTACCGGTCCCAACGGGGCCATGGCCCACCACCGGCCCGGCGACAGGGTGATCCAGACGGGCGAACCCATTGTCATTGACATGGGCGCGCAGGTGGACGGCTACTGCAGCGACATCACCCGCACCGTGGTGGTGGGCGAACCCGATGAGATGTTCCACAAGATTTACAACATCGTACTGGGCGCCCAGCTTACGGCCATCCACACGGTACGCCCCGGCCTGACCGGCGAAGAGTGCGACGCCCTTTCCCGCGACGTCATATCTGAAGCAGGCTACGGGGACAACTTCGGCCACAGCCTGGGCCACGGCGTGGGCCTGGCGGTCCACGAGAACCCAAGGGTGGGACCCCGAGCCGACAACGTCCTCGAGCGTGACATGGTCTTCACCGTGGAGCCTGGCATCTACCTCACCGGCTGGGGCGGCGTCCGCATCGAGGACATAGTCATTCTGGGCGAGGACGGGGCCACGGTGTTGAGCAAGGCCGGGAAGTAGGGGAGGCTAAGTCGCCAGCCTGGATGTATGATTATGACGATAAGCATTGAAGTAAATGACAAAGTCCAGAAGCTGATTGGCCAATCGTTGCGGGAACGGTTTAAGGACGAATTGGTCTTCGACCCAATTGTCGTTCAACCAATAGTGGATAATGAAGGTGAAGAATATCTGGATATCTTCATTATCTACGACGGTCCTTACGAAAAGCTGGATCCGAGCTGGACTGTCGAGATGGGTATGCGACTCAGTGAAAAACTGCTTGCCTTAGGCATCACCAGAGTGCCGAGCCACTCATTCGTACCCAGGAAAGACTGGGAAAAACTATTCCGGTGCCAGCACCCTAGAGCCGATGAACCCATCGCATCTGATTAGGATTGCAAGGAACTTGGCTTCTGGTGAGGCAGTTGGACCGAGTGGCAGGCCTAGGCAGACTGAATTGTGCAGGGCCGTAAGTGCTGCATATTACGCCATGTTTCATAGTTTGGCACGTTGCTGTGCGGATATATTGGCAGGTAGCACAAGGGAAAACCGGAGCCAAAAGGCGTGGCACCAAACTTATCGGGCACTGGAGCATGGGCTGGCGCGAAATCAATGTGCCAATCTGGCTGTAATGCGTCAGTTCGATACTAGCATCCAAGTATTTGGAGAGCATTTCGTGCGAATGCAGCAGTTCCGGCAAGTAGCCGACTACGATCCTGATTTCCGTCTTTCAAGAGACAAGGTGAGGCTGCTAATCGATGAAACGGAAGACGCCGTTGGCAGGTTAAACGCTGCCAATCTAGGACAGCGCAGAGCATTCGCAATTTTCGTACTGTTCCGACACAGGACCTAGCTAAGATAGTTGGAATTGAAGGATGTTTCTTCTTGGGAGATTAGGTTGCGCCCAGAACCAACATGGGAAGAATTGGTGGCGGAGTACGAAGTCATTGGGGTTTGCTACTACTGCAATCATCAGCTAGACCCTAGATACGACTTCTTCTGCAACGTGTGTGAACAGCAAAGCTGCGATGCCTGCAAGCAGGCATGTATAGAATGTGATGAGATTACCTGCGGGGAATGCATAGAAACACATGTGGGAATCGCTCATCCGGCCAATTGAGAATGGTACTTGAACAGAATTCCAGGGAACTGGCTCAATTGGGCCTCCAGCACATCGAGGATGCCATTCTCCGGTTGTTGGACGCTAATCCGCAAGGTTTGCGAAACGTGGATGTTGCCCGTGCGCTGGAACTAAGGTCAGATTTTCCTGGACGTCAGAGGGATTATATTTCCTATTCTGTCCTCGGGGGACTGTTAGCCAGAGGCCTGGTGGATTGGAATCAGCAAAGCAAACTCTTCACCAAAAAGAATGCGAACATTTCCGAGATAGACCAGGCACAATACGGGCTGAGGCGTATTGAGGACGCAATATTGATACTGCTTAAGTCTCATCCAGAAGGTCTGGGAAACTCGGAAATAGCCGATTTGCTAGATTTACGCTCTGAATTCAGGGGGCGCCAAAAGAATTACCTGACCTACTCTGTACTTGGCGGCCTGATATCGCAGGGCAAGGTCAATTGGGACTCGCAAGCGAAACTTTTCTCTGTTGCAACGGAACCACCGGCCAACAAACAGGTGCTAGACACACCACTACGGGAGTTAACGGTTTATGAGCATTAACTTTAGCGACCTTAGCCGCAATATGGTGATTGAACTGGATGGGCAGCCCTGGCAGGTGATGGACTATGAGCGGCACAAGATGCAGCAGCGGGCCCCCGTGACCCGTATCAAGATGAAGAACCTGCTGTCCGGCGCGGTGGTGGAGCGCACTTTCCAGCGCTACGACACCGACTTTACCGTGGCTGAGATCGACAACCGGGAGACTCAATACCTGTACACCGACGGCAACTATTTCTACTTCCTGGACCAGGAGACTTTCGACCAGTACGAGCTGACTAAAGAACAGTTGGGCGACAACCTGAATTACCTGAAAGAGAACATGATATCCGAGATGGTCTTCTACAAGGGATCGCCCATCAATATGAACCTGCCTACCCACGTGGAGCTGAAGGTTGCCGACACCCCTCCGGCGTTCAGGGGCGACACGGCCCAGGGAGGCAACAAGCCGGCGACCCTGGAGACCGGCTTGCGAATCAATGTCCCCATGTTCATTACCCCGGGAACTATTGTTAAGGTGGACACCCGAACGGGGCAATACACCGAACGGGTGAGCTAGCGTTTTGACACTCCCGCAGCAGACAGTCCTTACCGTCAGCCAGGTGGCTGTCCACCTGCGGGAGATGCTGGAGAGTCACCCTTTCCTCTCTGACCTGTGGATTGTGGGGGAGGTATCAAATCTCCGGGCCTCTTCCTCGGGTCACTCCTACTTTACCCTCAAGGACAGCTCTGCCTCGCTGAACTGCGTCCTCTTCCGCGGCCAGGGCGGGGCCGGCATGCTGGAGAACGGCAAGTCCGTTCGCGCCCACGGGCGAATGAGTTTCTACGAGCCCCGGGGTTCAACCGACTTCATGGTGGACCGGGTGCTGCCCGAAGGCGAAGGGGAGCTGGCCCAGGAACTGGAACGTCTGAAGATGCGGCTGGGGCAGGAAGGGCTCTTCGAAGAGTCTCGCAAACGGCCTCTCCCCCAGTTTCCCGAAGTCGTGGGTGTTGTCACTTCCCCCACGGGCGCGGCGTGGCAGGACATTCAGAACGTGGTCCGGCGACGGTATCCCCTGGCGCGATTGCTGTTGTCGCCCACGCAGGTACAGGGTCTGGAGGCTGCGCCCCAGATCGCCACAGCCCTGGATCTCCTGGATTCGGACGGAAGCGCAGACGTGATTATTGTGGCCCGGGGCGGGGGTTCGCTGGAGGACCTGTGGCCCTTCAACGAAGAGCTAGTAGCCCGCGCCATCTTCCGGAACCGCATTCCAGTGGTCAGCGGGGTGGGCCATGAGACAGACTTTACCATCGCGGATTACGTTGCGGACCGGCGCGCCCCTACCCCTTCGGCAGCGGCGGAACTGGTGGTTCCGGACGGTTCAATCCTCTTGCAGACTGTAAGGGCATTGACGGACAGGGCCTGCCGGGGCGCCATCAGGGTGGTGGAGGCCAACCGGCAGGAGGTAGCCAATTTGTCCCGCCGGCTGGAGTCGGGATTGCCCGACCTGGACCACTTGAAACGACAGGTGGACGACCTGGCGGACGTGCTCGGGAACAACCTGCAGACCCGTCTGAATGTGGGCAAGCTGGAAGTGAGCAGCTTCGAAAGCAGACTGCGCACCCTGGATCCCGCCGCCACGCTGCGGCGTGGTTTTGCCGTGGTGCAGCACGGTGGGACCAGACAGGTTGTATCCGGAGTGGGTCAGGTCAGCAGTGGTGATGCACTTACGATTACCGTGGCTGACGGGGTCTTTCCTGCTACGGCGGGGGGCGTCGCCCCTGGGGCCGCTTATTCGACCGCTTCGGCCGAAACCATGAAGTCACCAGTGGTTGCGGAACCCGAATCCTCCACTACGCCGCCTTCAAGCGAGAGCGCTTCGGAAGCCGCGCCGGAGGTACCGCCGGCCAGACCCTCGCGAAGGGGTCGTCGCCGCCCGCCGGAACCGCCCGCCATGGACCGGCTCCTGTAGAAGGTATCTGGTCCCGTCCACCGAGTTGACCCCGACCGCATGATTTGTGATGCCGCTCCTTGCCCGGGGCGAAAGCACCATGTGCTTTGAGAACAGCGCAAAGGCAAAAAAGTATTTCACTGTCATTTCCTGTCATTTCCCCTCATTTTGTATCTGGATCCTTTCCCTTGATGGATGGGACAGGACCCAAAATTGAGGTCATTTCCGGTCTCATCGCGAGGGTTTATCACCCCAAAAATTAATGACGGCAAGTAACTGCCAGGGCCGGTGGAGTTTCAGTCAATGATTCTATGGTAGGGGCGGGTTATCCAGTGGTGGAAGAGGGGCGTGTCAGGCATTCGGAAACGAAGAGGGAGACGGCAGGTGGGTTGACCTCAGGGTTGAAAGGTTAACGTCCTGACTCCTTACGCCGCTTCTCTTTTCTTTGGCCGTGCTGGGCGTTAAACTGATTCGGCAATCAACTATACCTGCCTATGGTTACGGCCTACATGCTTGAACACCTGAATGACGAGTCCTCCCCCAATCCCGCGTCACTCAACTTTGAGGATGCCTTCACCAGCCTCGGGTCAATGGTGGCAACCCTGGAAGCTGGGAACCTTCCGCTGGACCAGGCGGCCCAGATGTTCGAGCAGGGCATGGCCCTCGTCCGCCGCTGCAGCCAGTTGCTCGAGGAAACCGAATTGCGCATCGCCGAGATTAGGGAGGGTGGCGGACCTGCTGCGGCCCCGCCGCCGGACAACATGGCCTGGGCGGAACTGGAAATGCCCCCCGATGACGAGGACTGGCAGCCCGATGAAGAACTCCCCGACGGCGACTAGCCAATGCTGAACATCGGCTGGTTCTCGACCGGCAGGGGTGAAGGTTCCCGGGGGCTGCTGCAGTTCATCCAGGAACACATAGACCGCGGCCTGCTGGACGCCCGCATCCAGTTTGTCTTCAGCAACCGGGACCGGGGCCAGGCCACAGGTTCGGACCAGTTCTTTGACCTGGCTGGCAGCTATAACCTGCCCCTGGTGACCCGTTCTTCCGCCCGTCACCGCCGCTCCCGCAGTTCCGCCGGGCTTTCCTGGGAGGAGTTGCGGCCGGAGTACGACCGCCTGGTTCTGGAAGACTTGAGGGATTACCGGCCGGACATCTGCGTCCTGGCGGGGTATATGCTTATCGTAAGCGGCGAGATGTGCCGCCGCTTCTCACTTCTTAACCTGCACCCTGCACTGCCCGATGGCCCAATCGGCACCTGGCAGAGCGTTACGTGGGAGTTGATTCGCCAGCGGGCCACCCGCACCGGCGCGATGATACACCTGGCCACGGAGGAACTGGACCGGGGGCCAGTGGTTTCCTACTGCACGGTGCCCATTGTCGGCAAGGACTTTGACCAGGACTGGCGGGAACTGGAAGGGCTGGACGTGGCAGAGGTAAAGGAAAGCCCGGGCGAGGATTTGCCCCTGTTCCAGAAGATACGCCGCGCTCAATACGTCCGGGAGCCTTACCTGATTCTGGAGACTTTGCGGGCGGTGGCCGATGGTCGGGTAAGCGTGGGGAACGGAACGGTACTGGACGGGCAGGGCAACCCGGTGATGAGCGACGGCACTCCCGGCCTTTGCCTGGACGGGGATATCGGGCGGGCTATGGCTGAGGATGGCCTGGGTTAAGCGGTACTATTCCTCGGGAACGCGGGTGTCCAAGCTGCCACTTTACGGGGGGGGAGGACGACTGAGGGCGCCAGGGCCGCGGGCTGCGGTCACCCGAGCCATGAGAGCGGCAGAGAATGGGGTGAATCAGGCGGACTGCTGGAGGAATTCGGGGTAGAGGGGGACGACGTCGCCGGACTTGGTCAGCAGGGTGGGAGTTCCCTGCCCCTCGATGGCGTCGCGGTCCACGATGCAGCGGGCGATGTTCTTAAGGGAGGGCAGTTCGTACATTACGTCGAGGAGGGTTTCCTCGACAATGTAGCGCAGGCAGCGGGCGCCGGTGTAGTGATTCAGGGCCCGTTCGGCGGCGGCTTGCAGAGCGCCGTCGGTGAATTCCAAGGCGACGCCGTCCACGCTGAACAGATACTGGTACTGTTTCACTATGGCGTTCCTGGGTTCGGTAAGCACCCTTATCAGCGATGCCCGGTCCAGGTGGTCCAGGCTGGTCACCACGGGCAGGCGCCCCACCATTTCAGGAATGAACCCGAAAGCCAGCAAGTCCTCGGGCGTTACCTGGGACAGGACGCTGTCCTCGCCATCGGCCCGGTTGCGGGAGCCACCCAGGAACCCCAGCTGGGAACCGTGGGTGGTGATACGGCGGGATACTATCTCGCTGAGGCCCTCAAATGCCCCGCCGCAGATGAACAGGATGTTGCGGGTGTTAATCTGCAGGAACTCCTGCTGGGGATGCTTGCGACCGCCCTGGGGAGGAACGTTGGCCACGCAACCCTCGATAATCTTCAGCAATTCCTGCTGGACGCCCTCACCGGAAACGTCACGGGTGATGGAGCGGTTCACGCCCTCCTTGCGGGCGATCTTGTCCATTTCATCAATGTAGATTATGCCCTGCTCGGCACGGCTGATGTCCCAGTCTGCGGCCTGGATCAGGCGCAGCAGAATGTTCTCCACATCCTCGCCCACGTAGCCGGACTCGGTGAGGGAGGTGGCATCGCAGACGGCGAAGGGGACCGCCAGGGTGCGGGCCAGGGTTTCGGCCAGGAGGGTTTTGCCGCTGCCGGTGGGACCCATCAGAAGGATATTGGCCTTCTGAAGCTCCACTTCCGAGTCGGCGCCACCGGACCAGATGCGCTTGAAGTGGTTGTACACGGCCACGCTGAGGGTCTTCTTGGCGCGCTCCTGGCCGATTACATAGTCATCCAGGCTGGCGTAGATTTCGCGGGGAACCAGGGGGCCATCAACGGAGGCGGCGGCAGGGGCCTGAGGGGCAGGGGGCTGGATGAGTTCACCCAGGGCCCGGATGCACTCGTAACAAACGGAGGCGCGGCCCTGACCGGCCAGAACCAGCTCGGTGCGGGCCCGGGCCTTGCCGCAAAAGGAGCACTGCACAGGCCGAGAGCCGTTTCTGCCTCGAGTATCCCTGCCTTCCGGAGTCGCCATAGATGTTTACCGCCAGATAGTGATCGCCAAGGGCCGATGAATCTCGCCTGCCGCTCTTAGCTCGCCGGAACCTGTGTGGAGCGCCGAGGGCTCCCGTGGTCTGCCTGCTATTCGCTACTTTCGCTGCTTTCGCCAGACTCTGTGGACTCGGCGGCCTCTTCACCCCGATTTACGCCAAGAATCTCGTCAACCAGGCCGTACTCCATGGCCTGCTCGGGAGTCAGGTAGTTGTCCCGGTCGCTGTCGCGAACGATGTTCTCCATGGGCTGGCCGGTATTGTCGCGGAGGATGCCACGGAGCAGGTCCTGGAGCCGGGTAATCTCCCGGGCCGCGATCTGGATGTCGGAGGCCGCGCCCTGGGTACCGCTCTGGGCCTGGTGCATGTGGACGGTGGAGTTGGGCAGACAGTAGCGCTTGCCCCTGGTGCCACCGGACAGCAGGACCGTGGCCATGCTGGCGGCGATTCCCACGCAGACGGTGGAGACCTCGGGGGAAATCATTTGCATGGTGTCGTAGATGGCGAGTCCGGCGGTGATGGACCCACCCGGGCTGTTGATATATACATTGATGCCCCGGTCGGGATCCTCCCGCTCCAGGTAAAGGAGCTGGGCAATTATGGTGTTCGCCACCTGGTCCATGATGGGGGTGCCGAGGAAAATGATGCGCTCCCTGAGGAGCAGGGAGTAGATGTCAAAGGCGCGCTCCCCCCGGGGGCTGGTCTCGATGACCATGGGAATAATCCCCTGGGGGACAGTCAGTCCTGAATCCACGGAGCCAGCCAGGCTGAAGTGCCCGTTTTGCCACATTGCGGGGCTCAGTGATTGATATTCCGGGTTGGCGGATTGCGACGGGTTATACAGCATTGGGTTAAGCTCCTTCGTTACTCTCTTCAGCGTCCGATGGGTCGTCCTGACCCGCTGGACTGTCTATTTCAGCATCAGGGGCATCCGAACCCGCGATGCCTTCCGTTTCAGAATCTGATTCTTCAGCGCCGGTCTCTTCTTCAGTGTTGGTGTTGGCCTCGGCCTCGGCAACACCGGCACCCGGTTCTAGTCCCTGAACTATTTCCATCAGGCGGTTCATCACCTTCTGGCTCATGAGGGAGGACCGAATGGACTCCGTCATACTCTCTGAGTTAAGGGTGCGGCGCATGGCTTCCTGGTTTTCGTCGGTGGCGCCGCCAACCATGGTTTCGATTTCTTCCTGGATTTCCTCATCGGACACTTCCAGTTCCTCAGCCTGGGCAAGCTGGCGGACCACCAACTGGCGGTTGAGGCGGTCCTGGGCCTGGGGGCGGAGTTCCTCATGAAACTCTTCCTCGGTTTTGCCCACATAGGCGAGATAGGTGTCCATATCGAGGCGCTGGTTGCGCAGCATCCGTTCCCGTTCTTCCTGCATGTTTTCGATTTCCCTTTCCAGCAGCAGGTCGGACGCGGAAATGGTGGCGCTCTCCAGCAGTGACTCCATGCTCTGTTGCTGGAAAGCGTAGTTGGACTGGGCTTCAGCCTCGCTGGTCACACGCTCCAGGATGTGGGACCGCAGGGCTTCCATATCGTCGAACCCCTCGCCAACACCCTTGGCGAACTCGTCGTCCAGGTCGGCGAGGGCCTTCTCCTTAATGGAAAGGACGTCCACCTTAAAGGCGACGTCCTTGCCGGCATACTCGGCCCTGGGGTATTCCTCTGGCACCGTTACAGTGAAGTCCTTGTGCTCGCCTTCCTCCATACCTTCCAGATGTTCGGCAAAGCCGGGGAAGGGCAGCACGTTGGTAGTTTCGGGAATGTAGTCGATTTCCTGGTCATTGATCAGCACTTCGCCGTCCATTTCACCTTCAACACTCAGGTTCAGCAGGTCGCCGAACTGAACGGCGCGGGTGACGGGCTCCCATGGAGCCATGTCACGGCGAATCCGCTCGAGAACCTGGTCAACTTCCTCATCAGAAATTTCGACCGGTTCCTTTTCCAGGCGGATACTGTAGAAATCGCCCAGGTCCACGGAGGGTTCCAGGGGCACGGTGGCCTTGAAGGAGACGGGTTCCAGCTCGGTGACCTCGACTCGAGGTTCAACAAAGGCCTGGACTTCCTCGTCCTGGAGGGCCCGGTTCAGGGTTTCGGGAATCATGAAGTCCAGGGCTTCCTGGACCAGGGCGACACGCCCTACGTAGCTTTCAACAATGGAGCGGGGGGCTTTACCCTTGCGGAATCCGGGGATGTTCAGTCGGCCAACTGTGCGGCGGTAAGATCGATCGATAAACGGGTCTTCGTCCGTTGCGTCCAATTCTACGTTGAGGATTACTTCGACGGGGCTGGACGATTCCTTTGTAACTTTCACCGAACTACTCTCCGTTTCGTACTGTCCGCTATGGCACAAGGGGGTATGCCCACTTAAAGCGGAAAGGAAAATTATAGCATAATCCCCTGTGGCGCAAAAGCCGGGCGGGGCGCCCTCACCCCCGGCCCCTCTCCCATAGGGCGAGGGGGGAATTTTGTTTTTTCCTGTTATTTCCTTTCATATCCAGTTTTTTCGTAGCTGGGGGGTGAGGGTGGATGACAGGGTTATGACAGGGTGGGGCCCTCAACCCCGGCCCCTCTCCCATAGGGCGAGGGGGGAAATCTTGTTTTTCCTGTTATTTCCTTTCATTTCCGGTTGTTTTGTAGCTGGGGGGGTGGGGGTGGGTGACAGGGTTGTGAAAGGGTGGGGCCCTCACCCCCGGCCCCTTTCCCATAGGGAGAGGGGTGAAAATTGTTTTTTCCTGTTGTTTCCTTTCGTTTCCGGTTGTTTTGTAGCTGGTGGGTGGGGGTGGATGACAGGTTGATGAAAGGGTGGGGAGCCCTCACCCTGTGCAACTGGGGAGATGGGTTACATTTAG